>Ga0163152_10000561_pt1 | contig 64499 bp, 55 predicted proteins | sample OliLakLV19MP8IB2_FD_148635 | JGI IMG/M metagenome (GOLD analysis project Ga0163152, IMG submission 148635) | Freshwater microbial mat bacterial communities from Lake Vanda, McMurdo Dry Valleys, Antarctica - Oligotrophic Lake LV.19.MP8.IB-2 | ecosystem: Environmental > Aquatic > Freshwater >... | reverse complement strand
TCCTAGGATTCCCGCTCGCCATTCGCCCCCAAACCAGGCCGAAACGGCGCCCCACCCCCAAAATCCACCCAGCGTGGCGGCTTAGCTCAGTTGGTTAGAGCAGCGGAATCATAATCCGCGTGTCCGGGGTTCGAATCCCTGAGCCGCCACCAATTACACCGAGCGATTTAACCACTTCACTTTTCCGCAGAAAGCCCAACTCCGAACGTCTCTACGGCCAAGAGGCGAATCAGTTGGACTGGCACGAGTTCGGGCCTGCCAGGATAATTGTCAGGAGGTGGAGCCATGCTCGACCATGAGATTGTTTCCGACCCCAATTTGATGATGGGGAAGCCCGTCGTCGCCGGGACCCGTATTACCGTCGACTTGATCCTGGACAAGCTTGGAAGCGGTGAGTCCATTGAGGCAATCCTCGCGTCGCACCCCCGCCTGACCCGTGATGGGCTTCTCGCTGCCCTGAGGTTTGCGGCGCAAGCACTCCGGTCCGAGGTGGTGTTTCCGGTGGTCGCAAAATCGGCATGAACCTGGTTGCCGATGAAGGGGTCGATCGTCAAATCGTCGACCGGCGATCCTGCCGCTCGATGAGAAAGTGAAAAACGGCGCGGTCATGCCAGAAATCGTACCGTTGTGGATCGAGGCCCACGGCAGTGATGTCGCCCACAATCCAGTGGACTGCCGAGGCGCGGGGGCCCAGCCGCCCCTTCGCGGACTCGATGGCCGATGCCGAAAGGTCCAGAACGGTCACGTCGGTATGGCCGCGGTCCAGAAGATCATCGACCAGGGTGGAGGCACCTCCGCCAACGTCGATGATGGCGGCATTGAGCGGCAGTTTCGCGGCGTCAAGCAGATCGAGGGAAAGGGCCAGATGAGGGGTATACCAGCTCACCTTGTCGACCGGCTTGGTCGTGTAAATCTTTTCCCAGTGATCCCCGCCTTTCATCGGCGACCTCCTTTCTCTTGAGTGATGAATCGCCAAACCCCAATCCCGTTGGGGTGCCCGGTACCCACGTTGGACTTCTGCTCCGATTGACCGGGAGCTTGGGATTCTGCATCACAGGAGTCCGTCCGCACGTTCAAGCTTAACGCTGAGGGGTTGTGCTGGATTCTTCCTACACAGCGTTCCGTTCCCAACATTCTGCCTCGAGCAGACAAGGTGCTGCAAATAAACGACTTAGAGCCTTGATCCGACCATCACCCCGCACTAACCGCGGTCTTGCTACCATGTGCCCCTGCAATCTGAGTCTGCGCGAAAGCAACACGGCAATGAGGAGAATTGGCACATGCGCCTTCGCCTACTGGTCGTCATCTCGGCGGTCCTTGTTGCATCCGTGTCGGCCGCCGCGTTCGTGGCCGCCCAATCCACCGGTGCAAATACCTCTCCCTGGACGCCGTTACATTATTTCTTGGGCTCGTGGACCGGCGAAGGCCACGGCGAACCGGGAGTTTCGACAGTTGAACGTGAATATGCGCCCGCCCTCAACGACCGCTTCATCGAAGTAAAGAACCGCTCAACCTACCTGCCTCAAGAAAAGAACTCCAAGGGTGAAGTACACGAGGATCGAGGATTCATCAGCTGGGATCGGGCGCGGAAGCGCTTCGTATTCCGGCAGTTCCATATTGAAGGTTTCGTGAATCAATACCTGGCCGACAGTGTTTCCGCGTCACCGGACTCGATCGAGTTCACGTCCGAGGCGATCGAGAACATTCCGGCCGGCTTTCGAGCCCGAGAGACCTATCGGATATTGGGGCCAGATGAGTTTGTCGAACGATTCGAGATGGCTGAGCCGAACGGCCCCTTCGCGCTCTACTCGAAGTCACGATTCAAACGAAAGAAATGACGCGGTCCCGTTTCCACGAGAATCCCCAGGAAATGCTCAGGCTTAGGACGAAGCATGATCCCGGATGATCCGGTCAGGCAGCTGACGGACCGCTACGATCGAGAGGCCGTACCCTATCGAGACCTATGGGCCCCGATCTTGAAAGCGGCCTCATCACGGCTTCTCCAGGAAATCCCGACACCGGAAATTCGCCGTGTGCTTGACCTTGGCTCCGGGGTCGGAGCCTTGATTCCAGACATCGCCAAACGATTTCCAGGAGCACGAATCCTGGGAGTGGATCGCGCGCAGGGCATGCTGCGCCTATCCGTTCATGGATACCCGCGCGCTGTCATGGATGCCACTCAGCTTGCGATTCCCACGCACAGCGTAGACTTGGTGATCATCGCGTTCGTGCTCTTTCACGTGAGCGACCCCGAACAGGCGTTGAGTGAGATCCGGAGAGTCCTCCGTCCGGGTGGGCTTGTCGGTTGCATCACGTGGGGACAGGAACTCGAGTCGCCTGCCTTCCGCATCTGGACCGAATGCCTGGATGCCCATGGGGCAGCCGAGATTGACCCGTCCGCTGCGGCACAGCACGACCGTTTCAACACGTCGGAAAAGCTGAAGCGCCTATTCGAGGACGGAGGCTTCTCGTCTGTTCGTTCCTGGGAGGAAGAGCGGGTTCCGATGATCGAGCGGGAGCATCTTCTTAGCCTGAGAACACAAATGGGATCTTCGAAACCCCGCTTCGACAGTCTCTCGCCAGAAAACCAGAGAGCCTGCCTGGCTGAAGCAACCCGGAGGATGGATCGTCTCTCGTCAGAAAACTTTGTGGCACGGGGGAGGACTGTTCACACTGTGGCCAGTGCATAGACAATGCCGTTTCGGCTGGCTCTACTTGATGTCCGACTTGTCCAGCGCGAACGCCTGAACAACGCCCGACAGAGCCCCGACATACAGGGTCCCATCCGAGGAAAATCTCAGACCACGAGGAATCCCTGCGACTGGCCGCCGCCAGCGGACCGAGCCATCAGCCTGGTCAAACGCGCAGAGACCTATCTCGGCGTTTCCGACAAAGATGACAGAGCCGACGACGAGGGGACGATACGTCGACCATTCCTGTTCCGACTCTTGCGTCCATATGACACTCCCGCTTCCTACGTCCAAGGCGAGCAGCTTCGCCGTTTCCCCATTGACCAGCAAAAACAAGCGGGGCCCGCTCGGCACTGGAGTGCCATACGGATAACCACCCAACGGCACGCGCTTCGTGACCGTACCGGAGTCAGCGTCAATCCAATTCAGGAAGCCGTCTATCGTCCCAACGAGTACGCTGTTTTCCGCGACGACCAACGTTGCGTTCGGGCAATCGGCGAGCTCTAATCGTCCTATTTGCAAGCACTTAAATGCGGAAGTGCTGCGCAATCGCCGGATTACCAAGATCGGGCACTTCAGAGTTCGAACGCCTGATCCGCCACAATTACAATCCTTGAGCGGTCTCAGGCGGCTCGGCTTGTCGGTGATAGACTAGATGTCATGAGGCGGCTGGCGGATGTTTTTGGTGTCATCGAGTCGCTGAAAGCGGATGAACTCATTGTCGAACTGATCGACGAATGGCGTGCCAAATGGGCATCCCGATGAGTACCACCCGCCCGGATCCGGCTGAGATTGCCCGGATCTTTGATGCGAAGCAGGAGTGGCATCGTCGGCAGGCTGCGCTGAGTCCGGTGGAAAAGGTACGGATCCTCCTGCGACTTCAGCACGAAGATTACCCGCTGATCCGACGTCATCGAACGCTGATGCCCTGGGAGAGACCGTGGAATGTCGAGCCATAGGCTCTGGTTATTGCCTGAAGGCGCGCCAGGAGCGCAGTTTCGTTCGGATCAACGATCACCCGGATCGCCCAGCACCGGCTTGATGTCGATCACCGGTGTCCCGTCGATTGCCTCCAGCGCGGCAACCCGGAACCGAAGCCCGTCCTTGATCTCCAGCAGATGCACGCAATGCAGGCCGATAGGGTTCGGCCGGTCCGGCGATCGCGTGGCGAAGACCCCGGTCAGCGCATTCCGCCGGTCGCCGCGCGGATAGACCTGGAGCACCTCGCGCCGGCTCTCGTGGAGCCAGGTCAGAAGAATGATGTCGTCGCCGGCCTGCATTCCCAGCATGGCGTCGGCGAAGGCGGGATCGATCTCCACCCAGGCTTCCGGGGCGCCCTCATCGGATTGCCGCGGAGCGTCTTTGCGGGATATCAAAGGGGAGCGAACGAAGCCGATGGGGCGGAATGAGAGCGGAACGATGAACGGACTCTGGTCTGTCATATCAATCCCGACTCCGGAAAGCGTGGCACCCGGTTGAGCGGTTCAGAGGACCGCGCCCGCCGGAAGCCCTGGGCTCCGGAAGGCACGTGGGCACGTGCGCGAGGTTGAGTCTATCGACAATCGCGAGTTTCCGCGCGTCCCGGAGAAGCTAGTCGAGGTCAATCCGTTCGACGTCGGCCCACGCCACGTAGGTCTTCAGCGTCTCACGCGACCAGATCAGGACACCGTCGTTGTCGTCGCTGATGTCCTTTCCCCCGCGCATGTCGATCTGGACGCCGCCGCGGAGAGCGACCAGGCTGCCGCGCTGCCGAGGCTCGATGGATCGAACGGAAACGAGCGGGATCAGGTAGTCGATATCCGCGTGGCTGCCGTTCAGAAACTCCCAGGAATGGGCTTCGTCGAGATCGATGACGATTCGTCCGGTATGGACTCCCCCGTCCCTGTCTCGAACCGTTCCGCGGAGTTCGTGCGATGCGGGATAGTCCCCGTAGGCGCGGCCGGAATCCTGGCTGTGACGAAACGTCACCTGCTCGAATGCGTTCCAGCCGATCTTCACGCGGCCGTAGCGCGGGTCCTCGACGAGGATGCCGCGGATCGATTCGTCTACATCGTTCGAGCCAAAGAGCGTCAACTCGCGGCCGTCCGTCAGCTTGACGCGGGAGTGTGAGCCCTCCCGGGCGATCGAGCTGACCTTCCCGAACGGGATCGACATCTTGCCGTCCTCCGATTCACCGTCGAGCTTGTCGGTGGAAAGGCATTCGTCGCTGTCCCACTGGATGAACCCGGAGAACTCGCCGGCTTCCGTCACGACGCTACCTGCGAGGCGTGACCCGGCCACGTCGACGTTCGGAGGTGTGGACCTGAAGGTGAACTTGTCGATGCGCTCCCAGGGCACCTGAATCTCGCCCAAACTCTCGGTCCTGATCGTGACTTCCACCCCGATGTCATTCGATCCACCATCCACGCGCTCGACGGTCCCGTCTTTCATGCGGATGTCCGCGCGGTCGTTTCCGGCCGGCTCGATCGAGGCGATATCACCGAAGCGGGCCACGAACTGTCGGGACCTGTAGTCGCCGTCCCACGTGACGTCGACGTCCTTTCCGAACATTTCGATGTTCATCTTCTTCTTGCGGAGCCGCGCACTGTCCGGAAGGTACTTCCAGTACGGGAGGTCTCCCTTCACCGAGTTGAAGTGATCGTCCCAGAAGCTCTCCTGCTCCCCCCAGCGGATCACCCCCGTGTATTCCTGGCCGGAGCGGGTCGTCACCGTCCCGTAGAGAAAACCCTGCAGCGGATGGCCATCCGCCGTCCCGGCGACCAGGGAACCCGCCACCGTCAAAAGCGCCCACAGAGGCCGTCTCGTCACGACTCGACCTCCCGTTCGTTCCACTCGCCGCCCGTTTCTCCGTGTTCGTTCTCGCTCGACGTCGATTCCTCGCTCAGCCTCGCGATCCCCGTCGCCTGGTTGACGTCGGCCATGACCTGAAGCATCGCCGTGTGGTAGCGCCGGTCGGCCCTCAGAATCTCCGATGTCAGTTCGATGAACCGGTCGTCGCTCATTGCCCCTTTCGATTCCTCGAGGCTCAACTGGATCGGCCCCGATTCCTCAGGCCCCGCCTCGATCGGCTGTGAATCCTGGAGTGGTGGGAATCGGAACTGCGCGACCTGCCAGACCAGGACCGCCACCAGGATGCCCGCCGCCGCCCGAACTCCCCAGGCGGGCATCATCGGGCGCCGCTGCGCTCGCGACTCGATCCGCTGCCAGATTTTGTCCGTGAGTATCGCGGGGACGGGCGAGGCCGACAACGCATCACCGAGCGAACGCGCCTGGCGGTAGAAGCACCGGCAGGTCTCGCAGATCCCCAGATGGTCGAGCAGTGTGACGGTTTCGTCCCGGTTCAACTCGTCATCGACGAATGCCGACGCGAGCATTTCGAATTCTTCGAAGATATTCATGGTTGCTTCTCCGAGAGAGCAGGTCCCAGCACCGCGATGACCTTCTGACGCGCCCGGTACACGTCCATGCGGACCCGGCTCAACGGCCATCCCTGCAAGTCCCCGATTTCCTTGTAGCTCCGCTGTTCGAATACCGCCAGGCGAAACGCCTGGGCCAACGCGACCGGAAGCGTCTCCAGCACCTCTCACACGCGGCCGCTGAGGCCAGATACGTGCGCCTCCTCCTCCGGGGACGGACTCGCGTCCACCGCCTCCCATTTTCCGGCCGACGACTCATCCACCAGGTCCAGGAGGAGGAGATGGCGTTTCCGTCGGCCTTTGTCGATCATCGCGCGGTAGGCAATGCTCATGAGGTACGACTTCACGCGTGAATCGTCCCGCAGGGCCGATCCGCCCCGGATCGCGCGGATGAAGGTCTCCTGAAGCAAATCCTCCGCATCCTCCCGTTTTCTGACGCGATTGGTGAGAGGAGCGAGCACGGCTCCGCCATGCTCCTTGTAGGCTTCCTTCCAGAAGGTCAGGGGTACCCCTCTTTCCTCAACCAGGTCAGGCTCCCGGGTGCCGTGCGGCTGGGACGGGGTTAATCCGAGTATTGTTACAGGGGATTGAGGCGTACCTGGGTCGGGGTGAATTCGGTTGACAATGCGATTGCGGTAGTGACAGGCTTATGGCGTCGGCGTCCGCATAATGTCGACTACGGGGCTCGATAGTCGGAAGAGCCCACTCAGCTTGCGCGGACTCTTCCCGACCAGCCGCCCGGAGGCTCTCCCATGGCCGCCCATCCGCCTGGCGGGCGCTTGTCGGCGCTCGCCCACCGTGCCTTTCCGATCTTCCTCTGGCTGGTTCTGACAGCCGGGCCGTCGTACGCGCTGGGTACGCCGACGATGGTTCGGGATATCAGAACGGGCTTTGACGACAGCTTTCCAAAATCGCTCCTCCCGTTGGGCAACAGCCTGTTCTGCAGCGCCAGGACCTCGTCGAACGGAATCGAGCCATGGGTTAGCGACGCAACAGGTGCTGGCACGGTACTCCTCAAGGACGTGTGTGCGGGCACCTGCTCCGCAATATTTGACGGCGCCAGCCAGTTCCCCAACGCCGTGGCGGTGGGCTCGATCGTCTACTTCGCCGCGGACGACGGAATGGGCATGCGGTTGTGGCGGACGGACGGTACAACTCTGGGTACCACGCTGGTTTCCACGGGGGCCGCTACGGTCGGCGACCTCGAGAGGGTCGGCGGGACGGTTTTCTTCTCCGGAGTGCCGACCGGATTCAGTACCTCGGAACGGTCCTGGTCAAGGACATCGCGCCTGGCCCCGGTGACGGACTCGCCAGCGGCTCGCCTCTCGTCGCCATCGGAAACACGGTCTATTTTGCCGCAATCGATGGCGCCTTCGGCCGCGAACTCTGGAAGAGTGATGGAACCGCCGTCGGCACTGTCATGGTCAAGGACATCTTTACGGGTTCCGGCAACTTCGGGAACTCCAATCCGGCCGGGCTCGCGAACGTGAACGGAAAGCTCTTCTTCCGGGCGGCGTCCAGCGGTTCCAGCGGCACGCAGCCCTGGACGAGCGATGGAACCATGATGGGCACGGTTCAGGTCGGCGTCATGAACCCGGGAGGCGGAAGTTCCCAGGCGAACAATTTCACCAAGGTCGGGAGCAACATTTTCCTGACCGGGACCGACGGAGTGAACGGCATCGAGTTGTGGGTCATCGCCGACGACGTGTCGGGGGTCGAAGATGGAGTCGAAGGCGATGCAAGGCCGATCACGCTCTTGCAGAACTACCCCAACCCGGCTGGCTCGAGGACGCAGATCGCTTACTCCCTTGCGGCCGACCAGGATGTGCGGATTGGGATCTACGACGTGAGTGGACGCCTGGTGCAGACGCTGGTGAACCAGTGGCAGCCGGCCGGGACACACCGAATCGACATGAGCTTCAGCGGACTACCGGATGGCGCGTATTTCTATCGTTTGGAAACCGCGTCCGGCGTGAAGCAGAAGAAGATGCTCTTGATCCGCTGAACGCCGGCGTCAGAGCCAGCCGGTAGCATGAGCCGGGCTTGAGGACGAAACAGGCTGATCGTGAACTCTTTTTGCTGCTGATCTCCAATGGAAACAGCCGGCCTGAAGAGACCGACAATTAGCAAGGAAACGGCACGCCGCGGAACACGGCAGCCACTGGGGCAACGCATGATGACCCTCCGAATCGCAGTGGTCCCTTCCACAATCCCAAGGAAACAGTAAACTTGCCGGCCGGACCGCCATCGCGTCCGGGAGCCGGCATCACCCCTGAACATGAGGAGATCACCATGGCGGCCTACGTCTGTGAAAAGTGCGGCATGAGCATCGGCATGATGACCTGCGGCAAGTGCGGCAAGGAGCTGAAGCACAGCACCCTGACGAAGCCCGACGGCACGACGGTCCACATTTCGGAATGCCCCGAGGGACACGGCAAGGTGAAGTCGCCGATGTGCTGCGGGCAGGACATGAGCTGCCCGGTCTAGGCGGGGGATCTTGGGCGATGAGTCCGGTGAGCAAGGCAAAGCCGAAGTCGAAAACTACCCCGCGCGCGAGCAAGGCCCGATCATCCGCCACCGAGTCCAAGGGGTCCTCCAAGACGGGCGCCGGCGACTCGGGAGACTGGCGCGGCGGAGCCCTGGCTCGCATGCGTGCGCTGATCCTCGAAGCCGACCCGAAGATGATCGAGGAAGTGAAGTGGCGAAAGCCATCGAACATGGCCGGGGTTCCGGTCTGGTCGCATGACGGGATCGTCTGCACCGGAGAGACATACAAGCAGGTCGTGAAGCTCACGTTCGCCAGGGGGGCGGGCCTCCCCGATCCCTCGGGCCTCTTCAATTCCAGCCTGGAAGGCAATACACGGCGGGCGATCGACATCCGCGAAGGCGAGAAGGTCGACGCCCGCGCGTTCAAGGCGCTCGTGAAGGCGGCGGCGGCCCATAACGGCCTGACGGCAAAGAAGCGGTAGACCGACCTTCTTCCACGGCGCGTCCCTGAAACCGCTCCCGCCCGGACCCAGCAAGGACAGGAATACGCGCTACCTCGACATCCACGAGGACGACACGCTCGACGAGGCGCAGCTGGTGAAGTGGGTGAAGAAGGCAGCCGCGCTGCCGGGGTGTATATCCGGGCGGGATTCCTGAGGATTCGGACTCTGCCATTCACTGTCTGAGTGGGCTGTACCGGCGAACCAGCCCGGTGACGCACGCGTGCGGTAAACTCGCCCGATGCCTCTGACTCCGGCCACCCGCCTCGGCCCCTACGAGATCATTGGCCCGCTCGGCGCGGGCGGCATGGGCGAGGTTTACCGCGCGCGCGACACGCGGCTCAAGCGCGAGATCGCGATAAAGGTGTTGCCCGAGGACGTGGCATCGTCGCCGGATCGACTGGCCCGCTTCGAGCGAGAGGCCACGACCGTGGCGGGACTCAATCACCCGAACATCGTCACCCTGCACTCCATCGAGGAGGTCGACGGCACCCGGTTCCTCACCATGGAGCTGGTGGACGGCCACGATCTGGCCGGGCTCATCACTCCGGGTGGGTTGTCGCCGGCCCAGGTGCTCGAGCTGGCGATCCCGCTGGCCGAGGCGCTGGTGGCGGCTCATGAGAAGGGTGTGGTGCACCGGGATCTGAAGCCCGCCAACGTGATGGTGACGCGCGATGGGCGGGTCAAGGTGCTGGACTTCGGTCTGGCGAGGCCGGCGCAGGCAGGGACGGACCTCACCTCGTCGCATGCCGTCACGATGGCATCGCCGATTTCGGGAATCGGACAGGTCCTGGGCACGCCGGCGTACATGGCGCCGGAGCAGGTCCGTGGCGACGCGGTGGATGCGCGCACCGACCTCTTCGCGTTCGGCATCCTGATCTACGAGCTGGCTTCCGGGAAGCGCCCGTTCGACGGGCCCACGTTTGCCGACATCAGCTCGGCGATCCTGCGCGACACGCCGCCGCCGCTCACGAGTCTGCGCCCGGACCTGCCCGTCGAACTCGAACGCATTGTCGGCCGCTGCCTGGAGAAGCTGCCGCACGAACGCTACCAGACGACTCTCGAGCTGGCAAACGCCTTGCGCGGGCTCAGCCGCGCGCCGGAACGCGGCACGTTACCGGCCTCGAAACTTGCCGCGGAGAACGTGGCCTCGATCGCCGTGCTGCCGTTCGTGAACCGGAGTGCCAGCACCGATGACGAGTACTTCTCCGACGGCCTCGCCGACGAACTGGTGAACATGCTCGCCAAGATCCAGGGGCTACGGGTGGCCGCGCGCACGTCGGCGTACTACTTCAAGGGGAAGGACGCGAGCATCGCCGACATCGGCCGGGCACTCAACGTCGGGACCGTGCTGGAGGGAAGTGTCCGCAAGGCCGGCCAGCGGGTGCGCATCTCGGTTCAGCTGGTGAACGTGGCCGACGGCTACCACCTCTGGTCGGAAACGTACGATCGAACGCTGGACGACATCTTTGCCGTCCAGGATGAGGTGGCGCGCGCCGTCGTGGCCGCGCTGCCAGGGAAACTGAGGCTCAATCAATCCGGGCTGACGACGGGCCGCGGAACGCGAAACCGTGATGCGTACGACGCGTACCTCGAGGGGCGCTTTTACTGGAACAAGCGGACGGAGATCGACGTGGCGAAGGCGATCGAGTTTCTGGAACGTGCGATCGCCCTCGATCCCGAGTTTGCCGAGGCATGGGTCGGACTCGCCGACTGTCACGTGACCCGTCCGTTTCACAGCCTGGTCCCAACGTCCGACGCCCTCCCCAAAGCGCGTGAGGCGGCCGGACGGGCCCTGAGTCTCCGCCCCGAACTGGGGGCCGCCCACGCCACACTCGCGTTTGCCCTGATGGTCGACTTGAAATGGGACGAGGCGGACAACGAGTTTCGCCGGGCGATCGAGCTGAGTCCGGACGACGCCAACGCGCACAAATGGTACGCGGATCTGCTGATGATGACGGGCCGGATGAGCGCGGCATTGCGTGAACTCCGCCGGGCCCGGGAACTCGACCCCCTCTCCGCCAACATTTGGACCATCATGGGAGAGTGGCACTGGTTCGAAGGGCAGCTCGACGAGGCGATGGCCGCCTACCGCAAGGCCCTCGAGCTCGCGCCGACCTTGCCGCTGGCCCTCGAGCTGGCCGCACGGCTGTGCTGGCAGCGGGATGAGATCGAGCCGTACTTCAGTTTTCACGAGAGACTCGAAGCCGTCTCGAAACGCGTCACCGTGCCGACCCGGGAGCTGCGCGAGGCCTACTCACGCGGTGGACGAGACGAAATCCTGCGGGCCCAGCTTTCGGCTCCCGTGGCCCGGCAGCTTCCCACCGATCGGGCACGCTGGCATGCCGAGCTGGGCGACCTCGACGCCGCCTTCCTGGATCTCGACGACGCCCTGGCCCAGCGCGAACTGCGCCTGGCCTACGCGACCTACTTTGCGGACTTCGCGCCCTTGTGGAAGGACCCGCGCTTTGATCAGCTGCGGGTGCGCATGGAGGTGCGGTAGGGCTAGTCAATGTTCGAGCGGGTCGGTGTGATCGACGGGTGGGCGTTGCTCGGGGCGGCAGAGGGCCGGAGCCAATCAGGATTTGCGCCCACCAAACCGGCAAACCGCGTTTAGGTCATTTGATTGATGCCGCCTCTCGGACTGTTTCGCACATCCGCAGGAACTTCTCGTTCGGTCTTGACACCGGCCACGGCACCGAGGTGGCGGTGATTCCCGGGCCCGGGAGGCTCAACGGAATTTCGATTCCCAGGAAGTCGTTGCCATTGACAACATCGAGTGGCGTCGGCGAACTGACTCCGCCATAGAACCCCGCGGGCTCCGTTGACGGGTTATAAGCGTCATTGTGGTTCAGGTCCAGAAACGCGCCGACGTAATATTGACCATCGGGAAGGTCGGAAAACGAGTTGAAATACCACCAGGGGTTCCGGGAGTCAAGTTGCACAACCTTCACCGGCGCGTCGATCGGACTGAACCCTGCGGTATCAAACAGCCCAGCCTTGATGTCCCAATCCGAGATCTGCCAAGCGTTGTAAGTCACCCTACCGCTCAATGCACTCGGATCGAAGAGCGGAAATTCAATAGAGGTCACGTGAACACGGCCTTCGACCTCGATCGGCTGACCTTCGAGGCCGTTCTCGAGATGGAGATGAACCAGCCGGGTTACCTGCGTGCCCTTGTGTCACTCGGCAACGACAGGACAAAGATCGAATGGGCCCACGACTCCGCCTGGCGGTTCATGCCGGCCATGTACAATCCGGATGTGGGGTTTCGGCTTCATCCGATCGACATCGCGGTGAACAAGGTGCTGGCGCTCGCCGGCCGGGATGAGCCGCGCGACTTCCTCGACATCCTGTACATCAACCGAGACATCCTCCCCCTGGGTCCCCTGTGCTGGGCCGGCGCCGGCAAGGATCCCGGATTCAGTCCGCTGTCACTGCTGGAACTCCTGAAACGTCGCGGCCGTTACCGGCCTGAGGATTTTTCAGCGTTGATGGTCACGGATCCAATTGATTTACCGGGGATGAAGATGGAATGGCTGGAGATGTTGAACCAGGCGGAGACATTCATCCGGAACGCGCCTCCCGACCAGATCGGTTGCCTCTACTATTCAAGGAAGGCAGGATCATTCGTGGATCCAGAACGCCATCCGGAAGCTCATGACATTGAACCTCATTTCGGAAGGCCAGGCGGCATCCTGCCAAAGTTCTACCCGGGTGAACCGTTTCCGGGATCTGGGGGATCCTCGTAAGCTCCCCCGTCAAGGAATCAGTCCCCGGGTGTGGCCACGGCTGTTGTTCAGGCGGTAACCGCTGTCTGAGCGGTGCCCGCCTGTCGGAACAGCAGCCCCGCTCCCGCGAACAGCACAACGAAAAGCGCATTGGCCCCGAACGTGACCACCACGCCGGGTTCGAACGCCATGTCGCCCTGCCAGACGAGCAGCGCCACGAACGGGATCAGTAGTTGAACGAACGACATCGAGAACAGCACTTTGGCCATCCCCTGCGGCTCGAGGCGAGAGGCGATGGCCCCGAGGAAGCCGACGGCCAGTACCGCGCCGTACATCAGGTTGGCGGAGTTGTCCTCGCTTCCGATGATTCCGACCGCCAGGTTCACCCAGATGAGGAGGAGCGACGTCACGGCCGACAGGCCGACGGCGAATCGATATACGCCATTGCTGCTCCGGCCGGCCACGAACTCGTACACGAGACCCGTGCCGAACAGCAGAGCGCCCATGACGATGAAGTCACCTACGTTCCAATCCACTTCGCTGCTGAACTGCATCGCCACCAGTGGCACCATCAATATCAGCGCCGTCACGAGCGCGATGCGAACGAGATTCATGCTTTTCATCCAGGTCTCCGAGTGGTTGTACTGGCGATGTCGTGCCTTCCAGCGTAGCGGGAACTACCGACGCGCACCCCAGGCGGGAGGTCGCGATCCGACTTCCTGATCAGCCAATGAAAAGAACTTTATATTACAAAGTTCGACCGTGTGTCAAGTAAACGGTGCCTGCCGCGTTCGAAATCCTGACCCGCTATCGGCCAACTAATTACAAAGTCCAAGCTTACCTGTTGAGCGACTTACTACTTTTCCGGTGTAAATCCTGTCGAGCTCCCCAGGCGTGCCGCAGCACATCGACAAACTTCTCATCCACCAGAGCCTTTGGATTCCCCGCGTAGTCGATCCCGTTGTCCTTGCGGAATCGATCCACGGCATCACGGGTTTCGTTGCCGAACTGACCGTACTCCGCGATGAAAGCGGTGGAGAGGGTGTCGAAGGTGTCGTACGACCGGGAGAGCGCCTTGGGATCGCGGCGAAGCAGGGACAGATCCGGAGTGAATCTGGGCTTGTCCGGGAACTTCGGGAGTTCCTTTCGCCAGTAGCCGAGGTCATGCAGCATCCGGTTCAGCTCCACGACATCCGGTCCCGAGATCTCCGAGAACGACCGATAGCCGAGGCGGCGATTGGTCCGGTAGTAGATACGTTTCATCTCCGCCACCGGATCGGCGTGCTCTCCGACGTCGATGGACGTGGACAGGTGGTCACCTCCGCGGCCGGGGTCGTTGGGGTCGGCCACACGGATGGCGGCGGATTGGAAGTGGCCCCAGCGGCGATCCCCGCCCAATCGCTGTCCGGCTTCGATAGCCAGGATCAGCCGTTCGGCGAGCGCCATGCCGAGGCCGGCAGTCGACTCGAAGTGGTCGGCCACCGCGTCGACCACCTCGGGTCCGACCATGATGTTGGCCTGGACGGTGTAGTGCGTTCCCTGCCGGCTTCCAGCCCAGACACTGCACTCGTTCCCGGTGAAAGCTTTGCTTCGGCCCTGCATGTCGATCATCCCGATTTGACGCTGCTCGCGACCTTTGTCCCCATCGAGGAGCCGTTCAATTGCTTCCTCCGGCGGGACACCCGCTTCCAGGAGATCGAGGCCCTTGCGACCATACTCAACGACCGTCCACGATTGCGTGGCCACTGCCCCGACTCCGGCCCGTGCCCAGGGAACCGCGCGACCGACGAACGGCACACGGGTCGTCACCGCCACGCCGGACTGGCCCGTGGCGGTGTCGATGGCACAGATCGAGAAGGTGGAAAAGAAGGGCAGATCCGCCGGCCACGCCGGCCCGGAACCGGCGACCATCGTCGCCGTGGAGAGAAGGGCGGCGACCATCGTCGCCGTGACGAGAAGGACGGCGACGATGCGCGACAGCAGCGGGAAAAAGCGGATACTGCGCATTACGCTCCGGTTGAAAAGTTCTGCCCGATCCACAACCGATTCCCATCCGGATCATCGATCCGGAATTCAGTCATGCCATAGAAGGTGACGTCCAAATCAGGGACATCCAGACCATTCTTCCTCACTTGCTTGTGATACTCAGTAATGTCGTCCGGATAGAGGTAGAGAACGGAATAGCGGGGAACTCCTGGATGAACGTTGATTGATTGATCCACCATCAGACGACACTCGCCAAAGCAGAGCCTCGCCCAACGCCAATCATCATTCCGCTCCTCGACGCTGAAACCGAGCTTCTGATAAAACTCGATGCTCGCGGGCATGCTCTTCACTGGCAGCATCGGTATGAGTCGGTTCATCTTCATTGTGTACCCGCACGGAGCCGAATGGTCTGTCCGACCGCCAGTCGACCGATGCGAGTGACCACGCCGTAGATTCCCGCGGTGTTCTGGTTCACACGAACGACCGCCTTCATCATTTCTGGAGAAGAACTTGCTGAGTCGGGATCAAGGTTCACCATCGAGCAACGAACGTCGCGCATCGTGACGGTGATGGCGGGGGCGTCGTCCCCCTCGCCGAATGAGAGCACACCGCCCACCCACTCGTCCTCCTGGAAGGGAACCGATCGCAGTGAACGAACTACGATATTCGGGCGAAATCGCCGCACGTCCGGGCTCCGCCCTGCGAGTCGTCCGATCTCGCGCACGGTATCGAAGGCGATCACGGAGATGCTTGCCTCATCGAAGATGCCCTGCCTCAACTGCATCATCTGCACGGGAGCCCCGTGCCGACGTCCAACCTCGTTGGCCAGGTCCTCCCCGAAGACAGGCATCTCTTCGCCATCCGGCGTGCGAATATGCGTAGGAAGGTCTCGCTCCGCACCGTCTTCACGGCGGTGCGGAGCAAACAGGAGAAGGTCGGGAAGCTTGCTCGCTTGCAGCCACGGGAACCCGCTGCGGTCATCAATCCGCCGGAACGCCAGGCGTCTGTCACCATCGAGGCCGTGCCAGCCCAGTTGGGCGACCTCGAGTCGTTCGCCGCCCATGGACTTCACGGGATACCGGAAGATCGCCTCCACCTGTCCGATTTCCATGAGCATGCTCGATCCTCGGAATTCCTGTTGGTGCAACTCGTCAGCCTGAATCAGGTCGAGAGATACCGACGCTCAAATATCACAGATTCTGGGATGAAAATCGAGCCGCATCGACCGTCACGGGAGTTCTCGCGCCGCATGGTGAGCTTCCAGCCTCTGGAAATCTTTGGCTGCCAGAGCATAGGATGCTCGCATGATCGCTTCCCCCGGTGTTCGCCTCAGGATCCTGGCCGCACGATGACGCGCGGGGTCATATGCCACTGACTCCGGGCACCCGCCTCGGCCCCTACGAAGTCAGCGCCCCGATCGGCGCCGGGGGCATGGGGGAAGTTTACCGGGCAAAGGATACCCGACTGGGGCGGGACGTCGCGGTCAAGGTCCTGCCGCAGCACCTTTCATCGAGCGTCGAGGTCCGCGCCCGTTTCGAACGTGAGGCCAGGACGATCTCGTCTCTCAATCACCCGCACATCTGCACGCTGCATGATGTGGGACGTGAGGGTGAGACGGACTACCTCGTCATGGAATTGGTCGAAGGCGAGACGCTGGCGGAGCGCCTGACCCGCGGGCGCCTGCCCGTGGCGGAGGTCCTGAGGATCGGGGCCCAGATCGCGGACGCCCTGGACCGCGCGCACCGGGCCGGTGTCGTGCACCGGGATCTCAAACCGGGGAATGTCATGCTGACGCGGTCGGGCGCCAAGCTCATGGACTTCGGACTGGCGCGTCCGACGGGACTGGCAGGGCCGTCCGGGAGCGGGCTGTCCAGGGCGGTGTCACAGTCCCCGACGATGGCGCAGCCGCTGACGGCCGAAGGGACTATCGTCGGCACGTTTCAGTATATGTCGCCCGAGCAGCTGGACGGAAAGGAGTCCGATGCCCGCTCCGACCTCTGGGCCCTGGGCTGCGTTCTCTATGAAATGGCGACGGGGAAGCGACCGTTCCAGGGCGCGACGCAGGCCAGCCTGATCAGCGCGATCATGCGTGACACACCGCGCCCGATGACGACGCTTGATCCGATGAGTCCTCCAGCGCTCGAGAGACTGGTGGGCGCCCTCCTCGCGAAGGACCCGGACGAGCGGATCCAGACCGCACACGATGCGAAGCTTCAGCTGGAGTGGGCCGCAGAACCGGGATCGTCATCGATGTCGTCGGCCGTGGTGGCGGGCGACGGGACGCTCCGGCGGACACGCCGCGATGGCGCCGTGGTCGCCTGGGGTGTGGCGGCGGTCTCTCTCGCGGCAGCAGTCGCCATCTGGTTCCTGGCGCCCGGACGCGGCGCACGAGAGTCCGGAGGGCGCCTGCGCCTGACGATCCAGGCGCCGCCCGGCAACACGGTGTCCGGAGCCTCCACGGCATCGGCGCTCTCGCCCGACGGGCGGACGCTGGCCGTTGTGGCCACGGACGCAGAAGGAACCGGACGGCTGTGGCTTCGCCATCTCGGTGACCTCACCACACGCCGGCTCGACGGCACGGAACATGCCGACCAGCCGTTCTGGTCGCCCGACAGCCGGTGGATCGCGTTCTTTGCCGAGGGCAAACTCAAGAAAATCGCACTCTCGGGAGGAACTCCCGAAGTGCTCTGCGACGCGCCGGACCCCCGGGGAGGGGCGTGGGGGGCCAGGGATGTGATCGTGTTCGCCCCGATCGCCGCGGGTTCCTTGTTCAGCGTGGCGGCGGACGGAGGAGCGGTGACGGAAATCGTTCGCCCCGATTCGCTGCGGAAGGAGACGGCCCTGCGGTGTCCCGAGTTTCTCCCCGACGGCCGGCAGTTCCTGTTCGTTTCCCTCCCGGCTCGGAACGGCGAGTACGACGTTCACGTCGGGCAGATCGGTTCACACGAGCGGCGCCAGATCCTGAGTGCCGGGGCGGCGCCGGTCTACACGGATCCCGGGTACCTGATCACGACGCACGGGGCGAGACTGACGGCCCAGCGCTTTGACGCGCGCACCGCCACGCCGTCCGGGAAGCCCATGGCCCTCGGCGAGGCACCGCTCCCGCTCAGTCACACCGGGGGAAAAGCCGTCTCGGCCTCGCACAACGGCGTGCTCGCCTACTGGTCCGGAAGCCTGTCCAATACGCAGCTGCAGTGGCTGGATCGAACCGGCCGCGTCCAGGGCGTGCTGCCGCTGCCGTCCGGACGCTGGGAGCAGATCGCCATCTCCCCCGACGGAAGCCGGGCGGTCGTGTCACGCAGCAGCACTTCGACCGAGACGGATCTCTGGCTCGTTGATCTGGTAACGGGGCAGCCCAGCCGGTTCGTTTTCAGGCCGACTTCCAGCGCCGGTGCTCCCGTATGGTCGCCGGATGGGAGTCGCGTCGCCTTCTCGGATGATCCCAAGGGCCGGTTTGACATATTCGTCAAGCCGGTGAACGGTGGCGAGACGGAGCTCCTGTACGAGTCCGACGTCCTGTTCAAGAACCTGTACTCATGGTCGCCGGACGGGAAGTTCCTCGCGTTCGAGCAGCCCGATCCGAAGACCGGCTGGGATGCATGGGTGCTGCCCCTGGATGTAGATCGGGAACCGGTTCCGGTCGTCAAGACACCCGCGAACGAAGGCCGGGGCTGGTTTTCTCCCGATGGTCGCTGGATCGTCTACAGCTCGGACGAATCCGGCCGGCCGGAGCTCCATGTTCAGGCGTTCCCGGAGCCGTCGGGACGCGTCCCGCTGGACGGATCGGCGACCAGCGGCACCGATGGAGCCGGGCCGTGCTGGTGGTCCCGGGACGGCCGGGAGATCCTGTTTCGCGCGCGCCTCAGCCTGCGGGTCGTCGCCGTGGAACCCGGGCAGGCGTTCCGCGCCGGCCCGGCGCGAGAGCTGTTCCAGCTGCCGGAAGACGTCGTCGGAATGTGCCCGACTCCGGACCTAACGCGCCTGCTTGTTTCTGTTCCGGTGCAGGGGACCGCCGCGCCGGCGCTCGTGATCGACATGAACTGGGTGTCGGAGTTGGGCGGACCCTAGCCGGTTGCGGAATGGCGGCGGAGGTGGTGACTGACGCGCCGTCACGTGTATACTCGCTACCCCCCGCCGACGACCACGATCCGCCGAGGCTCCACCTGGTAGTCGATGCAACGTAGAGATCCGGAAGCAAGGAGAAATCCATGAGAACACAACTCCTCATTCTCCTCGCGACTCTGGTGGGCATATGCGGTTGCGACGGGGACGATATCGGATCTGGCGACTGTGAGGACCGGTACTTTGAGTCCCGCTCGGTGGAAGTCCGGGTGACCCCGGCAAGTCGGGCTGAAGTGCCGCTTCGGCCCCGGACATCGCCGCCGCCGCTTCCGCGCCTCGGTGCCCATTCGCCCGAGGACAGTTCGGTTGTTCTCACATGGCCGACCGCGGTCGACCTCTGTACCGGCATTCGCGCCACGCACTACGAAGTGCGTTTCATCGAATCATCTCAGTACGTTCCGAACTGGAATGAAATGCGGCCGCTGCCGGCCATCCTTCCCGACGCCGGGGATCGTGACAACATCCTCCGCATTGAGAAACTCATTCCTCACACGGAGTACGACTTTCGATTCCGCGGGTTCTACAGCGAGGAACGTTCCGAGCTGTCAAACGTTGCCACCGCGAAGACCACTTCATGCGTCGGCACGGGTCCCCCGGTTTCCCATGTCTTTGCCCGGAGCTGGGAACTCCCCGCCGGAAGCGTTCCGGTGGATATTGAAGTCGATCTTGAGACGCGTCTCTACGTGGCCGACTGGAATGCGGCAAGGATTCTGATCTATTCCGCAGCGGGAAGCCTTTTGGGCTCATGGGGAGAAAGCGGAACCGAACCCGGCCAGCTTGGCGCCATTTCGGATCTGATATTCGGACATGACCGCCATCTGTACGTGGCGGAAGAGAGCGGAAGATTGCAACGATTTACTCTGGACGGCCAGTTCCTCGCGGAAGTAATCCCGGCCTGGAGCGGGGGCCAGCGCTATCACACTTTCGATGAATTCGCAGTCGATGAAGGGGGAAACGTTTTCGTCTCGAACAGACTGGACGACAACCTCTTTCACTATCGTGCCGATGGCCTCCTCCTCGGCTCATGGCCGCCCAAGGATGTCCGGAGGCCGATCAATCTCCGGTTCGGGCCGGTTGCCCTGGGGTTCCAGCGTTATCTATTCGTCCTCGACACGTACCGGGGCGACGTGAATGTCTACTCGACCGCCGGCGACCACCTGCGTCGGTGGACCAATGACTCGATGTGCCCCACTCCCCTCATGGAACCAGTCGACATCCGTTGGGGCTGGGACGCCAGCATCTACCTGCTGGACTCGTGGAACGGTCAGATCCGTAAGATTGACCCGAATGGAACGGTCCTGTCTGCCTGGGGACGGATCGGCAACGGGGATGGGGAATTTCATGAGCCGCTGGCCCTGGCGGTCGGCCGAGGTCTCTCACTCTTCGTTCTGGATCGGCGGTCCACGGACATTCCTACCTACCGGATCGTTGTCTTCGAGAGACGATCCCTGAGCTGAGGAGAAACACCACAGGAGGAAATCATGTCAACCGCGAAACGGCCTGTTCCAGAGGGCTATCACACCGTGACACCCATGCTCACGTTCGAAGAGTGCGGAGCGGCACTCGACTGGTACGTCAAGGCACTGGGCGCTGAGGAACTGAGCCGCAGCAATGGGCCGGACGGAAGGATCATGCATTCCGAGTTTCGCATCGGCGATTCGAATCTTATGGCGCACGACACCATGATGGGCGGCAAGGGGCCGCAGGGCTTCGGGGGCTCACCCGCGGCACTCTGGATATTCGTCGAGGACTGCGACACGCTCTTCAACCGCGCCGTGGCCGCCGGAGCCACAGTCGTCCGGGGGGTCGAGGACCAGTTCTGGGGCGACCGTTGCGGCACTTTCAAGGATCCGCACGGATTTGCCTGGACGATCGCCACCCGCAAGGAAGACTTGACGCGGGAAGAGAAACACGAGCGTGCGGCCGCGTTCTTCAAGGAGTTCGAGGCGAGCGGAGCTGGGAAAAAATAAGCTCGCCTGTCGGCACAACAAAAAAGGTGGAGATGGTTACCCCTCTCCGCCGGGTGGTGCTGTAGTAGATTCCCCCCATGTCACTCACTCCCGGCACCCGCCTCGGCCCCTACGAGATCGTCGCCCCGCTTGGCGCGGGAGGGATGGGAGAGGTGTACCGGGCGCGGGACTCGCGCCTGGGGCGCGACGTGGCCATCAAGGCGCTGCCGGCCGAGTTCGCCAGGAATCCGGAGCAACTGGGGCGCTTCGAACGCGAGGCGCAGACGCTGGCATCGCTGTCGCACCCGAACATCGCGGCGATTCATGGCCTCGAGGAGCGGGATGGCGTACCCCACCTGGTGCTCGAACTGGTGGAGGGGGAATCCCTCGCCGCCCGGCTCGCGCGCGGAGCACTCCCCTCTCGTGAGGCGCTTTCCATCGGTGTCCAGATCGCCTCGGCGGTGGAAGCGGCGCACGAGCGCGGAGTCATCCACCGCGACCTGAAGCCCGCCAATGTCATGATCACAACGGCGGGGGTGGCGAAGGTGCTCGACTTCGGTCTTGCGAAAAACGAGCCGGTTGCGATGTCGGGCTCCGACCTGACGCAGTCGCCGACCGCGGCGATTCTTCCCGGCGCGACCGTGGCCGGCACCATCCTCGGAACCGCGGCCTACATGAGTCCCGAGCAGGCGCGCGGTCTTTCGGTCGACCGCCGCAGCGATGTCTGGTCGTTCGGCTGCGTGCTCTTCGAATGCTTCACGGGCAAGACGCCCTTCGAGGGAGCCACGGTGACGGACCTGCTGGCGAAGATTCTCGAACGCGAACCCGACTGGACGCTGCTGCCCGCCGGAACGCCGCCGCGGGTGCGGGAGATCCTGCGGCGCTGCCTGCGCAAGGAGGCCGACGAGCGACCTCGCGACATTCGCGACGTCCGGCTCGAGCTGGCCGAAGTGGCGTCGGGTGCTGCCAGGATCTCCGGCGCGCTGGCACCATCCGTGGCGGTGATTCCGTTCGAGAACCTGAGCGGTGCGGATGACGAATACTTCTCCGACGGTATCACCGACGAGATCCTGAACGCGCTGGTGCACCTCGACGGCCTGCGGGTCGCGGCGCGCACCTCGTGCTTTGCGTTCAAGGGGCGGCGCGAGGACCTGCGCGTGGTGGGCGAGAAACTCGACGTCGCCACCGTGCTCGAGGGGAGCGTGCGCCGCTCGGGCAACCGGCTGCGCATCACGGTCCAGCTCGTCAATGCGGCCGACGGTTACCAGCTCTGGTCCGAGCGCTACGATCGCGAGATGACCGATGTGTTCGAAGTGCAGGACGAGATCGCGGGCGAGATCGCGCGGCGGCTCCGCGTGACGCTCCAGGACAGCGCCGAGGGCTTCCGGGGCCGGCGCGGAACGGCAAACCTGGAGGCGTACGAACTCGTGCTCAAGGGGCGTGCGATGCAGCTGCGGCGCGGGCGCTACCTGTCACAGGCGATCGAGTGCTTCGAGCGCGCCATTGCGCTCGACCCCAACTATCCGGAACCGCTTGCCTGGATGTCCGACTCGTGGCGACTCATGGGAACCTTTGGCGTGGCGCCCTTTGCCGAAGTGATGCCGCGGGCCAAGGACCTGGCACTCCGGGCGCTGGCCCTCGATTCGAACCTGCCCGAAGCCATCGCCACGCTGGCCGATGTCGAGGCCCAGTACGATCGTGACTGGCCGAAGGCGGCCGCGTCGTTCGCGCGGGCCCTCGCGGTCGATCCGCGCCATGTGCGCAGCCGCTGCGAGCGCGCGCTCTGGGGCCACGGGTGGGGGGCGATTTCGGCGGAGGAAGCCGTTGCGGAAACCGAACGCGCGGTGGCGGACGATCCCCTCAACGCCTGGGCCCTGGGGATGTTGTCGTTTGCCTTCAGCTTCGCCGGCCGCCACGAGGACTCGGTGCGTGTGGCCACGCAGGCCATCGCCGCGGATTCCGAGTCGTTCTTCGGGCACTGGCAACTGCTGCGGGCCCATGCGTGGGCCGGCGACTACCAGCGGGCGGTAACCATGGGGCCCGCGCTCCTCGCCGGCACGGGGCGTCATCACTGGGCGCTCGCCATGCTGGGATGGACGCACTCGAAGGCCGGCAACTTAGGCCTGGCCCGCGCAGCCTACGACGAGCTGGAAGGGCGTTCGCGGCTGGAGTTCATCGGACCGGGCTGGCTTTCGGCGGCGGCCGACGCGGCCGGCCTCCGGGACGAGGCGTTGCACTATGCGGGCCGGGCGTTCACGGAACGGGATCCACTCGTGATACTCATGCGCCAGATGCCGCCGTTCGCGGAACTGCGCGAGGACCCGCGCTTTGTGGAAATGTCTCGAGGCGTATGGGAGTGACCCTCACTTCAGGCGCCGCGCGACGCGCTCGCGCGGGCGCCGTAACGTAGCCAAGCCCGGCTTTGGTGCAATGGTAGCCTGCATGTCCGCTGGCAAAGGAGAGGACCATGGCCCGGATACCCCCCGTCGACTACGAGTCCGCCGATACGGAACTGCGGCAGGCCTACGACCACCAGATCGCCGCCCACGGCCGCGTTACCAACATGAAGCGGACGCTCGGCCACTCGCCGCCGGCGTTCCGCGCGCTCATGGAGTGGTATCCGCTCGAGGAGGCCGTCGTGCCGTTCCTCGGGCAGCGTCGCGCCCGCCTGTTCGCCCACGCGATTTCGGCGGAAACCGATTGCCTCATCTGCTCGACGTTTTTCCGCCGGATCCTGACCGAGGCCGGCGAGCACCCCGATCGGCTCGAGCTCGACGAACGGGATCAAGTGATCGTTGACTATGGGCGCCAGCTGGCGCTCGATTCGAACGGAGTTTCGGACGAACTCTTCGGCCGGCTGGCGAGTTTCCTGGCGCCGGACCAGATCGTCACTCTCACGACTTTTGGAGCGCTCATGGTCGCGACCAATGTTTTCAACAATGCGTTGCAGGTCGATCTGGACGAGTACCTGGCGCCGTATCGGCAGGGAGGCTGACGTCATGGACACGGGACTCAAGGGCAAGGTGGCCTTCATTACGGGCGCGGCCCATGGCCAGGGACGGGCCGCGGCCCTGGCATTGGCGGCCGAGGGCGCGCACGTGGCCGCGTACGACATCGCCCGCACGACGGCTTATCCCGGCTACGCGCTCGGGCAGGAGGACGACTTGCGGACGCTCGCAAGCGCCTGCGAGGCCGCCGGCGTGCGGTGCCTCACCTTCGCCGGAGACGTGCGCGACGATGCGGCCATCCGGTTGGCGGTCGAGACGACGGTGAACGAACTGGGACGCATCGATGTGCTCTTCAACAACGCCGGGATCTGCGCCTACGGGCTGGCGCACGAACTGACCGAGGACGAGTGGGACGCCATGATCGACGTCGACTTGAAGGGCCCCTGGATGGTGGCCCGCCGCGTCATCCCGGTCATGATCCGCCAGGGCTCGGGCGTCATCATCAACAACTCGTCGGTCGGTGGGCTGCGCGGCATGGCCCGCCTCAGCCATTACGCTGCGGCCAAGTGGGGCCTGACCGGCCTCACCAAGTCGTGGGCCATCGAGCTGGCGCCGCACGGCGTCCGGGTCGTCTCGATCCATCCAACCGGCGTCAACACGCCGATGAACGACGGACTGGCCGAGCTGGAGGGCCTCACTCCGCGGGAAATCGGCGAGCGGTCAGCGGGCAATCTGCTGCCCGTACCCTGGATCGAGCCCGAGGACGTGGCGGGCGCCGTCGTCTACCTGGCCTCGGACGCGGCCCGCTTCGTGACCGGCTCGCAGTTCGTGATAGATGCGGGGCTTTTGTCACGGTGACGGGCCGCACGCTCCAGGGGAGGAGTGCCTTGAGGCGTCCCCACGTCGTTCGTATTGAAGCCAGCCACGACTTCCTCACTCGAGGAGATGATTGATGCGGCGACGATCCACAATTGGACAAGCCGTCTCATCTGACACCTCCTCTATCGCGAAGCGAGATAAACGAGCGCCACTTGATTATGTCATGAGCGCACGCTCGATCAATCCACAGCCGGTCTAACTTGCATCCCACAGGCTGTTGGGCCCGGACCCCCGATGGATTCTTGCATCTCAGGGTCATACCGCTTCGCGGCGGCCGAGGCCGCTTCCGCCGAGTAGTTCGCCCGACCAAAGGATCTCGAGGAAGCGCTGCCAGGGCAGGTATCGGACCCCCTCTTTCAGCCTCTCGACCGGATCCTGGGAAACCAGGTAATACGAGCCCAGGGTCGCCTCGTCCTGCAACCGTCGCAGGGACACGGAGTCGCCGTCGGTGGTGCGCTCGGTTGCCTTGACCTCCACCGCGCAGAGATCACCAATCACGAAGTCCACCTCGTTCTTGTCCTGCGTGCGCCAGTAGTTCAGGGGTGCCGACACGCGCTGATAGCTCAGGGCCGCCCGGAGCTCAAGGGCGATGAACTGCTCAAAGGCGCGCCCGAAGTGGTTGGAATTGCGCTCCAGTGTCCGAATCCGTGCAAGAGTATTCGTCACCCCGGTGTCGAACAGGTAAAACTTTGCTGCGGCCACTTCCTTGCGCTTCGTTCCGCGCCCCCATGGCTCCACCATGAATCCGACAAGCGTATCTTCCAGGATGCGATAGTGCTCGATCACCGTGGACGGCGACATGCCGACATCACGCGCCACGTTCGTGAAGTTCAGTACCTCGCCGGTCGTGAGCGCAGCGATCGAGAGGAAACGGCCAAACCGGGGGAGGTTGCGCACGGCGCCTTCGGCCTGGATTTCCTCGCGCAGGTACGTGCCGACGTATGCATCGAGTTCTTCATGCGGCTCGGCGGAACCATGAACCTGCGGCAGGCCGCCGACCGTGAGGTACCTGACAAGATCAAAGTCCGGAATCTCCGCCGACACAAGCGGGAAGAGGTTGGCCTGTCGCGCCCGCCCCGCCAGGAGATTTGCCTGTCCCTGCCGGAGCTTTCGAGCACTGCTCCCCGTCAGCAAGAAGCGCGTCGATGTCTCTTCGATGAGCCGGTGCACCTCGTCGAGCAGGACCGGCAACTTCTGGATCTCATCGATGACCACGAGATCCCGTCCACCAGCCCGGACCATCTCCTCCAGAGCGCTCGGCCTGTCACTCAACCTGAGGAAGTTGTCCGACTTGAGCAGGTCGATGACCAGCGCCTTCCCGGTTAGCTGCGTCCGGACCAGATGGCTCTTCCCCGTGGAGCGGGGACCCAACAGGAAGAATGACTTCTGGGCCAGCAGCCCGGGCAGATCGAGGATTCTCGCGTAGCTCATAGCCTAATTTTATTCGACTCAATCATATGAATTCAATGAAATCGTTCGATTAAGTCGAATGATTTGACAGATCCGAATCAACGCGTAGTGGCTTAAAGTACTGCATTCTAATGGCTTACATAAATCTTACGCTCGGAGAATACGCCTTGTCGGTGGCGCTCATGTGACCGGCCGCAACCGCTGGTCGATTCCGTTCCTCTGGTTTCCCTGAACCCCGCCTACCAGAGCCGCACCCGCTCCTCCGGCGCCAACCACATGCCGTCCCCCTCCTTCGTGCCGAAGGCGTCGTGGAAGGCATCGATATTGCGGTAGGGGCCGGTCACCCGGAATTCGAGCGGCGCGTGCGGGTCGGAAGCCAGGCGCTGGATCATCTGCTCGTCGCGCATCTTGCCCTTGCGGGACATGGCGTAGCCGATGAAAAAGCGCTGGGGGCCGGTGAAGCCGTCGATGACCGGAGCCTCTTTCCCGCCGAGGCTGGCGATGTAGGCCCGGTAGGCCATGGCCACGCCGGACAGGTCGCCGATGTTTTCCCCGAGCGTGAAGGCACCGTTCACCTGCATCCCCTCGATCGGCGAGAATCGGTCGTACTGGGCCACGAGCGCCTTCGTGCGCTCCTCGAAGGCGGCGCGATCCGCCTCGGTCCACCAGTCGGCCATGTTGCCGTCGCCGTCGAAACGACTTCCCTCGTCGTCGAAGCCGTGGGAAATCTCGTGGCCGATCACGCCCCCGACCGCGCCGTAGTTGATGGCGTCGTCCGCCTCGAGCTGGAAGAACGGAGGCTGGAGTCGGGCCGCCGGGAAGACGATTTCGTTCAGGCTCGGATTGTAGTAGGCGTTGACAGTCTGCGGGGTCATGCCCCACTCGGTCCGGTCCACCGGCTTGCCGAGCCTGGCCACCCGGCGCGCGTGCTCCCATTCGTTGGCCCGGCGGACATTACCGGCATGGTCGCCCCGGATGATCTCCATGCCGGAATAGTCGAGCCATACGTCGGGATAGCCGATCTTCGGCGTGAACCGGGCGAGCTTCTCGCGCGCCTTCTGGCGCGTGGCCGGCGTCATCCAGTCCAGGTCGGCGAGGCTGGCGTCCAGCGTCGCCGTGACGTTTCGCACCATCTCGATCATCCGGGTCTTGGCCTCAGGCGGAAAGTACTGCGCCACATAGAGCTTGCCGACGGCCTGGCCCACCAGCCGGTCAACGATGCTCACCCCTCGCTTCCAGCGCTCGCGCTCCTGCTGCTGGCCGTTCAGCGTACGGTTCCGGAAGTCGAAGCGGATGGCGGCCGTCGTCGAATCGAGGTCGGCGGCGCGGGCGTCCATCACGCGGTAGGCCAGGTAGTTCTTCCACTCCTCGAGCGGGCGGGATTCGATCATCCCGTCGAGCGCCTGGAAGTAGTCCGGCTGGCCCACGATGACCCGGTCCGCGCTCCCCGCGCCGAGCGCGGTGAGGAATTGCATCCAATCGAGGTTGGGGGCGAGACGGCCCAGTTCGTCGATCGTGTGCGGGTTGTAGGTGGCCTCGTTGTCCCGGTTCTTCACCTTGTCCCACTGCGCGCGGGCGATCGCCGTTTCCAGGTCGACGATGGCGGCAGCTGCGACCTCGTCGCGCCCGGCGGCCTTGAGCAGGGACCGAATGTAGGCCGGCAGCGCCTGTCGCGCCTTGTCGAACTTCGGATTCGCGGTATCCAGGTAGTAATCGCGATCAGGCAGGGTCAGCCCGCCCTGGTTGACGTAGGCCACGTGCACCGTTGACTTGCGGAGATCCTGATCCACGTTGAACCGGATTGGGCCGCCCACACCGATCCGATCGAGCCGGGCGAACGCCTCGAGCAGCGACTTCCGATCGGTGACGCCGTCCACGATGGCCAGCTCGGGCCCGACGGCCGAGACGCCAAGACTGTTGATGCTCGCCTCGTCCATCCAGGACGTGAAGAGATCACCGACCATGCGGGATTCCGACCCCGCCGGTCCCGGGTTTGCGGCGGCGGCTTCGATGATCCCCTGCAACGCCTGTTCGACCCGTTCGTTCACCTGCTGATAAACGGAGTAGCTCGAATAGATCGGGGGGATCGAAGTTCGATCGAGCCAGGCGCCGTTGGCGAACTGGTAGAAGTCGTCCTGAGGGCGGACGAAGCGATTGATGGCATCGAGATCGACACCGGACGTCATGGCGACGGACGTTTCCGCCCCGCTACGCGACGCGACGGCCAGGCCGATCAGGAGAGCCAGGCCAACGGTCATTCGGGACATGCGGTTCATGGGCTTCTCCTAGGGAACGGTGTCGAACCCGGCCTCGCGGAAGTGACGGTCGCAGGCGAACGCACCGTCGAGCTTGCGGCTCCGGATGATGATGAAGGATACGGCATCAACGAGGCTGAGTTGGCGCTCGTCGCGGTCGATCAGGAGATCGAGCCCGGCCTCGTGGAGTTCGCGATCGACCCAGACGACGTCCAGCAGCGGGGTAAATGTTTGACGGAATCGCTGAACGGCTTCCATCCCCATGCGCCGGCCAAGCAACGCGTAGAGTTCCACCAGGACGAAAGACGTCGTGACGAGAGTGGCCGACGTTGAAGACAGTCGTTTGAAGGCGTCGCGGGCGGCGGAATGCTGCACGTCATCCGGGTTGAGGAGCGCCAGCACGGCTGTTGTGTCCACGAAGACGCGGCTCACTCCTGGCCCGTGTCGTCGAGATAATCGTCGTGTTTCTCGGCGAGATCGGTGGCGCGACGGCGCGGAACTGACCGACAAGCGTTGCCGCCGCGTCGTACAAACTGGCCTTGTCCGGAGCGTCATCCTCGATAGTCCGGTCGATACATCGCCGGATCATCTCGGCCAGGGAAACCCCTTCCTGCCGGGCCAATCCCCGCAGTGCGCGGGCCAGATCGCTTCCTTCGCCTGAATGAGACCGTCAAGCCCAAGTACGCTGACGGCTCGGCGGTCGATCGTAACGGGTTGGCTGGCTCGAAGGACGTCGGTGAAATCGCCGATACCCTGCACGTGGCCAAGGCAATTCAAGTGTTTGAGTGCCGCCTGGAGCTTGAGGAAACTCCGGCCGGCGGCGGTGAAGACGTCGATGCGGATGGGGCCCGGTTCGGCGAGCGGGAAGGCGATGTTGGTGTGCCGGCACCACGAAGTAGTGCGGCAGGCTGGGGTCGTACTTTCCCCTGGGAAGCACTGATGGCTTTGGTTACGACAAAGGGCTGCTCGTGGGTGCGAATGGACAATACCAAGGTACGGCGGGCGATCAGCCACCGAAAAATCGGCTGGCCGCGGTGCGCGGGAGCGCTAGCGGCCGGTATGGGCCTTGATCCGGCTCCAGGTGGTGGGCGCGACCGGTACTACGGGGCACGGGGGCCTGCAGGGGTTGCCGTCATTGAAGCTGCCCGTGTTGCTGAAATCGGCCCGGGCCAGCTGCTCGGTGTGAGTGAGGTCGCTCGTAAGCACCTTTTCGACCAGCGCGCACGACACCATCTTGGCCAGATGATCGACCGGACGCGGGATGATCGCGAACGAGCCGGGCGAGTAGGCCGCCATGTAGAAATAGCCGGCCACGGCGACCGGGTTTCGCTGGCAATTGTTGACGAAGTCCCAGGTGATAATGGTGCCCCCTCCGGGAGAGGGCCATTGGGGTGATGGGGTCGGAAATTCCAGCGTAGCGCAGAGCGTCCAAGAGAAGATGCAGATCAGGCTCCCTGTTCCGACGGGGTCGTACTGTCCCCGCTAATCGATCCCGAATTGAATTCCGGCGATGCCATCGCCGACGGTCCATGTGGAGTCCGACGGGGCGGCAAGAACGAAGAGGTGATGGTTCGTGTTGAGGGAGCCATGGGAAACGGCATCGGCGCAGCAGGTTGGAATCGACCCGGAGCATTGGACTTTAGTCGTGGCCGGCCTGACGTGGAGCAGAATCTTGCCACCGCGATAGGGCGTCGCCACGGCCGATTCGACGCCGCCGAGGGTGGAACCGAGGAGAAGCAGCGAGAACATGGATCGCGTTATGAGCATGGGTACTCCGCGGGAGACCTGTCGGACCGGGGCTACAGGCAATATAGGAGAGGACCGCAGTTTCAGCCATCCGGTTGACCGCCGCCAGTGTCAGAATACTTCCGGACACCAGGGTGCACGATCGCGCGGAAACAGCGCGTCCGCGCGGGAGGCCGCCCCCGGCCGTCGTTCCTCGATGTGGCCGGCCCGGGCCAACTGGCCGAAGCTGAAGCCGCCGAGGTAGATCGAGCCGAGCGCGTTGACCTCGAGCGCCAGGTCGGGCGCCGCCGATGTTCGCTCGACCCCGTCCGCCGCGACCCGGTATCGCCCCTCGTTCCAGGGGCAGAAGTGATCGGAAACTTCGATGACGACAGGCTCAGCCGGGGCGATCGTCCGAGCCGCGAGCGCGCGGGGAACATCGACCAGTCGGACCCAGAGGGCGTCGGCAAGCCGCATCTTCATGAGGCGCGGCCGGGCCAGGAGGAACAGAAGCGGATGGTCGATCGGCAGGAGGCTGGCCTTGATGTGGACGACCCAGTCGACATCCAGGAGAAAGCGCCAGATGGCGCGGGTAGCATCGAGGGTCGAACCGATCGCCTCGATGACGTTCAGGAAGCCACTGGAGATGCCGGATTCGAACGACTGGTGCAAGCGATACAGGGCGTAACCCCGCGGTTCGCCGTCGACGGTCAGGAGCACGCGGTTCAGGACGCCACCGCCCCCGGCCCGGGCCCGGTCGGAATCGGCCAGCCGCCGCAATTTCCACCAGTCCGGCGTGCGGGAGAACATTCCGGGTTGTCCGCGTCGCACCGCTTCGTACACCGTCGAGAACGGCTCGAACGCCTCCTCCTCCGTGACGATCCGCGTGACGCCGGTCGATTCGAACCGGCGCTCGAACTCGCCGGCGGCGCTCGGGATTTCGACGTCACCGCTGAGAGACGAAAGGCCGTAACCGAAGCGTCGGTAGATCGTCTCCTCGGAGGCCCACAGCCAGGCCACCGGTTCCCCGCGCCGGTGAATGTCGTCGAGCTGCGCGCGCATCATGGCGCGCAGGATTCCCCGGCGCCGGTGCGTGGGCAGCACGCCCACGACCGTGACGCCCGCCGAAGGCACCGTGCCGCCCGGCACGCTCATCTCGAAGGTGAAGGCCCCGGCCCCGGCGACAACATCTCCGTTGTCCCGGACCGCCAGCATGCGGGGGATCTCGATCGTGCGCGACCACCGTGCCATGTCGTGGTCGGTGAAGCCGCCGCCGAAGTAGTGCATGATCGGATTGAGGGCGGCGGCCAGATCCTCGACCGACGCACAGGGTGATACTCCGACTTCCATCATCGACTCCCGCCACTCCTGAGCCTGCAGCTTTCCCGGTCCGTGATAATTCCGGTTGAATGACGCCCCAAGAATAAGTGTAACGGTCGCTGTTGACTCACCAAAAAACGGCGGCTCGCCGCCGGTGCGGCCGAGCGTGAAGCTGATGTGCGCGGTGTCGCCGAAGTCCATCGTCGACTTGAGGGGGCGGTGAGAGGAAATAGGCCAAGTAGACGACCTGATTTCATAAGTTGTTAATAATAAACATGTTATGGTCGAAGTCCCGACCACACCCCGGCAAGATAAAATCATAATATACAATTAATGTGACTATATGTATATCATACTATCATGGTATCCAGACCCTTCTGGCTCAACAGGATAGAGCAGGCATGGACGGAAGCACCGATTGCCTGGCTCAGCGGTGTCAGACGTTCCGGCAAGACGACGCTGGCGGAAAGCCTGGGGGTGGAACGCGTCCTCTACATCAACTGCGATCTCCCGTCGGTCGAGGAGATGGTCCGCGATCCGCAGCTCTTCTTTCGATCCTGCTCGAAGCCCGTGGTGGTGTTTGACGAGATTCACCAACTGCGCGAGCCGGCGCGACTGCTGAAGATCGGCGCCGACATGTTCCCTGCGTTAAAGATTCTCGCCACCGGATCATCCACACTGGCGGCTACCCGAAAGTTCAAGGACACGCTCACCGGGCGCAAGCGCATGGTTCATCTCCTGCCGGTGTTGCATGACGAGTTGTCGAACTTCGGCGTGTCCCTGGCCCAACGGTTGTTTCACGGGGGGCTTCCGCAGGCGATGCTGGCCAAAGTGAAGAAGCCGGACTTCTACCGCGAGTGGCTCGACTCGTACTTCGCCCGCGACATCCAGCGCCTCTTTGGATTCCGGGACATGAATCGATTCAACTCACTCTTCGAGTACGCGCTGAAGCAGAGCGGCGGACAGCTCGAAGTTTCGCGAACGGCAAACGCGCTCGGGATCACTCGACCGACCGTGGAGAGTCACCTCCGGGCACTGGAGACGACCCATGCCGTGACGCTTCTCCGACCGTTCCATGGCGGCGGCCGGGGGGAAATCACGCGGATGGCCAAGATCTACGCCTTCGACACTGGCTTCGTGACTTTCGCCCGCGGCTGGGATCCGCTCCGTTCGGAGGACATGGGCATCCTCTGGGAGCATGTCGTCCTCGAGTACCTGCAGGCGTACCTGGCTGACACGCCGCCCCGGTACTGGCGCGACAAGGCCGGCCATGAAGTCGATTTTGTTCTGCCGACGCAGCGCGACGAAATCAATGCGATCGAATGTAAATGGGATCCGGCGGCATTCGACGGCGCCTCCCTCAAGGCGTTCCGTGCGCTGCACCCCCGAGGGCGCAACTATCTCGTGTGCCCCGGTGCGGACCCTCCCTACGTGAAACGCTCCGGTGACCTTGAAATTACCGTGGGCACGCCCTCGATTTTGCGATGACGGCAGTCGATTGCCGCGACCCGTCCAGGGCCGGAAGCCCAGGCGCTGCGCGTCAAGACGGATGTGCACTCACCCCATTTCCTCCGCACGAACGGGCCGGCGGCCCTGATCTCAAGCCGAAGAGGTAATGGTGGGGCCTCGCGGCGCTCGCTGATGTCCCGGACGAGCGCGAGGTTGTAACCGTGCCCGTCGTACGCGAAGGAATTCGCGCTGATCTCGACGGGGTAGAATCGGCCGCTCTTCGTCCGGAACCGGCTTTCCACGGTCAGTGGCCCACGGGCCTGGAAATCGCTCCGGTAATCCGGTATCAGCGCCGATCCTTTTGAGGCTTCATGAACAGCTCCAACCCTTTCGACCACGGGAGACGGTTGGAAAGTACCGCAGGATTCACCCTGCCGCAAACGAGCCCCTGACTCCGCGGGTTGAATATCCGCGCACCCGATCGGCGGGGCGGCCGTTGTTGGAAAGCCTTGCCAGCAGTCCCGCAATGGCGGACTCTTGGCGCCATGGCGCATCCTGATTCCGGCGGTTCGAGGTCCTCGTCCGCCGACCTCCTCGTCACGACCGAGCTGCTGACGCTGGCCAAGAACGGTGATCGGCAGGCGCTGGAAGTGCTTACGGCCCGCTATCTTCCCCGCCTGGTCCGCTGGGCCACGGGCCGGCTGCCGGCATCGGCGCGCTCGCTGCTCGATACCCACGACGTAGTGCAGGAAACGCTGCTGCGAGCGATTCAGGGGATTGACGGGATCGAGGTGCGCGGACCCGGGGGATTCCAAGCCTACGTTCGCCAGGCGGTATTGAATCGTATCAGGGATCAGATTCGATGGTCGCGACGACGCCCCGGCCCCGAGGGGGTCCCGGAAGACCTGTATGACGGTCTCCCCTCGCCTCTCGAGAATGCCATCGGGGCGGATGTACTCGATCGCTACGAACGGGCCCTGACCGACCTTTCCGAGGAGGAACGCCAGTTGCTGCATTTGCGGATCGAGCTCGACTTCAGCTACGAGGAGATCGCGGCGATCACCGAGAGGCCGAGCCGTGACGCCGTACGCATGGCGATCAAGCGCGCCCTGCTCAAGCTGGCCGAGTCGATGGGCCATGAGTGCTGAGGACCCGACCCGCCGGGACGACCACCTGGACGCACTGGCCGGCTCCGTCTCCGACGGAGGCGACATCGACTGGGCACGCGCCACGCAGTCGACCGACAAACGCCGGGCCGGGCCCGCCCCTGGCGACAGCGGCGGATGCGCCCCGCTGGGCGCACCTCGTGCTGCTCGAACCGATTGGCGTCGGCGCTTCGGGCCAGGTCTGGCGGGCCTGGGACCCCAATCTCCAGCGGGATGTGGCCCTGAAATTCCTGGCGTCGTCCGGGCCCGGGGCCAACGCCCACCTCGGCACCCGCCTCGTCGAGGAAGCCCGCTCGCTGGCCCGCGTCCGGCACCCTGGGGTCGTGGCCGTGCACGGCATCACCGAGGATGAGGGTCGTACCGGCATGTGGATGGACTACCTGCGCGGCCCGACGCTGGCCGATGTGGCCGCGATTGGCACCGCCTTGGCCGGCGCCCTCCTCGCGGTGGCTGCTGCGGGCGTGGTCCACGGCGATGTGAAACCCGCGATATCGTGCTCGAATCCGACGGGCGGGTCATCCTTACCGATTTCGGACTCGGGCGGCGGCGTGCCCGGCCCGCTGACGGCGGGCTCCGCGGTTCGGGCACTCCGGTCTTCATGGCGCCGGAACTCCTGGCGGGCGACCCCTCGACGCCATCGTCGGACCTTTACGCCCTCGGCGTGACGCTTCGCTGGGCGTTGACCGGCCGACCACCGTTTCGCGCCGGCAACCTGCAGGAACTGCGCGCCGAAGCCCTCACGGGTCCGGCGCAATCCTTGCGAGCCGAATGTCCCGACGCGCCGGCCGCGCTGGTGGCGGCCATCGAACGCGCCATGGCCCCGTGCCCCGGTGACCGTTTTCCCCACGCGGCCGCGCTGGTATCGGCCTTGATCGAGCCGCCGCGGGTCGCGGCCGGCAACGCTGGAAACTCGACGCCGCCACGGAGGGCACCTCTCCTTCTGCCCGCGCTGGCGGCGGGCCTGGGCATCGCCGTGCTGTCCGCCCTCTGGCTGGTGCCACGAATGAGTGGAAACCGCGCGACCCCGCCGACCGGGACCCTCGAACCGCCCGCCGTCGCGACCACCGCGGCCCCAGCGGAGGGGGTCCCGCAGCCGGCGGTCACGACGAAATCCGCCGCACCGGCCGGCGGCTACATCATCGAGGCGGCTCTTGTCAGCAGGAACGGCGGGTCGCATCGACACCTTGCCGCGGGCGACCGCATCGCCCCGGGGGACTGGCTGTCGCTGGACTTCATGGCCTCGACGCCGATGTGGGTCTATGTCCTGAACGAAGACGAACGGGGCGAGATGTATCTCCTCTTCCCGCAGCCGCTCTTTGACCGGACCAACCCGGTACCGCCGGACTCGACCATCGTCCTTTCCGGCCCGATCGGCCGATCCAGTACGCCGCGGTGCCGGGCGCCGCCATTGAACGGCTTCGCGGCGTCGGCGGCGTGACCCCGCTGCCGGCGACGCAGCCAAGGGCCGGCTCCTTCGCCCGCTTCCAGGCGCTGGCCGGCCGCGAAGGTGTCGACAGCGGTGTCTGGATCCGCACCATCACGCTGGAAAACCCGCTGCAGTAGCCTTGATCGCCGAGGCCGAGAGGTAATAAGCAAGCCCGGTCGGATATCTTCCGGCCTACTGCGGCGCGACAAACCCGGTCAGCGGGTGCCCGTAGTATGCCTCGGTCTTCCAGGCGGCCTTGTTCCAGGGCGGGACATCCAGCCTCACCTCGACCGGGACGATGACCCGGTCGGTGCCGAGCTTGTTGGCCGTGGCGAGGCCGTTGTCGAAGGATCCATCCGGGTTGACCGTGAACTTGACCACGCGGGCCAGCTTGCCGCCGGCCAGGCACTTCACCTCGTAGGCGCCGGGGTTCTTGCTGAGATCGTAGTTGGGTTCGTAGCCGGACGCGGCGGTCTCCGCGTTGCCGTAGACGCCGATCAGCTCGCAGTCCACCTCCCAGTACATGCGATGGGTCGGATCGAAGTCCTTGACATCGCCGATGCCGCATCCTTCGTTCTGGGCGACTTCCTTGCCGTTGAGAAACAGGTACGTCCTGACGCCGCCGGGACGACCGCGATACCAGGTGACGACATGCAGGCCACGGTCACTCATGTAGAGGTAGCCGATCGGCAGGCGCCAGTCGTCGTTGACCAGGAGGTCCGCGGTCGACTCGTCGCCTGGACTCACGAGCATCTTCTCGTACTGGAGCTTCCCCTCGTAGATGACGCTGTTGGTCTCGGTCAGCTCATTGCGAATTCCAATGCTGAACTCGATCGTGCCGGCCGGTATCTTGCCGGGATAGATGAAGCCGTGATTCGAGGACACCACGCTGCCGCAGTTGATGGCCCAGCGATTCTCGTGGCCCCAGACGTCGTCAAGCGCGGCATCCTGCCGCAGCGGCGGCTTCCCGGCCGCTCGAAATTCCACCCAGGGGGTAGCACCGCTCGGCAGCTCGCCGTTCAGATGACAGCTGATTTCCGGGTACAGGATGAGGTCGGTCCCCTTGCACGCCTCGTCGTTCATGGTGCAACTCCGCGCGGTGACCTTGATCCGAATCGTGTCCTTGGCGACGGTCATCTCGTCCGCGGCCAGCGCCGGATGGATGTTTCCGGCGAGGAGCAGGGCCACGACTGAAACCAGGAACGGCGGCATGGAACGGCTCTTGAAGTACATCGATCCTCCCTTGAGAAAGTGTCGGAAACCCGAGGCCATCAGCGCCCGCTCGCGCTGAAGGCGGCCCAGTAGAACGGATGCGTCGAGCGGCCGCTGTTCCGCCGGTCGGACAGCACCTGGCGGCTGGCCAGCGCGATGGCCCGGGCGGCGTCGGTCTCGCCCTGGATTCGCGCGGCGTAGAGGGCGGTCATCCAGTCGCGGGTGGCGTCGTCCTCGATGGCCCACCGGCTGGCGATGATGCTGCGGGCGCCGGCGAAGAGAAAGGCTTCACACATCCCCCGGACGCCTTCCCGGTACCACCCCTCGGCCAGGCTGGAGTGGCAGGCGGAGAGCACGGCCCACTCGGTGGACTCCAGATTGAGGGTGATCACTTCCTCGGCAGTGAGCAATCCCTCGTTCTCGTCACCCTCGTGATCACGGGCATGATTCGCACCGGTGAAGGCAAGCCACACGCGCTGCGTCTCGCCAAGAGGCGGAGGGGGTACGGCCGGAGTCGCGATGGCGCCCGGCTTCTCATCCGTCGCGCCACCGATCGGACCAACGCCCCCCACGCCACGCGTACCGGGGCTCGATTGATCGCAGCTGTCGCGCAGGACGTAACCATGCGTCGCGATGTGCAGGATGGCCCGGTTCGGCGCTTCCTGCTTGAACCGGGCCTCGGTCGCCTCGGCGCCGAGGAGCACCAGGGCCTCCCCCCCCGACTCTTCCCACATCCCGGCCAGGTTTCGCGCCTCCTCACCCGTTCCTGGGAGTGGTCCAAAGGATCCGGCCAGGCAGGGTTCCGCGGCGCGCAACCAGCCCGCGATCGTCGCACTGCCCGCCGCGGCCAATGCGGCCGGCGGGGCAGAACCACGGGTGTAGTCGGGGTCGCCCACGACCAGCAGGTTTCCGATCGTGGATGGATGCGACTCGCGGATCAACTCCCGCTCCGCGTTCAACTCGTGGAACAGCGGCCCGGACTCCAGGAGATAGCCGTCCGGGCCGTCCGGCAGCGCCGGCCATGGCAGGTTGGCAAGCGGTCCGTCCGGGACGAAGAAGACCTCGTCGACTCCCGGGAGCAGCGGCGCCAGCCGATCCCAGGTCAGGGCGCGGACAACGGCGCCGAGTTTCCGATGTGTCGCCTCACCCGCTTCCGCGCCGGGAAGTGCGGACAGCGCTTGTCGCCATGGCGCAAGCGTGGAATCCAGCGTCGACGAGGGCCCGAGTGCGAGCGCCAGGACCGGGCCGTCGCGGCGCACGATGAAGGCCATGACCCGCGCGGTGTCCGCACCGGCGTGCGGCTCGATGAAGCCGATCAGCGCGGCCGTCGGCGCCAGGTGCGCGCGCACCTCGGAGAGGCCGGGTTCGGAGACGGCCAGCTTGGTGCCGTGTGCGGTGAGCTGTTGCGCGTATTCGTGCTCGGCGATCTCGGCGGCGGAACGAAGCCGATCCATCAGGGCACGTCCCGCCGAATCCCTCGGCGCCGCCTGGACCAGCCGCCCGGTGTAGCGGCGCTGTGCCTCGATCCAGCGCTCATGCGCCCGGACCAGCGTCGAGTCTGATCGGAGTTCGACGGGCGGTCGACGGCGCGTCATCTCGGCGGCGACCTGTCCGCGGATCCGCACCAGACGATCCCAGGCAGTTTCGGCCCGTTGCGGGTCCGTCCCCGCCAGATCGAGCACGAGATCCAGGTAGGTGCGTTGCCGGCGCGCGAACTGGAGAGCGCGCCGGTCCGGAGCCGATTCGAGATTCAACCGCATCCGCTCGCGCGAGAATCGCTCCGACTCGAGCCCAAGCGCCCAGGCCACATCGCTCCGGCCGGCCGCCCGGTCCGCCCGGGCCATCCAGTACGCCACGTTGGCTCGATCGAGCATGGAGGTCAGACGGTACCGCTCGACGATCCCGGGGACCGCCGCCGCCGCGCTGTCGATCGCGGCCACATCACCCGTCCGCTCCAGGATCGAGATGTAGGTGAAGTGAAGGGACAGGAGACCCGCTCCCATCGGACTCGATGAACCTTTCTCGAGCTGGATGGCGTGCTCGCAAGCGGCCTTCGCCTCCTCGAGCCGACCGAGATTGCGGGAGATCACGGCAATCTCCCGCCAGGCGAGCGGAAGGTTGGGATTGAGCACGGCCGGATTCCGCTCGTAGATCGCCGCAACCTCGCGAAACTCGGCGAGCGCCTCGGCCTCGAGGCCGAGGTTCTTGTTCGCGAACGCCCGGCCCTGTCGGATGGTGAGCGTGCGGGGGTGATCCGGTCCGAAAAACTTCACGTGTTCGGGCAGCATTTCCTGGCACATCCGGCGGGCCGTCTCCCAGTCGCCGAGCTGCTGGTAGCAGAGCGACATGTTGTAGCGCGTCGTCAGCGACTCGAGGCCTCCCGGACCGTACGCGGCGTCGATGATGCGGAGCGACCTCCGGTAGAGTTCAATGGCCGGGATCGGATTTCCGGCATTGAGCTCGATGTTTGCCAGCGTGCCGAGTGGCTCCGACAGTTCCGGTTCGTCCGGCCCGAACCGGCTCTCCAGCATCTCGATAGCCCGCCGGACTTCCGCCTTTCCCCGCTCACGGTCGCCGAGTCGAATCCAGACAACCCCGAGGATGTCGAGATCGATCGCCATCCGTCGTTCGGTTCCCGGCACCTGTTCGAATATCGAAATCGCGCTCTGAAAACTTTCGCGGGCCCCCTGGAAGTCCCGCATCTCATATTGATACCCGGCGAGATCCTCATGCGACTCGGCCAGGAGCGTGTCGGTCGGAGCGAGTTGCGCCCGGCGGATCTCGAGCGCCCGACGCGCATGCACGATGCCGGAGTCCCGCTGCTCAGTGGTCTTGAGCATTCGAGCGAGCAGCGCATGCACCTCCCCGGCTTCCAGGTGGTCGAGCCCCAGTCGGCGTTCCCGGATCCGCAGGCATCGCTCGGCCCCATTCACCGCCACCGGACTGCCGACCAACTCCCCAACCCTGTAGTGAGAGTCGGCAACCAGGAAGAGGGCCTGCGCGATCTCCAGGGAATCGGCGGCCTGATCCAACTCCAGGCGAAACAACTCGTCCGTCGCCAGGCTCTCGGCTGCCGCCCACTTCCCCTGGCGCCGGAGATCCTGGACGGCATCGAACCGCCCGTCGGCGCTGGCCACGGCCGACGCCGCCAGGACGAAACCGGTCAGCGCCAGGCAACGGAACCAGGACACACTCTGCCCTGGCCGGCGAGACACGAAGGTTGGTGAGCAACGATCCTGCATTGTCAGCGGTCCAGGATGAAGGCATTGCATGGACAGGCGCGATTCTACACCCTTCCGAATCTCATCGGCCCAGGAGCATCTTCCGGACCTGCTTGAACTCCCGGCCTCCTCCGTCGTCATCGACCGAGAGGACGTAGAAATAGATGCCACTTGTCACCGGAGCGCCGGCGGAATCCGTTCCGTCCCACGTCTCCGCGTACGTTCCGGCCCGATACGGGGTCTACGTCCGGGGGGAACGAAGCGAACAGGGATCAACTGCATGATCGCGTGACGGCCGGTCGCCGCGCTATAATGGTGACAGTCGATCCGCGGCGGTGCCTCGCCGCGACATGGCCCACCTGGCGGGATCGAGCGCCACCGCGGCCCCCCTAGCGGACCGGATTGCCCCATCCCTGCTTCCCCCATCGGTCCAGCGCGCCAACCCGGCCACCGAAGCCCGCGTGAGCGACTGGATCGAGGAGGCCACCTCCGGCTGGAGCCCCAACCTGGGGCAGATTGCCGACAGTGACGGGCGCGTGGCGACCGAGGTCCTGTATGTCGCGTCGACGCCCAATGCGCAGGTGTACGTGACGTCGAGCGGCTTGACCCACCTGTTTGTCGCGCGGGGTGGAGACAGCGACGTGCCGGAATCAGCGGGGGGCGATGAGGCGGAGCCGTCCATCTACCACTGGGCTCGCCTCGACGTCTCGCTGGTGGGCGCCACGATCGATGCGGGTCGCGCCATGACGCGCGGACGGATCACCGGCCTGGGAACACAGAACTACTACCTCGCACACTGCCCGGACGGTGTCCTTGAGGTGCCGACCTACGCGGGCATCACCTTCCCCTCGGTTTATCCCGGCGTGGACTGGGTGGTTCGCAGCGAGCCGGGCGGCGGCGTCCATCACGACTTCGTGGTAGCGCCGGGGGCGGATCCCTCGGCCATCCGGCTGCGGTACGAGGGTGCCAGCTCGATCACGGTTTCGGACGACGGCCAGTCGCTGATCGTGAAAACTGCGCTGGGCGAGGTTCGCGAAGGTGCCCTCTCCTGTTTCCAGGGAGATGCCTCGCGCCCCGTCGCGGCGCGATTCGAACTGCAGGGGGACGAGGTCACCGTCCGGTTGGGCGAGTACGATCGAAGCCTTCCGCTCGTAATCGACCCGCCGCTGGTCTGGTCCACCTACTACGGCGGTCTCTACTACGACGGGCCTCGCTCCATTTACTGCGACAACGCGAACGGCACGGTCTACGTGGTCGGGTACAACGGTTCCTTCGACCTCCCGGCATTCAACCCGGGAGGCGGTGCCTACTACCAGGGCACCTCCGGCGGTGACCGGGACGCCTTCGTCTGGAAGTTCACCCAACTGGGCATTCGGCTCTGGGCCACCTACTACGGCGGCTCGGGCGACGAGGGAAACTCCGATTGCGTGGTGGATGCCGCCGGAAACCTCTACGTGGGCGGCTACACGACCTCGACGAACCTGCCCGTACTGCCGCTGGGGGGCGCCTTCAACGACGGCTCCTTCAACGGACTGACCGACGGATTCTTCGTCAAGTTCAATTCATCGGGCGTGCGCCAGTGGGCCAGCTACTTCGGCGGAGCGAGCTTCGATCGCCTCGAGGGGATGACGGTCGACACCTCCGGCCGGTTTTACATCTGTGGCGCTACGTCCTCCTCCGATTTCCCGACCATCACGCCCGGCGGCGGCGCCTACTTCCAGCCGGTGCTGGCCTCAGCGACCGACGCCTACGTCTCGCGATTCACCACGGCCGGCGTGCTCGACTGGTCGACCTATCTCGGCGGTGCCGTCGACGACGACTACGCCAACGGAATCCTGGCGAACGCGAGTTCCGTGTACGTGACCGGCGTGACGCTCTCCTCCACGTTCCCGGTATTCAATCCGGGTGGCGGGGCCTATTTCCAGGGCGCGCTCGGGGGGGTCCAGGATGCATTCATCGCGCGCTTTTCGATGGGTGGCGTCCAGCAGTGGATAACCTACTTCGGAGGGACCGGCATCGACACCGGAGATGAACCGGCCCTGGATGCGGCGGGCAACGCCTACCTGTACGGCAGCACCTTTTCGACCGATCTCCCCACGCTGAACCCGGGCGGCGGCGCCTACTACCAGCCGGCCTTCGGCGGCGGCAGCTCGGACCTGTTCCTGGCCAGGTTTGATGCCGCCAACGCGCAGATCTGGTCCACTTACATCGGCGGCGCCGGACTGGACGCGCTCAACGGGCCGGGTGGCAAGCCGATCACGGTGGATACGCAAGGTCGCGTGACGATCACCGGCGTCACCGATTCGCCCAACTACCCACTCATGAATCCCGGCGGCTCGTACTTTTTGGGGACCTACGTCGGACTTCAAGACGCTGTCATCACGCAATTCGGCGTCAACGGCTCGCTGCTCTGGTCGACGTTCTGGGGCGATTCGAACACCGACTTCGGTACGAGCGTATCGACCAACGCCGACGGCTGCGTCTTCGCCACCGGCGAGTCGGTAGAGTTCGGTTCGATGCCCACGGTGAACCCCGGTTTCGGCGCCTGGTACCAGGCCAACAACGCGGGATCGGATGACGGCTACATCGCCAAGTTCTGCTCGCCGTCATCGGCCTGCTGCATTGATTTCACCTGCGTTGGAGTCTCATCGGCGGCTGAATGCAACAGCATCGGGGGAACCGCGTTCTTCCCCGGCCAGCCATGTTCCACCACGGTCTGCATGGTCGACTGCACCATCTGCGGCACCAAGTTCAACGATCTGAATCGCGATGGCGTGAAGCAGGGCGGCGAGCCCGGCCTCGCCGGCTGGACGATACTGTTGAGCTATCCGAACAACACGGTCTATGCCAGCACCGTCACCGACGCGATGGGCAATTACTGCTTCACCGGCGTTCCGTGCGGCCCCTGGCTGGTGAGCGAAGTGTCTCAGCCCGGCTGGATACAAACCGCTCCCCCCACTTTCGTACACACGCTGAACACGACGACCGGTACCACGACTACCGGCATCAACTTCGGCAACGCCGCCTGCACCACCACGCCCCCCTGTGCCACGCCGCCGACCGGCCTCGCCGCCTGGTGGCCGTTCAACGACCTGCCGCCGGCCGGCATTGCCATGGATGTGACCCATGGCGATCCGGCGTGGAACGGCGCGCAGTTGAATCTTTCCGTCGGCGCCCCGGGCGATCCGACCGCGCTCTGCCTCACCTCACCCGGGGACTACGCGATCGTGCCGGTCGCCGAGCAACTGGACCTGGACTTCGGCGATGGCTCGTTTGCCATGGCCGCCTGGCTGAACATGGAACCCGCCGGCGCCGGCGCGCGGATGGTGGCCGACCAGCGCGCCGAGGACTTTTCGAGTGGTGCGCCCGGCACGCGCGGCTGGGCCATCTGGCTGGATGGCATGCAGAGCTACCTGTCGATCGGCACCGGCAGCACGACCCAGGTGGTGCTGGGACCGATCCTGCCGGCCAATAGCTGGACGCATCTTGTCGTGTCCGTCGACCGCACCGGCCACAGTGGCCGTTGGTACATGAACGGAATACCCGAGCCCGCCTTCGATTTCACGCCGATCGACGGCAACATCGACAACAGCGCGGATCTCCGCTTCGGACAGTCCAACCCCGCGTTCGGAGGCGGCCTCGCATTCCACGGCTGCATCGGCGACATCTCGCTCTTCCGCGAACCGCTCGACGACGCCACTGCCTACAAGGCCTGGCTCCCCGGACCGATCGGCGTCTATTGCCCCGAATACGCCTTGATGCCGTCGATGACGACCTACTGCCCGACCCAGACATCGAAGCAGGTCTGCTTCAAGATCGTGAACCTCACGGCTTCCGCGCAGAGCTATCACTGGGCCCTGGCGCCGCTCCCCGCGAGTCCCGGCTGCACCGTGGCCGGCCCATCGCTGATCAGCCCGAGCGCCGGCACCGTGACGGTATCCGCCGGCGGCACGTCCGCCGCGATCTGCGTGACCGTGCAACGCCCGGCCGGAATGACCGCGCAGAACGCCACCGCCTGTTTCCAGTTGACCTTCATGAACGACGCCACCGGCGTCTGCCGCACCCGAACCAGCAAGCTGCGCGCCGACAACACCTGCTGGTGCGCCACGCCCACGCAAGCCAGCGTCGTCGGTGTGCCGGCGCGTGTCGCCGCCGGCGCCTCCATCGGCGTTGGCATCGGCATCCCGTGCGACCCTGTGGCGCGGGCCTACCAGTGGCGCGCGGTGTGGTTGGATGACGATCACGACGACCCGCTGGCGCTCTCCCTGAACGGCCTCCCGCCGGGCGAACCGGTCTTCGGCACGCTCACCGCTGCGGTTGGCGGCAGCGAAGAACTGACCGTGCAGGTGAGTTACCCGGGCGGCTTCGATCCGACCGGCCTCTACGAGATCGTGCTGGAAGCCGACACCGACGGTGACGGCCTGATGGACCGCCTGGTCGGCACGGTGGTGCATCCGGAGTCGGGGCCGGGCACGGCGAGCGTTCCTCCGCCCGCCACGTCACCGGTACGAGGGACGGCACTTGTCCTGCGCGTGAGTCCCAACCCGTTCCTGAACCGCGCCACGATCGCCTTCACGCTGCCGGCAGCGTCCGAAGTGACGCTCGGCATATATGACATCACCGGCCGCCTCGTCCGCCGGATGACCCACGGCCGCCTGCCCGCCGGCCCGCACCGCCTCGACTGGGACGGCCGCACCGAATCCGGCGGCACCGCCACCGCCGGCGTATACCTGGTGCGCTTGGAAGCCGCCGGGGGTCGGGTGGAAGGCAAGGTGGTCAAGTCAGAATGATCCCCGGCGACGCGATCGACCCGCCTTCAAGGCTTACGGCAGCCTGGACTTGATGTGCCCCCAGGTTGTGGATTCAATTGGATCGGGGCAATGCGGGAATACGCGGATGTCATCAAATACAGCATCCAGCTGGGTCCCAGACCTTTTTAGTCCTAATAGTCGGACTCGGACAACTTCGGTGTTGTGTGGATGGCATTCGCAGCAGCATCCTATGCCCATCCACGCCCCGCCCGTGGACAGCTCACCGGTGTCATACGAGCCCAGCAACACACCGCCGGGTCCGAGGAACTCGAAAATGACACGAGCCACATCCGAGGGGCTTTCGTCGGCGGTCCAGACCAGTCCGGAGATGCTAAATGATGCCAGGTAGCCAGTCGATCCTGTGATGTCAACTTCTTGAACAAGTTCGACGCTATCCCCTTGAAAGGGAGCAAAGAACGCGGCGCCATATATTGGCTGGGGGTTGGTTGAGCGACACGTCCACTGGCTTCCACCTGACTCCGTCCAGCTCGGAATTTCACCGGAAACCAATGGTTCCTCGCACCCGGGATTCTGCACCAGATTGGTGTCACACACCCGCTGTGCATGAGCGATTGTCAGGCAAAAGGTACTTAGCGTAGCGGCCAGCAGCACAGTCCATTTTTTGCTTTTCACCGGTGCACATCCTTTGGATCCATGAGGCCTCGTGAGTTCGAATCCCACTCCACGACAAGGAGGGGCTCCTGGAGCATCAGTACCCTGCTTCGCGGGGGTCCCAGCCGAAGGCACGCCGCATCAACTCCGGCGCCAACCGACGTGACGCGACGCGAAGTTCCAGTTCCCGGACGCCCGCCTCCGGGTAACGCCGACGAACATCCTGCAAGGCCAGCTCATGTAGCGCACGCGTGAGCTCGCACACACGCTCCATCTTCTGGGATGGAGACATCCTGCGATAGCCCTCGACCAGCAGGGCTTCGATGGCGGGATGGGTGTCGTTCGTTGGGTCTGCGCTCATGTGACCACGCCTCTTGCGGGATGCGGAGGGGCTTACGCAATAAGCATACTCCCTTGCCTCGAACCCGGCATTCTCGACTGACGAAGTGGATCCCCATTCCGCCCCACCTGACGTAACATCCCCCACATGTCGATCCCAGCATTCGTCCCGGTGGTCGTCGGCACCGCGCTCATCCTGATCATCCTGTGGGATGCCTTTGAGACCATCCTCGTGCCGCGTCGCATCGGGCGGCGGGTGCGGCTGACGCGCTACTTCTACCTGGCCACCTGGCGCATCTGGCGTTTCGTGGCCCGGCGCGTCCGGAAACCGTCCCGGCGGGAGGGGATGCTGGGATTCTACGGGCCGCTGTCGCTGATCGTCCTCCTCTTCTGCTGGATGGGAGGTCTCGTCGTTGGCTTCGCGCTGCTTGGCGTCGTCACGAACGGTGGAGTCGGTGACTTTTGGCAGAGCTTCGGCCTCCAGCTATACATGAGCGGCGAGACGTTTTTCACACTCGGCTTCGGCGATTTCACGCCGACGACGACGCTCGGCCGCATCTTGGCCGTATTGGAAGCCGGGCTCGGATTCGGATTCCTGGGGACCGTGGTCGGTTACCTGCCCACCATGTATGGCGCGTTCGCGCAGCGGGAAATCGAGATCTCCCTGATGGATGCCCGCGCGGGCTCGCCACCTTTGCGATGGCGCGACATGCCCTGGTCGACATCACCCAGAATTTCGTTCCGAACTTCACGCCCGGAATGCCCGAACGGCTCGCGCCCGGGGACCTGCCCGCCCTGCGAACCCTTCTCGCGGAGTGGGAGCTGGACCCGGCGTCCGGCGACGAATTCGAGACCCGGCTGGGCGAACTCCGACTGTCATACGAGCCCTATGCGCAGGCACTGGGGGCCTACCTGCTGTTCGAACTGCCTCCATGGGTTCGTGCGCGGCCTCGCCACGACAACTGGCAGGGCGGGCCATGGGACAGGCTGATCCTGTCCCGCCGGGAAGCGATCCGCCGGAGCGATGAGCATTTTTGATCTTTCGGGCGTGGCCCCGGCGTGGAATCGGATTGTCTCCTGGTGGCTGCTTGTCGTCGCCCTCGCCTCACCGTCCGTCGCCGCCGACCGCCAACAGCCCGCCAGCTTCACGCAGACCGTCTGCAGGGACGTGGAGCTGCGTCACCTGGTGTACCTGCCGATTGGGTACGGCGCTGACACCACGCAAGCGTGGCCGCTCATACTCTTCCTGCACGGTTCCGGCGAGCGTGGGAACGAGTTGGACCGCGTCAAGGTCAACGGTCTGCCGAAGGAGCTGGGCGAAGGTATGGAGATTCCGGCCATCGTCCTTTCGCCCCAGTGCCCGGCTGGCTCGCGGTGGGAAAGCGACCTGATGGTGGAGGGGCTGAATGCCCTGCTGGATGATGCGCTGGTCCGCTACCGGGTCGATCCACGCCGCGTGTACGTGACCGGTCTCAGCATGGGCGGGCTCGGCACCTGGGCGCTGGCCGCCGCCCACCCGGATCGATTCGCGGCCATCGCACCGGTGTGCGGCGCCGGTGATCCCGACCTGGCCTTCCGGATGCGGCGCCTCCCCATCTGGGCTTTTCACGGCGCGAAGGACACCGTCATACCCGTCACTGCCATGCAGGAGATGGCCGACGCCATGGCCCGCGTCCACGGCGACATGCGTACGACGGTCTACCCGGAAGCCGGACATGACTCCTGGTCGGCTACTTATGTCAATCCGGAATTGTATGCCTGGCTGCTTCAGCACCAGGCGTTGCCGCCGCGACTCCACAATCTTGACAGCGCGGTGATCACCGCCGGGAGCGGTGACCCGACAAAAGCCATCGACGGTGACACGGCCACGCGTTGGGAATCAGAGTGGACCGATCCGCAGTGGCTCACGATCGACCTCGGCGCGTCGATCTCACCGCGACGGCTGCTCATCTACTGGGAAACGGCGCACGGGAAAGTCTATGACGTGCTCGCCTCCCAGCATGGCCAGCATGACTGGACAAGCATCGCCACGATCACGAACGGGAACGGCGCCGTCGACCTCGTCGAGTTCCCCCCGGGCGTTTCCGCACGATTTCTCAAGCTGGTGATGACGGAGCGCGGGACTGAGTGGGGGTATTCGATCTGGGAGATTGAGTTGGAGATGGAATGAGGCGAGTCAGTGTCGCCGATTCGTCGTGGTGCCGGTCATCAGCATGCATCCCATGGCATGGCCACGTCCATGCCGTTCACGGGGCGCAGGCTGTCCACCGGTGTAACGATGAGTCCAGGGGCCACGTTCAGGTGGGGGTAGGTCTCGCGAAATGTGGTAATTCCGCGAGCATCGCGCCGGGTTGGATTGGTCGTCAGTTTGATCTCGATCGGATGGAGGCGACCGTCACGCTCGAGGAGCAGGTCAACCTCTCCTCCGCCGTGACTCCGCCAGTGGTGAAGCACCGGCGGCGTGGCGAGGGTGGCCGCGAGTTTGCGGATTTCAGCGACCACGGCTGATTCGAACAGGGCCCCGACAAGCGGGTGACCGCCGAGCGCGGCGGGTGACGAGATCCGATGCAGGCCGCAGGCGAGCCCGGTATCAACAAAGTAGCCCTTGGCCCGACCGCTGATCCGCTTGATCGCATTTCCATGGTAGCCCGGCACCTCGTGCCACTGAAACGTCGCCATGAGCATGGCCATCCACCGACGGGCCGTTTGCGGCGTAATGCCGATCTCGCGACCGACCTGGGAGTAGTTCACTTCCTGGGCGCTGAGCGCGGCGGCCAGTTGAACGAACCGGCCGAACTGCTGCCAGTCGCCTACATCGGACAGGAGCCGGACATCGCGTTCGATGTAGGTGCGGAGATACGAGCGGTAGAATTCGCCGATCAACTCCGGATCCAGCGAGTCGGCGAAGGGGAGCGACCCCGTCCAAAGCTGTTCGTACAACGTGCGTCGGAGCGAGAGGCGTTTCACTCCCCCGGCGACGAATCGAGCTGGGTCTTCGAGGTATCGCGCCAACCAGTGATCCTCGCGGATCTGCTCGGCCGACTCGGCCAGACTGAATCCTTCCAGATCGAGAAATGCCACACGTCCCGCCAGCGACTCACCGGCCGTCTTGAGGACCGCCCACTGCTGGGAGCCGGTCAACACGAACTGGCCGGGCGTGCCGGTTCGATCCACGCGGCGCTTGATGGCGGCCACCAGTTCCGGGGCATACTGGATTTCGTCGAGGACCAGCGGCCCCGGGCGGTTGTTCAGGAAGAGATCAGGGTCCGCCCTTGCCCCTTCAATGTCAGTCGCCGGGTCGAAAACAACCTTTTCCCACGAGAGTTCGTGGTCCAGAAGGGTGCTCTTGCCGACCTGCCTGGCACCTGAGACGACGACGACCGGAAACGTCGCGATCAGACGGTGGAGTCGGGGAGCGAGTGCCCGTGGCTTGTATTTCATGCTTGAAAAATATAACTGTTATCATCAAAAATCAAGCATTCAAGCCCTCGACGGAATTGGCCGAAGGTCGCGATGAACATCGAATCCCCCGGTCGTTCAGGATGGCAAGAACTGTCGTAAAGTTAATAATAACAATTACTTACAGATAAATTATCTGAAAAGGCATCACTATATAGTGCTTTCACGAGAGTGAGCCGGACGCCAGGAACTTCACTGCGTCACGCCTTGCTCTGTTTTTGACGGAGGTGACCAACCCGGAACGCCGAGGGTCATGATGATGCCTTCGGGACCGCTGATCCAACCGAGATCGCCATCCAGCGTCCCGATCCCGGCCGCCCGTACCAACGCCGCGATCAGCCAGCTGGCAGGTCCAACCATCGCCAGCCAGGGCAAGGCGCCTTCCCATGTTTCCGACCATCTCATTGCCTGGTTTTCCATTCGTGATTCCCTTTCCCTGGGGTGAACGGCCAGTACCCTGCACCAGGATTCGCGCCGGGACGCAGGACGAGCCGCCGTGGGAATGCGTCGGATCGATTCCGTCAATATATTCCTGGTACGGCAATACCGTCATCACGCGTCAACCATGAGCTGGGAGGTAGCACAATGGGTCGAAAGCCATGGTCCATGACCACCCGGATGGCCGGCGGGATCCTTGCCGCCGTCGTCCCGACGATTCTGGCCGGCGCGGCCCATGCCGCCGGTGGCGGCGAAGCCAGGATCCTCTTCTACGCCGCCGCGACCGCTCCACTTCCCGAGCTCAGCACGGTTCCCCAGTGCTTCCAGATCCACCCGTCAACGGCGCTTGGAACAGCGCGCCGGCGCACGCCGCCAAGTACAATGTAACGATCCTGGGCGCCGGTGGTCCCATCAATGGCGCGGTGGTCCAGGTTCGCATGATCGCGCCGGGCGATACGCTGGCCTGCTGGTGTGACACGCCGGTCGGGCCGCGGTCGTACGTCTTCCAGCAGGTGACGAACTCATCGGGCGTGGCCCGCTTCATCATCGGCGGCGGTGGGTGCATCCAGTATGATCTCGCGGCCACTCCGGGAAACCTGAACTATGCCGGCGAAGTCTATGCCGATGGGGTCCGGATGCAGGAGTTTGGCGTCGTCTCCTCCGATGCCGTCGACACCGCCGGGCGCCGCGCCACGGACACGCCCCAAGGCGCCGATGGTCGGCTGCAAGGGCTCACGCCACGGTAGTCGTGCCGGCGTTTCCGCAACCGGGCGCCCGGGCGCCGAGTGGATGAGGACGGCCCGAATTGCCGCCTCTGTTAGAATCCCCACCGTGACACGCTTCGAAAACCTCTTCATCGGGATTGCCGGGATGATCGGCGCCGGCAAATCGACTCTGGCCGCCGCGCTGGGCGAGCACCTTGCGATCGACGTGTACTACGAGCCGGTGGACAACAACGAGTACCTGGCCGACTTCTACCGCGATACGAAGCGCTACTCGTTCGCCACGCAGATCTACCTGCTGAATCGGCGCTTCCAGCAGCACCAGGAGATCATCTGGCGCGGGCGCTCGGCGGTTCAGGACCGGACCATCTACGAGGATTCCATCTTCGCCCGGATGCTGGCCGAAACCGGCCTCATGGAAGAGCGCGACTATCGTACCTACCTGGACCTGTTTCGAAACATGAGCAACTTCATGTGCAAGCCGAACGTGATCATCTACCTGGATGTATCACCGGAACGCTCGATGGAGCGGATCCGGGCCCGCGCGCGCGGCGTGGAGGACGGCATCACGCTGGATTATCTGAAATCGCTCCATAAGGGTTACGCCGAGTTCGTCGCCGATATCTCAAAGGTCATCCCGGTCATCCAGGTGGATTACGACCGCTTCCCCACCGTCGAGGAGATGGCGCGCGTGATCCTGAGCGACTATCTCGACCACAGCTTCCTGCGCGAAGCCACACGTTTCGATCCGACTCGCTGAGCGGGCTCAGTCCAGCCGGACCACTCGCGCGCTCTGAACAACCCCTTCGGCCTGGACGCGCACGAAGTAGATTCCGGCGCTGACTCGTCGGCCGGCGGCGTCGCGGCCATCCCAGGTAACTTCGTGCGCACCCGCCGTGTGCGGCGAGGCGCTGAGCAAGCCCCGAACACGCCGCCCCTGCAGATCGAAGAGGGCCACATCCACCGCGGCGGAACGGGCCAGATCGAACCGCAACGTAGTATTGGCCTCGAAGGGGTTGGGGTGCGCCGGTCGTAGCGTCAGAAGCGCCGGACCACTCTCCCGGGGGACGCCTCCCCCCACCGGAACCTCGCTCGGCGCGACGGGCGGTCGGATGATCACGTCGAGTTCCTCGTTGCACGCGGCATCGGTGCCGACCACGTAGACACCCATCATCTCATTGGCAAAGATCCCCTCACGCCGCAGTGTGGCCTGAAAGGAAGCAACGTTAGGCCCGGTGGGCGTCAATCGGCGCTCGATTCGGTATCCGAGTTCCTCGACTTCCAGCGTAATGTCGACCGATCCCACATTTCGAATCGTCATGAGATAGTTCGAGGTGGGCGTTCCATGGATCGGTGTATTCAGTCCGCCGGAGGGGGGAAGCGTGGCGTTCAGGGTCGTCCCCGTGGGGTGAGTCTGGGTCACCAGGATCTGGGCATTGGCCGTACCCCGATTGACGATGCGCGCCCCCTCGTGACCGGTGATGGCGCCGACCCCGTAGCTGACCAACTCTTGTGGAGAGAGTGTGATCTGGCTGTTGCGCACGATCGCGATGCGCACGCCCACGCTCGGTGCGATCAGCGTGTGGCGATAGACTTCCACGAGGGCGTCACCTGGTATGAAGGCTTCGCCATGCGTCGTGAGGCGCTGCAGCGAATCGGGACAGGCCGGGATGCCGGTGAGCGTGCCATACGGTCCGGGAGGCGGGGGCGGTGGCGGCGGCAGGAAATCGTTCTCCTCGCAGATGGATCGTCCCAACTTGAGGAGGCCGCCGCCCGTGCAGGACAGGCAGTCCGAAACCGGATCCCCCTTTTCGGTGCTGCGCAGGCCGAAGGCCGTTGCGTAGACCTCGCCCTCAGCAGCAGCCGCCGACCAGAGCCCCGTGATCCGGCCTTCGCCGGTGTAGCCGCCCTTGATGCCGGTGGCGGAGGGGATTGTGCCTCGGATGTTCGCCATGTAGCCGGCGTAGAAATACTCGGTCACTTCGGTGTAGCCCGGCATCGGACTCGGCCCGCCGATGCTCAGCCAGCCGTCCATGGTGCTCACGGGGATGAAATGCGTCACGAGCCAACCCGGCGCCCCCACGATCTGGCGCACACAGGAGTTCTGCATGGCGTAGTAGGAGAGCGCGGCGAAATCGCGCGCGGTCGTGAAGTGATTCGTGACATCCAGACCGGATGGGTTCGTCAGCGTCGTACGGGTCATGCCGAAGTCCGCCGCCCGCGCGTTCATCCGGTTCTGGAACGCCAGCAGCGTGTTTTCGTAGCTGCCACCCCAGGGGTTGTTGTCCCCCTCGAGGATGTCCGCAATGGCATAGGACGCGTCGTTTCCGGATGGCGGCATCATCCCTTTCATCAGGTACTCGAGCGTGATCTTCTCATCCGTCACCAGCCCCATCTGTGAACCGTTCACGTTGCCGGCCACCCAGGAGGGCACCGTGTACAGATAGTCGGGATCGACCTCATTGTTCTCGATCGCCTCGCAGGCCAGGAGCAGCGTCATCGTCTTCGTGGTGCTGGCGGGCCGTACGCGGTCGAACATGCGCTGCGAGTAGATGATGTCCGCGTTGCAATCGAGCACCACCGACGCGCGATTCGGCAGGTGGTCGATCTGTCGCCAGGGCGCCACGATGTAGACGAGGCCCGCGTTGTCGATCGTCGGCGTCGAGGGCTGGTACGACAGATACTCCTTCCGGGTGACGCCGATCGCCAGGTTGTCCCGTCCCGACGCATCGAACCGGCCGAAAGCGAGGGCCCAGCCGAAAAGATCACTCGCGCGAGTCAGGTCATTCTGGGATATCGCGCTGAACGTGGTGTAGGCGCCGGTGGTGAGTCCACCGGAACCGCCATAGTAGATATGTGCGATACCGGCGTCGGTGAATGACCCCTCCGCGCCGAGATCGAGGTTTTCATACGGCACGGAGATGGCGAGTTCATCGTAGCCATCCAGATCGAAGCGGCCGGCGGCGAGGGCCGATCCGAAACGGTCGGCCACCTCCGCGCCGCTGCCGGGAAGTCCAACCAGCTGGCTTTTCGTGTCGATCTCCTGCGGCACCAGGGAAGGCGCTGGAACGGGATCAAAATCCAGGATCACGACGCGACCGGCGTCGGCCTGCCCGCCAAGATCGGCCTCCGGCTCCCCCACCGCCAGATCCAGGGGGCCGGCCGAATCGAAAAAGTAGCCGGCCGCCAGGCTCGAACCGAACCGGGCATCACTCTGGGGATTGTTGGCCAGGCTGACCGGATCCAGCGCAGCCCCTCCGATCGAAACAAGCCCGACGCCGGATCCGCGGATAATGTAGACACGCCCGCAGTCCGCCAGGCCGCCGACATCCTTCATCGGCGTGCCGATGGCCAGATCAGGATAAGCGTCGTTGTCGAACCGGCCGGCTGCCAGGGCCCGCCCCATGGCATCGGCCGCCGTGTTGACCTGTCCGAGGCTCGACTGTTTGAACCAGCCCGAGCCCGCGAGAGTGATGCCCGCGGCCGAACCATAAAAGTGGAATACGGCACCCGCACCGACATCCTCTCCCGGCGATCCGACGGCGAGATCGGCGTAACCGTCGCGGTTGAAATCTCCCGTGACGAGCGCATTGCCGAAGAGATCCTCGTTTTCACTCGCGCCGCCCGCGCCTGACTGGATCAGCACGATTGCTGGGACGTCGCTGAGGCCCGTGGCGGAGCCGTGATGTACCCAGACTTCGCCAGCGCTCGGATGACCGGCGACATCGCGATACGGGAGGCCCACGGCCAGGTCGGTGTAGCCGTCGTTATTGAAATCGCCCGCAGCGAGGGCTTCGCCGTAACGCACCGTCAGGTCGGCCAGGTCGCCGACGGTGAGCCACTTCGCGCCCTCGGGAACAAGTCCGACCGCGCTGCCGAACGACACGACCACTGCTCCATGGGTCGCAAAGCCTGAAACGTCATTCGCCTCGTAGGGCGCACTCGTGGCCAGGTCCTCGACGCCATCTCCGTTGAAGTCACCCGTGGCAAGCGCCCGTCCGAACTCCTCACCCGTACCGGGACTTCCGGCGCTCTCCAGGCCCTGGCGCACGAGGGCAAGGTGGGCCACGGCGACGCGTTGAGGCCCGACGCCGAGAATCCCGGCCGAAACAAGAAGCGCCACGAGCGGCGCCGGCCATCCGGAACGTCTCGATGTCGCAAACTGATGGATGGACATGCCGATCCTCCCGGCGGGCGGGTTCCTGGGCTACGGCCGCCGGCACAATCGACCGGCCGCTCCTCACCATGCCTTTCATCCTCTGGAACGGTTTTTCGAGGCGGAGCGGGACAAGGGGCGGCCCGAAATGACCCGGATTCCAGGGGGGAGCCGAGACCGGGTTCAGGGGCGGGGGCTTGCCATTTCCAGAAGGCCGCGGGCTTGAACCACCCGCGCGTCATCGGCGGGAAACTGGCGGGCCATGGCCTCGTACGCCGCGCGGAGCCAGGGCTCGGCCTCCGCGGCGTGGCCGGTCTCGAGCAGGGTGCGACCGAGGCCGAGCCCGGCCTGGGCCGTCAATTCATGCTCCGGCCCGAGGCTCCGGGTCAGAATATCCAGGCTTCGGCGAAACGTGGCCTGGGCGGCGACGCGATCCCCCCTCTGGCGCTGCAGGTCGGCGAGGCTGCTCAGTGTCTTTCCCACGAACGGGTGGTTGGGTCCGAGCATCCCGGTCAGGATCGAGAGGCACTCGCGATAAGCGGAATCCGCCTCCGCCATACGCCCCAGCCGCAGCCGGGCGCGGCCCACGTCATGCAGCGCCTTCGCCACATCCGGATGGCGGGCACCGTACGTCCGTCGGTTGATGCGCAGCACCTCGGCATACAGCGGTTCCGCCTCCTCCAGACGATCCTGGCGCGAGGCGATCCCGGCCAACCCGGCCAGGGAGATGGCCACCCGGGGATGATCCGGCCCGAGCTGACGACGCTGTACCTCGAGCGCACTCTGGAAGAGCGGTTCGGCCTCCGCCGGCCGCCCCTGCTGGATGAGGACCGTGGCCAGGTTGCTGCGGAGTGCCGCGCCGCGGAGCGACTCGTGCCCAAGCCTCTTCTCGAAGAGTGCCAGCGATTCGGTGAACCACTGCCTCGCCTCGTCGTAGCGCCCACGGTCGTAGGAAATCGTGGCGAGTTCGTTCAGGGACTCCGCCACGTCGAGATCGTCCGCACCGTGGCGGCGGCGCCCCTCCAGCGCCAATCGCGCCAGAGAATCGGCCACCGCGCCCTGACCGCGCTCGTTCAAGATGCTGGCCAGGCCGTTGTGCGCCGTGGCCAGATCGAGCGGCAGTCTCCCGGCGTTCGGGCCGATCATGTCGATCGAGGCGCGGAAAAGGCTCTCGGCCTCCGTCCCACGCCCGCGCGACTGCTGGACCTGCCCGAGCGCCGTCATGCTGGCCAATCGCTCACGAAGGGAAAGATCGGGAAGCGTCTGACGGAGCCGCCACGATTCGTCCAGCAGCTTCCACGCTTCGTCATACTCGCCGAGTTTCGAGTAAAGCCCGCCGAGCGTGTGAAGCATCTCGGCACGCAGAGCGGGCTGCGTGGCCAGTTCCGCCCGGATGCGCCCGGTGCCACGATCGAGCAACGTGCGGGCGGTCGTCGTCGGCCCCTGCTCGACCTCGGGATCAGCGCCCTCGAAGATGTGGAGCAGGAATCGACTGACGGCGGCCGCGCGCCCCGCCTCCTCCCGTGCCACACGGGCCTGCCAGAGCGTGGCAAGAAGCCCGGCCGTCAGCGTGACGACGAGCGCCGCCATCGCGGCCCAGGCCACCCGATGTCGCCGAAGTGATTTCGAGGCACGATACCGCCAGCCGCCGCGGCGCGCCGCCACGGGGCTCCCCTGTCGATAGCGCGCCAGATCCTCATCGAGCGATTCCACCGACGGGTAGCGTTCCCCCGGTTCGGGGCGCAGCGCCCGGGCGATGATGGCATCCAGGTCGGGATCGACTCCGGCGGGTTCCGCCGTGCGGAGTGCGGCCACATCTCCTGCCGCGTCCGGGGCGAAGCGTCCATCTGGAAACGCGGTACGGGTTGTGATCAGTTCGTGGAGCAGGAGCCCCAGGGCAAAGACGTCGACCGCCGTCGTCGTGGGCCGACCGAGGATCTGCTCCGGGGCGGCATAGGCCGGGGTCAACGCGGCCTGTGTCTGCGTCGTGGCGGAATTGACAGGGCTGTCATCGAGGATTCGCGCGATGCCGAGATCCAGCACCCGCACGTCACCGCTCGCGGTCACGAGTACATTCGCCGGTTTCAGATCGCGATGGACGACCAGGTTCTGGTGCAGATAGCGCACCGCGGTCAGCAGGCGGCCGAAGAGCTCCAGCCGAGCGGCGCGCCCCAGGTTCAGTCGGCGAACGTATGTCGTGATCGGCTCCCCCTCGACATGCTCCATGGCGAACCAGGGGCGGCCGTCGGGCCCGATGCCACCATCGATCAGCCGCGAGATTCCGGGATGATCGAGCCGGGCCAGGAGTTGACGCTCCCGTTTCAGCCGCTCCCGCGCAAGGGCGGTGTCCACCTCCGTCCGGAGCACCTTGACGGCCACCTGTTGCTGGAACTGGCCGTCGTCCCGCTCGGCCAGGAACACGTGCCCCGTACCGCCCTGGCCAAGACTCCGCAGGCGGCGGTACGGCCCCCATCGCTCCGCAGGCTCTGCGGCGGCCGTGGTGAGCCCGAACGCGTCGTCGAGCAGCGCCGGCAATTCCCCACCGACGGTGCTCGACATCGCATCGTTTCCGATGGCCATCCGCATGTCCTGCTCCGCCATCCTGGCATACAGTTCCGTCCCCAGCGCCCCGAGCTCGGGATCGTCGGAGGCCAGTTTCTGCAGCCGTGATACGCGTGCGGCTTCATCCGGCAGATCCAGGAGCTCATCGATCAGCGGCTCCAGTCGTGGCCAGGCGGCGACCAGCCGAGCGTCGAGAGAATCGCGCTCCGGTGACGGATCAGGACCACCCGGTGACGGATCGGGACGGCCAGGTGACGGATCGGGACCGCTGGGGGGTCGCGTCACGGCCCCGCCACCGGCCCGGCGCCAAGGAACCCCGCCAGCAGGAGCCGCGCCTTCTGCCAGTCGCGCTTGATCGTCCGCGCGTCGCGCCCGAGGAGCCGCGCCGCCTCGTCCACGGTGAAGCCGGCGAAGAAACGCATCTCGACCACTTCGGCCAACCGCGGGCTTAAAGCCGCCAGGCGACGCAGCGCATCGTCCAGCGCGATGAGCCCCTCGGCCTGTTCGACCAGCACATCACTGACCTCCGTGAGCGGCAATGCCTCCACACCGCCGCCCCGCTTCTGAGCCAGCCTCATCCGGGCATGATCGACCAGGATGTGACGCATGATCGTGGCGGAGGCGGACAGGAAGTGGTCGGCGTCGACAAACTTGAGCCGACTCCGCCCGGTCAGGCGCACGTAAGCCTCGTGTACCAGCACGGTCGTCTGGAGCGTCTCGCCCGAGGGGCGGTCACTCCGTTGGCGATGAGCGATGCGACGCAACTCCCCGTAAAGCAGAGGAATCAGCGTGTCCAGCGCGCCCCGATCCCCCTCCCGCAGTTCGGAGAGGAGCCGCGCAATCTCTTCCGAGTTCATGGTCTTCCCCGCAGAGCGCAACGCGCCACCACCCGCGCCAGTTTACCGAATCGGACGGCGAGGTTGAGCACCCCGACAAGGTAGCTCATGCTGACCCGCCCGGGCGATGGCGAAGGAGAAGAAATCGTGATGGCGTGCTACGGTGGCCCCGAAAGGGCCCAAATGGAATGATGGAGAGGGAACCCATCGGGGACGAAGTCCCCCTCACGCTTCAGTACGCGATCCTGCGCGTTCTGCAGGAGTCGGCCAATCTGTCCGATGCCACGCCGCGGCTGCTCCAGACGATCTGCGAGGCTCTCGGATGGGCCTATGGTGGACTCTGGATGGCCGACTCTAATGTCAATGTTCTGCGCTGCGTCGAAACGTGGCAGTCCTCGGCCGTTGTTCTCGACGAATTCCAGACGTTGAGTCGGCAATTTACCTTCGCTCCGGGTGTCGGGCTCCCCGGGCGCGTCTGGAAGACCGGCCGGGCGGCATGGGTGACGGATGTCGTCAACGATGACAACTTTCCGCGAGCCCGGGCCGCCGACCGGGCCGGCCTGCATGGGGCAATCTGCCTGCCGATCTATCGGCTTGGCGATCTCATCGGCGTCATGGAGTTCTTCAGCTCCCGCGCCGTCGATCCGGACGAAGGCTTGCTCCGGATGATGGCGGCAATCGGGCGTGATATCGGCGAGTTCCTGGCCCGGATGCGGAGCATGGACGAGCTCGAGCAACTGTTTGAACTGTCGCTCGACATGCTCTGCATTGCGGACCTGGACGGGTACTTCAAGCGGTTGAATCCGGCCTGGGAAAAAGTGCTGGGCTTCACGCCGGGCGAGTTGATGGCCGTGCCGTCCGGGGACTTCATTCACCCGGATGACCGGGAAGCCACCATTAAAGAGGCCTCCAAGTTGTTGACCGGGGATGTCACGGTGCAGTTCGAAAACCGGTACCGGTGCCGGGACGGCTCGTACCGCTGGCTGTCGTGGAACGCCCGGCCCTGGGTGCGCGAGCGCCTGGTGTTCGCCGCGGCCCGTGACATCACGGACAAGATCGGCGTGGAAACGGAGCTCCGGGCCGCCCGCGAGGCGGCGCTGGCAGCCAGCCGGGCCAAGGGGGAATTCCTGGCCAACATGAGCCATGAGATCCGCACCCCGATGAACGCCATCATCGGCATGAGCGACCTTGCCCTGGACACCCAGCTCTCGGCGGAGCAGCGGGAGTACATCACCGCGGTAAAGGATTCGGCGGAGAGCCTGCTGGGCCTGATCAACCATATCCTCGACTTTTCCAAGATCGAGGCGCGAAAGCTCCAACTCGAGCTCACCGAGTTCGCCTTCCGTGAGTCGCTGGCCGACACGATCCGGGTGCTGGCGCCGAAGGCCCATGCCCGGGGCCTCGAGCTGGCCTGCCAGGTCAGCCGCGATGTTCCCGAGTGGCTCGTCGGCGACCCGGTCCGTCTCGGACAGGTCCTCACCAATCTCGTCGACAACGCCATCAAATTCACGACGGAGGGGGAGGTCGTGGTCCGCGTCGATCTCGTGTCCCAGGCGCCCGGCGAGGTGACGCTCGCCGTGGCCGTTGCCGATACCGGCATCGGGATTCCCCGGGACAAGCAGCAGCTCATTTTCGACGCCTTTGCCCAGGCCGACGGCTCCACCACCCGCATGTACGGCGGCACCGGGCTCGGCCTCGGTATCTCGGCGCAGATCGTCGAGATGATGGGCGGTCGAATCGAGATCGACAGCGAGCCGAGCCGGGGAAGCACCTTCCGTTTTCAGGTGCGCTTCGGCGTCAAGGCCGGACGCTCGGCCCGCCAACCCCGCCGCAGTACGATCGAGCTGCATCATCTTCCCGTCCTCGTCGTGGATGACAACGCCACCAGCCGCGCGATTACCGAGGAGATGCTCCTTTCATGGCAGATGCGCCCCACGGTCGTCGCGAGCGCGGCGGAGGCACTCACGACTCTGAAGCAGTCGGCCGACATCGGCCGTCCGTACGATCTCTGCCTGATCGACTCCAGCATGCCCGGCATGGACGGATATGCGCTGGCCCGCCGCATGCTCGGCGAAAACTCCCTCGTTCGCGGTGCGGTGATGATGATGATTTCCTCCGACCGACCCGAGGGAATCGCCCGATGCCGGGAGTTGGGCATTACGGCCACGGTCATGAAACCGCTCAAGCCATCCGACCTGATGGACGCCCTTCTCAAGGCCCTGGGGCATCGCGTTCGAAGCAGTGGCCGCTCGCGACGGCCGGCGGCCGCGCGCCCGCCGCGCCGGGGCCCGCTTCACATCCTGGTGGCCGAGGACAATGCGGTGAACCAGATGCTCGCCGAGCGCCTGCTCCAGAAAATGGGGCACCGGGTTGTCGTCGTGGCCAACGGCCGTCAGGCGGTGGAATCCTGGAAAAAGGAAACCTTCGATGTCATCCTGATGGACGTCCAGATGCCGGAACTCGACGGCCTTGAGGCCACCGCCCTCATTCGGGAGCGGGAGCGCGATACGGGACGGCACGTCTCGATCGTGGCGTTGACGGCCCATGCCATGAAAGGCGACCGCGAAGCCTGCCTCGCCGCCGGCATGGATGACTACCTGGCCAAACCGCTTCGGCCGGAAGAACTGGCGGCCGCGCTGGACCGGCATGCGCCGGATGAACCCGCGGGGCCGGACGGGATGGAGGGGGTCGTCCGCATGAACGAACTCCTCGAGCGGGTCGGCGGTGACCGCGTCCTGCTGGGCCGGTTGATCGACATCTTCCTTGCCGATCTGCCCGGTACCCTGGCATCGATCAAGCGTGCGGTGGCGGATAACGATGCGCCGGCCCTGTTTTCGGCGGCCCATTCGTTGAAGGGAGCCGTCGCCAATCTCGCGGCTCACCGAGTCGTGGAAGCGGCTCACACGCTCGAGGAGATGGGACGATCGGGCGCCCTGCAAGGCGCCATGCCCGCTCTGAATCGCCTCGAACAGGAGATCACGATCGCGCGCCCCGCGCTCGAGGCGGCGCGCGCCGGCTAGCCTGACTCGTCGAGGTATTTCAGCAGCACGACCTCGTTCTGGGCCTCGTTGTACAGGATCTCGTCGACAAACTCGCGCGCCATCAGTATCCCGAACCCGCCGGCCCGCAGCCCCATCTCCTGACGCACCTCGGTATGGTGCACGGGATCGCTTTCGGGATTCGACACCGCGGCGTGCTCCAGCCCCTCGAAGCGAAAACCCGCGCCGGGGTCGCTGATGCGATAAAGCAGCAGTCGCTTCGTCCTCAGATGGGAGATGCGCACCACCTGTTGCGGGTCGAACTGGCCACCCCATTCGATGGCATTCATCAGGAGTTCGCGAAAGGCCTGGCTGACCGACTCGCGCAGATCCTCCGACAGGTCCGCATCGAGCTTCGACAGGAAGTCGTGGATCCGGTCGGCGGCCGCCTCGGTGCACGGCACGTCCAGTTCGACCCAGCTCGGCGTTGCCGAGATCACTTCGATCGGAGGCAGATCGGGAAGCGCCAGCACCTTGTTCACCTGCTCGAGGAGCACCTGCGGGTCGATCGGCTTGCGAATGAAGCGTTGGGCCTGGGCGCGGACCGCCTTGATGACGACTTCGGGCGTTTCGTCGCTGGTCATGACGATGGCCCGAGGCATGCGCCCCATGGCCCGGAGGCCCGCCAGGAGCTTGAGCCCGGGCATCCGGGGCATCCAGACATCGACGAGGATCAGGTCAAACGATTGACGCGACACCTCGGCCACGGCGGCCATGCCGTCATGGGCGGTGGTCACCTCGAAACCCTTGGACACGAGCAACGCTTCAATCAACTCACGGGTCAGTCGATCGTCGTCCACCACGAGGATCTTCGCCATGGATTACCTCACCAGGAAGAGACGAACCGAATTCTACCCCCAAGGGCGGCCCCCCACAATCAAGAGTGGCTCGGTGTCTCAGTAACTGCGGCGCGCCGAGGCGTATCCGCGCGTATACGTGTCGGTGCTCATGAATTCGCCCTGGAGGCGGTGATCCGCCAGTCGAAAGTCGAACCAGCCGCTCATGGCCCCGGTGCCGCCGGACTCCGTGAAGCGCAACCGAAGGCGGTCGCCGTTGAGCTGGCCGCTCAGGAAGATGGTCGTGTGTCGGTTGCCCGCGACCCGCCCCCCATTTTCGGCGATCTTCTCGCCTTCGCCGTGAACCTCGTTACCGTCCTGTCGAAGCTTGAAATGGTGCGTCATGCGCAGATTTTCGAGATGAGCGCTGCCGGATTGGGTAATGGTCGTCTCGAGGACCCACGAGCCGCCAAGCTGATCTTCGGGTCTCTCCGCGTTGCCGGCGGTGGAGCGGTCATCGCGTTTCCAGTCATTGGTGTTGTTGTCATCTTCCGATAGGTACGAATCGTGAAGGTCGCCACCCGGAACAAACGACGTCAATTGATAGTCAGAGTCGGGACAGCTGGATTCCGGTTCCGTGCCTCGGATAAAGATCTCCGTGACGGGCTCGCCCCAGTTCGGCCGGCATCCATCCTCGAGGGTGCGCCCGGTCTCGGGGTCGATGGCGTACTCCACGACGTTCGACGGCGCCTGCCACCAGGGTGGCTCCGAATCGGCGTAGTAGCGATTCATCATGCGGCCCCAGGCCGGAGCGGCCAGCCGCCCGCCCGACGCCCCGGAGACGATCCGCTTCGGATCGTCGAAGCCGATCCAGACGCCGGCCACGATTTCGGGTGTATAGCCGATGAACCAGGCATCGACCCCGTCGCTGCTGGTGCCGGTCTTTCCGGCGGCCGGTCCGGAAAACCCCGATTGCATGGCCGGAGCGCCGCTTCCCCGTTCGAGAGCATCGTGCAGGGTGTCGTTGATCAGATAGGCGACGGACGCGGACATCACGCCCCGGGCTTCGGAACCAAATATCTGAATCACCCGGCCATCGACGGTTTCGACCCGCGTGATCAGCCGTGGTGCCACCCGCCGCCCGAGGCCGGCGAAAGTCGTGTAGGCGGCCGTCAGCTCAAGGGGCGACACGGCCACGGTGCCCAGGGCCATCGACGGCGTCTCGGCGATCGGACTCTCGATGCCGGCCTGTCGCGCCAGCGCCGCGATGCGCCGGTATCCCACCTCGTCGGCGAGATGAACGGTCGGCACGTTGACCGAACGGACCAGGGCGTTGCGCATGGTCACCTGTCCCGAGTATTTGTCATTGAAGTTTTTAGGCTCCCAGTGCTGGTTGCTCGCCAGTTCCACCCGGAACGGTTGATCGTCGAGCACGCGGGTCAACGGCACTCCCTGCGAGAGCGCAGCCGCGTAAACAAATGGCTTGAACGCGCTGCCGGCCTGCCGGTGGGCGTTGGCCACACGGTCGAACTCCGAGTGCCGGATATCGCGACCGCCCACCCAGGCCCTCACATCGCCTGAGGCAACGTCCATGGCCACGATCGCTCCCTGCAGATAAGACGGGGTCGTTCCCGGAGTGGCGGTTCCGGCCACGTAACGGGTGCCGGTATATCGGCCGTACTCGCCACGCTCGATGTTGGCCAGCTGGCTGGTCAGCTCTTCCTCCGCGGCAAGCTGAAGGCCCATATCGAGGGTCGTGTAGATCTTAAGTTGCTGCATATAGAGGCGATCACCGAATTCCGTTTCCAGGATGCGCCGGATCTCCTCGATGAAGTAGCCTGCGACCACACCGTCGGCCGTGAGGCCTCCCCGTCCGGTGCTCACGCCGAGACTGGTTTGGCGGGCCGCCGCAGCCGCACCCGGTTTGGCAAGGCCCTGCTTCTGCATGAGCGAGAGCACCAGATCGCGCCGCCCCCGGGCCCTGTCCGGATGACGCTGTGGCTCGAAGCGCGCCGGAGCTTTGAGCATGCCGGCGAGGAGAGCGGCCTCACCCATGGTCAGTTTGGCCGCCCGCTTGTGAAAGTAGTGGCGCGATGCGGCCTCAATTCCCACGGCTCCTTTGCCAAAATAAACGTGATTCAGGTAGAGCTCAAGAATCTCCTTCTTGGAGAACTGTTTCTCGATCGACATGGCCGCCCGCATCTCGCGGAGTTTTCGTCCGACATTTCGCTCTGTGAGAGAAATCTGGTCCGAAAACACACTGCGCGCGAGCTGCATGGTGATGGTCGAGAACCCCTCCTCGAATCGTCCCCGCCGAATATTGTGAAAGGCAGCGCCTCCCACACGCCATACATCGACGCCCTGATGCCGCCAGAATCGCTTGTCCTCGACCGCGATAAATGCATTGGGGACATGTTCGGGGAGCTCGTCCAGTTCGATGAGGCTTCGGTCGACCGGGGACAGGTTGGCGAAGGGATGACCGTCCTTGTCGAGGAGAACGGTCGCTCCCCCCGGCTGGTAGCCCCGGAGCCGTTCGACATCCGGCTGATCATTACCACCGGAGCCACACGAATTGACGAGGAGAGCCAGCAAAAGGAGCAGGGAAGGGCCCAGTTGCCGGGGGACGGCAGCGGCGCGTGGCGCGTGTAACGAATTTACCAGAGGCATCATTCTGGAAATGGGTGCTGCAAGATTCGGGCCGGTAATTTTTTCCCGATCATCGGCGCCGCGGCCTGGTGAGGGCACGACAGTTGGCGGGCATCGCCCGTCAAGCCATTTGAGAATGTAACCCTGAGGGGTATCGTCACGCCGTTTGTGATGTAACCCGGTTGGAGTGGTTTCGTCGACTCGCCAGCTCG
>Ga0163152_10000559_pt1 | contig 64610 bp, 88 predicted proteins | sample OliLakLV19MP8IB2_FD_148635 | JGI IMG/M metagenome (GOLD analysis project Ga0163152, IMG submission 148635) | Freshwater microbial mat bacterial communities from Lake Vanda, McMurdo Dry Valleys, Antarctica - Oligotrophic Lake LV.19.MP8.IB-2 | ecosystem: Environmental > Aquatic > Freshwater >... | reverse complement strand
CGGCGTACGCCGCGCACGCCGCCGCGCACGCCGCCCTCGACGCCGCGTACGCCGCGCACGCCGCCCTCGACGCCGCGCACGCCGCCATCAACGCCGCCGAAGCCCGCGCCAAACGCGCCGCCGCCATCGAAGCCGCCAGCAGCAAATACGACGCCGCCTGCGCCCCCCTCGACGCCGCACGCGACGCCACCCGCGCCGCAGCGAACGCCAAGATTTTGGCTGCGGACGTAACGCACGACCTCGCGCGAGTGCCGCACATCGACGCCTACCGCGCCGCCCTCGCCGCGCTCGACGCTTAACCCATGAAACCCATGATCTACCCCATAAATCCCCGGCGCGCCGCCCGCGCCGCCGCGCGCGCCGCACATTTCGCCGATTGCGACGCAGCGCGCGATAAGTATCGGGCCGCCATTGCCCCCCACCTCGCCAAATCCGACGCCGCCAAGGCCGCCGCCAGCGCCAAATACGACGCAGCGGAAGCCAAGTTTCTTGCCGCCATCGCCCCCCACCTCGCCGAATGCCGCGCCAAACTCACCGTCGCCGCCGCCAAATACTACGCCGCCACGCGCGGCGCTTAACCCATGAAACCCATGAACGACACCATAAATCCCCGGCGCGTCTCCGAAAACGCCGCCTTCGCAGAACATTCCGCCGAATACGCCGCAGCGGGCGATAAGTATCGGGCCGCCATTGCCCCCCACCTCGCCAAATTCGACGCCGCCAAGGCCGCAGCCAGCGCCAAATTCGACGCCGCCAAGGCCGCAGCCAGCGCCGAATGCCACGCCGCCATCGCCCCCCACCTCGCCGAATGCCGCGCCAAACTCACCGTCGCCGCCGACAAATACAACGCCGCCATGAACGCACTGACCGACAAATACAACGCATGATACCCACAACCATGGACCCAACAATATACTTCATCATCGCATCCATCGGCCTCGTGCTGGTGTTCCCGCTTGGCTGCCTCGCCTACGCCCTGTTCGTCGTGTGGCGCCACGAGCGCGACCGCGCCGAAGAGGAGGGGCTGGAGTGAGCGCCTACGTGCCGGCACCGTCTGGTGCGCGGATTACCACCGCAGACAAGCGCGGCGCCAATCTGGCACGCGCCCTCTGTCGCCATGGCTACCGCGGCAACTACTGGTTCAAGCCATGCAACCACCGCAAGTTTCTTCTGCTGAATGCGGCCAAGTTCTCCGCATCTTTCAGATGGGGAAGAAAGGGCAAGACCACCAAATACTGGCGCACGGTGGGCGAGTCGCTGCAACTGCACGAAGCCGTGAAGATCGCCAAACAGTCACGACCATGATACCAATAACCTACAGACCGCGGCGCACCGCCAATGGTGGGCCGCTGACAAACAAACCGCAGTTCCCCATCCCCGCGTCGGAGCCCGTGGACCCAACGGAAGCGGACAAAGAGGCTCTGGCCAAGGCCGAAGCCAAGCGCGCCAGAAAACTAGCGCAACGGGGCGCATGATTCCAGCACCGTGCATCTGGCGAACTGGATGCACCATGCTGCAATTCCGCGGCACAAAACAACAACATGGAAATAAATATAAAAGCAGCTTACGCTGCTATGCAAGAAGCCAGTGGCATCCGAGCGGGTGACACTGTTCGCGTTATTCGCGCTGCGAATGATCACGAGATGGGATGGGTAAATTCGTGGGAGCGCTCAATGGACGAATGCGTCGGGCATGAATTCAAGGTGCATTCGGTGAGTGGGGACATCGTTCTCCAAATGCCAGATAGAGATATTTACGGCTTCCCGTTCTTCGCGCTCATGCTCATCCACCCGAAGCCCGCCGTCATCTACCTCAACGAAGAATACGTCGCCACGGTGACACGCGATAACGTCACGGTCGGATGTCAGGTCTTCTCTCACGAGAAGATTCTGGAGCTGGCCGAAGCCGTGAAAGAGGCAAAAACCAACTAACCCACCACTACCATGGGACTAGACATGTATCTGTCCGCCGAGCGATTCTCGAGCGGCTCCAATCACGCCAGCGAAGAGGAAAAATCCCAATTCGCGGCCTTGCTCAAGGCGTCGGGGCTGACACGAAAAGACATTTCCGATGTATCGCCACCGGGGCGCGTCAGGTTCGTGGGGCGCGTCAGGTTCGTCGTCGGCTACTGGCGAAAGGCAAACGCCATCCACAAGTGGTTTGTGGATGTGGTTCAAGGCGGGGAAGACAAGTGTATGCCGCATGACGTCAGTCGTGTACAGCTGCAGCAGCTGGTTGACGAGTGCAAGAAGGCCATCGCAGACAAGGGCAAAGCGGACTCTACGGCGCTTCAGCCGCAGAGCGGTTTCTTCTTTGGCTCCACCGAAAAGGACGAGCGGTATTATGCGGAAACGCAGGAGACAATTCAGATGATCGAATCAATCCTGAATAACCCCAAGTTCGAAGACTGGAGTTTCGAATACCGCTCAAGCTGGTAGGCACCTCCAGCCCATTGGTCAGAGCGATGGGCTGTAAGCTGCCAATGCAGCAACCATGAAACCAAAACACAAAAACAAATACGCTGCCGTCTTACTCAAGGCGGCTGAGCTGATCGACGATCACAGGGAAATCTACTGCTGTGGTGCCATTGGCGTAGCCAACCGAAACGTGTGGCACAGCAATGTGGAAGCATATTTCCACCACTGGATGATGCCACCTTGGGAGCGCCCACACTACGCCTATTTCTCCTATCCCGCGCCTCTATCTGAAGCCGAACGTCGCCAGCACCGCATCCTTGCGCTGCTGCTGGTGTCCCTTCTGGCCAGCGAAGGTCGCAACTCACCGGGGGGCAGACAATGATTCGCACTCTAACGCTCGAGTTCCGGATCGTGGCAGTGACCGACAAGCCCAACTCATTCGGCCTGCATGGTCACGTCATGATAAATCGCGCTGGCGAGGCATGGGAAGTCGGCCGATCCCGCGGCCCATGGAATAATCCACAGTGGAACAAGGGCGACGACATAAAGGTCCCCGCCTCTGAGGACGACCACAAGCGCGTCACGCTTCACTGGGAACGGCTCAGCTGCGAGATACCTCGCCGCCTGCCGCCCCCACCCGACAGCGTTATCAGGTCGGTGTTCAAGTAATCTTGCCGCAAGGCCCGCCGTCAGTCGGTCACTGACACAAAAAGGAAACAAACAACATGGGAACTCGCTCACTAACGCACGTCTATCATGACGATAAAGTCATCCTGACGCTCTACCGTCAATTCGACGGCTATCCGGAAGGCCTCGGCCTTGACCTCGCCAAATTCCTCGACGGCTTCGTAGTCGTCAACGGTTTCGGCATAAAGAACCCAGAAAAGTGCGCCAACGGCATGGGCTGCTTGGCGGCGCAGCTCGTCTGCCACCTCAAGGATGGAGTCGGCAACGTATACATCTACCCCGTCAAGTCGAAAGACTGTGGCGAGGAGTATGTCTACCACATCAGGCACGAGGAGGGCATCGGCCTGACCATCGAAATCAGGGACGCCGACAACAAGAAACTGACCCTGAAGGGCACGCCCAAGGCGCTGCTTTCGGCCATCCCGAAACTGCAGTACGACAGCTAACCTGCTCCTAGCCCATCGTTCTGAGCGGTGGGCTACAGGCAGGCTGGATTCCCCGGCCATGCAAACAACCAACATGAAAAATGAAACTGTTAGAGTTAGCCAAGGCGTCGTCCCGGTCCCGGAAGAACTCAGCACGCAAAGCATTGCGGGGCTGGCCGAAATCATCCGGGGCAACTGGAAGCCGAAGGTTTACTTCGGCGCCGTTCCCTATCTGGATGCCATGAGAAGCATGCAGAGCATCAACGACGACTACGGCTTCGATCCCGGCCGGGAAGTGGTCAACTACTTCCTCGCCAACGCCCAGACGTGGCGCGGTGACGTCGCCCGGTCGGTTAAGGCCGAACTCAAGAAGCGGGTGTCGTCATGAGCGCCAAGCAAATGTTTGCCCCCAACGGTCTCAGGATCGTGGGGCAGGTGGACATCATCATCGGCATCGCCCAGTGCAGCGAAGCCACTCGCAAAAAGGATCGCACGCTCGAACCGGAATGGGAGGGCGGGACTGACGTGGACTGGGACAGCCAGACCAGCATGATCATCAAGTCCGGACGGCTATCTGGCCAGAAGCAGTTCAAAGACGAGAACGCGGGCTGGTGGCCCGAGTCTCTCGTCAGCCTCGAAGGAGAACCGCTGAAGATCGCCAGCAAACGGGAGGGAAAGAAATGAAAATGATCCCCTGCTGCCGGAACTGGCGCGTCAAGGTGTGGCACCCTGACGGTTCTATCACATCGATAGTTGTCGTCACCATCAACAAGCGCTTCGCCAAGTGGGAGGCCATCGACCAGATCGGCCACCTGCGTTGGTATAACCGGACCAAGGACACGGTGTCTCTGGTTCAACAACCCAAAAAATAACATGAACAGACAAGAAGTATTCAACACGGTGCGCAAGCACCTCCTGAAGCAAAATGCAAAAGCAGAAACGTGGGGGGGTTCGTGCAGATACCGAACCGCCGAGGGCCTCAAGTGCGCGGTTGGGTGTCTTATCGCGTCAGAGCATTACCACCCAGACTTCGAGGGCCTGACCCCTACACTCGAGGGCGCTGAAGGCGAGGGCGCTGAAGGCGATAGCCCTATCTCTCGCACAAAGCGCTTGCTACGGGCCATCGCCGACTCCCTCGGGATTCCCGAGATAACCAGCGAAGATGCGTCGTTCCTGAAAGAACTCCAGAGCATTCACGACGACTGCGTCACGCATAAATGGAGTGCGAAACTGGAAGAGTTTGCCTTTATGAACAACCTCAGCATCGACTGAACAACCCAAGGACTAAATGAGCTATCAGAAATACCGACTGCTGTGCGTCGGTCACGACCCCAAGACTGTGAAGGGAGAGAAGTTCGGCTACCTTACGGGGCTGACCTACCTCGCTCCGCACAAGTTGAGCGGTCTGGGCAACGTCTGCCCCCATGCCAGCAGTGGCTGCATCAAGGCCTGCCTTAACACGGCAGGACGTGGTGCCATGCAGAAGTCGCAGGATGCGCGAATCAGGAAGACCCGCCTGTTCTTTCAGGACCGGCTGGAATACCTGAGGCAGTTGCGGTTTGACCTAAGCACGCTCAGCAATGATGCCGAGTATCGGCGCATGATCCCGTGTGCCCGGCTGAACGCAACCAGCGACATCCCGTGGGAAAAATTCGGAGTGATGGAGGCCTATCCGTCGCTTCAGTTCTATGACTACACCAAAAACCCCAAGAGAATGATGGCGTTTCTCGCGGGCAAGTCTGCCGGCGTGCCAATGCCGAAAAACTACCACCTGACGTTCAGTCGCAGCGAATCAAACGAGGACCAGTGCCTTGACATTCTTCGCTGGGGCGGCAACGTCGCCGCTGTATTCTCTGGTGGACTCCCTTCCGAGTGGAAGGAGTTCCCCGTAGTCTGCGGAGACGAGAGCGATCTGCGCTTCCTCGATGGCAAGGGCGTTGTCGTCGGTCTCACCGCCAAGGGCCGCGGCAAGAAGGACACAAGCGGATTCGTCATAAGCCAATATGGCGCTTGATTGCATCCCTAGCCCCGTGACAGGGGGCTACATGCTGCAATCCCGCAGCAAACAACCAACAAGTATATGGCACATGAAATGACTAAGGATGACCACATGGTCTCCGCTGGGAACAGAGTTCCGTGGCACGGCCTCGGCGCTGTCTTGACCGACAAAGCGCTGACGGCTGAAGCCGCCCTGAAAGCCGCAAGGCTCGACTGGGAGGTGATGCCCGAGCATGTGTTTGACGGTGAGATGGTGGACCTTGACGGGTTCCGCCTGCTTCGCCGCTCTGACACCCGGCAGGTGCTGTCCATCGTAACGAAGGACTGGACCCCGCTGCAGAACCGCCAGCTGCTGGAAATCGCTGAAGCCTTGGCGCAAGCCCCGGGCACTGGCGACTTCCAGCCTGTGATCGAAACGGCCGGCTCCCTACGCGGGGGCAGGATCGTCTGGGCACTCGTCCAGACCGGACTGCGCAACTTCGCAGGCAGCGACCACAAGCAGTATATCCTGCTGTCCAACGGCCACTACGCTGGCCGGGGGGTGCGTGGCACGCTGACTGACGTTCGCGTCGTCTGCAACAACACCCTGACTGCGGCGGAGAACAGCAAGTCGGCGCTGTTCACGACGCATCAGGGCAACGTGACCGACCGCATCAATGCGGCGATTGAGACCATCGGCTGGGCCACGTCGGCCACCGAGGCGACATTCGCCATCTATGAGGCGCTGGCCAACAAGAACGTGACGCACGACGCGGCCTACAAGCTGTTCGTGCGGCTGTTCCAGAAGGACAAGGAAGCAAATGACGTCACGGACACCGAGCTGGACCGCGCCGCCGAGATGATGGCGCTGTTCAAGATCGGCCGGGGCAACGAGGGCAAGACGGCCTTCGATCTGGTCAATGCGGTAACCGACTTTGTGGACCACCACAAGGTCTACAAGGAGTCGGAAGGTAAGGACGAGCGCCGGTTTCTGGACACCACCTTTGGTGGCGTCGGGGCTGGCCTCAAGAAGCGCGCCCTGAAGATGGCGATGGCACTGTAACCTCAACCTGCCCCCTGTCACGGGGGGGCAGTCATGAGGCGGCAATGCCGCTACCTCAAAACAACCATAAAAATGAACCTGCAAGAAATGTTCGAGTCGTCATGACCATACTACACAAACCAGTGAGGCGCGTCAGCAATAGCAAGCTATCCGCCTCGCATGGCAGAGACAAGAACCGTCGCATCGTCGTCACCCTATTCCCGGGTAACGGCGGCAGCGTCCCTGACCTCATCCAGCTGAAACCGCAGCGCCTGAAAATGGCCCGCGCCATCTCGATGGAAGACCTCTGGGTCTACCTCATAAAGTGCGAAGCGAACCAGACCAAGATGGCCAAGCTGCGGGATCGCAAAGCCAAGAAGGAAGCAAGCAGGGCAGAGCGCGCCCGGAAACGCCGACTAAGGAGCAACGAATGAAAAGCCAACGAAGGCAATCCAACATCACGGTCAGCGTCATCGACCTGACCGGCCCTCTTGCGCAGGCGCTTGAGGAATTCAACCAAGCCCGTCTATCCAAGGGGCAGGAGACCGCCATCAAGGTAAGCACCAGTGACTACGGTTACGTGCAGACAGAGCAAGGCATGTTCTGTCTGTGTCGAGATGGCGCGGGCCATGACCACCCCATCACAGCAGACAAGAAGCTGGACATCGACCTCTATCCCGGGTGGGCTGAGGCGGAGGCGATAATGCCGTCCGGTATACTCGAGCTGTCGGATATGGAGATCATGATGCTCCCCTCCAAGCAGGAGGAACAGCTGGAGGACTTCATCCGCACCTTCGGTGGCCGGCTGGAGGCCAACTACGAAGTCTGGCTCAACTGCCTCACCAAGGCCCGTCCCATGGCCGCAAACTTTGGGTAACATCCAATAAAAACTAAATGCTTAAATATCTATACCAACGCTGGCTTGCGTGGCGTCTCCCCGACGGCCCACTAGTACTGGAGACCCGGATCGTGCTAGCCCGTAAAGGGCCCGTCAACATAGTTTGGTATTCCTACAGGAAGCCCAACGGAAACATCCTCTGGCATATAATCGAGGAGAAATCCTCTGATATATAATCGAGGAGAAGCAATCAACCCCCATCCTCGGCGCCAAGGTCAAGCTCTCCGCGAACGTCGTCACCGGCTTCCAGCGGAGAACCTTCGAGGTCGAGCGGCTCCTCCCTGTCGATCTTTTCGTCAGTGGGCGTAGTCGCTTGCGGCGCACCCTTTCCCTCGTTTCGTGACTTCTGCTCAATGATGCCGGGCGTGATCCCGCCGCGCATCCTGACCAGATGCACCAGCATGACGACAGCGTCCATTTCGTCTGGCGATTTGCCGGCGTTGCGGGCCTTGTATTCATCCTTGGATTCGACATGCAGGCGGCCATTGCGCATGCCCTTGTAGCGGCGCGTGGTCATCTGGCTATACATGTCAGGCGCCTGAATCGTGCCGTTGAACAGCAGCGCGCACACGTTTGGGTCCAGCCAGTGCTTGGTGGCAAACCACATCTCGGACGGAACTCCGTCGAACCTGTCCTTTGCCATCATGACGTCATCGGTCAGAATCTTGGTCTCACTGGCGGACTCCGCCCAGTTGATGCCAAGCACCTTGCCCCAGTATTTGGAGGCATAGGAATAGGTGGCCATGGCGTTGCCAGTGGAGTCCATTGCGACCCACTCGGCCGAGATGCGGAGCTGCTTGCACTGCCCCATCACCTGCTGCGTCACGCCCATGACGTCGAGGCTCTTCGGAAGCGTGAAGAATTGGTCGATGGTCAGGACGTGCCGGCTCTGCTTCTGGCCCGGGTTCAGCCGGTTCTCGAAGTAGTGGTTGGCGCCCTTCTGGTCGCGCCAGCCATGCGCCAGACCCCAGCGACCGATGGCAATGACCGCCTTGTCGGCGCCTTGGTAGGCCAAGTCTACCGCTGCCACGTTGATGACGTCACCCACGTATAGCGCCTCACCGCGCTGCGTGCTCGCCCAATCCGGCGGGATGATTGTGTTGGCCGAGTTCTGCAGTGGCGGGAAGCCGCGGGCAAACGTCCAGTAGCGGGGCGAGGCATCGCCGCCACCCTTCAGCGTATCTAGGAAGGCCTCGTAACGCATGACGCCCGGGTAGATTTCCCGACGCTGCACCACGTTCTCGCACTTGGCGGCATCCAATCGAACCACCCACCAGCCTTGTGCGGACTCGTAGCTGTAGAGCGTCTCCTGCTGGTCGGAATGCCAGCCGCCAGTCGGTTCAGCGCGCCGAACGACCGCCTGAGACACGTCCTCGGGGTTGAAGGCGGCAAAGATTTTCACACGGCCGGCACCGACGGATGCCTTGACCGAGTTCAGGTCCTGCCACACGCCCTCAGGAATCTGCTGCGCCTCGTCCATAAGCACGCGCAGCCGGGTCATCGGTCCGAACTGGTGAAAGTTCTGGTCGGTAATTGGGCGCTTGGGCTGGGGCTTGAATCCCTTCCACGCGCCAGACGACAACTGGCTCTGCTTGAACGCCATGCCAGCGAAGCCGTAGGACTTTTCGCAATCCGCCATGCCCATCCACAGATCAGACGGTAGGTCCTTCACCTTGCCGTCCGGACGCAGCGCGCACGACTCATGAATCTGCATCAAGTGAGGCCAGACGTTGTCGGTCAAATGCTTGTCCGACTGGGACATCAGCTTCACGCTGGTCCACTCCGGATCGCGCAGCCAGTCCATGTAACAGAAGATGACCAGATTGTAAGTCTTGCCCATGGAGGAGGCGCCCATCGATAGCATCAGTGGCTGGACAGCAGCCGCCTCAAAGATTTCTCGCACGCTCTGAAGCTCGGGGTGAAACAGGGGCGGGCCCCAGCAGAGGGCGGCAGCGCCGACGTAATTGTTGGCGTCCACCATGGCATTGAAGAACATCCGGATGATTTTCTCGCCTTCGGTATCCAGCGACACGTCAGGCGTGTCACCGATGGCGTATTTCAGCAGATTTGCGGCGGTCGCTTTGTTGCCAGCGGCCAGCTCTCCATGGATCAGTTTGATCTGTGCAATGTCGAGCGCCAGACCGAGAGGCTTGGCATCGGTCATTTCTTGTGCTCCAGCTTCACGTCAATGACAGTCTCAATCTTCCTTGCCGCGGCATCCATGAGCTTGGCCTTCTGGGCGAAGCTATCGGCCGTTCCGGCAGCGGCTCCGGCAGCAGCGGCATGGACAATACCCTGCATCTGGCGGCCAAGTTCACTGGAAGAAGCGGTTCCGGGTGAGTTGTTTGCGTGAGTAACATACTGCTCCCGCTGCAGGGAGTCAATGTCGGTAACCGCCCTCACCAAGTCCTTCACCTCGGCCGGCGTCAGGGCTGCGTTCTTCAGGCGCTCGAGCTGGTCAGTCACAAAGTCACGCGCCTTGGCCACCAAGATTGAGCGCTTAGCATCAGACGCCATCTTGTCCACCGGAACCATAACAAAGCTGCGATCCGGCATCATTACCTTCATGCACGGAGCGAACTTCTCGGAGATGATGCGCTTACGCCTCTTTGGAACTACCGCCAGCTGGTATTCATCGGACATCCGATCATGGTATTAGATGGCCTTAATTCGTCAATAATTTTGTTTTGACAGCGTTTTTGGCATGTGAATGCTCGGCGGGCATGAGCTTCGACACAATCGACCGTTGCCGCATCAGCGGTTCTGCGAATCTGATAAGGGTTCTTTCTCTTGGGAACATGGCACTCACCGGGGTTTTCCCCAAAAAGCGCACCGACAAGGTGACGTCTGGCCCAGTCAGCCTTGTCTATTGCCCAGACTCCGGCCTGCTCCAGATGGAGCAGAGCTACGATCTCAACGAGATGTATGGCGACAACTACGGCTATCGCTCGGGCCTGAACGCCAGCATGGTCAAGCACCTGACAGACAAGGTCGCCTACCTGCAGACCATCAAGCCACTGGATGCCGAGTCCACGGTTCTCGACATCGGAGGCAATGACGGCACGCTGCTGAAGTGCTATGGCACAGCAGGGCTCAGGCGCATCTGCATAGACCCGACCGTGGACAAGTGGCGCGAGCACTACGTGGGCACGGACATCGAAGTGGAAGCGAACTTCTTCGCGTTCCGTCCGATGAACACGGCAGACATCATCACGAGCATCGCCATGTTTTACGATCTCGAGGACCCGAGCGTCTTCGTGCGGGATATTGCTCTAAGCCTGAAGCCGCAGGGAATCTGGCACTTTGAGCAGAGCTATCTCCCTTCCATGCTGCGGGCCAACGCCTACGACACGGTGTGCCACGAGCACTTGGAATACTACACGCTAAGCGTGGTCATGGCACTCCTTGCCAAGCACGGCCTGCGCGTGATCGACGTTGAGCTTAACGACATCAACGGCGGAAGTTTTGCTGTGACTGCGGCGCACATAGGAAGCGGCCACAAGGAAAACGCCATCGCCATCACCGGCTTGCTGCTCAAAGAGACGCGCACCGACATGCTATCTGAGCTGCGCAACTTCGAGGCCCGGGTATCGGTGCATCGAGCCAAACTGCGTCATCTGGTGAGCGATCTGAACAACCAAGGCCACACGGTGGCGGCTCTGGGCGCATCGACCAAGGGCAACGTGCTCTTGCAATACTGTGGATTCACCAACCGCGACATCGGCTTTGTGTCCGACGTCAACCCGCTCAAGCACGGCTGCTTTACCCCCGGCACCCATATCCCGATCGTCAGCGAGGAGTTCGCAAGGGCTTACAAGCCTGACTATATGCTGGTGCTGCCTTGGCACTTTAGGGAAGGCATCGTAAAGCGAGAGCAAGCCTATCTGCAGGGCGGCGGCAAGCTCCTGTTCCCGCTGCCTAATCTCGAGGTGGTCCGTTGAAACGGGCAATTATCTTTGGCGCAGGAGGTCAGGACGGACACTACCTAAAGCAGCTGCTGGCTAGGGAAGGTGTGGCCGTGTATGCATACAGCAGGATTCAATGCAACGTCGTCAGCCAGACCCATGTCCGCTCAATCGTGCGCATGGCTGAGCCCGACTACGTCTTCCACTTCGCGGCCGAGTCCAGCACCAAGCATGAGGATTGGTATCGAAACCAAGTGGCTATCGTTGATGGCGCCCTTCACATTCTCGAAGCCGTCAAGGACCACGCGCCGAACTGCAAAGTATATTTGGCCGGAAGTATCCTGCAGTTTCAAGAGCAGCACGACGTGTCCCTGACGAGCACGCCGAGCAACAACACGATCTACGCCGCCCAGCGCAACGCCATGGTGGGCTACGCCCGCTACTATCGCAGCACCGGAATTCAGGTCTACGTCGGCTACTTCAGCCACCACGACAGCCCGCTTCGCAAGCCGCACCATCTAGCCAAGAAACTGGCTGAACAGGCTAGGCTTGTGGCCAAGGGACTATCCCCCCACATGAGGGTAATGAACCCGGATGACGAGAAGGAGTGGAACTTTGCCGGCGACATGATGCAGGCGGTCTGGGAACAGGTCAACAGCCCGATCTACGAGGCTGTACTAGGCTCCGGGGTAACCCGAAGCGTTGGAGACTACGCCAAGGCCTGCATGGATGTACTAATCATTGATGCACTCATTCCCGAGGAGGAGTCTTGGGCGAAGGTATACGCTGAATACAGCAGGGAATACCACACGAAGTGCTGCACCTCGTACAGCAGCTTTTCTCACTGCTTCAAGACCACGCTGCCGCAGCTGGCCGAGATGATGGTCACCGGGTGAGCCGGTAGTAGCGGCCCTCAACATGCAGGGCGTAGTCGTAACTGAACAGCTTGGCCTTCCCGGTTGTGGCACGGGTAAGGCCAGCGTTCCAGCACAGCGCAAGGTTGAATGCATTCACCTTTACGCCCTTGGCCTTCAGGCTGCGCTCGAGCCATTCCAGATGACTCAAGGCAGCCACTAGATCGTGTCCGCCGGCATCCCGCACCGTCTTGGGCATCATCTGGTATGGGCCAAGCTCGCCGGCCTTGCCTGCCTTGCCCCAGCTATTCTCCTGAATAGCGATGCACTGCAGGAAGGCCAATCGGTCGATGGCGAACGCTTGGCCGACAAGCAGCAGGAAGGCGAACAGTATCTTTTTCATGGTTAATCGAAGCTGGGCTGAACCTGATAGCAGGTAAGACCGCGGGAACGCCACATATCAACAACCTTTTGTCGGTCGTCAAAGATAGCGACCGGGCCGGCGTATTCATGGGTGATAATTGAGTCCATCCATCCGCCCTTCAGTGTATCATCGGGCTGGCTGTCTCCGGCCGGGCGCATGCGCAGGTTCTCGCGCAGCCACTGACGGCTGACGTGAAGGCGCGACTCGAGCCACTGCTCCGTCTCTTCACGAACCTCGTCGCTGCGGCCGGACCAGATCGCAACAGCCCCCTCGGAGCGAAGCAAGGCATGGAAGGTGTGGATCACGGAGCGATTAGGCTCGTCATCCACGCAGGCCTTGAAGAAGTCGCGCCAGCGATGCGGGTTCGCCCGATTGTCTAGAATATGCTGACGGTGATGACAGAGCGCGAGCGTTCCGTCTAGGTCGAATATGTAAGTCGGTGTCATGGCTGTTTCAGATAGGCCTCAATGCCGTTGCGAGCTTCATCTGTCGAGTAGAAAGCTGCGATGCAGTAGCCTTGCTGGGCAAGCTTATCAAGGGCAACCTTTTGCTCCGGAGAAAGCCTGCCATCAGCTGACTTCATCTCGATGAACATCCCATGATATACGCCACGCGGAATCGCCAGCATGTAGTCGGGCTGGCCCTTGCGCACACCCATGCGCTGCAGATTGCGCCCATTCTTGACGCCTCCCGCCGACTGGTTGGGGCAGTGAAACAGCAGGCCCTCGTAGAACTTGTTGATCCGTGCGTAGAAGGACCACCACTCCATGAGGGCACAGCACGATTTGAACTCGGTATACCTTGGCATCAGGAGGCCTCGTATTTCGACGGATTCGGGAACAGCTCATGCAGAAACCCCTTGGCGTCATCCAGCAGACCGTCACCGATGGAGAAGCAGTGCCGCCCGGATGTCTTGGCCTTCAGCTCCGCCGCGGTAGTCGCGTTGCCGATCTTCATGTCGGTGTAGCGCGGGCCCGGGGTGACGCCAAGGACGTTGCAGTAGACCGAGCGGAACGTCAGCCCCATGGGAACCCGGGACGAAAGGTCGAGCCATTTCTCCAGCGAGCGGAACTTCGTGCGGTTATACATCAGCGGAACGTGAATCTCGTGGTTCGAAGTCGGCAGGCTCTTGCCGCGCAGCTGGGCGTCCGTCTGCATGAGCGCCACGCGGTAGCCGCCCGGCTTGCACCTGTTCCACTTCTGCTCCAGATCGCCGTCGTGGTAGTAGGGGTATTTGGTGATGTCTGTATCCTGAAGGAAGAACACGTCGTCTGTGGTCCACAGGAAGTCCTCTGACAGCGGCAGACTCTTGCAGGCATGCATGACCTGTTCCGCGATGTTGTGTTCCTTGTTCTTGCCGGCGTCGTCGCGCCACAGGGTGATGCACTCCTTACTCAGGAAGCCCGGGTTGTTTCCAACCACGAACACTCGGCCGAGGCCATTCGCATGCTTCTCAATCGACCGCAGGCAGTATCGCAGCTCGGTGTTGGACCACTTGCTGCCACGGCCAAGGACAATCAGGACGTCGGTGGTTACGCCAGAGATGACAGGCGCCCCTTCCTTCTTGGCCCATTTGACCAGCGGCCAAGACACTTCGTCGTAGGGGGCATTGGCAATCTCGCGCAGGTGCATCTTGCGGTGGCGCAGCCAAGCGCGGGCATAGCTGCGGTTGTAGACGTTGCCCGGCTGATAGAGACGGCCCTTCTTCCATGGCGAACGGTGGCTTTCATGATAGATGGCGGCATGCAGCTCCTGTCCGCCTGTCTCCTTGATAAGCTCACGCAGAATCCAGTCCCATGTCTCCCGGCCAAGAATGAAGGGGGGAAGCTCATCGCGGTGGTCATTCCACCACTTGCGGGTGAAGGCGAACGCATCGCTGCCAATATACCAGCGCCCCTTCTTGATCTCGGCCTTGGTGGATATGGGTCCAGACACACTGGAAAAGTCCCAGCGATAGGCATAGCAAGAGCCATGCTTCCCGCAGACGTCGGCAACCTCGTCGGAGAATCCACGATACAGACAGATGTCGGCGTTGGTAATGACGCAGATGTCGGAGTCGTTCTCGATGACCGTGTCAAAGGCGGCATCAGCCATGTCATGGATGAACGGCAGCGGCGCCGGGTCACCGACGTCCTTGCCGGTGCGCTTGAAGTCGCGCTGACTCAGGTCCATGAGCAAATACGTGCCGCCGTATTGGGCGGACTCGGTCTCTCTGGTCTGCTGGGCCATGGAGACGCGGCGGTCGGTCTCGACGTCGCCCTTGCTGCCTGACCATGCGTGATAGATTGATGGCTGCATCAGATGTTCTCCAAAAGGCCCAGCTGACGGGCTACGTTTTTGTGGTTCTCGATCCACTCATGACTAGCGCGGCACACGGCCAGCCACGTATCAGTGTTGAGGTAATTCTTGCCGCGCTTGGCCTTGTGGTGGACCTCGGTTGACGGCGGGGGCGGAAGCCCGTGCATCTTCAGGTGGCAACGGATTACTGGCCACGCCTGACAGTTGACGTGCTTTTCGAGGAACTCCTTGCGAAGCTTCGAGTATTCCCGCATGTCTCGCATGCGTTTCTTGCTGACGCGGCGGATGGGCGTTCGCTTCATAGGGGCCGTTTGATGTCGATGAACGGCTCGTTGGCAATCTCTTGCAACGGCAGTCCTCGTTCCTGAAGGAACGCCCGGCAGTAGCTGCGGTTGTATAGGTTACCCTTCAGGTTGCGCGTAACCTCCCAAGGCGAAGCGTGCTTCTCGTGGTATATGCCCCGCTCGATCTGTGACCCTCCGGTCTCTTCGATCAGAACGCGAAACGCCCAGTCCCAACACTCACGCCCAAGCACCATCGGTGGAAGCTTGTGCTTGTGCTGGTCCCACCAGCGCTTGCTGCACGCGAACAGATCGCAGCCAATATACCAGCTGCTGCCGATATGGATGTCCTTGCGCTCGATGTGCGTGTTCACTCGCGGGAAATCCCACCGATGGCAATAGGTTGACCCGACGGATTTGCACTTCTGCACAAGCTCCTTGGCAAGGCCGGGCACAAGACAGATGTCAGTATTGGTGATAAGCAAAATGTCATCTGGCTCAGCCTTGGCCGCTGCGTGATCCAGCATGTCGTTGATATATGGCAACGCCACCGGGTCCCCGATGTCTCGGGCGGATCGCTTGAAATCCGCCGAGCTGACTTGATATTCGTGCCAGTTGCCGTAGTCGTAGGCCTCGCTCCTCCACGTCTCTTGCGCAACCCCCTGCCGGCGGATGGCCTCATGGCTGAGCGCAACGCCGGACCAGACATGGTGAATGCGGGAGCTGTTGGTCTGAACGCGGGGGCGGGCCGAGATGCAGCGGTCAACCGCCTGCAGGAACTCCCCCTTGCGGGACGGGAACTCATTGTAGCGGATGTAGGCCACGTGCTGGGTGCGGCGAGGTGAGCTGTGCCACGTCGTCGGCTTGTAAGCTATGAGTGCCACGACGGGCACGGAACTGGCGCAGGCGAGCTGGCCAAACCCGGTGTCGATTGTCACCAAGCAGGCGGCGCGGTCCATCAGGCCGAGGAAGTCGTGGAAATGGGGCGAGCGATAGTCGGCAAGGTCCACAATATGCGCAACCTTGGCTGCGCCAGAGAAGGTCTCTCGCAGCGCCTGCATCATCGCCTCGCGGTGCTCGAACGGGGAAGACACGCCATCGGCTGCAACCAGAATGATTGGCAGGCCTTCCGGAAGGGCCTCGGCAAGCTTGGCCTCACGGGCCGCATTGCGTCGGTCAAACACCAGAGGCGCATTGGCCCAGTCGGCCAATCGCCCCACCTGATGCCATGACTCGAGGATGAAGGACGAAGTGTTGCGACCCACCGTGATGCCGTTGCCGTAAATCTGAGCGACCTTGATCTCGGTATAGCCAAGGCGCTTGCAGTGCTGGCGGGCCGACCCAACATCCTTCCAGTCGCCCTCCCATATTTCCGGCTCAACATAGCTCACGCCCTCCAAGAAGGAGGAGAACTGGCGATGCACCATGAGCGCTGCTTTCTTGCCGGTCTCCTTCCAGTAGAGATAGCAGAGCGGCAGGCTTGCGATGGCGTCTCCGGTTCGGCCGAGGTTGATGTATACCCGGCTCACTCTCGCCCGGTCCTTGGGGCGAATGGGGGAGTATGGCCCGCTCATGCGCTGTCGGTGCCGTCGAGGTGCTCTTGAACCTTGCTCAAGACCACTGCGTCAACCGGGATGAAGCCCTCGATGACTTGCGAGCTGCCCTGTTCACGTGATGCCTTCTCTTCCACGACCTTGGCGTGCATCACTGCCATGTATTCATCCACGATGGCCTTGATCTCCTCGCGGTCCTTGAGGCCCAGCTTCCAAAACATGGCGTTGGCCACGAATGTGCCGTGGTTGGCGTTGGCAATGGCTGACTTCAGCAGTCGCTGCGTTTGCTTGAGTTGCGCCCGGAGACCGAGCTTGGCGGGAGTAGGTTGGTTCATCGAAGTTGTTCGTCGTCGTGTGACTTGTTCGGATCGTGTTTCTTGAATTGGTCAATGGCCCACGACGCAAAGCGGTCACGAGCCATGTGCCAGTGTGTGCATAGCTTATTAACTGGCAAGCCTTTTCTAAGCTTGGGACCGACCTCGCACTGCCAGAAACGACACTGGCACTCAGGCAGGCCGAGGTCCACAACGTAGGCTTCGTGGCCCTTGGTGCGACTTTGGATCATCCATCTGAGTGGAGAGTCGTATGGCTCGTGCTTTGGCACGTCCAGATAGGCTGTTTCGTCAGGGATTGGCATCGGAGTCGGTGGCGTAAAGGGTGTCCAAGACCTTTATCTGGTTCTTCTGCGCCCACCTGTAGCAGCGCTGGAAGTGGACGGGCTTGTGCTGTCTTAGCCAGAATCCAAACTGGCTGACAGCGGTGCGGCGGGCTCTCGTGCATGACTCCATGTATTTGTCGAGCATGGGCACAAGCTCAGGAAACACGCCTGCCGCATGCTCGTTCAGCAATCGGCAGACATCCGTCTTGGTGACCTTGATCTTGGGGTTGCCTACGATCATGGGCTCAATGGGCTCAATGGGCTCAATGGTCAAACGGGAACGACGGATTCCACTTGCCGGCTGGCCAGTAGTCCTTGGACGAACACCACAGCCAAACATGGGACAGGAATTCAATGTAGGCCTCTTGCTGCTCTTCCATTGAGTAGAGTTTGTCGTAGGGGCGGCTGGGATTCTTGGAGTCGATCACCACGGACATGATGCGTGGCAGCACGCCATGCATGCGCCTGTAGGCACCGGCATAGAACGACAGCTGGCGCGAGAAACTGTCATAAAACTCGGCCTTGCCGTCCCTGACCTTCTTCGTCTTGTAGTCGAGGATGACCAGACCGTGCTGCTTGTGCTGCACAATTCGGTCCACCGTTCCGGCCACGCCAATGGTCTCGTCCGCCATCTTCACCTCGCTCCCGATAGTGGTCTCAATGTTGTCGGCATGCCACGGAAGGTAGGCCTCATAGAACGGCAGGATCGCCGGGTCGGAGGTGCCATCATTCTCGATGGCGGCGTGGATGCGGGTGCCTAGATCGGCTGCGTTATCCCGCACGCCGTCAGCCAGCTTCAGGATGCGCTCGGCGTATGGCTGGTCGTCCTCGCCCTCAAAGCGCGGGTTATTCACGAAGGCCTTGGCCACTTGGTTCTTGATCCATCGGCTCAGGATTGGATTGGCCCGGACTTCTTTCTCGATGCTGGTCGGGCTCGGGAAGAGCTTCTCCTTGCGGGCGCGCCGAAGGTCGGCGTCGTGCTGCGAGACGACAGAGCCGTCCGGCATGACCTTATACCAGTGGGCACTGGTCTCTTCCTTGACGAAGTTTTGTTGTCCTTGTTTCAATAGCATAAATCAGGGGGTCCACAGTCCGCGGACGTATTGGAACTCAACGGATCGCCCGTTGACTCCTATTCTTTTTCCAGCCTCGATCCAGCACTTGCGCCTGCCCTTGCTGAAGCCGCGCTGGTGCAGCATCTGCATGATCTTCAGGCAATCCTTCTTCTGGGCATCGGTGATGCGCCTGCCGCCAATCTTCTTGGGCTTATGGCCCTCTTCCCTGCGGCGAATCTGGGTGTAGTGACTCAGGCTATTCGCATTGACCTCAGTGACACGCGCAGCCTCGCCTAGCCCAACCTCCTTACTCAGCTTGTAGGCTTCCTCCAGAAGCCCCACGCTGTAGACACGTTGGGCCTGCGATTGGCGCGCAGAGCTGCACTCCGAGTGCCGGCTAAGGTCACTCAGAGTGCAGTGTCGCAGGGGCTTATTTAGTCCCGGTAGCATGCTCAGAACGGGACCTCTTCGTCCAGAATCTCCTGCTTGGCAGGAGCCGGAACGGACGGCTTGTTGACATTGGCCCCGGCCGCATGGGCCGCAACGTCGGCTTCGTGTGCAGCGCGGTGGGATGCCTCGTCACCCATGTCCAGAGGCTCGCGGCCTTCCGCGCCAGTGGCCTGCATGACCTCTTCGCAGAATGTGACCTTCTTCTGAATCCACTGAGGCATGTTCACAGGGAATCGTAGGTTCGTCAGGTCAGCACCCTCCAGCGTGAAGTAGAGCGACGGGTTCTCCTGCTTGACGACAGGAATCTGGGCCATGAGCTTCGAGATGCTCTTGATATTGGCATAGACCTTGTCGCCCTTCTCCTCGTGGATGACGCCCAGCATGCAGTTCACGCCGATCAGGACCTTCGGGTCGAAACCCTCCAGCTCCTGTGCCGTGAACTTGCGACCACGCCAGCTCTCCAGCATGCCGCGGAGAACGGCCTTCTGGTTGAGGGAGGCGGTCAACGTGATGCTGATGGCCCGCGGCTGGTCCTTCTTGTCTCCGAAGTCCGCCCTGACGTAGGGCAGCTCGAAGACAAGCACAAGCTTGCGCTTGGAACCGTGCTGTGGGTTGTTGGACTTCTGCGTGCCGGTGTCAACGACACCGTAGCAAACGGCCTGATGGGTCTCGGCCGGTATGGGGGCGAAATCGGCTCCGCCTTTGTCTGTCAGTTTGAACGTGCTCATGGTTTGTTAATCCCCAAGTTTAGGGGAAAGTTTTTGCTCGGGCCGCTTGGTGGTTCCACACAGCTGAGCATACGTCTCGGGGGTGTGGATGGCGCCGGCTTTGGAAACGCGGATCACGGCCTTGGCTGGGCGGCGGGCAAACAGGCCACCACTGGTCGGGTCAACCTTGATGGTCACCCCGCCAAAGCGATTGTTGCGCGCTTTCATGGACGCAAACACCACCTTCTTTCCGTCGTGGGGCTCAAGCTGGTAGTGGTCGTAGATCGTGCCCAGCATCTCGCCTGTTCCATCGCTGACTGAGAAGGTCTGCTGGGTGTATGGCGTGCCGTCGTCGCGGTGCTTTTCCACTCGGGGACTGGTCACCGTGAGGCGACCACCAACAGCCTCGACAATGGTGCCGTCCGGCAGCTTTAGGGCGTCGATGACAGGGATCACTTGAAGAATTCTTTGGCCGCCATGTCGGCCGAGCTAACATCGATCGCAATGTGCCCGTTGTTGGTGTTGGGGTTGCTGAGCATCGCCTTCAGGACCTCCAGTTTGACGTGCTCGAACTTGCTCATCCCGGGATAATACCGCTTGCTCGTTGTGAGCGGAACCGCCGGTTCATCTTTATTTTCCATGCCCCCAACATACGGCCCCGCATACGGCCGTCAAGCACTTATTTGTATGGGACGAACTCGCTCTTCTTGGGCGGAGGAAGTTGCGGCCCCGGAGGTGGTCCATCCGTAACGATGTTTCCAGCGCCGCCCGCACGGAAGCGATCCTGCAGCCTGAGACGCTGCTCCAGCTTGTGGTCCAGCTGAATCTGGCGGTTCGGGCGATACTTGGTTGCACGCACCTGATTGATTAGCGCGTTCGGAACGCCGGCCATGTCCATGCCGCGGCGGATTTCCGAGTCTCCCAGACCGAATGTCTTTCCGTCGTCATAGAGCTGCACCAAGTCCGAGAAGACCTCGGCCTGCGCATCGGTCATTTTCTTGTAGGCAGCGGCCTTCTCCTCGGGGGTGAACGATGGGTTCTTGCGGACAGTCTCGGTGTAGAGCTTGCCGGCGTTGGTGTAGCGGGAGTAGATGTCGGCCGAACGGCGCGGAAGAATCACGCGGGCATCGATGGTGGTCGAGCGGCGACCAAGTGTGCGTAGCGCCTCCTCCTTCATCGAGTAGACCTGACCAGATGTCCCCACCGGGTTGTCGCTAAGCGCCTTGGACATACGCTGCGCCTTGCTCCAGCCACCCGGGGCAAACTTGTTCAGGATGTATTTGCTGATGACCTTATTCTTTTCCGGGTCCTCCGGGTTGAAGATACGCTCGCCAAATTCGTTCTTGTTGCCCCGAATCTGTTCAATGGTTCCGGCCACCGGGCCTAGACTCATGACGTTTTCGTTGGAACCGCCGAGGAATGGCTCAAGCGCGACTTCCGCCGTGCGCTCGAGCCCCTTCCAGAATCCACCGTCCTTGGCGGCCTTGATGCCTTCGCTGAACGGAGTCGTCAGCATGGCGTTCGGCAGCAGGTAGCTCTGCTCAACGATGGATACGCGGCCATTCTCGATCGGTCCGCCGAACATGATGGCAGAATTCTGGATGTAGCTTGGGCCGATGCGGCGCGCTGCATCTTCCTGCTTATCCGTGATGCCGTTGCTCTTGTTGACCCAGTGGGAAACGCCACCGCCAGAGGCAGCCGCCGTAACCAGCGCCAGAGAGGCAAGGCGACGGGCGCCCTTGCGCAGAAGGGCGTTGTTTCCTGTCTCTCGCCCTTCCTTGACCTCAGCAGCGCCAAGGCGGGCCCCGTTGATGGCTGCACGGGCGGTCGCGTAGGGGAAGTTGATGAAGGCCGGCAGAACACTGTATCCGGAAAGCTTGCGGAGGATATGCGGCACCTCGGAGTAGATCATTCCGGTCATGCGCATGGCGCGGCCAGCCAAGTCGTCAATAGCGCCGTCTGAAAGGTCCGGGTAGGCCTTGCGATAGTCCGCCCGCTCGCTCAGGAACCCGGCGATACGAGCCACGGTGTCGGCTGCGGCAAACTCGCCACCAGACACCTCAAAGCGGGCCAGCATGGCTGCCTTGCGGGCTGTCGGATTACTGATTCCGTTCTGAATGAAGGCGTCGATCTTGCCCAGCGCCCCGTCGAGCGTGCCGTTCTTGATGTTTTCTTGGAAGTCGCGGCCGATGGCGGACTCGTCCATGATGCCCTGCTCCGTCATGACCTTGATGAGATCGTTGATGGCTTTGCCATTCGGGCCACCGGTAGGGTTAATCAGGCCGGCCTGCGTCAGCAGCGCCTTGGTTCCTTCGCGGTAACCTTTGCCAAGCGGGTTGAGGGCGCGTCCATTCTGGACGTTGTTCAGGTAGGCGCCGAGAGCGTTAATGGAGCGGGAGTCGGTGCTCGGGATGATCTTCATCCACTTGAACACGCCCGTCGCCGTGCGAATCGGGTCAAGAATCAGCTTCTTGGCGAGGTTGTCGTCCATGCCGGACTGGTTGAACAATCCTTGGAACTCCTCGCGGAACACCGGGTCGATGTAGACGCCATCCCAGTTGTCGTATGAGCCGTTGAGCTGCGTGCCGGCCTTGACGAAGGGCTGGAATCCCTTGGACGCGGCCACGTCGGCGTCCTTGGTCATGATATTCATGCCCGAACCGATCCCGATCAGCTCACGCTGTTGGCGGTCACGCTCAATCAACTGCACTTGGTTGTCTACCGTGCGATAGGCGTTCTTCAGTGGGTCTTTGACCTCTCCCAGCACCTTGCGCAGGCGCGTGTCAATCTCCTGCTTCTGGTAAAGCGACGTCACGTCCTTGCCGCCGATTTCCTTGCGACCGATGCTGAATGGACCGAACTGGTTGCGGTCAAGGAACTGGTCCAGTAGCACCTTGGCTTCGTCTCGGGTGACGTCGGAAGGATTGATAAGCTCTTGGTAGAGCGCCCTAACCTTCGGCAGTCCCGGCTGCTTGCCGCCAGCCACCCAAGCCGCGACCCTCGCCGCGTCAGCGTCCGTCATCCATGGGCGGAGCGACTTGATGGATGCCACGGCGTCATCCGAACCGCCAACGGCCTGCTTGGCAACAAACTCGATGGTGTCCGCGGCGAACTTCTGTTCTTCCGGGCTCTTCGGCTTCGGCTTCCAGCTCTCCTGAATCGCGTCGAGTGCTGCGCTGACATCCTCAGGCGCAAGGCTCTCCTTGTAGGCGCGCAGCTCGCGCTCGTTCTTCAGGTCGAAGATGGCGTATTGACGGGCAAGATAGTTTCCACCATTCTCCGCGATGGTGTCGCGGGTGGCCTGCGTCAGGCCCTCCATGTTGTTCAGGAGCGTCGCGTTGTGGGCGCGAATCCCAAACATGCGGGCGGCATCCTTCTGGAGGTTGGCCGGAAGCTGCTCCAGCTTGCTGATGTCCAAGAAGACCTCATTGATCTTGTCGAAGACGGCCTGCTTCTGCGGCCCGCTATGCTGCGTGACCACAATGCGACGCATGTTGTTCAAGATGGAGACCGTCTCGGCCAGACCAGCCATGATGCGATACTGTGCGCGCTGGGTGGCATCGTAGAACGGCTTGCGCATCGGGCTACCGCGGAGAGCGATGTTCTTCCACTTCTCGGCCAGCAGCGCTGTGTCGGAAATGCGCTGCATGATCGGCTTGTGATCGACCACCATGCCCAGCGAACGGGCCACGCGAGAGCTGGGCTGCGGGCCTCCGTCGCGCCGAATGGCCCGCTTGCCCGGGGTCAATGCGCGGGATGTGCCGAAGCCAGCGGCAGCACCGCCAGCGGCCCAAGCCAGCATGTTCTTCAGCCGGCGGGCTTGGAACTGCTCTTCGCTTTCGTCCTCCCTCTTTTCCGTGGAGATGAAGCCGTAAGCACCGCCGAGGCCGGTGCCAGCAAGCGAGCTGAGGGCATCTTCAGAGACCGAACCACGCTGCTGACGACGGAAAGCGCCCTTGCGGCGGTTCTCCGTGTTGTCTGGAGGTGGCGGTCCATAGTCCGGAGTTGCTTCGGGCTGAGCCTGCTGCGTCGCGGCTGGCGCAGGCGCTACTTGCCCTTCGATCTCCTTATCAGCCATGCCGCTTATCAGCGATCGCTCATCAAAGTTATCATCCACGCCATTCTTGGGTGGCTTCGGCAGCTTCGACACGTCATAACCCTCGGCCTTCAGCGTCTGCTTGTCCACCGTGCGGCCACGCGGGTCCTCCGGGGTGCGGTCCACCTGATAGTAGCTATTCTTGCCCTCCTTGTAGAGGAACTGGGTGTCCTCCGGGATCGCCTTGAGCTGGGCCTTCGTTGGGCGTGAAATTGTTGGCAACGCAATACCGGAAGACGGCTGCTGCAACTGTTGCGGCAGCGGAGCCGCGTTGCTCGGCGGCATCATCTGTTGCGGATCGGGGGCCTGCTGGGCTGGTGCGCTGGAAATCTCGTTGAGCACCCCCTGTCCCGTGCCCGGCTGGTTCTCAATAGCCTTGGCCGCGGTGGCTGCAGCGTTCGCAAGGACAATGGGCTTCGGCTCCAGCAGCTTGGTGGCCTTCTCGGCTTCATCCGCAACGCGCTGTTGCTCAGCAACGGCGTCCTGCTGCTGCTTGTTGGCAGCCTCGGCAGCCTTAACCTGCTCCATCTCGACCTTCTGCTGCGCCTTCAACAGGTCTTCCTGCTGCTTCTGCTGCTTTTCAACAGCTGCAACCTGCGCTTCCTGCGCTTCGACCGCCGTGTCCACCTTCTCTTGGGCGGCATTCTTCTTGGCGATCTGGCTCTCGAGGGAAATCTTGGCATCAAGCGCGACACGCTGCTCGATCATGGTCAGGGTGTCCCCGCGGAGCTTCACTTCCTGCTTCAGGATGGCCAGCTTCTGCTCCGGGTCTGAGGCTGTGGCCATGCGCTCGGTGACGTCCTTGATGGTCTTGCTGGTCTTGCTGATCTTGCTAGTCTTGCTGGTGCTCTTGGGCGGAGGAAGTTGCGGCACCGGAGGCGGGCCATCCGGAACGATGTTTCCAGCGCCGTCCTGAAGCGGCAGCTGGGGCCCGCGGCCCAGCGCCAAGGTCGGCTCGACCGGCGGGACGTCCGGCATCTGGTTGACCGGGCGAGCGCGGCCTGCAGCGCGCCCGCGGCGCAGCGTGTCCATGGCTGGGTGCAAGCCAATCAAGGCCGACATTCCGCCTCCCATCAGGCCCATCTCGGCCAAGCGCTGCGAGTCCAGCTCTCCGGTCTGAGAAAGTTGCAGGGCAGCATCCATGCCAGTATTAGTGATTGCGCCCGCGGCGGTGTCCGCCAAGCCTTGTGTGACAGCGGCCTTGAGCGGGCTGCGTGCGATGAAGCGGGCCGGGAGCCTCGGCAGGGCCGGAATAGCCGCGCCAATGCCGGCCATTGCCCCCCAGTCCAAGTCCTCCTTCAGGTTGCCAAGAAAGCTTTTCTGCGGCTTCTCGTAGCCCCGGGCGTCCTCGTAGATGTTGGCCAGTCGGTTGCCGATAGCGCCAGCGCCAGCCGTGATCGGAACCATGCCGGGGCCAGTCTCAGCAGAAAGGACCGCCGCGGCCAGAGGCAGGCCAGCGCGCAGGCCGGTTGTGACTAGCGCGTCACCAGCCTCAGCGAATGGATTGCGCTCCGGGTTCAGCTCGGCCTCGGCTGCATCACGGCTCTGGAGAAAGCGGAGACGGCTCTCAAACCCTGCCATGGCATTGGCGCGCATGGCTTCTGGAGAATACGGCGAAGCCGGTTGGGCTTCGTATGGAACGAAGCCTTTGCCCGAAGGGGTGCTACCCGATGGATGCGCAACGAATGGCATGTGGATTTACTGCCAGCGCCCAAGTTGCCCGGCAACCCGAATCTCTTGGCCCTCTTTGATTTGACCAGCATCATAAGCCGCTTGGGCCTCTTCCGATGTGTTGAACTGAGGAACAGGAGGCCGGGCCGAAAACGACATGGGAAACATCTCTGGAACGGGTGCTCCCCCGGCCGCAGGAGGCCGCGCAGGAACTGGGGCAGGTGCGGCAGCGCGTGCCGGCGCCGAAGCGGATGGACGCTTAGCGGCATTAACCGCCGCCTGTTCTGCAGGGGTAAGTTTCAGCTCGTCAGGCACGAAGCCTTGCGTTCCCAGCATTTTCATCTGGGCGCCGAGTTTATTCATAGCGCTGACACCTTCCTGTGTCCCGGCGAGGGCTTCGCCTTGTTCCTGAGTGAAGCCTGCGTCTACCGCAAGGCGCTCGAGACGCCGACCGGATGTGGTGCCCGGAGCAAGGGTTCCCGGCATTGCGTTGAGGCGCTCGAGCCTATTCCTCCAGAACTGAATCTCCTCCGGGTCTCCACCGGCCTCAGCCTGCTGAAACCGGGAAACGGCGAGTCCGTATGAGTCGCGGCTTTTGGCGAGCGCATCACTTGCGCGCACTGCAGCCTCACCCTTCAGGTTGTCGGAATCAATCTGGGCCTTGGTGCGCAGCGTCCTTAGCGGGCGGCCGGTGTATGTGCCCCTCTCCCCAGTGACCGGATTAAAGAACTCGAAGTTTCCATATTCCACCTCGTTTCCGTCTTCATCGGGATCGGTAAACGTGCCCGTCTGCTTCTCGACGATCCCCTCGGCCTCCCCAACCTGCCCCGGAAGCTTCGCGTCTGCCAGCGTCTTGCGATTCTCAACGAGAGCCAGATTGGCCGCGTCCATCCGCTCTGCCGTTGGGCGACGGCCGATGTTATAGGCGCTCTGCTCGGCGCTGCGGGCCTCTTGTGCATCCTGCAGTTTCTGCTGGTGGCGGCGCAGAACAATGTCCTGCAGGCCACCGGCCAGTTTCATGCCGGCCCCGAGGCCGTCTACGATTCCGCCGTATGGGTTGAACATGCGTGGGTCAGCCAGCTGCACGTCCGGCATGACGCTGACTTCGAAACCGCGGGTCTGGATTGGTGATGGCATGGTATTATGAGCCGAAGATTCTGGAATTTACCTACCCCCCGACCCCGGGGAGGGCGGCGGCACTGTTGGCGGCAGCACTGTTGGCGGCTTCCTATTTTCGTAGAGCTTCGCAGCGTTTCCAAGGAGACCAAGGCCAGCGCCAGTAAGCGCTCCACCAAACTGACCGAGGCCAGCCGCCGCAGAGGAGCGAAGTCCGGCAGCCTGCTGGGCTGCGTTGGCCTGCAGATTGGAGTTTCCGACAGCAAGGTTGGCAATGGAGGCCGGGTCCAGTCCGGTCAGCGGCTGCTGGATGCTTTGGCCGAGTTGAGCCGCCTGTAGGGCGCGACCATAGCCTTGCTGGCCCATCGCATTCAAGCCGAAGCCGGTGTTGGCGCGCTGCTGCTGCTGGCCTAGAGCCAGCTGGGCGGCAGAAAGCCCGAAGTTGTTGAGCGCCCCCATGCGCTGGGCCGTGAACTGGTCCTGAGCCTGACCAAACTGGCCGGCGGTTGCAAGGCGCTGCTGCGAGAGCTGCAGGCTAGTTAGCCCAAGGTCGCGGGCGGAAATATCACGGCCCAGACCCAGCGTGTCACCGAAGCCACCGGCACGGGCTGCGGAAGAGCGGATGACTTGGTTGGCGGTTTCGGTATCCAGCTTGCCGCCAAGCTGCAACTGCTCAAGAGCGCGAGCCTGCGACGCCTTGCTCAGATCAGACTGGTCATAGTCCTGATACTGCGGCGTGACGTCCTGTCCATTGAAGTCTTGGAATAGGCGCTGCTGGATCGCCTCGTCATACTTACCGTCACCCAAGGAGTCGATAACCGCCTGAAGGGAGCGCGTGCGTAGCTGCGGAGCGAGCGGGTTAAGCTCCTGCTCAAGCGCGGCCGAATTGCGGGCGTTGCGGATGGCCTGAGCCTCCGCCATCTTGTTGACCTCGCCGACGTTCACGCCGGAATTCTTGGCGGCTTCGGCAGCCTGTTTGGCGGCCTTATTCTGGTTCGACATGGACTTGGCGGCTAGGCCGAGACCGCCTACCGCTGAAGCTGCGCCGACGACTGCTGCTGTTGTGACCATGTTAGGTTAGTTCCTTGAAGTATGAGGTTTCCACGGCAAGGTAGCCGCGGCGTTCGTAGATGTGCGCCAGCCTTTCCGGCTGGAGATTGAGAAGGTGGATCATGGAGCAGCGAACCGCGCCACGGCGTCGGGCCTCTTCTTCGTAGGCGATCAGAAGCTCAAATCCTCGGCCACGGGCTTCCGGTTTCACGAACCAAAAGCATTCATTGGCTACCAGCTTTGCATCGTTGAGGTCTTCAGCGACGATTGCGCCGAATGTGCCGACGATCTTGCCTTCGGAGAAAAGGCCGAGGATGAACCCGATGTTCTGCTCGATGAGGGACTGCCACTTGGCACAGAATACGCCCGGGATGAACGCACCCGGAAGCATGCCCTCAGCCCAGAAGGCCGGGCCCATTTCCGCTACTTCAGCGAGTTGTTCGACTGTGATCTGTTTAACCAATGTAGTGGTAGAATCCGGTCCAAATGAGGCGACCGTCCTTCGGGCTCGAGCCCCACGCGGCCTGCGGGTAGCGGGAGTGGAAGAGATGCGATGGATAAGTAACGAATCGGTTGGCCTTCTGGCCCACGAGAGAGACCATATCCCACTTGGATTCATCGGCCCCGTCCTCGTTCAGCTTCTTGATGAATTCCTCGACGGAAAGCGTGGTGTTGGCCGCGATCCACTCGAGCGTCGGCATGGCGTCAATTCCATGTTCCTTGTGGCGCCAGAACGCGGTGCCTGCGCGCACTCCTTCCGGAGCGTCGTTGAGATACAACACCGCCGCAAACGGGTCGATGGCGTTGTCTGAATGGATGTGCGTCGTGCAACTTTCCGTGGTGATGCCGAGACGGAAGTAGTTGATGCCAACCTTGACCGGCTTATCCATGCTCAGGCTAATCAGTCCGGCGATGTTGTCGGGCTCGAAGTCAACGCTTACGCCGTGGTATGGGTACCCCTCATATTCCTTGGTGGAATAGTCCAAGCCCTGCGCGGCCCTCAAGAGGGCCTTCGGGGCGAAATAGAAATCATCGATGACTGTCAGTGTTTTCATAGAATTAGCGGATGCGGAACCCGGATAGGCGGGTCGGGTTCATCTCGATGGTGCAGGCCGCATTAACGGTGAAATCGAATCCAAGTCCAACCGTGTTTCCGGCACCCAGCTGATAGGTGGTCGAGCCAACCACGGTCTGGCCTCCGGTGCCATCGGTCTCTTCGTTGTTGAACCTGTCCGATGGCGTTCCGTTGACAAGGAAGAAGATTCCGATTTCTACGGCTGTTGGTGCGCCGCTGACAACATCTGTTCTGACCTCTCCTTGGAACGTATAATATCCTGCCGCTGGCGCGGTGAAGACATTGCTCCCAAAGCAGTTGTCTGGATCGAAGCTTTCGGCGCCGAGGTCCACCGATCCCGTCTGGCTTCCAGCCCCACCAAATACGACGCTCTGAGCCGCGGCAGAAACCCCGCTGAACACTCCCTGACCGGCAACAATCGTGACGCCGGGGATGGCTGCAATCGCGGCGGTGGTGTAAGCATTAGCGGCGGCTAGGGTGATGGCAGCCTGCGTCGCAATTGCAGCGTTCATGGCAACCGTTGTCGAGAATCCGGCCATGGTGGCCGCGTAGACGTCAACCCATGCGCCGCTGAAGTAGGTCTTGAGGGCGAGCGGAGAGCCTGCGCCGTTTAGCTGAATCCAGAACTGGAACAGCGCCGGGTCCGGCGCGATGGCGCTGACCGAATATCCCAAGCTGGCGGACGGAATCACAAACGGAACATACGAGCCGCTCACCGAGTCCCAGTAATACCATGAGTTTCCGTTCTTCGCCCAAGGACCAGAATTACTGGTTGGCGCGGTGGCGCCGATGGTGAAGAGCGCGAAGTCCTGCTCGGTAAAGATGCGGCCATTCAGGCCAAGCCTATTCGCAAACTCTTGCGGGGTATATCCTTGCCCGTTGTTTGGAAGGGTTCCGAAATCGACTGTGACGGGTAGTTGGCTCATCGGCTTGTGGGTATTAGTAGTTCTACTAGTGTAATTTGGAGAGTCAAGGCAAGTTTACAGCGGGTCGAGTGAGCCGCTTGCCGTGAAGGTGTGGATTGTGTCGCCGCCATCCGAAGTGACCGTTCCGCCGGTCCAGCGAGGAGCGCCATAGTAACGAAGAACGAGTTCTCCGCGGAATCCATTTCCGCCATTGTTCCCAGCACTGCCAGAGCCACCGCCACCGCCAGCGCCCGGGCCTGATCCATTGAATCCGTTCGTGATCTTTCCGCCAGCTCCGCCGCCATCGGCACCACCGGCACCGGGAGTCTGAATAGGCTGCACGCCGCCGCCACCGCCGGGACCGAAGCGTGTCGGCACGGCAGGGACAGACGAAAGGGCGCCATCGGCGCCGTTGCCGCCGTTCTGGCCGCTATTGTAGGCGCTCTGCCCGTTAGCCCCAGAGCTTGCTCCGCCGCCGCCAGCAACTTCGTCTCCTCCAGTCCAGAAACCAGAGCCGCCCGTTCCGCCCGGGGCGCCCGTTCCGCCCAGCGTGAAGACTCCAGCGCCACTCGATTGACCGCCACCGCCGCCGGGGCCTCCACTTCCTCCGACTCCATCTGAGCTAGGGAATCCACCACCACCGCCACCGCCACCGCCCTTGACTGTGTCGCCATTGAAGATCGTATCACCACCGATTTGTCCGCGATAGTTGAGTGCGCTCGTTGAACCGAGGCCTCCATCGCCAATGACGACGGAGTAGGGCAGTGTTGGATTCAGCTCGATGCTGTCCCCGAGGAACTGACCGCCGCCTCCGCCGCCTCCATAGAGCTTGCCGCCTCCGCCTCCGCCGCCAACCATGGCGCGCTCAACGCCCGTGACGATGATGACTGTCAGCATGGCTTCGCCTGAATCAACCGTGCATCCTCCCGCAGCGGCTTCAACGCGATACAGATAGCCCTGCTGGTCGGCAGTGATCGCAATGGCGGTCAGCTCGTCAGTGGTTGCCCCTGAATACTGGGCCCCGTCAATGATGTCATCCCAAGAGATTCCGCCATCCGTCGAAACCTGCCACTGGTAAGTGATCGTGTCCTCAGTGCTGATGTCTGAAGTTGCCGAGAATACCGCGTTCTCGCCAGCATCCACAGAGACCGAAGCCGGCTGAAGCGTGAAATACGGGCACACCAAAACATAGGGCGGGATGTAGTCCAGCTCGACAACTCGGATGTTGGCCGGGGCAAGGCCTTTGAATGGCTCTGACATTAGGTCTTAGCGAATGGGTTGATGTTCGGAACCATGTGGTTCAGGCGCTGGGCACGACGGCGGCAACCGGCACACCCGCTCTTGCCAACGACTTTAGCAATAGGGGCGAAGACCTTGGTAAGCGCATCTCCAAGTCCAAGCGTGCGCGGCGCGGCCGATGTGGAGTTCATCGGGTTCGAAGCGTTGAGTCTATCCGTGTATTTCATTAGACGAAGATTCCAGCCCGGAAGTGGGCGTCGAAGTTTGCCGCGCAAGCCGCACGCCTGTCTGCGTCCGCCTGCGAGATCACGCTGGTGCGCTCCTGTGTTGAGCAGTAGGTCGTCGTGCCCGGGGAGCTGGCGTCAGATGAGTCGCTGGAAGATGCAGCCGAGGAGGCGTTGTTGGCCGTGATACAAATCGTCGCCTCTGCCGTGTAAGTCGGGCCAAATGGGTTTCCGTCCGGGAACAGCTCAAGCCCGCCGCAACCATCTCCGTTGACGGATCGAGGCCCTTCTTCGTTTTCTTCGCACTTGCCGCTGTCCTTCTGCTTATCGCCTGTGACGTAAATCTGATAGGCCGTGATGCCCATATTTCCGGACCATGCCATAAACAGGCCGAAGGCGTAATCGATCTGATTGAGCAATTCTCGCTCAACTCCGCATGTCGTGCAGGAGTCATTTCCTCCGGCGTCTTCTTCGGAAAGGATGATTCTGGTCTGGGAGCGATTCGGCCTGAACAGATTGTCGTTTGGCGCGACGCCTCCGTAGGCCGAGTCTGGATACACCTGACCCGTCGTGGCCACGATCTCCTTGGTTCCAATCTGAAAAGGGGAACCGTTCTCCGGAATGCACCACCATCGCAGCGAAACCTTTCCGGCAATCTGCGATGCGTAGAGTCGGGCAAAGCGGAAAATCTTGCGGTCGAGTGTTCCGAAATTGTGCTGCTTGGTCTGCAGGCTGCAGGTGATTGCGCAGCCATTGTCAGCTCGCTCTGGCAGGAAGCCTTCCCAAACGCGGTTGACCCCGTCATAGTCGTGAGAAATGAAGAACACGCGCTCGCGCCCACCGATAACCGCCTTGGACCACTGGAGCGGACGCCACCCAGTCCAATACCCCGGCCATGCGTTGGTGTTCTGCTCAAACGGAGACTGGTCCAGCACCCAAGTGTGGCGGTTGTATGGGTCGCCCGAAGGGACGCTCATCACGAGATAGTTTTCGTAGTATCCGGCTGCCACCACGGTCATGTCCGGGCCAATGTTCAGCTTGGAGGACATCATCGCCATGTCCTGATAGTCGATCTTGGACGTGATGTTCTGGTTGAGGGCGGAGTTCAGGTTCTGCAGGCCCGTCGCAGAGAACCACCACGTCAGACCGTATTGGTTCACCAGAGAGCGAGGGGCCACACAGCCGGTTGCCGGAAGGATCGTCTTCTGGAACCCAGAGGTGTCGAGCCATAGCTCACGGTCCTGAATGTTGGAAAGAAGCAGCGTTCCGTCTTTCTCCGTAAACGCCAGAATTCCGTCCTTGTCCGGCGTCTCGATGATTCCGGTGCAGTCGCCCGTAAGGTAGAAAGCGCGCCCTTCGTTGAGGTATTGGCTCTCGGTAAACTTGAGGGGATTGCCAATGTCCGAGGCGAAAATCTGGTTGCCGCGGCTGACCCACAAGCGGTTGTTTGACCAGACCGACCAAAGCCCGATCTTGGTTCCGTCCAATCCGACCTCCGTCTCCGCTCCCCCCGACGGCGTCGGATTGATGTGGCCGTGCGTGACGCCGTCCCAGTAAGCGGCGCGAGTCACGCCATCCTGCATGATAAGCACCGTCTTCGGCTGCTCGAGGAAGTAAAGCTGCCCCTCGGGCGTGTAGTCGGTAGACTGCTCGCAAAGGGTGAAGGAGACAAACCGGGAAACCGGGTTAAACTGCAGGCCATCCAGCTGGATGTAGGCTCTGAACGGGGACACGGACACGTAGATTTTGCCGTCCACCGCCGCAACATAGGCCGGCGTTCCGCCGTTGCTTGGGACAAAGAAGGCGCCTCCCTGCGCGTTGCCCCCAATCAGGTTCGACATGATTCGGGTGCCGGGACGAGTTCGGTAGTAGCCTCCGCGGTTCACGACGTTCATGCCCATGACCACCTCCGTGTCCTCCAGCGCCATCGGCTGCGTGAAGGAATCCGCGCCGCCGATTAGATAGGCGGAACCGGCTGGCTGTAGATCACCTTGAGTCTCACGGGGGGGCATTAGCAGTTGTAGATTAGGGCGTCCTGACCACAGTTATTAAACTGATCGGAGTTGACGATTTGCGGCGCAGAGACGACGGCCGGCTGCGTTGCTTTCTGGTCCTCAGAGAGGAGTCGGGCTGCTTCGTTTTCGTATCCGCTGGCAAGTTCGAGCTTGTCTTCGTAGCGGAACTTCACGGCCTTCACCGCCATGATCACGGCCTGCGAGGAATTCAGCGAAATCCAGTCGTTCAGGCCGGTGATAACCGGGTTTTTCTTCTGGTACTTGACGCGCACCCAACTGTGTGGCGGGACCTTGATGCGCTGGTAGCGCGGGTCGGTCTCCTCGGGCTCGTAGTAGCCGAGAAGGGTCTGTGCCGCCAGATCGTCTGGGTAGATCGCAAGAAGGCGAACGCGACCGGACGTCACGGCCTTTTGGATGCGGGTGATTCGCGTGATAGGGCCCACGTCAGCCGCACGAACAGGGAAACCGAACACGGTCGGAACGAGAAAGCCGGGCTCCATGACGCCGGTCTCTGGGTTGGGCGTGTAAATCTGGTTGCCGTTGGCATCTAGGCCGAAGACACGAAGCTGGGTGTTGTTGTCCGCAGCGGTCTCGAGTTCAGCCACGACGTAGACCGCCGAGCTGGGATCACGGATGACCGGGAACCAGCCTGCCAGCTGGGCGTAGTTGACGCCAACGCAGTCTTGGTTGCCGGGGCCATTCAGGTGGTAGTCGAACCATGACGCATCCGTCAGGTAGTTCGGCTTGCCGTTGGTCATGACGCCGAGAACGGTGCCGACAAAGCCCGGGAGGGTGACGTAGTTCTGCGTGACGCAGATGTCGATGTCCGCCACATTCGGATTCCATCGCGCCTTGTTCTGCAGCATGGCAAGGGCCTCAGTGAGCCTGCGGAACGCAAACTCCTGATTGCACTTACCCAGTGCATCAATCACGTCGGAATAGATGGAGGAGACAAGCATTGGGTTATTCGTCCTTCAGCTTCTTGGATGCGGTCTTCTGCATGCTCTCCATGATGGCCGAGGCAGCGTCCTGCTCCTCGCCCTCTTCCCCCTCGCCATCTTCGCCCTTCACCGACTTGCCGGGCTGGATACCGAAGACCTCAAGGGTGTAGGCACAGACCCTCTCGCCGCGCTCATTCTCGCGCCACTCGCCGGCCTTGCACTTGCAAGAAATGGTGGCTTCGAATTTGCCGTCCGGGAACTTGATGGCGTCCTCCGAGGTGATATGCAGGCTTGGATAGCAGACACGCGCAGGCAAGTCTTTCTCGCCCGGGTAGCAGGAGTCTTTTCGGCTAAGGTCAATCATGGTGGTGTGTGGTATAAGTTTTTCTAATACTAAGTGTCAAGGCTTAGTTTGCTAGGGTAATCTCGAAGTTGATGACGAACGGAGAGTTGTTCGCCCCGATGAAGTTGAGCGTGATGGAGCCGACGTATAGGCCATTCGGTCCGCTTCCGATGGATGCCTCAAATCCACCTACCTCGGTCTGCCCCGGGGTGAGAGACCCGATCATGCTTGGCGAGACGAGAATACCACCCGGATCATCAATGGTCGCCGGCCCAAAGATAATGGTATCTGGATTTCCGGCCGGATTTTCGAGCGTCAGCTGAAGCAGATCGTCAGTCAACGCTGTCCTGACATACATTCCTCCGTTGAAAAGCTCATTCCCACCGTCCCGACGGTACACGAGCAGCGAATAACCAGCAACCGGCGCAGAAGACGCCGCAGAAGAGTCCGTGGACGAGCTGTCATCGCCGGACAGCAGCCATTCAACACCGTTCCAGATTCCAACAATGCCCGGGATTGGCGTGTAGATCGGAAGCGCGCAATCGGCCTTGATGGAAAGCGGGAAGCCCTGACCGAGATCGGTGCATGGCGAGTCGAACGCATCGGAGTCGCAGTGGCCGCAGGTTGTTCCCCCACCACAGCAGGCCCCCCCAGAAGCGCCGCAGTTGCTACAGCTCATAGACGCCCCCTCTGTGATTGCGATTAATCCAAGAGGAGCGGACCTTCAGGCCCCAGTAGATGATAATCAGCATCGCGGTCGGAACGCCAAGCAGAACCGTGGCAAACGCTGCCCATCCCCGAATGGCGTCCATCCACACGCTGGCAGAAGCGACAATAGGAAGACCACTGAAGGCGGTTGCAAATACGGGCTTCACGGCCCCGATGGTAGATTCAAAGCGTTCGATCATAGATTGTGACATTTTATGGGTGGAAGACTCGGCGCGAAAATCTCACGAGCTTCTGTTGCAGTCTTGTCGTAACCCCGTCGATTGCGGCAATGGCTTGGGTTGGGTCCTTGCGGATGTCTGATACCGCCTCAGCGAGGGCGCCGGGGCTGAGGTGCGTGACCTTGGTGTAGACGTAAAGGATCGCGGCTCCCGCTGCTGCCAGCATGAACCAGAATGCCTGCTTTTCAGCCCCCAGCTTCTCGGCCGCGGCCCACTCTAGGGCTTGGTCGGAAGCCCGCTTGGCGGCAATGGCCTTTGCCAGCTCGCGCTGGGTCGCACCGGCATCCCTGAGCAAAGCATCGTTGATGCGGTCTGCCTGAGACAGCTTCCCGCTCAGCTCGGCCACCTTGAGCTTCTCAAGCTCGAGAAGGAACGCCGGGTCGGGCGGTGCGCTCACCAGAGAAAGGCCGACAGGAACGAAGCGGCCGATGACGCGCCTCTGCTGGGATTCCGGAGCCTCCGAATTGGTCACGCCGATAGCCGTAAAGACAGACGCGATCTTTCCGTCCCGCTCCGCATTGATGCTGAGAAGGTTCGCCGTTGTCTCGGTGCTTTGCGTGGCCCGCTTAGCATCTCCGTTGAACCACTTGGTCTTGCTCAGCCCGTAGCCACCGGCGCCCAGAAGGACGATCACAAGCAGGATCAACGTGGCTGCTTCTGCACGATGTGAATGCGGCCTCATGGTTTACGCGCCGGGGTTGGCCGCGGCGAGGCGGTCGATGGCAGCCTGAATAGTTGTCGGAGCCGCCCCAGCCCAGTTTCCGGGGACAGCGGCTGGATACGACACCAAGCCTGCTAGCGTCGTGAGCGTGACGACATCGGCGGCGACGCCGGTCAGGATCGAAGGATCAAAAAGCGCGTCGTGAATCAGGGTCAGGACGCTAGCTCCGCCATACTTGTTGATGCTTCCGCTCGCCACGTTGCAGGCCTTTATGTGGGTTGTCACCGGCCCGCTGTTCGCGTTGCCTTCGATGCTCAGGACATTCACCTGACAACCAAGCAGCCTGACCGTTGTAAGCGCCGTGGAACCATACTGCGTTCCGCATCTCATATTGAACTCCTGACACCCGGTAATGATGAACACCCCGTTGTATACTGTAGTGGTGCCGCGGTTAGGCGGGTCGCCAGCAGCTTGCCCTTGGCATCCAATGATCGCCGTGAAGCAGTTACCTGCCGCGGCGTTACCATTGATCGTGCAATTTGCGTTGCAGTTCACTACAAACAAAGCGTAGTGTGTTGCCCCAGCGTTTCCGATGTTGCTGATCGTGGTGTCGTTGCCAAGCGTAAGATCACGAATGAGGTTCGACCCATAGTTGCTGTTGCCAACGGTCAGGTTCTTGTCCAAGCGTGTCGCGGTGCGCCCCGACCCCGTTATATCGACATAGAATGGCAGATATGAAGATGCCTCGGTGTAAACTCCGGGGCCGAGAACAATCTCAACCGGGATCGTGACGGCTGGCTGCTGAGCAAACAAAGCAATTGCGGTAAGTGCGCCTGTGACAGTCAGGAACGGCAGCGACGGAGTGCCGTCTGCCGTCGCATCGATTCCCGACTTGTCTACATATACTCGGCGGGTGGAGGCAGACGGGTAAAACTCCGGGGCCGCACCGACGTCGGCTGCGTCAAGGGCGACCGCGCCAATCTGACCGTTGACCGATGTGACTGCGCCGATGGCGCCAGAGATGCCTTGCGTTGCGGTGACTAGCTTCTTGAGAAGCAGGTTTGTCGTGTCACCAACTTGAGGAGCGAGAGGATTGGCTGGAGGCATAGGAAACGGTTAGTTTATAGCTAGAACCGCTTCCAATCCCCGGGTAAGGAGGACCGTGTCTGAACTTCCAAGTGTCGGCTTGGAGGTGTTGAACCCATACTGGCCGGAGATGACCCAAAAATTCAACATCGCCTTCCAGAGAAGGACGTTGTCCGAATCATTGTAGGCCGGGCTTTTGGCAGTCTCTGGCATGGTTCAGGTTGGAGCGATTGTGAGGTGGACCACTTTGTGTCCGCTGGGCGTGAACTTAATCCGCCGAAGTTAGGTTAGGTTGAGGAGTGCAAAGAGCCCCCGCGGATGTCCGGGGGGCTCGAGAACTCTTCAGCTTAGCTGGAGGTCAGGCTCGAGCAAGTCGAGAGACCGTAGTCAGGCAGGCAGCGCTTGAAGGCAATCGGGACGATGCTGTGGGCACCGGCCGAACCAACTTGGTAGGCGCGAGCGATCTGATACAGGAACTGACCCTTGTCACCCCACTTGTTACACTGATCCTTCAGGAAGGACCACTGAAGGTCGCCACCGAAGTTCTGGGACGGATACTTGATCTCGCCCTGTGCAACGAACTGCTGCGGCACGCGGCGGCGGAAGGCGTTCTGGAACACCATGACCGCGACCTCATACTTCGCCGTAGCCCACTGGGCGTTCGGAGCGAGGCGGTAGCCGGAACCGCTGTTCGTGGCGGTGACCAGCTGCTTCACGCGGGGAGCGATCCACACCGGGTAGCCATCCACGTCCACTACGTTGTAGCGGAGCGGGTAGCGGTCCTTGGCGAACTTCAGGCCGCGGAAGTTGGACTCCATCCACAGGAACTCCCAGAGCGCCTTCTTGGCGTCGGAGAAACCACCCGTGGTGCCCGCAATGAGCGAGGTGTTCGGGCCGGCGGCGCCGATCTCGTTGCGGAAGGCATCGAGGACCGTCGCGGAAGCGATGAACTTCGCGTGCTGGTCGGCACCTGCGCCGAACCACTCAACCTCGAACACTTCCGTGATGTGGTTGAGAAGGGCCTTCGTCCACGCGAACGTGATATTGGCCGTCGGCAGGGATGACGGGAAGGCAACCGTGACTTCCCACTCGCCACCGCTCATGGATGCCATCGGGGAGACGCCCTCGACCACAGCGGCCTTGAGACCGGAGTAGCGCACGAGCTTGGACTTGACGTCCGTGTCGTAGAGGTAGGTGATTTCAGACTTCAGCGCCTGAATGCTCTGGGCGAGCGCACCGTAGACGGTGTCCCAGTTGGCGAAAAGACAGATGTATTCGGTCTCGCCGCGGAGAATCTCGAGCTGGGTCGAGAAGCGGATGTTGCCCATCTGGGAGACGGGGCCTTCGAGGGTGCAGCCCGTCGAGGTGAAGTTGGTGAAGGCGGGCTCCACCTGATCCTGATTCGTAACGGAGCGAGGCGTTACGACGGATTCGATGGTGTCGCCCATGTTCGCCTCGGTCGGAGACGACGGGATGATGTTGGCCCACGGAGACTCCGTGTTGACCTTCTGGAGGATTTCCAGATAAATCTTCGGGTTCTGGGCGGTGACGAGCTGAGAAACTTCAGAGGCGTCTAGGGAACAGGTTGGGAGGGACATAGGAAAATGTGTGGTATTTTCCGGCTCGCTTGATCGTTACGGGTAGACGCATGTGGTGCTAAGCGTGCCGATAGTATCAGCACCGATATGCGTTTTGCCGCGGCGAAAGCTGTTAGCGCCCTCCCCTCGCTGCTAGTGGTGGCGAGAGGCGTCGCACTTGCGACCTGAAATTTAGTGTTACACCAGCGTCGTAGGGTAAAACCCCTATGCTTGGGCTTGTCAAGCCCCTTCTTTTACTTTCCGAACATTTTCTTCAGCTTGATCTGAATATAGCGGAACATGAAGTAGGGGAACCAGATGAACGGTGAGACCTTCTTGATCTTCACGTTCGAGTTGGAAGCGACCGGGACATCGGCGTCCCACACGGTCACCAAGATCGGCTTTCCGTCCAGCGAGTAGCTGTCCCGAATCAGGCCGTTCTTGGTGCCAACGCGGCCGGGATACCAGTAGTCATCAAACTGACCCACCTCAATGTCGAACTTGTCGCCATGGCCTTGGAATCGGCAGTTGTCTACCGTCCAGCCCTTGATCGCCCCCTTGATCGTCATCGCGCCATAGGCCGGCGGTTCCACGTCGAACAAGCAGCCCTTCCACAGGTAGTTCGTTCCCCGAACCGCATCAGTGCAATTCTCTCTACCGCAAGATATTGCGCAGTCCCTGACTGTCGCACCGCTGCAGATTGAGAACTTCAGGATGTCGTCGTAGTCCTTTGGGTACTCGTCTAGTGGAGGAAGCGTCTCGTCAGCAACGACTTGACCGTCAATTCCGTAGTAGGACCTGTAGTTCTTGTCGGCCATTAGTCTTCACCCCCGCCGCCCGTGCGGAGCCTCTCCATGGCTTCCTGCAGGGATGCCGTCGCGCTCACCGCCAGCTGGCCCGAGGCAGACTTATCCGGACCCTTGGCCGGGCCCCGGGCAAGGGAGCTTCCGCCCGCCTTGCCTGTGGTGGTTGTGGCCTTCTGCAGGCGCTCGAGCTTCTCCGTGGCCTCAACCAGCTGCTTCTTCAGCGCGGTGTTGTCGCGGCGCAGCAATAGGGCCGAAGCGGCCTCCTTGACGACCGCAACGTGATCCGAGAGTGACGTCGGGGCGACTGCCATCTTCAGCATGGCGCGCACGCCCGCATTGTGGTTGTTGTAGGCCTCGATCCCATTGCGCTCGGACTCGGTGGCCGTCGGGGAAATCTGCTTGTCCTTGAGCGGCTCCTGCTGCTTTTCCCAGTCGGTGATCTCCCTCTCGTAACCAGATCGATAGCCCTCGGCCAGCTTCTGTTGATCCTCAATCAACCTCTGCTGAGAAGCCTGTTGGTCCTTGAACCATTGCTCGGACTGCGAGGAAAGCTCCTCGGCCTTGCGCTTCTTGCTGTCGAAGGCTTCGAACTTCTCCTTCATTTTGGAGCGGATGTATTCGGAGTCACCCACGTTCATATCGTTGAGCCACTTCTTCGCGAGCGACGCCGCGGTGATCGGAACATCGACATCGTTGCCGTCCTCGTCTCGCTCCTTGACCACGAACTGCCTCGTGGAGCGCGAGAATGCGTCGAACCCGCCGGCATCCTGAATCAGCTTGATGGTGCCGTCGGAAAGACCGGCCTCCTTCAGTTTTCCGTGGATGGATGCCTCGGCCTGAACGGCCCGCTCCTCGAACTGCTTCAGCTCGGGCTCCTGCTCAAGGGCATAGCGATGGCGATAGCGGGTCAACTCGCTGTCGGCAGTGGCTGCCCTCTGCTCCAGTTCCTTGATTTTAGCGTCGTTGGCGTCTGACTGAGGCTTGGCCTCCACCTCCGAAAGCTTGCGCTCGAGTTCCTTGGCCCTGTTGGCGAGGTGGACCATGCGCTTCTGGTGGCGCTTCGAGATGCCGGGATCGTTGATCGTCTGCTGGATTTCCTCATCGGTGACCGGCTTTTCTTCCTCAGTCTTCTGCACAGGAACAGAGGACTCCGACTGCTCGGGCGCCGCGGCGGAAGCGAGGGCCTCAGTGGCGGACTGCTCTTCCGGCTTCGGCTCGCCGCTCTGGGCCTTGGCCTTGGCTTTGCGGGCCGTCTTCAGGTCGCCTTGGAAAGAATCCAGCGCACTTCCCATGGTCTCGCGCACGCCGCCCGAATCATCTTTCTTCTCAGCGGCGGGAGGGGTCTCGGCCATGGATTGGCCAGCCAGCTGCGCGGCGGAAGGTTCCGGCTTGGCCGGCGTCATCTTGCTCAGGCCTTCACGGAGCGAAGAAAGGGACGACTCGGACGGAGGGGTTGGATCGACCGTTGCGGCGACGCCCGGCGGAATGTCGGCTTCGGCGGTGGGCTGTGCGGATGGCTCTACGGGGGGGGTGTTTGACATAAATGATTATCGCTCTAGGGCGTCTTCTTCTTGAATGACTGGCTTTTCGGGGACTTCCCCGAGGGATTCCATGGCGTCAATGCTCTTGTGCCAGAAATCGAATCCCACGGCATTGCGAATCAGGGACGCCTCTGTGTCCTCCTTGGAGCGAGGGCACGAAAGCTTCAGATAGGCCAAGCCGCGCTGGCCCTCTTCACTGTTCAGGAAGCGCGACCATACTTGACGGTCGGCGCGGCGGAGGAATTTGGAGATTTCAGGCATGGGATTGCACAGGGGTTAGCGCGGCGGCGGTGACCTTGATGATACGGATGATGTCAAACGGATGGCTCTGCATATTCTCGAGCCAGTGACCGTCCTGATACCAGATGTCCGGCCCTTCGTTGCGGTCGCCGGACTCGTCGTATCTCGGAAGCACGGGATGCATGCGGTGGCCAAAAGTAATCACGCCGCCACCCGTTCCCTCATACGGAACGCGCTGCACGCGAGCGGTAATGCCGTCGCGGCACTCAACAGTCAGGATCGGAGGCTCTGGTTCCATTTTCTGCATACAGCAGAAAAACTAATACTATGTCAACCAGAAATCGCATGATCCTTGACCGCCAAAGTTTGCACGCGATCCAGTGCTTATTTGATTACCTCCAGACTATTGAATCCGTCGCCCCATAGGAGCATCAGCCGCTTGAAGTAATGTTCGTAGGCATGCTTTACGGCATGAATGGAGTAGGTGGAAACCGCTCTCTCCCGGATGTAGGCCCGGTCTAGGGCGGGCGCCCTCTTGATGGCGTCCACAAATCCCCCCATGTAGTTGCAGTGGTAGCCGGTCTTGCCTTCCTCAATAGTGTCGAGGAATCCGCCGAAGTCGGTGGCAACTACAGGCGTTCCGCAAAGCTGCGCCTCGACTGCCACGCCGCCGAATGGTTCAACGTAGAAAGTTGGGCATAGCAACATGGAGGCGCGAGCCATCCATTCGTTCCGTTCCTCCATCGACAACGCCCCGAGGTATTCCGCGCCATGGGTAATCAGGGATTTGTCTCCGTGGCCGATGACCTTTAGGGGGACGCCGGCCTCCTTCGCGGCCTCGCACGCGATGGAAAGGCCCTTGTTCGGGATCAGGCGCCCAACATAAAGGGCGAATGGCTCGGGCGTGGGGTTGAATCGAAACTCCGTCTCGTCATAGGATAGCGGGATGACGACATCGAAGAAATGCCCCATAACGTCGTGGCACGCGCCGTAGGTCATGTGCCTCCAAGCGTGGCTTTCAAAGACCTTGTATTTGGAGAACGAACTGACGTAGCCGATGGAGTATTCCACTGTCATCAGGTCGGGGTGGGCCTTGGCCAAAGCCTCCTGAGACACGCCGCCAATAATGCAGATGAAATCACGCGGCTGCTTGCGCTTCTCAATTTCTTTTATAGTGCGAGAATTCGATAGGGCCCAGAGCGGATATTGCGCGTCGGTCGTCGCGTGTTGATACTCCCCTTTCCCGATGATTGTCTGCTGCTCCTCTTTCGTGATGACAGCGATCAGCTCGTCGCAAGGGGCTTCGTTTTCCTCTGATGCGTAGAGATAAACGGTGTGCCCAAGCTCTTTGAGCAAGGCGCAAAAGCGAATCGTCGCCATGCAAAAACCGCACAGTGAATAAGCGCGGGTAGTCTGAACATTGGGTAGGGCTGCAACATGGAATCTCATGCGGTGTTCTCAAGACACGCAGAAACCACTTGAAATGTCCAGACCCCAGCAGCGCCGGGATTGATGGAGATGCCGGCCTGCGTGCTGCCCGGCGTGGAATCAAATGCGGCGGATGTGGCGCTGGCAATGTTGTTTCCCTCGTCGTTCTTGAAGCCGATAACGCCGTTGCTGTGCTGCAAGCAGTGGCCACCAGCAACGACGGTGGTGGCGCCGAGGGCACGGACTACCGCGACAATGTCGATGCGGGCAAAGTCGGTCGCAGCAGTCTGGGCGACGCCGGTTGTGGTGATGCGGGCCGTGTCGGTCAGGGTGCCTCCCGCGCCGAATCGGATATTATAGGTCGGGACCGCTGTGCCCGCTACCGTCTTGCTGGCCATGAGGGACCAGCGCAGGGTTGATCCGACCTTGATGAATCCAGAGACCGTGAGCGCGGAGCCGGTTAGATAAGTGTCGGTGGCGTTGGCCACGACATCAGTGGCGTTCGCGTTGTAGAGAGCCGTGGCCGGCCCTGTTGGCCCGGTTGGGCCAGCCACCGTAGAGTCAGCACCAGTTGGACCTGTTGGTCCTGTTGGTCCTGTTGGACCGGCTACCGTAGAATTTGCACCAGTTGGCCCAGTTGGACCGGTTGGCCCTGTTGGCCCGGTTGGGCCAGCCACCGTAGAGTTAGCACCGGTCGGACCGGTTGGTCCGGTTGGGCCGGCCACCGTAGAGTTTGCACCGGTCGGGCCAGTCGGGCCTGTCGGGCCAGCCACAGTAGAATCTGCACCTGTTGGGCCTGTCGGACCGGTTGGGCCTGTCGGGCCGGCCACCGTAGAATTTGCACCGGTCGGTCCTGTTGGCCCTGTTGGGCCCGTGGGTCCGGCCACCGTGGAGTTCGCGCCAGTGGGACCGGTTGGACCGGCCACAGTTGATACCGGCCCCGTAGGACCGGTTGGACCAGCCACAGTAGAGTTAGCACCGGTCGGGCCAGTCGGGCCAGCCACAGTAGAGTTAGCACCGGTCGGGCCAGTCGGGCCGGCCACAGTAGAGTTAGCACCCGTTGGGCCTGTTGGGCCGGTTGGGCCTGCGACTGTAGAAGCGGCTCCAGTAGGACCCGTAGGACCGGTTGGGCCCGGCTGGACGTCATCCAGCATAGCAACAGTGCCATCTTTGTCCGGCCACTGCGCGGTTCGAACCGTGGCTGGAGTAATAAGGCCGACCCCAAACTTCAGCTGCTTGGTGGCATCCGCTGCGTTATAGACCTGAAAGTTCGCGTCACTAAAAACATCAGGGAATTCTCCTGCGTATGTCCAGTCGGACAACGCGCCAGAATTTCCCGTGCGGATATAGATGCCGGCCGGGTGGTAGTTGACCAACCAAACGCCGGATGGCTCGCGCACCAGATACGCCGAGTCCAGCGCTGGGGTTCCAATCGTGATCGGAAGGTCGGCGTAGAACTGGACATCGCCATCGATGTATCCCGCCTGAACAGCAACCCACGCAGCATCCTTTCTGCCGTAAGTTATTCCATCGACTGGAGCGTCTGGAATGCCACCGCCTCCGCCACCAGCCGCAAGCGCCTGCGTAGCTTCTACGAGCTTCTTGAGAAGGAGGTTGGACGTGTCGCCAACTTGGGGCCTGAGCGATGAATCAGCCATGGTGATTAAGCGCCGGGCTGCATCTGCTGCATCTGCTGCATATCAGGAGGCATCTGAGCAACCTCGCCACCGCCACCGCCCCCCTGCATCTGCTGCATCTGCTGCTGTTGGGCCTGCTGGGCTTGCTGCATCTGCTGCTGTTGCTCGATTGCGGCAAGCGCCTTCTCGACGTCAGCAATGAATGACTTCTCCTTGTTGATTGCTTCGTCGGGCAGCGTCTTCTGGGCGACGCCCGCAGTCCAGTGTGCCGTGTAGTGACGGAGCCCGGCCTTGCCCTGAACAAGCATCTTGGCCTGAACGGCCTGAGTCAGCGGTCCCTTCATGGTCTGCATGTGGACCCAGTGGTTGTCGGTGATAAGCACCGGGACGTCCTGACCGAGGGTCATGACGGCGTTCTCGAGCAACTGCTGGCGCTGGGCCGCAGTCGTCTGCGTCTGGTCTCCATCCTGCACAACTGTTGCCTCGGCAAGGCGCGTGCCTCCGGAAGGAACGCCGTTGGCAATGAGCTTCGCCAGCTCGGTCTGCTTGAAGAGCTGATTGCCGAGAAATTGCGTGGCAAATTGGGCGCGGGACTGGGCCGCAAGCGGCGTAAAGTTGGTGACGGAGCGAATGGCCGGCTGGCTGCGCAGAATTTCGATCTCATCCTTCGTCAGGACCTTGAGCAGGGCCTCGCGGACTTCCTTGGCTTTCGGCTGCGGAGAATCCGGGTCGGTGAGCCTGCGCTCTATTGCCCAGATTACCCAAGCAAGCTGAGCGAGATAGTGTTCGGTGGCGTCATCCGAAATCTCCTTCTCCTGAATCATGGCGGCGTTGACCTGTGCCGCTTTGATGTCCGAACTCTGCATCGGGATTGGCGGAACATACGCACCGACCTTTGAGTCCATGGCCTGCAAGAGCAGGTTGCGGAGCACTTGGTAGGCATCGACATTCTGCTGCACGCCACCCAAATTGTTGGCGAACTCAGCGCCGGAAACGATGACCTCGGTGTCGTTTACCACCTGCTTGACGTCGTTGATGTCAGCCGGATTCTTGACCTGAAGGCGCTGCTTGTTGGCGTTGCGCAGATTATCCACCATGTCGCAGAAAATCTTTTCCTGCAGACCGCCCAAGTCGTAAAGAAGATGGCCGGCGCCCCACGAGCCGTGGATGGTGCCGTCGGTCGAGTTGAACGTCAGCGGCGTGACGACATTAGCCATGCTATCGAAGGCATCAACCTTTTCGTATAGCAGCTGGAAATCCTCCTCAGCTTCCTTGAGGACGATGTAGTGAGACACCTTGCCATCATTCTCGAGGGCGAAAAGGTGGATCGACTCCACGACGCGGAAATTCTTGGACGTCGCGTAGCTCCACACTTGCTCGCGCACCAGCTCCTCCCACTTGCGCCAGCCCGTTGGCTCGCGGGTCGGGGCGGTGGAAGGCTTGGACTGCTGCACGGCCTTGGCCACAGCTTCCTTGTCCCATCCATCAACGCCGGCATCGGCTGCGTCTTTGGCGATCTTCAGCAGCTGGCTCGGCTGGTAGTCCCACTGCAGGGCGAAGAATGCCGGCTCCAAATCCATGACCTCCGTGCCGGCCGGGACGAATCCGCGGTCCATGCGGCACAGGTGCGGGCGCCACTCATAGCGGTCGGTGAAGGCAGAAAACACGAAACCGTAGTCAACGACTTCCTGAGTCAGGAGTCGGACGAAGGTGCTCCAGCGAGGCCACGAGCGGATGGCGTTGGTGATCGTCTCGCGGTAGTGTTCCGTCTTCTGTTCCCCGTTCGGGGTTCCGGCGGGCAGTTCCGCCGCGGTCAGAGTGCTCGCACTGAGCAACGGCATGTAGAGTTTCGGGGCAACGCGGCGCAGCGTCGTTGCGTAGGTGCCAGACGACATGTTCGTCTTGTAGCCCTTGCCCTGCTTCTGCAGGGTCTTGCTGTCGTAAGGCTTGCGGCCTTGTTTCAACGACGTGATCTTTGCCGCATTCTTGACGAGCTTCTGCGCGTCCCACTGCAGCGTGTCGATGACCGAAATGGCCTGATCGACACTGGTGATGACCCGATTGTCGGAGTCTAGTGTCTTCTCGGAGACTTCCGGCGAATTCCCGATACTTGATGCATAAGGATCGGCTACCCCAAAAGGATTCGATTTGGCCAGTTTTTTCGGATTTTTAACCATTTCGTGGTGAAAATGGCGCAAAACCCGGGCCGGTCAAGGCCAATATAAGCTTTTCTTATACCCCGCGCTTGGTCAGCTGGGCGTACTGCTTCGCCATGAAATCACTGACGATGGCCTTCAGCTCTTCCTCGCTGATCTCGCTGTGCTGAACAAGCGCCGTCAAAATCAGGTTGCTCTGCGCCAGCTTTGCGCGCAACTCTTTGATGACCTTGTGATTGTAGGTTCCTCCGAACGCTGCCGTAGTGTGCTTCATTATTTGGTGATGTCAGTTTTTGTTTCCTTGTCAAGCCAGCATGCCTTGTCCTTGCCGGTCCAATCGGCAAATTCCCATGGGTCCTGTATCTGGACCGCAACAGAAGGAATCCACCCGCGAAGCAAGCACCAGCCGTGCTCCGGCCTGTGCTTGGCCGGATTCAGGCAGAGGAGTCGGCGCGCCGCCTCATTCGTCAGCGATTCGGTGTCGAGCGGCTCGAAATGGACGCACTTGAGGCATTGAGAAAATCGCTCCTCTCTGGCGCGTGTCTCCGCCTGACGCAGCGGCGGGGATCGCCAGACGCGGTGAATCCAAGCCTCAGCCTCGTTAAGCTCGACGTCCGCGTCCTCGATCTCCTCAATCAGCCAAGGCCACTTCGCCGCGTGATGCTTGGCGATGTCATGCTCGGGTTCGCCAACAGGCTGCCCATTCGCCTCGCGGTAGTCGGAGAGCTTCTCGACCAGCGCATCAACCGTGTCCGCGTTCAGCACGGGGCCATCGGGAACCGGGTAGCCCCAACCGCCATGCGGTTGACTCATGTGCTTGCGATTGATGCGCAGTCTCATTTTCTGTCCTGAGGCCAGAAGTTGACGACATCCATGATCTCGAGCATGCGACGGATAAGGGGGTCGCCGCGGATGGCGTCCGAACGCTCAGCGATGTCGCGGGCCTTGAGGTTGGTGGTCATGACGACAGGAAGGCCGCGCTCGATGCGCAAGTCAAGGAAGCGGAAGAACCACGCCTGCGCCCAATCCTCCCGGGACTTCAGCGTAGCCTCCTGCCCCCAGTCATCGATGATGACCAGCGGGCACCAGCCGAGCTTGTCCACCCACCCCTTTGCCTCATCGCGCCCATACTTCACGCACTCGTGAAGGCCAGAGAGCCAGTCTGATGCGTTGTAGTAGCGGAAATCCACACCGTCATCATGGGCCAGCCGGCGCGTCAGCCCCCAGAGCGAGCGCGTCTTGTTGACACCGGTCGGTCCCGTCACAAGCAGGCCCCTCTTTCCGTATTTCCACGACAAGATACGATTGATGTTCTCCATGTTCGCCGCAGCCACCGGGTGATTGCGATCATAGCTCTTGTATTCCGGTGGGCAGTAGGCCTCGTAGCGTGCGATTGCGTCCTGCTTGCGAGCGCGGGCGATGTAGTCACGGGCAAGGCGCTCAAGCTCTGAGGCCCGCTGCTCGGGGGTTGGCGGAACGGCGGGAGGAATATAGCCGGGGACGACGACGTCTAGCGGCTTGGCGGTGTCTCGAACTTCAACCTCTTCGAGCTTCATTAAAACTTGTCTCCAAATTGACTCTGGGCAGCGTTGCCGCGTTTCGGGACGTCTTGGGCGCGGCGCGATTTCCATGTCCGCACGCACGCTTTCCAGTCCTTCATTTTTATTTTCCCGACACACCAGTTTCGGGTTGCGTAGTAATCGCAGAACGTGGCGCCATCTAGGGAGAAGGTGATGGTGGCGGCATAGGCCGCGACCTCCTCTGGGGCCGGCGGCTTGAATGCTCGATTGCGATCTGCCAGCCTGCTTTCGACTTCCTCCAAGCGCTGGTGCAGGTAGACTATAGCCGAGTAGGCGGTTAGGTCCGTAGCATTGCCAGTGGCTGCGTCGAACAGCACCTTGTCCATTGCGATCTTTCCCGGGTGTTCTGAGGTTTTCATACACCAGTGGTGACCGCGGGAACAGGAATGGTCAAGACCTATTTCGCGGCCACCATGAACGGAATCCAGCTGGGGTGCTTGGCGTTCGAAATGAATGTTTCCGGAAGCGGCAACGGCTGCTTGGGCGAATTCAGCGGAACGTAGCCGATTTCCTCGTTCAGCTTGTGCCCCTTCTTGCTGTTGCACGGGATGCACGAGCATACAAGGTTATCCCACGAGTCCACGCCGCCGTGGTGACGGGGGGTTACGTGGTCAACATTCAGCTCCTCGAGCGGAAAGAACTGGCGGCAGTATTGGCACTGCTGCTTGTCCCTCTTCTTGATGGCCGAGTAGGTAAGCTTGATTGGCTTGACCGAGGTCTTGTCGTAGTTGCGGCTGATGATGACCCGGGGTGCGCGGATGTTCCTGCGGCCAGTGAAGATGAAGTCGTCCCCGGGACGCACGGCCAGCTGCTCCCAATCATCCATGTCGCACGGATTGGCGTAGATCAGCGTGCCGTCAGGGTGAAGCTCGATGTCCATCCCGTAGAATGCTGGTAGGTCGATGCCGGACGTCATGTCCTCGAATGCCCTTCTGACGTTCTTCCTGTCGTCGTAAGCCTGCCAATTCTTGTTGAGCGAAAGCACGGGTAGCCCGAGCACGTTCTTGATGTTCATTTTTGTTTCGAAGTGGCGGAGAGAGTAGGTGCTGCCCCCAATCCGGGTCAAGCCCGAACGATTTCTTTAGCAAAGAATCCCAAGGCTGCCTTGGTTCACTCTCCAGAATGGCGGAAGGCTGAGAAGTCGAATCCCATCCGGTTTCCCGAACAAGCGCCTTTCCAGAGCGTTCTGCTCCCTGAGCAGTTAACCTTCCGTGGCGGAGAGCCGAGGAGTTGCACCCCAACGCATTGCTGCGTCCTTCGCTTTTCGAGGGCGAGCCATGCCTTGCATGATTGACTGTCCAAATTGGCGGAGACGCGAGAAATCGAATCCCAACGCTTTCGCGTCACTGGGTTTTCAAGGCCCGTTCCAGCCCCGCTGGATTGCGTCTCCAAATGGTTCTCTCGGCGGGACTTGAACCCGCATCAACGGTTTAGGAAACCGCCGCACTGTCCTTTGTGCTACAAGAGAGTGATGGTTTTTATAAAGTGGCGCTCCATGAAGGAATCTAACCCTCATCATGCGTTCCGAAGACGCAGGCCCTGTACATTGGACGAATGGAGCAAAAATATATCACGGATATTACCTTACTCGGACTTGGTGCCGTCCTTTGGGCTTGGGCACTACCCCAATAAGTATCCGCAAATTGGTGTCTCGTGCTGGGCTCTCACCAGCATCCACAAGGCTTAGAAGGCCCGGGTCTATATGATTGATGTAACGAGACGAAATGGTCCCATCATGCAGACTCGCACTGCAATCTCGCCCTTCGCAGGGGCTTGCTCTGTCTCTTGAGCTATGACGGGGAAATGGTCAGGGGGGCGGGATTTGCACCCACAATCGGAGGTTCACAATCTCCAGTGTTTGCTGCGTTACACTACTTCCCCTGATGAAATGGAGTTGGCTGCCGGTGCTGCCCCGGCTTCTTCCGCGCTACAAGGGCGGTAGGATTGCTGAATACAAGCCAACATGAAATGGAGCAGAAGGTCGGTGCTGCCCCGACTTCATCAGCTTTACGAAAGCCGCTGCCTTGCTGAAGGCATCTGCGAAATGGTAGTCCCGCTGGGTGCTGCCCCCAGTCACGGCGCTAATCTGGCGCACTGAGGGGTATAAATCCTCCGGGTCCGCTGGGACACGAGACTATGAAATTGGTCGGCAAGGAGGGAATCGCACCCTCACGCGGTTAGGCGGGGCGTTTTGAGCGCCCTGTGTCTGCTGTTCCACCACAAGCCGAGATTGATTGAAAGCGGGTTTTGCATCCCGCCGAGAGGCCCGTGTAGCGGAGGGATGGCATTCGGTTGACCGCTCATTTGAAAATGCTTCCCTGCAGCGCGGAGCCAGAGCTTACGATCTCTGGGAGTGCCTTAGTGTAACGGAGTTTCGCCCTTGTCAGCCATGACCCGACTCGCTTGCGCATCCCCTTCAGCTTCCTGCTGCCACGTCCCAGCGCATCTGGGTAGTTCCAATCAAATGGTAGCCTGTGCGGGTAACGCTCCCGCCTTTGATGCTTGAGAAGCAACCGTCCTGACTTATAGACGAACAGGCCATAAATGGTAGCCGATGTGGGTGCTGCCCCCACTACTTCGCCTTGAAAGGGCGAGGACTTAGCTGGTTGTCGAATCGGCCATAAATTGGTAGGGATAGAGGGATTTGAACCCCCATGACTTTCGTCGGATGCTTCTAAGGCAACTGTGTCTGCCGTTCCACCATATCCCCGTAAACTGGAGGTCTAACTGGGATTCGCACCCAGCCTATTCATCATTACCAATGATGCGCGGTGACTATCTCCGCATTTAGACCGAAATTGGAAGCTGGCTCCGGTGCTGCCCCGGATTCACTGACCTTATGAGAGTCTGTGGATTGCTGAATCGCCGGCCATGATCCTGCCAGAAGAAGGTTCCGGGAACCGCGTTGGGTATCCGGCAACTGGCAGAAATTGGTGGACCGCCACGGTATTGCGCCGTGTTCCCAAGGGTAAGAGCCTAGTGCATCACTGTTAATGCTTGTGGTCCGTAAAGTTTTCAATCGCTGTAGCCGCGTTTCTGTCTTCTGCCGAAGCAGGAGGCATTCATTTGTCTGAGCGCCAACCCGAAGTCATAGGAGCAACACTCACCCCTCGTTCTGTTTGGCTTGCTGCGGTCGTGAGGTCGTAACGGCGTGAGCCTGCCTCGACGTGTTGTGCAGACGCGAACTTCCTCTATCCCGCCAGATAGACAAGACAGCGAATGCCCGCGATTGAAATGGCGCCCCGTGATGGAATCGAACCACCCTGTCCGCTTTCAGAGAGCGGCGTAATTGCCGATATACGAACGAGGCATGAAATTGGCAGGCCCACTAGGATTTGCACCTAGTCTCAAGAGGTCAAAGCTCCGTGTGCTGACTGTTACACTATAGGCCCGTAACCGCCGTTGGATTGCTGGGTCGCACAGCTGCCGGGATGCGGCACACGGTATTGTCCAAGGGCTCAAATGGTTCTCGCAGCTGGAATCGCACCAGCGACCTACTCCATGTCAAGGAGGCGCTCTAACTACTGAGCTACGCGAGAATGGAGGGAGTGGCAGGATTCGCACCTGCGCGCTGTCGGTTAACAACCGAATGCTCTGACTGCTGAGCTACACTCCCGAAATGGCTGCAAGGGATGGGGTCGAACCATCTACGACACAGTTTAACAGACTGCCGGCGTTCACCGATTTGCCTTCCTTGCAATAAATGGTCCACGATGAAGGAGTCGAACCCTCTGCGCGCAGTGTGTAGGACTGCCGTTCTAGCCGTTGAACTAATCGTGGGAAATGGCGGGCTATGCGAGACTCGCACTCGCTACGTCCCTTAGACAGAGGGACAAGATACTCATTCAACAATAACCCGTGAAAGTGAAAATCAGCGGATTCGCGGAGCCCGCGAAAAACCTTGGCCGAGGTGCAGGCCGGATTCGCGCCGGCTCACCGCTGATTTGAAATGGTCCAGATGACAGGACTCGAACCTGCATAATCTCCGTTCCGAGCGGAGTCGCCAGCCTTTGGCACCACATCTGGAAAACTGCCATTAGGCAGGGACTGGTAGACCCACGGTCACCGTAATATGGTCAGCCGGGGCCTCCGGAAAACTTAGCTGCACGCCTCCACTTTGCACGACTGGCCCGTTGACCGTTTGGGCCGTGACCGTATAATTGGTCGTTTGGCCATACCTTGCATTATCGGTTGTCGCAACGAAGAAGCCGAGGGTTGTGTCGCCGGGATGCTCCGGGTCTTCAATAAACGAGCCAAACGTCGGATCAACGCTCCACTGAAGCGGAGGCGTATATCCGCCAAGCATCCCGAACTGATTGCGCGGGCTGGCGGAGACGGACGTCTTGTAATTCGGGGGGCAGGAGATATTCATGAGAATGAAAATGACTAGCATTGGGTTGATATTGCTGACGAAGGTGGTCGGCCCACGGGGATTTGAACCCCGACTATTCCGCCCCAAACGGAGTGTGCGACCAAGTAACACTTTGGACCGATGAAATGGATGCTGGGGTGAGAATCGAACTCACTTCATCCGAGCTTATGAGGCTGGAGGATTCCAAATCTCCCGGCAATAAAATGGTGGGACGGGTTGGAATTGCACCAACTTCAACGGCTCTTCAGGCCGCCGCTATGACTACATCAGCTACCGTCCCGAAATTTAGAGGGCGTCGGCGTCCGGCGGCCCTGTTGTTGTCTTAGTTCTTACGTCGCCACTGCGGAAGAAGGATCATCCACAATGCGACATACGCTGTCGCTATCGTTGCTATCATACTGAAATGGCAAGGCCGGTTGGAATCGCACCAACTCGCTAGGCGTTTGGAGTGCCTGCCGATACTATACCTGTCGGCCCTATGAAATGGTAGGGGATGGTGGTAACGCTCCACCGCCACGCGCTAATCAGGCACGCGCTCTACTATTTAAGCTAATCCCCCATGAAATTGGTCCAGCAGGAAGGACTTGCACCTCCGTAGCCCGAAGGCAGATGGTTTACAGCCACCTCCAATTGCTGCTCTGGCACTGCTGGATGAAATGGAGCACCGGGTGGGAGTCGAACCCACGACGTTCTGCTTGGAAGGCAGACATTCTGGCCACTGAATTACCGATGCATGGAGTTCCTAGTTTTACGACTACATCATTTAAGCCCACAAGTCAGGTGGGCCGGAACATAAATTGGTGGACCGAGCGGGAGTTGCACCCGCAGAAATCTCCGTGCAAGGGAGGTGCATTACTAACAATGCTTTCGGCCTAAAGAGAGGAAGCGCCTTGTCGCTTAGACGAGTCGGTCCGTAGGACCGCGCCGGATTCGAGCCGGCATTTCTTCCTAGTTTGGAGGCGGTTGTCAGAATTGCACTGACGTATAGTGGGTTTGCAAGCCACTGCCTTACTGCTTGGCTAAACCGCCATAAATTGGTGGGCCGAGAGGGACTTGCACCCCCGACGTGGATTTCTCCAGTTGGCTTAAAAGGCCAAACGATTCGCTGCTATCGGAATCGACCCGAGGTCCTACTCTCGCGCTGACACAGTGGCAAGCCAAGTGACCCGCGCTACCATCGGACACCTGAAAACGACCGCTCGCTACCCATCCCGGATTTTCGCCGGGCCAAAGCCTCGTCCGTCGTCTTCAGAAAATTGGTGCCCCAGCAGAGATTCGCACTCTGGTATCAACCTTGGCAAGGTCGTATGTTGACTTCTACATCACTGAGGCAGAGACCAGCCGGCAATCCGCCGAACTGGTCGAAACAAAAAAGAACATCACTTGCGCCCCTCTCACCCGGTGGTGGTTTGGACGGCCGGCAGTTTTTCCGGAAACGTAGGTCTGATTGCAGCTCAAACCTGAAGCACAAGAGTTATACGCTGACCAAATACTAAAACAGCCGGGGTCGTCAACAACTATTTTGATTATTCTTCATGTTCTTTGTCCTTGCTACATAAATCGTCCGCTGACAGCAATTAAGGCCGCAGATGAAACTGACGCTGATTTTCGATGGAGGCGCTCGACCAACCAATCCGGGAAACGGATATGGTTCCTTCCAAGTCTCTGATGAGCAAGGTGTTGCTAAAATAGTGCAAAAGGAATACGGAAGCCCGATAACCAACAATCAGGCTGAGTGGATGACGCTCGAGCAAGGCTTGCTGGACATCACCGGAGAGCGCGGATTTTCCGGCTACGAACTTCTCGTGAAGGGCGATTCGAGCTTGGTCATCAATGGCGCCGCTCGGCTCTGGAAAGTGCGTCACCCGAATTTGCGGCCGATTGCGGATCGCGTCTGGGCTCTTTGCGACAAGATGGCATCGGTTTCGTTTGTCTGGCATCCTCGCTCTCACTCTGTCGTTATTCTCGGTCACTGACAGTAGTTTTCGTATGTGCGGTTCCTCGAAAATATTTTGACAAAGAAAAGGGGAAAAGAAAGGGCCAGAAATGGGGATTATTTTTGGCCTGTCAACAAATATCTTTTCTCGCATCGGACCATCTTTGATGACGCAGGCACTCGGGTTCCGGCAGGATTCTCTCTCCGGGTCGGGCGATCCACAGCCCATCACGGTCCTTGATCCCGTGGCGGAAACGGCGCATGCCGTAGGCCATGCGGGCGTGCTCGGGTGCGACCCACGAATCGGTCGGGTTTGGGTGTCTCTGTTTCTCTTGCATAAATAGGAGGGGGCCGGGGAGTCGTCCGGCTCTCCCCGGCAGTGGATGAAACTGACGAGGTGTCGTTGTTTCCCCCGGCGCGGTCCCACCTTTCCCCAACACCTACTACCATGCGGTTACATTCCGGACGGTCAACAGTAAGATTTTACTTGCGCTCTTTGCGCCTGTCTGGTTCTGGTAACGCAATGAAAAGCATAGACGTGCGATGAATCTCGCTTGGCCGACATACGAGCAGGCCGAAAACCTCGCCAAAGCCGCCAGCGCATTTGGGATGCAGCTCAGGATGCACGAAATGAGCGATGGGTGGAGCTGGACATGGCTCCATGCTGCATCAGGGATAACTTTTGATGGGACGACCACAGCCAGACCAAAAGCCGTTGCTTTGGTCGTCGCGCTACAAGGGGCACCGACAGGCAAATAATTATGACCAAACAAGACGTCAAGTTCAGCGAAAAGATTCAAAGCATTAGAAGTTACCTCGAGCGCAATCCGGGTCACGGGCGCCATCGCGTGGCAAGCGCCCTTGGCATTTCTAGGGCCGCGGCCGGTCGGGCCATAATGGCGATCGAATCCGGCAAGGATAAGTCCGCCGACACGGGCGCCTCTTCCGAGGCGGCTGGACCACGATCAGGGTTCAAGGAGTCGGGGGACGAGGCAACGGCCTATTCCGTGTCGCCCGACATCACCACCGTCGAGCAATTGCTGGCGGCGTCCAAGGTCAACCTCGACATCTGGACGGTGGAAAGCTCGGAGGTGAACAAGTGGTCTGTCATCATGCGCGAGCCGGCGACGACGGTTGGCGGAGCAGCGGCGGACGGCAAGACGGTCATTGCCGCCGGGCCCAACGGCACCCAGTCCACGCTGTGGACCCGCGGAAGCAAGACTCCTGTTCGGGAACAGCTCTGGCAGGTGAAGGTCAAGCTGAAGCGCAAGGCTCCGTTGATTCTGGCCGGCGAATCCTTGCTGAGGAAGATTCAAGAAAATGCGCCAGTGCTCGACATCCCGGCGGTGCGAAAGCTGACGCTGCCCCACCGACGCGCCATTGAAATCGACATCATGGACCCGCACATTGGCCTGCTATGCCAACAACCCGAGGCTGACGGCCCGTGGGACATCGACCTATCTGCCGCGCATATTATGTCCGCCATCGACGACCTTTACCAAAAAGCCATGGCGTTCGGGCCTTTCGATGAGGTTTTCATGCCGTTCGGCAACGACTTCACGCACGTTGACAACGTCTTTCACACGACCACAGCCGGCACGGCCCAGCCCGAAGCCATTGCGTGGCATCACGTCTACGAGCGCGCTGAGGGCATCGCAATCGAGATGGTCAATCGCGCCCGCAAGATTGCCAAGAAGGTCTACATCTATCAGATTCCCGGCAATCACAGCCGCATGGCTGACTTCACGCTGGCCCGCCTGCTTCGGGCCTACTTTCACACAGACCCGAATGTGGTCGTGGACGCCAGCTCTTCGCCCTACAAGTTTCATCGCTATGGCAGGACGTTGATCGGTTTCGAGCATGGCCACTCTGTTTCGCCCATTCGTCTCGCTGCCTTGATGGCAAACGAGCGCCGAAAGGACTGGTCCGAGACCGAGTTCCGCGAGTGGCACTTGGGCGACCAGCATCGCAAGGGATCGAGCAATCCCGCCGCCTTCGAAGAGCAGGGCGTCTCCATCGAATATATCCCCGGCCTTACGGCGCCGAATGAGTGGCACCGCCTGAAGGCGTTCAACCACCAGAAGCGCGGAGCCATGGCCTTCGTCTACGACTACAATACGGGACCGTTTGCCCGCTTTGGCCACAACATCAGCCAATACACGCACTTCCAGCTCAAATGAATGTCCCCGAAGTCCTGAAGTCCCACCACCTCGCCCCGAGTGGCGTGATTCAGGTAGGCTCCCATCACGGGGAGGAGATTCCAATGTGGAATAGTCTAGGCCTGAAGCAGGTTCACTTTGAGCCAATCATTAGCAACTACAAGAAGCTGATGGCCGATCACCCTGAGGCCGTGGTGTATCCCGTGGCGCTCGGGTGTGAAAATTGCGTGACGGAAATGTTTTGCGAAACAGTCAACGGCGGGCAGTCTTGCTCGCTGCTGGAACCGGCCAAGCATCTTGAGATTCTTCCATGGATCAAGTTCAACACGAGGCAGAAGGTCATCGTGTGCCGGCTGGACGAGTTTGAATTCAAGGGCTACAACTTTCTCTATATCGATGCGCAGGGCTACGAGATGGCAGTCCTAATCGGAGCGAGGCGCACGCTAGAGGAGGTGGATGTCATCATCACAGAGGTCAATCGCGCCGAGGTATTCAAGGACTGCGCCCAGATTGACGAGATCGACTCGTTCCTGTGCAGCTGCGGCTTCAAGCGCGTGGAAACCGAATGGCACGGCGGCGATTTTGGGGACGCACTGTATGTCCGCCACTGACGTATTCGACTTGCTTGGCGAGAAGATCGTTGAGCAGAAGGCCAAGAAAAAACCGGAGCCCGTGAAGGTCTCTCCGGTTGCAAAATCCGTTGAGGCTACAATACCGTTTCAGCCATACCGGGCCGTCAAGCTGGACAAGCTGACGACCCTTATTATCAATGGGCACTCAGCTCAGCATTTCGCTTAGCCGCCGCCATGCGGAGATAGAACTTGTTCAGCTGCGGGAGGCGACCGCGGGCACGCGGGGGCTTCGGATTGTGGCGAACGCCAAGCAGCACGTTGAGGTCGATTTCTGCCGTGGCCTGATTAGTCTTTTTCATCGGTGCCATAAGCTGGCCTACTGAGAAGACCGTGGCAACACTAAAGTTTTGACCTATGAAAAATATACCCGCACGGTCTCGGCAGATGACGCCAGTTCAATCCAAGCCAGTTTGCGTAGAAACAATTTGCAAACCGATTCGCCGGATAGCCGGATTCAATCACGAAACAGTTTGGCGCGAGTTCAAGCAAGCGATCCTATTTGGCGGCATGCCGGTTTCCACCGAATATACCCTGATGGAGCACAAAATCACTGGGGCTCGTGGAATCTACATGGAGAACATTCTTTCACTATGAACCTACCATCCCACATCGGCGGATACCAGCATCTTGAACCTGACGTGCTTTGTGCACTAGGGGACATTTATGTCTGCGACGGAATACCCGAGGCGTTTGTTAGCTGGGGTGTTGGCCGCACAGTGGGGAGAATGGAGGAGGGGGAGGGGCGATGGAGGGTTTATCGCAAAATCCCCTGCCCCCAGCAAGGCGGAATTAGCCAGCCGAACACAACTGAATGCTTGCAGTCTTCGGAACAGAAATACTTTATTCCTCAGGACAGCGACGAGCGCAAGACCGCCCCCATGTTTCGGGGTCTTCTTGGATACTTCCCGGCTGCCCTTTTTGAGGTCGCCCGCCACTCGCTCACATCGGACCAGAAGCACACCCCGGGTAACGTGAAAGGCCCGCACTGGGCCCGCTGGAAAAGCCCCGATCACGCCGACTGCATCGTGCGGCACCTGATCGATGCTGGCAACACCTCCACCCCAGACAGACTCGAGCACCTGCGGTCCCTTGCGTGGCGCAGTCTGGCTCTGCTTCAGGAAGAGTGCGAACGCCGCGGGTCTGCCCCCGGAGTCAGCTGCAAACCTTAACCCACCAACCACAATGGCAAAGAAGAAGAAAGTCCACTACGCGGAGTCCAACGGGAGGCCGCTCGCGTTCGATAAAAATCTTGGCGTGCTCCTCCCGGCCGATCACCCCACGACATTCCCGGGATTCAGGGGCCTCCGTCAGCTGAACAAGATCATCGCAAAAACCATGGAAATCCGCGGCGTTTTTGAGAAGTCAGTCCTGTTTGACTCGGGAAGGCTTGCACCGCTTTACAAGGTCGGGGTTATCCACAATCGCGTCCTGCAATGAGCACCAAGGCTGAATCACTCAAGGCCACCAAGCCGACAAAGGCCGACGGCCATCAGCGCGTGCTCGGCTGCCTGTTTATGTGCGCCGGGCTTTCTCGCTCTGGGATCGCCAAGGCCACCGGAATGCGCCTGAGCAGCGTGTGCGGCCGGGTCAATGAGCTGATTGTTGCTGGCAAGCTGTCGGTAGCCGGCATTCAGCGGGACTCGGAAACGGAGCGGAATGTCGAAACCGTCAGACTGGCATGACTGGCCCGCTTCCATTGATTGATTGGGGCGGGCGTGGCGGATTTTCCTGCCAGAAAACCCCTTACAGTAAGCGTGAAGCCCAGACGGCGATGAACGCAAGAATGAGCGCGCATCGCAAGCGCCCAGAGGCTTTGCGCATTTATCCTTGCCCCGCCTGCCGGGCGTGGCACCTTACGTCAAAAGTAGAACGACATGAGTAAACGAAACATCTGGGGCGAACTTGAAGCCATGGGGTTTGAGGCCGATGACCAACAATACCAAGAGGCCGAGCGGCGTGACGCACAGCACCAAGAGCAAAAATGCAGGCAACTATACCTGAAGGATGCGCAGGACTTCTTCGCGTGGAAAAGGGCCAACGCCCCCAAGGACAAAAAACCAGAAACGAAATGAAAAACGAAATCAACACCGAAGCCAACCTCGACGCCGTCCGCGCCAAATTCAACGCCGCCCGCTTCGCGGAGCGCGGATTCCGCGATGCGATACAGGCGCTCGACCTAGCGGAAGCTGTCTGCGTCGCTGTCGTGGGTTACCGCGACACGCTCCCGAAAGATTTCACGATCCACGCCGCAAAGGTGCGCGCCCTTTGCGCCGAAGCAGCGCGCGACCTACGTCGCCATGCCAACCGGCGGGCCCAGAAGGACCGCGTAATCGCATCGGACCTGCCTTGGCACAACGCCGAATATAACGCAGCCCTCGCCGCCGGTTACGACGCGGCGCTGGCCGCCGCGAATGCCGAATGCACCGCCGCGTGCGCTCCACACCTCACCCACTGCCGCGCAGTGCGGGCCGCCTGCTCCACCGCCGCCTGCGCCACTCGCCTCAAAGCCGCCTGCGAAGCCGCCTGCGAAGCCGCCTGCTCTCCCCACCATGCTGTCCGCCTCGCCAAACACGCCGCCGCTCGCCTCAAATACGATGCCGACATCGACTTGTAACCCAATGACCCCCATGATCGAAATTACCGCCCCCATCGCCGCCCGCCGCAAACGTGCCGCCGAAGCCGACGCCGCCCTCGCCGCCGGTTACGACGCGGCGCTGGACCTGCGGCCGACATATGCGCCGCCCGTGCCAAGTACCGCGACGCGGCAAATACACCACCACCACTCCATGAAAAAGAAAAAACAAAAAAACAGTTTGGCCGCCCGACGCGCCGAATTTATACGTCTCCACGATCTGGCCGGCGAAAAGCTAGCGGCCGAAAGATTGGTCGAGGAAAAGCGCAGCGACCGCCAAGTCTATATTGGCGCCATCGTCTTTGGCATCATCGCGCTTTTCCTCTTCTTCACCAGCGTCTCGTGGAAACCGTGCCACCCCTAATGCCCCCTCCGCAGCCGCCCACGCGGTGATCCCGAAACAGATTTCGGGATCACCCAACCCCTGAATAGCTAACTTCATTGTTTTCAAGCGGTTGCCATTGAGCACCTCATACCCGTTCCGCCAAGTTTCAGGCCCTATGAAAGACAAACCAACCGGAAAAAATAAACTAGATGTCGATGTCTTCATTGGCGCGGTGATACTCAAGCTCGCTTTTGTCGTTTTGCTCGCCGTCATGGCCGCTGTCGCTAACGTCATCTTCGAAACATGAAAAACGAACCTGAAAAACATATCGTCGAAACCGACGACATGATCGTCGCCAGCGCGCCGACGAACCCCGCACCAGCGGTACAGCTCCTGAGCTTGTGCCCATGCTCGACCAATGCATGGCTCACCTACAAGTACGTCCCCGCACCAGCGGCGCACCCTGACGATTTGCTAGGCTCCGATTATTCTGACGCGCAAATCGAGCGCGCGGCCCGCGCAATCTCACGCGCATACGTCACAGGCTTTCGGCAGGGGATAGAAAATAACAGCGGGGCCATGCAATGGGATAAAACAACGGACGAGGTGGTAGAAGCCCAGTGGCACATGTTCACCCTAGAGGCGTTTGATTCTCTTCTGCCAAACCCCAAGCCCGGCCAGACACACAAACCCTAAATCACCCATGAACACTCAAGAAAAACAACCGCTTCAATGGCAGGTCGGCAACCCGGACGTCGCCGAGGGCAAACGCGAAAGCTTCTGGTGTGCCGTGCAGACCGATCCCGGAAAAACGAGATGCATCGTGCTCGAATACCTCAACCGCTACGCCATGCCAGCGAGCGACTACTACGATCCGCCCTCCGATGCGGAGCCAGTGCCGGGCGAAGAAGACGAATACTACTGGACCGGCTGGCAACAAGAGTCGTGCGACACGTGCAACACCATTTGGGACTACGATGGCAAGGTCGTCGCATGGATGCGTCTGCCGGTTTATTCTGATCCACAGAACCCAAATCAACCATGAGCAATGAACCAAGCATAAAACCCGATAGCCAACATAGACCCGCGCTGATCACTCGATCGGCTATCCCGATTTGCCTTATTTGCAGCAAGCCAGTCCCGGGCTATGTGCCTGAATACTGTTGCTCAGGACAGGAGTGCGGCTGCGGAGGAGAGCCGAGGGAGCCATGCGTATGCTCCGAAGAATGCTACGAAGCCGTGTTTTCGTGGATAGGATTCGAATACGAGGCGCGTCGCATCAAGGCGGGCATCGAAAAGTTTCAGCCGAACCACTGAGACGAGCCACGACCCCGCCCAACATTCCAAACCCAAATACAACTATGAACACTCAAGAAAAACAACCGCTTAAATGGCAGGTCGGCACGCCGGACGTGGCCAAGGGCAAACGCGAACGCTTCTGGTGTGCCGTGCAGACCGCTTCCAGAAAAACGAGCTTTGTCACTCTCGAATACCTCAACCGCCACGCCTCGCCGGCGAGCGACGACTGCGATCCGCCCTCCGATGCGGAGCCAGTGCCGGGCGAAGAAGGCGAATACTACTGGACCGGCTGGCATCAAGAGTCGTGCGACATATGCGAGACCAGTTGGGAATACTCGGGCAAGGTCATCGCGTGGATGCGGGTGCCGGTTTATTCTGATCCACAGAACCCAAATCAACCATGAGCACTCAAGAAAAACAAACGACCGGGGCCGTGGCCGTTGGCTGTGGCGATTTGTTGGCCTGTCCGGTGTGCGGCGGCGCCGCACGGCGCGGAAAACACGGCGCGGTCGAATGTGTAAACTACTGCTCCCGCTCCGCGATGCACCTGACGTGGGCTCAATGCGTTGCCGACTGGAATTGTCCGAACTTCCGCCCCAACTGCGGGCCATTTACGCGGGCCGATCTTCAGGCTAACAAATAAGATGACCGACGCGCATCTCACTGACTCCCGCTCGCCGGACGGACGCCCAAGCGCGTTCGGTCTGGCGGCTGGTTGGGCTTCCGAAAACAATAAAACGAACACTGAATGGGCGTGCGTAGGGCACGGCCCAACTATCTGGGCGCTTGGCACCAAATACGAGGGGCGGCTCCGTAACATCGCTGCGTCAGTTGAGCGTCGAACGGACGGAAACTGGAACTGGATGGCTGGCTGCGAAAGCGGAATCTCGCCGAGTCGCGAAACTGCAATCCAAGCCTGTGAGTCCGCTCTGCCCAACACCCAAGATGAGCCACGCGGCGGGCTATAATCTCCGCAATCACTCTATGCACTCGAATATTCCTGATACACAATCACGCGGCAAATGGCCGCGTTGGCTCTGGCGTTTTGTTAGGCCGCATTGGGCTTCATTCTGCTTCGGTCGCGCCATTTGGCATAAACGGGCCGCGGAAGCGTGCGCTGGCCGGCGGGATGTGGCGGCGTGTCTTTTTCACGTCCGGAAACAAGCCAAATGGAAAGCCAGATGGAATCTGGAGAACCAGTAGACAAGCCACACCATGAAACCCAACATAGTGCTTACGCCCGCGCAAATCGAAAACTGGAGAGATGTGCTATTGGCACAAATAGGGCCATACGCGCTTTTGTTGCCAGTCACAGAAATCCAAGCTTACGCAAACGCGATCCAGGATAAACTTCTGGCGAACACCCAAGATTCTGATCCACAGAACCCAAATCAACCATGAGCGCACAACGAATCGAAATCGCCTCGCGAATACTGGCGGGATTTGCGGCGAACAATGCCGTCTTTGCGCACAACCCGGGGTGCGGCTGGGCGCTCGTAAATTGCAAGGTCAAAGACCTCGTGGGTTATTCGCTTTTTCTGGCCGATCAGCTAATCGACGAAGGCGAGAAAATCATCTCCGACCATAAGGCTAACTCCAGAATCCCAAAACAACCATGAACACTCCTGAAAAAGAAACGACCGAGGGCGTGGCGACGGGTTCGCCGCCGGCGTCTTTTTTGGTTTGCTGCGAGCACTCAGGAATGGTGCGCGAAGCACTCCGCGCGAAGGGAATCGACGCATGGAGCTGCGACCTACTCCCTTCCGACGATACCAGTCCATACCACATCCAAGGCGACTGCCGCGACGCGATGCGCTCGCGTGAGTGGGGCGGGTATGGGATGCACCCAGACTGCACATTCCTGACCGTCGCCGGCATCCATTGGAACAACCGGGGACGTGGATGGGAAAAGACAAATGCCGCTCTCGCATTCGTCCGCGAGTTGATCGAGCTGGCCGGGGATAAACCATGGTATCTCGAAAATCCGGTGTCTATAATCTCGACTCAAATCCGCAAGCCGACGCAGACCGTGCAGCCCTACCAATTCGGAGAGGATGCGAGCAAGCGGACATGCCTGTGGCTGCACCGGCTTCCGAAGCTCACGCCGACGAAGCGAGTGCCGGGGCGGATGGTGGGCAACGTGGAGCGTTGGGCGAACCAGACCGACAGCGGACAGAACAAGCTCACACCCTCCGCAGACCGTTGGAAGCTGCGCAGCAAGACGTATCCTGGCATTGCGGCGGCGATGGCAGACCAATGGGCACCGGCGATTGGGGGATGGAAGCAGGTGGCCTTTTCGGGTGACTGTAACGAATATGGCGAGTGCTCAATTTGCGGGGAGGATTATTCGGAATGCGGTTGCCCTGGGCCAACGATGGACGAATACGAATACTTCGAGAACGGGCAAGGGACGCTCTTTGCTCGGCTTTTGGCGAACACCCAAGATGAGCACTCCTGAAAAACAACCGACCGAGGCCGTGTGTGATGGATGTCACAAGCGCGCTGGGAAACTCACTCACCAATACGCGCACGGGCCCTGTGGTATGCACGGCGAAGTGCCTCGGTTCGTGTTCCGCGGGTATCACTGCCGGTGGTGTCTTGCGGCCGAAAACCGACAGAATAAACGCGCCGCCAAACCCCTCTGGCGGCATCTCGAATGGAAGCCCGACGCGGAAATGGAACGCCTCTCCAATCGCTCCCGTGAAGCACTAGACGCCGCTGTTGCCCCGCCCCCTTAGTCGCCATATTTGTCGTTTTTAATTGCAATAAAGGCGATAAGCGCCTTACTGGACGACTTGTGAAGATGACAAATCAGTCCACCGATGAAGTAATGCTCCCCATGAACACCAACACCACCCCCTCCGCACCTGACCGCGCCATCGCGGCCTACCGCAACGAATTTGTCGCCGCCCTCGACGCATCCGACGCCAGATACGCGGCCGCCGCCGCAGCCGAAGCCGAAGCCAACGCCGAGTACGACGCAGCGGGCGATAAGTTTCTTGCCGCAATCGCCCCCCACCTCGCCAAATTCGACGCCGCCAAGGCTGCAGCCGAAGCCGAATGCCGCGCTGCCTGCGCTCCCCACCTCGCCGACCGCCGCGCCGACCGCTTCGCCGCCGCCGACAAATACTACGCCGCCATGAAGGCCCTGCCCGACAAACCCAACGCATGATCCCCAACACCACCCCGCCCGCACCTGACCGCGCCATCGCCGCCGCCCACGAAGCCTACGGAGCCCGCAACGCCGCCCTCGACAACGTCCTCGAGGCCGCCATCGAAGCCCGCAACGC
>Ga0163152_10000552_pt1 | contig 65099 bp, 49 predicted proteins | sample OliLakLV19MP8IB2_FD_148635 | JGI IMG/M metagenome (GOLD analysis project Ga0163152, IMG submission 148635) | Freshwater microbial mat bacterial communities from Lake Vanda, McMurdo Dry Valleys, Antarctica - Oligotrophic Lake LV.19.MP8.IB-2 | ecosystem: Environmental > Aquatic > Freshwater >... | reverse complement strand
ACAACCTCTGGCTTTTTTAGCTCTACAACTGTATCTTTCTTCATTGGCGTATCTCCTTTCTTTGTCGTTATTGAAAGAATACGCCACCTTATTCAATTACTCAAAACACAACATCTGGCAAAAACTCGAGTACACTAGAGTGGGAGGAATGAGATGGATGTTGAAACCAGAAGAGATTCAACCAATTGAAGAGCTAGAGGCGATCCGGATCAAGCTGTTGCAGCAGATTGAAGAGGCGCCGCGGCTGTTTCCCACAGAATGTAATGGGCACGAGCTTTTGACGAGTAAAGCAGCGTTGAATAACATTGAAAGATTGATAAAACAACAAAGGCGAAAAGAGATAGTCCGCGGCCATGCATTCTTGAGAAGCGCAGCAAATTAACAATCTCCGTCCTGCGGAGTAGCCACCTGATTGCAGGCTTAAGTCTTGAACAGCAATCAAGAAACTGGCAATGGTGCTGGCGTAATGGGCTACATTGAACATAGATTAGGATGATTTTGCGTTCAAAAAAATTTCAGGATGCCACTTTGTAAGAGTGGGCGTTTTTCTCACCTCGTCTGGTGACCACACAGACAGTGAAAAGGTGATAAATGGCCGCTCTGATTTTGGCCTTACTTGAAGAGCACACTAACGCCAGGCAGGTGAAAGCGTGCTTAGAGGAATGCGGTCATGAAGTGTTCGTGGTTGACACTTATGTTAAAGCGCTTGCGTTACTTCGAGACCAAAAGGTAGACCTAATTATCTCGGACGTTCACCTTGAAATGGTGGCAACATATTCGATTTTTTGCGTGTAGTGAAAAAAGAAGCGCATACCAGCCACATTCCCTTTGTACTCCTCAGTGCCCAACCAACACCGATAGCTAAGTATCTGGCTGATGGAGTGCGCACGGCGGCAAGGACTCTGGGTTGCGTAGCCTACATTGAGATGGATATTTTTGACCCAGATCAATTTTTAAGGCATATCAACAAGTTGTTAGTACAGAAGACTCCGAATGACAAGAAAAACCTGACACTAGTAAAAGAAAGTGGTGAATAAAAATGGATGCTCAAATATTAGTGACGATGGAACACAGCGAACAGGCGAAGCTGATAAGCGACAGCTTGGAGCATTACGGGCACTGTGTCGTGAACGCGAAAACGTTTCACGAGTCCATGGAAGTGCTGAGAAGCTCTGATATTGACCTAATCATCTCTGATGTCCATTTACAAAACGGCGGTAGCGTGTTTGATTTTCTGCGCTGGACTAAAGGCGATCCTCACCTTCGGTCAGTTCCATTCGTTTGCTTCAGCGCTGAGCCACCTGAATTAGGCAAGTATCTATCCGATGGAGTGCGCACAGCCGCACGCGCATTGGGCGCTGCTAAGTACATTACAATGGAGCACTTTGATCCAAATCTATTTCGGCAAGAGATGGAATGGTTACTCCCGTTAAAGAGCGCTGGCAGTTACTATGCAGACCCAGGCATAAACATACAAGATGGCAATGGGGATGGCGATGGACATAAGAGCGAGCTCCCGCTGAAGAATGACCGATAAATTCCGAGAAGCCCGATGGTCTGCCCAAGACATTCCTTTCTTGCTTTGTTATGACTTGGTTCTGAACGGCACCAATAATTAAGCGCCCTTGCGGAGTTAATCACTCGGGCGCTCAATTGCTCTAGTCGGGGGCAAAAAATTTAGTTAGCTGTTACCTCATTTGAGAATCAGGCGGCTACCGTCAACAGATCTTCGGTTCTGCTCGCCGAGTCCCACGCGGGACTCTGTAAATACTTTTTTTCGTACTGCCTCTCGAGCGATCGGAGAACTTCCAGTGCCTTCTCGTAAGAAACCACACCGCGTTCGATCTCCTTGAGCATGACCAGCCCGGTTCGAGACATTTCCTTGGTAATCAATCCACGCTGGATTAGAACTTCGGCAATGCTGTATTCGAAATCGGTGATCGAAGCGGCGGTATCGCGCATGGTGCGTTCGTCGATCACGCCGGCGGCTCTCAAAAGAGCGACGATTTGATCGAGAACATCGAATTCCGCGAGCAATTTTTCCAGAGGCACATTCATGGAATGCATCAACTTTAACAAGCGATAGGCGCGCGCCTTGCTGAACATCGGCATCTTCAACATTTGTTGAATTTGAACGGTGCACTCCACCATCTGTGGTGTCATGAGATTATATTGGACCAACAACTCACCGAAGCTGGCGTCGTTTTCAGTGCCGAGTTCGGCGATAATCAAACTGTCTTCTTTAGATAGCAAGCCTGCTTCAGAGAGCAAATCTCCAAAACGAACCTGTTTACTATGTCGTGGATAAATCACACCGACTGACTGCAAAGCAGCGTCAAAAGTGACTTTGAAGCTATGGATAGACTGTAATGCGCGCACAGCCTGAAGGAATGTCAGCTGATTGTCTCTCATCAGAATTTGAAGATTGAGACAATCAAACAAAGTCGATACTTCAATCAGGTTCAAAGCAACCAGTGCTCGACCTAATGGATAACCTGTAGCCTTGCTATGACGCATGGCACACTTGAGTCCGACGTCGTCTACGAGTCCTGCAGCCAGCACGAGTTTGCCCATGCGAGGCAGAGGACCGATACCGCGGCCGATACCATTCAATCTGTACGCTTCGTCGATAGTGACCTGGTGCACATGAGAAAAACGCAGAAGTTCCTTAGCCATTCTTACATCGATGGCACCATCTCTGATTGAAACCTGCGTAACAAGAGCACATTCAACGTCCAATTCGCTGACATGACCGGACATAATCAGCACGCGGCCAAGCGGCATAGCGGCTCGTTTTGCGATTAACAAGCCCTGGTCTAAAACATCAGGTGAAATTATTCCTGCTTCCAGCAATATTTCGCCCATGCGGTAAAGTGGTGATTTAGTTTTTTTAGCGATATTCATGAGAGCACCCTTCGAAAAGGCAGTGTCAATCCTCTGTTGAGGCGAGAAGACGGTCTTCTTCGTCAAACCAGGGATCGTTCGTCAAGGTAGCAATGAATCGGAAGTGCGCGCGACAAAAATCACGCGTAGGACAGATTCGATTTAGTTAGTAAATGGATTCCTGAACAGGGATTGCTCCCAAAGACCAAATCGTAAAGGCTTGGGATGCATATGTCAAGACCAATTAATGTTCGCGAAGCGAGAAAATCCATTGCTCCGCGCGCAGGAGCTCGACAGCGATTTCCCGAATTTTGTCGGCAAACAAAAATTGTTCTTTCTCCAGGTCACTCAAAGACGCCAGGATAGGTCCACCGTCTTCGTCACGCTCGGGATACTTCAAAGGATGATTCCAGAACGGCAGTTTGCCGGGACCGGGCTCATCGACCTTGAGATGCTTGGGATTAAACGGAATCGCTCCATGGGTTTTGTACCAGTCATCCATGATTTTTCCGATCAATGTATAAGTATGCTCGACATAACGATTTCCAGCCTCGGACAAAGTGCAGACATCGGCTGTATAAAGATGGGGATGTTTTTCGTGAGCGCGCTGCACCGCTTGTTTAATCTTGTCGTGACCAGACATGGTGCCGTTTTGGCGAGGTCCGACTATGACGCCGTTGAATATTTCGGTCATTATCGACGCGACGCGTTCGACAGAAGTTTTTGTCCTCCGCAAACCTTTCAAAGCCAAACCTTGAACTTCCGGACGAATCACGCGGAACGAATCAGTGAAACTTTGAACCGCCGATTCCAGAGAATGGTGAATGGTGTCATCTTCGAAGATCGACTCAGTGTCGGGACCTCGGAGCATAGCAATTTTGGCGAAGCCTTCCGGGTGATTGTAATTGATGGAATGATCGCCGGCGATCACGGCATGACCGATTTTAGAATCCGGATCTTGCGGGTGCGGCACGTGCCATTCTTCAATGCCTAGGGTGGCTAACATCTCGCGCTCATGTTCAGTAAAATCGATACGCCGAAGGTCGTCCGAGATGTGTTGAAGATTGAACGGATCTCTAATCTTGCCGAAAATACTGTGCACAGTCGCAACACCTGTGCCACTACCGGTAGGGGCAGACGGATTGAACTTACCGAGCTTGTGTTTGTGATGCAGCATGATGGCGACGATACTGGCCATGAATTCCGGTGGCGCGATCTGGTGCTCCATGCTGGCTCGAGCGACGCGCTCCATACTTTTGCGATTGGACGGTTTAATCGGATCGATAAAATAAGAAAGCGCTTGAACGGCAGCCTGAGCGCCGTGCACATTATGGATAATGAAATTCTTGCGACTCTTGATCGCGTCGGAAAAAATCGAAGCGAGCAACGCGTCTCTTGTATCCTTCGGAGGCAGACTCAACAAGCGCGCCGCGTCATAGACCTGGTCGACTTCCGCGCGCGTGTGTTTCCAGTTCATATTCCATTGATAGCCCGTCGAAACACTGCCCTCGCCGTATTCCAACTGCCAGAACATTTCGCGAACCACTGCCATGCAGTTCCAGATCAGCTCTTTATCGGCTCTTGCAAGAAACGGGTCCGAATCTAACTTTTCAAAGACGTTGGTAACCTCACCAGATGCAGCAAGCACTGGAACGTGAGCGAGGTCATTTTTCAAATCTTTGCGAAGCTTCTCTAAATTCTCCGGCCGCGGCATCTGATCTTCCCAGCGAAAATTATCAGTTGCTGAACGGAGAAATAAGTCGGCTTCTCCGGGAGTCGAAAGGGTCTCGACCCGGGTGCTGTTGCCGTCCTGGTCCTGGTCGTCAGCAGGGCGCGTGACCGCGCCGGCCCCGATCAGGGACTCTTCTACCTTCTTAGACTTTTTGCTAATAGTCATCCGACACCAATGAAACCCATCAAGGCATGGTGTTTCGTTCTGAGCCCAAATATTCCCTGAAACCTATCTATTAAATCATGCAAATCGGGCCACCACGCCCTCTTAGTGAAACGGAGCCAAGGAGTGTCAAGAGGAAACCCGATATAATGCTCCGGGCTTTGTTTTGTGAGGTTGTCAAATCACCATGCGTTTCTTGCTTCCATTCGTCTCAGTCTGCCTTTTGGCACCCGCTAGCGTTCAGCCGGCAACTGCCGCCGGACCTCAAAATGCGACCAAACCTCCAGCTCACGGCAGACAAGTAGATGCCAGTTTTTTCCTCGAAGAAGTTAAGCCTGGAAGCGTCAATATCAAGGCCCAGCCCGCCACCGGAAAGAATGCCACGACAGTAATCAAACAACCGAGCAAAGTCATCGAAACGAAAGCTAACAAAGCTTCCATCTTAGAAAGTGCTCAGACTCAGGCGCCTTCGAAGCATTTTCAGCAAGGTTTGATGATGCAGAGTATGGGCATGCACGCCAACGCCATCGCCGAATATAAAGATGCGCTGAAAGACGATCCAAAATTCATATCGACCTACAACAATTTGGCTCAGTGCCTGGTTTATCGCAACGACCCGGGCGATAAAGAAGAAGCGCTGCGATTACTCGGCGAAGCGCAAAAAATTGCACCGACCAATGTCGGCACTCTGCACGCGCTCGCCGTGCTGAAAGAAAGCAACAAAGATTATGAAGGTGCTGAAGCAACCTACAAAAAGGTGATTGCGATTCAACCGCTCAATCAACGCGCAATTCAAAACCTTGCCGAAATTCACTATCGTTTAGGCAACAAAGAAAAAGCACGCGCTGTAATTCTCGACGCCATGAAGCACAACCCGCCTGAGCAGCAGGTTGCCATATTCAAAGCAGCTCTAATCAATCTCGAAAAAGATCCAAAAGAGCTCGCCAAAGAGATGGAAAAACAAGCAGCCGACGCTAAAAAACAAGCCGACGCAGAAAAGCAAGCAACCGATATGCAAGCCGCTGAAACCAAAGCAGCAATGGCAAAACGCGCCGCCGAGAAAGCCGCGAAGACCGCAGCCACCAAAGAAAGCATCAAATAGAAGCGACAAATTTAAGGCAAGAACTCGCCCAAGTCAGAGCGCACCAGATTTGGTGGCGCTCACATCTTTTCGTTTTTTCGCTCCTACTGTTGAATTCACCAGTGAGACGATCGTCACAAAAACATAGAATCATAAATAACCCCAGACCGCGGGAAATCTCGCGCAATGCTGTTTTCTGCGGCGGCTACTCGGGTAAAAAATATGAGGCGTCAACCAGATGAGGCGTATCCATGACCAAGAGTTCTGAAGGTGGCGATGGGAATGACCGTCAAATCCCCAGCGAAAAGAAAGGGGGGTCAGAGAATCTCAATCCGGATCGCAAGGTATTGGCCATTGACCTGAAAAACGCTAGAGAAACCAACGACAACATAATGGAAAGCGTCCGCGAATTGCCGGCGCTCACACCCGGAATGACGCTAGAAGAAGCGCAGAAACAGCAAGCGCAGATGGATGCGTTTGGAATCGACTACGGCGATTATGTTGAAACAGCGTCTGGTGTTCAAGAAAAGTCCGGTGCAGCATCGAAAGTGGCGGCAGAGGATTATGGCACGGTGATTGACTATCCCTGGAAGGAAACCGGGGATCAAGAATTTTCGCTTGGAATGGACCATGAACAAACAGTCGAGAATCGCGATCCTATTGAAAAACTGCATGATTTCGTCAAAGCGGCTGCCACCAGGGTTGGTGACTCAGACGGTTGGCAGAAATATTTAGATGGTGAGGTTCAGAAGTTCGTAGGCATCGGAGAAGGACTGAATATCGCGAAGGAGCACACCAAAGAATCAGTTGCCATCGGATGGAAGGCGCTCACGGACGGTACAGTCGCGAGTTTTCTGGCGAAGCCGAACGCCATCAACGAGCCGTTGTTCAAAGCTGTAGGAAACACAATCGTTGCGATGACCCAAGATCCAAATTCCGTAAATCATGCATTCGAGCGTTTGGGAAATGCAGTTCTGGCAGTAAGCGAAAAGTACGGTTCATTACCGTCGCGCGAGAAAGGTCACGTGATTGGCGAAACGGCCTTCTTCCTCGTGAATCCCGAAGGCTCAACTAAGACGGGAGAGATGGCACTGAAGGCGACCGAAACGATTGCAACACAGGTGGATTTGACTGTTATCGAAGGTCTCCGCGCGTCTGTTCGTGCCGCGGAGCAATTAAGTGCCTCCACTCCTGAATTGGCTGCACGATCTAGGCAGCTTTTATATCAGGAAATTCAAAAACTTGGACTAACACCGCACGAGCGTGAGTTGGCCGGAATTCCCAGCGGTTTCTTCGACGGAATTGAACCCGCCGGAATTAAGGGAAATGATTGTTTTGCAATGTCCACGGCGGACGACGTCGAAGGAAAGGGTTTCTCAGGCCGGAAGATTAGAGATACCGGGGATGGTGGCAAGTATCAAATTGATGAAGTTACCGGTCGTTTCCAACGCACTGATTTAGGCAAAGTTCGGTCACCATACAGGTGGCCTGTTATTAATGAGCAGTTTGCGGACAATGCTATTCGCCAATCATTTGATGACTCCTGCCTTTCTGCAGCTGGGGAAATGGTTTCGAATGGACAAGTGACAGAAAAGGAGCTGCTAGACCGCATTGGGCGCCCCAGTTCAGTTAAAGATCTTGCTGATGCGTTGGGTGAACGATGGACGTCCGAAAGCGGACCGACTACGATGCATGAGCTTCATCAAGGCGGGCCATGGGTTGCGCATTTGCGAGATTGGGCATGGACGGGGAATCCAAAACCACCTCATGCTGTTGTTATTGATGGGCAAAGTGCAACTGGGAATCTACTGATTCGAGATCCCTTAGAGGGTACTAGTTACGAGATGAAATTCAGTGACTTTCGTGAAGCATGGACCGGTCACGCCGCGTATCGTAAACTGGATTAACTGCGACTGGAGGTTCGGCCATAGTGTTAATTGACGACCAAAACCTGACAAAATTGCGAGAAGCAGGGCTGCACGTATCGCACCCATTTGCAGCATTCGACCACGGGGTGTGGGTTTGCAAGCCGGCCGCCACGCCTGGCAATAGCATTCCGGAATACAAAATCGGCTACATAACCATCGGTGATGGCGAGCAATGTCCGCCTCTCGATGCTCCAATGCTTAAGCTAATGAACTCCAATAGTAAATGGCTGGTCGACGGCCAAGATTGCGTTGGTGGCATGGGTCCAGCTGATTTCATCAATGAGTGGGACGACCCGGATGCCGCAATAAAGGACATCCTAGATTTTTACTTCGGGGACCCAACGCGCATGCAGCGAAAAGCCGCTGAGAGAGATAAAATTCGAGCCAAGTCGGCGTTGCTAGACTCACCCTCACCTTAGCGAGGAACGGAAAATCAGCACCAGATATGGTGCCTGACAAATTACTCGAGCAATCGCCTTCAAACTTGATTCGTTTTCAAAACTCCAAATGGAAAACGCGTCCATGATCTGCGGCGGATCTCATGGACGCTTATCAGTTCAACAAGGAGGAAGATTGCTGGGAGAAATCCTCGTCTTACTTATTTCCGTTTGCGATGCGGGGGGATTGGGGTTCCCTTGTGTAAATATAGTAATCAAGTGCAGGCAAATTTGATATGTGTATTTGCACAGACTTCGCGGCAAAGTTTGCATATTTTTCCCATGGTAAAGAAGCGCCAAAATAGCGCGGTCCCAGAGAACCGGCAAAATTCTAGTAAACCTGAAAGAAGGCGCCGGTGCCTGTTAGATCGTCTGCCCGTTGGCGAGGGCCCAGCGGATGCTTCTTCGCATGCCTTCTTCAAGTGACACTTTCGGATCGTAATGCAATTCTTTCTGCGCTTTCGTGATACTACAGGCGATGTCTTTATTCATTTCACTCAAAACATGAAACTTTTGATGATACAGTCCGACCGCTTGCAGCGTGGCATCGACAGCCAGAGCGACTTCGCTGGCTAAGTCAGGCAACCGCATGCGCTTGTGAGCAACCTGCATTTTAAATTCCGTTTCCAGAAGTCGTTCAATCGTATCCACGACTTCATTCATTGTGTATGGTCGGCGATCTGCTATCCAGTATGTCTGACCGCGAGCGGACTCTTGCAGTTCAGCAAGCATCAGACCCTGACAAATGTTGTCGATGTATGCCATTGAACGAAGGTTTTCACCGCTGCCGACAATTGGAACTTTGCCGGTTTTAATCATCGAAAAAAACAGACTCTGCCGGGCTGGCTGACCTGGTCCGTAAAACCATGGTGGTCTTATGATTACAGTCTCTAGTTTGCCCTCGATTGATTTGGCGTTGACTAAATCTTCGCCTTCGCGCTTGCTCTGACCGTAGTGCATGTAAGGGTTATAAGGCGAGTCCTCATCGAATAATTTTGTTCGTGATGGATTTGTCCCGAGTGGCGAATTTGATGAAACATGTATAAATCTGCCGGCGTGCACGTTGACTGCGCCGGCCAGCAAATTCTTTGTGCCGTTAACGTTGACGTCGTAAAACTGCTTCCTGCCTGCAGTTGGGTGAACAATGCCGGCGATGTGAAAAACTGTGGGCTTGAACGTTCCTTCAAATAATCGTTTTACATCGGCACCATTAGTGATATCACATTCAACTGTTTGAACGGACTCGCCAAACCGATCAAATATATGACTATCCACCCCCGGCTGCCTGGCAATCCGCACGATACGCGGCTTTGCGTCCTTGAGTTGTTCTACATCAGGCAACCCTGTGAGTAAACACTCGACCAATCGCGACCCCAACCATCCCGGTGCACCTGTCACAATTGCCATTCTAGAAGCCAATGTCGTTCACCTTTTTGTCGAAATAAAATGAAGTGCATTTCGCCGTGCGAGCGCCATAATTGTACCTTGCGGATTGATGCCCGGTGATTCGGGCAACATACTGGCGTCATTGATAAACAGATTTTCGTAGTTGAAGATTTTCCCGTACGAGTCGGCGGCGCACCTGTCAACGCGCTCTCCCATGGGGCAAGTGGAGAAGGCATGAACCGTCGTCAAACTGAGAGAAGAGCGCGGAAGAGTTTCATCGAGCCACTTGACGGCATCGAGTTCGGATGTAATTGTCGGCAATGATTGAATGCATGGATGAACGGACCGGGCACCAGCCGCGAGCAATAACGACGAGAGCCGAGCCAGTCCCTGACTGAGATTGCGAACATCCAGATCGGAGAGCTCATATCTCAAAATTGAATACTCGCTGCCAAAACGTGCAGGTCGAACGCTACCACGGCCGGTGCTGCGCACAGCGACATTATACGTCGCCATATTGCGGTATTGTTCCATCAAATGTTTTGTGTCCGGCCAGTTATCGCTAAGATTCATCGCTAACTGTCCGGTGCTGAAGAACGAGCCTCCAAGCGAGATATCTGGCCAAAACTCTTTAACTTGAAGCATCGGCATCACGGATTTATGCGCATCAATTTCTTCGTCGAACAACGCATTCACTTTCAACATCGGGTGAATTTGAAACGTATCGCCGACGTGCGATTTGATACCGCTTCGCCTCAATAACGCTGGAGTCTGAGTGGCACCACCACACACGAAGATGTAGTCAGCATCGATACGCACGAGATCTGTTGAGTTGTCGTCGCGCTTTATTTCCGCGAGCAAACCAGTGATTCGTTTTTTGCTTTTCAAAAGCAATTTTACTTTGCAGTTAGTGACAAACTTGGCGCCAGCAGCTTCGGCAAGCGGCACCAGATTTCGCGACATGCCTTGCTTGGCGCCTTGAGGACAACCGGCAGCGCACATATTAGTGTTGACGCAATGGTTGGCAGCACGAGGAACGGCTCGGGCTGACCATCCCATCGCCTCAACTCCGCGTTTGAAAACAGCGCTGTTCTTAGGCAGAACTTCGGGAGCTTGCGTAACGTGCAGATGTTTCTCCGCCCATTCAAAATGAGGGGTGAGACTTTCAATCGTAAAATCCTTGATACCGAATTGATTGACCCAGCGAAGGACGAACTCCGGCGGCATTCTATGCCAGAAACCACTGTTCACTTCCGTCGAGCCACCAAGACAACGTCCTTCCACATAGCCGATCGGCACGGAGCCCAAGATTGGCGTCATGCCCCGGTTTCGATACAACGATTGCATCGCCTGCGGCACACCTTGACCGTACGCATCCAGCCCATGACGAGCGCCTTCTTCCAGAACTACGACTTCGAAACCGGCGTTAGCCAGCTCCACAGCCGTGGTCGCGCCACCGGCACCGGAGCCGATGATCAGCACTTCCACTTTGACGGAACCGACGGTGTTGCTCATGGCATGGAAACTCCCTCTCGGGGCTGGTCTCCGCCCTGACGCCTGCGGCTGTCCAGCAAGGCCTGCACTTCAGGGTGATCGTAGTAATAACACAAAGCCAGGCTGCGGATGGGTTTCATGAATTTTCGGGTCAGTGAAACTTTGCCAAAGGCCCATGACTCGATCAACGCCCGGCGGCGCGGCAAAGGAATTTCACAAAGAAATTTGCCGTTTAAAACAATCACGACTGCTTTAAAAACCACTATGCCTGCGTCGAAAAGCACACGAAGCCGAAAAGGCAAACGTTCCAATTCGGTAACAGTGAAGATGCTTGTCTCTCGAAGAACGCGCTGGTAAGCCGCATCATCAGCCAGTCTATGTTCATCCGGTATAAAACATTCACACATCCCTGACCAGAACTTGGTGACCGACTCCACCACTCGCGATGAGATTTGAGGGTAGGATGTGATTACACTGACCATCTGTTGTTGCTCGGTCGGCAGCGTTCTAATCGGCTTGGCCTCCCATGTCAAAGCGGCTACCGAACCAAGTTCCAGCGTGTAACGCGCTAACGCATAAACGCCCCAGACTGTGACCGTGACATAATAGACGAGGTGAACCAGCACCGCGTAACTGACAGCGACACTGGGATCGACAATAATCGGATCGATGGTGCCGGGCGTCACCCCCGACACCGAACATACGTTGATTAACGATCGCTCGCAGGCGAAGTGATAAGTTCCTACGTGACCGGGCGTGGACGGAATCAAAATTCCGAGATTGGTCACTGCCATTGTAATCACCGCGCGAATTATGCCGGGCGGCAGACCAAAACAAGGCATTATCAACATGAAGAAAAGCGCCTCGACAAGCCAGACGAGAAAGCTGCTCCCCAGGATCAAAATGGCGCTCTGAGCGTTTCGCAAACAACCGAAGCCACGATTTATCTGCGTCACCAACGCCACCGCTTTGTCGTGCAACTTGCGTCCTGACAGAGAGGTCAGGTTGGAAACCAGCGCCACCGCGTTCTGCGGCGTCAATGTGACGATCGCAACGGTCAACATAGCGACGACGAAAATCAGTGAAGCCAGCGCAGCTCCGTTGCGAAGTTCTGTAGTGGCAGGCACTATCAGCGATGCTGTGATGAAAAGAAACAAAATTACTAAGCCATCGAGCAGGCGTTCGAGAAACGTGATTGTCAGAGCCAACAAATACGGCATGCCGGTTCGTTCCGCCAGCATACCAGCTCGTGCAAATTCACCAAGGCGAGCAGGCAAAATATTGTTGACGGCGTAACCGACTGCGATGATATTACTGGCGGTGCCAATCGAGATGATCGATTCTTCAGCCACCAGAATCTGCAATCGCAAGCCCCTGAGCAACATCCCCAGAATGTACGTCAGCACAGCCAACGGCAGCCACGGCAGCCAATGCGCGGTTTTAAACGCAAGTGCAACCGTGCTCCATTCCAGCTTGCTGACGATCATGTAAACAAACAACGCGCCCACAACCAGCCCGATTACAACCACTGCACCGCGCGACCGAAATATTTTGGCCCAGGCCGAAAAGAATCCTGCCAGCCCGCGGGAGACTAGATTGGCGCTGTGCGCTTCGTTTTGACCTTCGGTCTCTGGTAAGTTGTCTTGTGATTGCATCCGTTTTGTCTTCGGCATCTAGTGCCTCAGACTCCTGTCAACCGAGCTTTGGCGCACCAATCCGGTACGCGAGTTCCGAGAATACTCTCTTATGCCCGCTATCGTAATATTGTCTATGAAGGCTAATAGATACTTGTTAATGCTGCTTGTTATCAGACGGGTTTACTCGATTTTGAATAAACGCGGAGCAGAATCAGGGTATAGAGATCGAGTACCAGACCGGAGGTGCGATCCTGAGCAATCAGATCGATGAAAACACGCTACGCAACCAGCTGCGCACGATACTAGATGTGCCGGCCGGAGCTTCGCGCCGCCAACTGAGGCGAGCACGAGACCGCGAAGTGCAACGGTGTCGCGAGGATATGTTGTCCAGCGATTTGCGTTTGAATTCGTTAGCGAAAAAACGTTTGGATGAACTGGACAGGGCTTTCGAATACCTGACTGATCCTAAAAAATTCCGCGATTTTCATGAGTTGGTTAACGACAAAGTGCTCGCCGGCAATGTCGAACCTGGCAGTTTAGTCGCCACCGTCGCTCAGGTCGAAGGCCCCGCAAAAGCGCAATTAGAGCCGGAAACCAACGTTCCAAGCGGTCCACTCAGACAAGTCGCCCCTTCCGAATTCGTCCATACCAGCCTGGCTGAAGAACGCGAAGTATTGAAAGAACTGCGCCGCAAACGCCAGGAGCAAGCGCCGAAGATCGGACACAAACGTCGACAGGCGATGGATAAGCTGATCAAAGATACACTTGCTGCAATTGAACATTCCGCCAACACAGCCGCGCGCAGCAAGGCTAGTGGACTTGTGGCACAGGGTGTGACCAACTCGGATGAATTCTTCGAGATAGTCTATACAGCAGCGTTTGAAGTGGCCAAAGTAGCGCGCGACCAGTCGTTGAAAAAAATCGAGGAGAAAAATTTTCCGATCGATGAAAAACTGATCGATGAATGGGAACTGGCAGTCATGGACCGCTCCGAAGAAGCGGCCCAGCGTGAGTACAACAATTTAGAAGGCATCATGGCCGAGCAGCGCACAAAACTGCCCGGCGGCCGCGCGTTTGCATTTAAGCTGGCAGTCACGCTGGTCACGATCGCCGGTGCGCTTGTTGTCTTTTGCAACATCGATGTTTTCGTAACATCAAATCGTCCCGATGCGTTGCGGCAGCAGATCCACGACGCCGGCGGCAATGATACCGCCAGCGGTGACGTCACCGCGATCATGGCCAGCCTGCCGAGAACGATCGTGGCGAAACCTGAGTTCGCAAACGCCGTGGGCTTGGCCGAAGCAGCCGGGCTGGCAGGCGGTGCCGGCTGGTCAAGCTCCCTTTCGATTGATGGAGCGTCGGATTACAACACTGGATGCACTGCCACCGCTAATGGTGCATACACTGAGGCGATCGCTTCATTCAGCAAAGCGATCGACAAAAACGCAGACATCTATCAGTATTTCTATAATCGCGCTCTAGCCAACATCTATTCAGGCGACTACCCGAATGCGTTGCAAGATCTGGACGACGCTATCGGGTTACGAACAGACCTTATGCAATCGCGATACAACAAAGGTCATATCTACCTGGCTGGAGGCGCCGATTGTCTGACCCGCGCCCACCAGGCTAATGGACCGGAGAAAGACAAATTGTTGAGACAGGGCGCCGTCAATCTGCGAGCCGCCATCGCAGAACTCAGCGTTGTCGACGCAAAAATGCCCGGTCTGGCCCAACCAATCTACAACCGCGGTCTGGCCCGCTATCGCATAGGCGACCTGGCGGGCGCTATCTCCGATTTCGAATTAGCCGCAAAACGCGACGCAAAACTGACTGCTGCGACTTACAATTTAAAAATTGCCAGAGCAAAGCGATCAGATCCCGACGGAATCCCGTCATCAGCCGGCACCATACCCGGTGCTCCGGAAGGACCACAAGGACCACCAGGTCCGGGGATTTTCTAGCTCGCGGGAGACACAATGACCGACGCGTTGCCTACCAATATCTCACCGCCTCAACTAGCGGACTGGAAGAGTACCAACTGCGCTTAAAAAAGACACACGACTCAAACCTCGATGTCAACGAATTGACCGATATGCTTGGACCCAATTAAACACGAGACTGTTTTTTATTTATGCCACCGCAGTTGTCTCACAAGCTCTTGACTCTAGGCCGTCTTCCGATTCTTTACTATCTTTGCTGGCACTGGCGGATTCATGGGTTCGCTTAGCTATACGGCCTAATAATTCATCGATAGCGGATGACAATTCCCACTGGCTCTGCCCCTTGGTCAAGTGTTTCGTTACGCCGAGAGTGAGTGCGTTGCGCTCATCCGGGGTCAGATCGCGACCGGAGTAGATCACCAGAGGCGTGCTGCGTGAATCTTCATTCTTCAATACTTCAATGACCTGGAAGCCGTCCAAGTGCGGCATTTGTACGTCGAGCACAATCAAATCAGGCGATTCTTTGCGAGTTAAATATATCGCTTCGAGACCATCTTTTGCTTCGAGGCAATCCAAGCCCGCTGCGCGCAATTGAGCACTGAGCACAGTTCTCATACCACTGTCGTCGTAAACGACTAGTACTTTGCACTTGCCCGGGTGACGCAGGGCGCGCTCGACAGATCTATTCAGCCGGCTTGTGTCGAATGGCTTAAGCAGCCAGTCTACGATAGCAGCATTGCCAACCGTTTTTTCATCCATTCGTTGTCCGGTGCTAACTATCACAGGAATGTCGACAGTGGCAGGATTGGTACGCAAGTGTTCGATAAAGTCCAAACCACTGCCATCAGGCAATGTCAGATCAAGTATCACCACATTCGGTACCATTGCAGCAAGACTTTCTTGAGCCTCGGCCAATGTACCGGCACGCGCGAACTGATAGCCTTGCTGTTTAATCACAGCTGCAATTACAATGGCAAGATCATCATCATCTTCGACCAACAGCACGTGTCCGGAACTGTTATCGAGATTTGCCCGTCGCGGTTCTGTAGATACGATAGACACCCCGTCGCTTTCGACAGGAATTTCGAACCAGAAGGTGCTGCCTTCTCCCAGCGTACTGTCAAAACCGAGTGTGCCACCATGTTGCGTCGCCAGAGCCTTGCAGATAGCAAGACCAAGTCCGGTCCCCCCTTTTGCACGTGTATCGGACGAATCGATTTGTTGGAATTTCTCGAACAACATCGATCTATGTTCGTCCGCAATGCCGCAGCCCTTATCTGATATGCTGAAGCGCAACTGCCCCCGGTCCTGCATCTTAGCGTCAAAAGTGACGACGCCACCGGATGAAGAGAACTTAATTGCATTGGAGCCCAGGTTCGTCAAAATCTGAGTGAGTTTATCCCAATCACCCATGACCGAATGATCGGTTGCGATTTCGCTGCGAATCGTAACGCCGGTTTCCTGAGCCATTCCAGACAACGACTCAACCGTGGACTGAACAATTTCAGCAACAGAAATCCGCTTCTTAGTCATATCCATTTTTCCGGCTTCGATTTTCTTCAGATCAAGCATATCGTTGATCAAACGAATAAGCCGATCGGAACTGCTTCTAGCCACGGTAATCAGTTCCATCATCTGCGGGCTGTCCGGCGTGATGATTCCTCCTTCGATCAGCCCCAGAGCGCCACGGATAGAGGTTAGAGGTGTACGTAGTTCGTGCGAAACAATTGAATAAAATTCGTTGACTCGCTTTTCCGCTTCCTTCTTCTCTGTGATATCGCGCATAAACACCGAGCTACCGACGATGCGATTGTCCTCATCAAAAACTGGAAATCTAACGACAGAAACGTCGACTTCGCTGCCATCTTTGCGCAGGCAGGTGGTCTCGATGTTTTCAGCTTCTTTGCTCTGCTCCGTCGCTTCCACCTGAAGAACCAGTTGTTCAACGAGATCGACTTCAGCAAGCATTGTCGCGGCTTTGCCGTTGACGTCGCCGAAGGAGTAACCGAGTAATTGCTCCGCACCACGGTTCCAACTCGTGATCGTGCCATCGAGCGTTTGCCCGATAATCGCTTCACGAGAGGATTGGACGATGTGAGCAAGCTGTCTATTAGTGTGTTCGATTTTGCGGCGAACAGTAAACTGACCGATCTGATTGGACATCGACTCAAGCAGAGCATACTCTTGTTCGTTCAGTTGATAATCTCTCTGGATGAAGAATTCCATCACGCCTGAGACCAGACCCGCTACCGCAATTGGCACGGCGAATGCCGTTCCGCTGACGGATGCCGCGGAGCCGCTTGATTGCGTTGGACCATGGACAATGGCATTCCGCTCAACAGCCAGTCGTCGAAACTCCAGTTGGGTAACAGCAGCGAGCATTTCGTTTGATGCCGATGGCTGATCGCCACCCAAACTCGAACAGACTTCTACCTGCGAAATGCGCTTGAGTTGACCGCTTTCGCCGTCGACTTCCCACATTGACCCACAGACCAGACCAACGTTTTGGAACATGCCGCTCGAGATCGTCCCCAGAAGCATTGGAGCCGCTTCCTTCAAAGAACCAGCGTCAGCCAGCGTACGCGTAGCTGCAAGTTGTGTGGCGACTCGCAACTCACTTTCCTGCAATTGCTGCGTCCGTTCAGACACAAGCTCTTCAACGCTAGCGCGAGTGATCTCGACTTCAGCCTGCCGCGAAGCGTTTTGTTTCATTTCGGCGCAGTTTTCCAAACACGCATTGATTAAAAAGAAATCTTCGAATATGACCCACCAGGAATGCTCGAGCCAGCGCAATGGCTCAATTGCTGCGATCCCGTAAATCGACTGTGGATAAAGATAACCGCGTAAAACATGATCCGCCGCCACGACAACCGTCGCAGACAGGAGTACACGCCAGTCTCTGTAGAAACTGATGAAGGCAAGCGATCCAAAAACATGAAAATGAGTTTCGATTCGACCACCGCAGAGGTGGATTAAAAGCGCCGAATAGAGCATCTGAGCGATGGCAATGACGTGACGCGTCATGGTTTTACCGGGATGTCGAATCGCCAGGTAAATTGGCCAGAAGACAATCAAGCCACCAAGGATGATACTAGCCCAGACGTGGATGTGAACGCCACTATACTGACCTGCCCAGACTTTTGGTGATACCAAGAACGCCAGCACAATCCCTGCGAAATACTCAAACACAAGCAAGACGCCAAACAACTTGTCAGTCTTGGCGTGCACCACATTCGATTGTTCTTCGTAAAGCGCCTTGGCTCGCAGCGCCATTTTTTGCCTTAAAGAGTCGTTCATTTCTTCAGTCCTTGAGCAATTGCTACATCTTCCGGCGGACTGTTGAGCGCACAGCCAAACACATTAGTAATCTGACATCGCATGTCCTTTGCTTTCACTATCCCTAAAACACTATCCAGACCTTGATTGTCTCCTTCATGACCGCGCGCACCAGTGATGCCGCCATTGAATATGAGCTTGCCGGCTGGGTTGTACAACAAAACTTCGCCCGACGTCCGCGCACCAAATAATTGCGCTTCTTTGCCTGAATCATCGGAAACCACTTTCACGCCTGGAATTGCTTTGGCGCGCTTCCAGTGACCGGTCTGTTCCCACCCGGCTTCAGTGCCCGGCGGTCGAAGGAACACGGTAGTAATATCGAGCTTGCCGGCGCACCGCGTGCTCAGCAACGCCAATTCCGTGAGACTGGCACCGGTGCAGGGACATCTGGGGTGGATAAACATAAAGAGTGTATCAGTAGATTTCGATATGGCGAGCGCACTTTCCATCGGAAACTCTTGAGGGTGCGCGGACTTCTCTCCGGGTTTACTCTCATAGGAAACCAAATGGAGGTAACCAAAAATTATCGCGCCAAGCCAGAAAGCGCTGAACGCCGTCATCATCAATAACTTTGACAATGACAAAGTTTCGCGCTTTTCACCCTGAATCCTTTGCTGCGGCTCTTTTGAAGCGCCGCTGTCGATGAGATCTGATGTCATTTTGTTCGCCACGCTAGAAACTTAAGCCACGGTATCAAATACTCTAGATTCGACGATTTCTCGAATCTCGGATGGCAGAGTCATAGGGTCAAACGGCTTGCTGATTACGCCTGCGGCGCCCAGTTTGCAATAACTTTCTACTTCACCAGGTTGCCCTTTTGCAGTCATAAAAATGACAGGCGTATGGGCAAGCGCCGGATTTTCGCGAATCTTTTTGAAAGTGGTCGGACCGTCCATGCCGGGCATCATCACATCGAGCAGGATCAAGTCCGGCTTGAATTCCTCTACGATCTCTAGAGCTTTAGCGCCGGCGTCGACCGTTTTCACTGTCCACATCCCGACTCTACTGAGACTGATTTGTGCAATCATTAAAATCGAAGGATCATCATCAACCATAAGAATTTTTTGAATCTGCATTGCGCCGAACTCCGTGTTTCCCTACCATCTCACTCTCAATCATCGCGGACACCGGCATTCCCTCGCATCACCCATATGGGGAACCGCGGGGATGAACGTGACGCGATCGAAGGTGGATTGTCAACTAATCGGCGGAAAGACGGTTCAAGAAAGTCGTTTCAAAACCCCGAGCACTTGCTCCTTAACCCGCTTGCGATGCGGCGATCCGTCATCTTTGGTTTTGAAAACATCATAGTTTGAAATAAACTGATCGTAGGTTTCATTCAACATCTCGACGTTGGAATAACGAGGCTGCCAGCCCAGTTGCTTCAACGGTGCCAGATCGAAATAGAAATCCTCACCATACGTCAGATAGTGCCAGGGCGCCAGGGGGCTGAGCCCCAGCAGGTCCAGCGTACGCAGAGTGCCTACTGCAAGCTGCTTGGGCAGATGCCGCACGCGCGTAGTGGTGCCTGCATGTTCGATCAACTGGTTGAGCGTTGTTTCAAGAGTGTCGAACCGATCGGTTCCGACGTTGTAACAGCCCGGCTTTTCTTGCTCGCATAAAAACATGTAACAGTCGATCAAATCATCAGCATGGAGAAACTGAATCTTGTTGCTGCCATCACCCAGGACATAAACGTTTCTGCCTTCCATAATCCATTCGAACAAGATCTGAAAGATGCCGAGCCTTCCCATGCCGACCAGCGTTCGAGGGCGCACGATAATCAAAGGCATCTTGTTTTCAATAGACACTCTTTCAACAGCGCGTTCACCAGCCAGTTTGCTGGCGCCATATTTTTCCACAGGATGAAGCGGACTGTCGTTATTGACTGGGCAAGCCGGTTTTCCAAAGATAGCGCTGGAACTAGTGTGCACAAAATAGCGAACACCGGCTCGGGCAGCCTCTTCAGCCACAATGCGCGAGCCTTCTTCGTTGACTTGATGAAACTGACTGTTCATCTTTGTGAGCGGAACCAATGCCGCTGTGTGGTGCACGACTTCGACACCTTTCATCGCCGCTTTGACGAGCTCGCGATTCAAAACGCTGCCCTGAATGAACTCAACGTCGGGAGACTGGTCAGGCGTCGGCGAAACATCGATCGAAACGACATTTTTGCCTTGAGAGAGCAACTTGCCGGCAATCACCATGCCCAGAAAACCACTGCCTCCGGTAATTAAGTGCTTCATTAGCCTCTCTTGCTATCTAGTATTTGATTTCCACTATGATAATGTTGTCGCAGTATTGTTGCACGGTTTAACGCTTCCAATCGAAGCGCGCAATGGAGTTAGTTGTCGAGCATGACAGCGGAAAAAACGATCGCCAGCGGACGACGAGTCACTTTGATGGTGCCGGGCAGCACAGCCAATCTTGGACCGGGTCTCGACACTATCGGTCTGGCTCTCAACATTTACAGCAAAATCACCTTTCACGTGGTCGACGAGAATGAAGCCGCCGACATCCCGCTAATCAAATTGCAGGGTGGAATCAAACGCAGTCAGCCGGAAGACCAGGGCAAGCTCGTCTACACTATTCTCAGCAAGATCTGGGAACACGATCACGACCTGCTCAAGCGCATTCGCATCACTGTTCATTCCGATATTCCGCTGGGCTGTGGTCTAGGCAGCAGTGCCAGCAGTATTCTTGGCGCACTCTGGGCGTCGTCGGTTTTCAACGACAAGATTCCGACCGCACAGACTTTGCTGGCCGAAGGTTGCGCGCTGGAAGGGCACCCGGAAACGCTCTCGGCCAGCCTCTACGGCGGCATGGTCGTCTGCGCACCATCGGTCAACGGCAATCGCATCATCACTCAGCAATTGGATTGGCCCGAAGACTGGCACATCATCGCGATGGTGCCTAATTACACGCTTCAAACTGCGGACTTGCGCGCCGCGCTGCCGAAACAAGTCAAACTCGAAGACGCTATATTCAACGCCCAACGCGTCGGATTGCTGGTTGCTGCTGTAACCAGAAACGACGAATCGGCAATGAAAGAGGCGCTCACCGACAGGTTGCACGAACAGTACCGGGCAAAATTCGTTCCTGAACTGAAGAAGCTGCGCAGAGAACTGGTCAACGACCCGATACTTGGATGCGTGCTTAGCGGTGCCGGTTCTTCCTGCGTGATCATCGTCAACAAGAAAAAGAAAGAACAGGTTCTGGAGCGCCTCGACCACTTCGCTAAAAGCGAAGAACAGAAGGAGTTCCGCATTCTGGACCTCCAGGTCACCAAAGAAGGCATGCAGGAACTGGAAATCTAGTTCAATCGCGGTTTGAAAAATTAGAGCCGTGCACGCGCGCGCTAACTGTTAACTGGCAAGTTTAAGGTGGAAAGGACGCCTCTTTTCCATGTCTGGCGGAGCTTGTGGAGCAATTCAACGAACTTCAAAAAAGCGACAGGTTGGGACACCTCGCGCTAATTAATAGAGCTACGCAATAGAACCTGTCATGAATTCTCACAAGTAAGCTCACTTGCTTTCTAAACTCCTCGAACTTTAGGGTGATGGATATCTAGTTTTTATCTATCGCATAGAGGTTCAGTTCCAACACTTCCTCCAAGCCCTAACCCTCTAACCAACCACAGTTAACTGACTACTCGTTCCGGCTTTCGGGATGCGGGCTTTGCCGCACCTCGCTTCAGCGCTGTCTTTGCAACAGATATCGCTGACGGGCCAACTCACACGACTAGCAGACTGTCCTAACGAAAGGAAAATCCCATGTTTGGATATCTCATCACCGCCGCGCTTATTGGCGTGGTTGTTTTTCTTGTCGTTCGCCACTTCCGTGCGAAGGACGAAGTTACTGGTCAGCCGATCATTCCGCTCGAGACTGACTTCCATCCCATCCACCGCGGAAAGATTCACGTTCACAGCCACGGCGAAGACGGTCCCTGCAAGTTCTCGCGCGAAGAAGTTCGCCGGACCATGCACCAGAAGGTCGACCCGATCGACATCTCCAACCTGCCGGCCCGCGAACCCTTCGTCGAGAAGCTGCTTGCCTGCATTCGTGCCGATGAGCTCACCGACCTTGTCGCTGGTCTCTCTGGCGAAAAGGCTGTCTATGTCGGTGACAAGAGCGTCATCCTCAAGAGCCGCAGCTCGCATGGCGAAGGCGTCTACCTGGCAATGACCTGGCTCGAGCAGTTCTACCGCTCGCTGTCCATCACCGCCACTCGGATTCCCTACACCATCCGCGGCAAGACCTACTTCAACCTCGAAGCCAAGGTCGCAGGCAAGATGACGGGCGCGAAAAAGCGCGTGTACATCTACGGTTCGCACCTCGATTCGACCGCCGGCAACACCTGGAGCAACGAAAAGGTCGCACCGGGCGCCGATGATGATGGTTCGGGCACGATTGCCGTCCTCAAGATTGCCGAGGCCTTCAACAGCCTGGTCATCCCGGACGACGTCGAAATCCGCTTCCTGCACTTCACCGGCGAAGAGCAGGGTCTCTGGGGCAGCATCAAGTACTCCGATGCTTGCGCTGCAGCCAAGGACAACATCGTGGGCATGATCCAGTGCGACATGATCGGCTACTGCCGCACGACCGAACACATGTTCGACGTCCACGACAACATCGACCAGAACGGCAGCCACGTGCTGACGATCGCAATCGTCCGCGCTATCGCCCAGTACGGTCTCAACCTGAAGCCTATCGACACGCACAACAACGCGATCGAGGGCCGCTCCGACCACGCGGGCTTCCTGAACCACGGCTACAAGGCTGTGCTGGTCAGTGAGCGCTTCACCGACGAAGACTTCACTCCGTACTACCACCAGGTTACGGACACGGTCGACAAGTTCCGCATGCCGTTCTACGTCGACATCATCCGCGCGCTGATTGCTGCGGGCGTTAACCTCACCGGCATCACCGGCAAGAAGTAACGCTTCGGCAGGGTGAGTTGCACACCCGGCCGAAACGCAGTAGTCAGAACGGATGGTGGCGTTAGAACGCTCAACCGAAGGGAACCATTTGAAAAGAAACCATAAAGAAGCGGTGTTGATGCGCAAGCGTCAGCGCCAGGCCAAACAGTTTCACAACTTCAGCGATGCTGACTGTCCTGCCAAGGGACGGTTCCGCAAGCGCGATGCGTTCGATTGCGGACGTCCTCAGTGCCAGTTGTGCCACGGCGAAAAGATCTTCGCAAGGCCGTCCGCCAATCAGCGGCGCGCCAACGAAGCTTTCGCCGCCGGCATGCTGGAAGTCTCATCGAACTGACGTGAGACCTTGAGGTTCCCAGGACTGGCTTTGTCAGTCCGGCGCGAGTTGAGATTCCAGGGTCACACCTGGTTTCTCAACTTTGCGTTTTGGAACCGGACCTATTACTACTTTTAGTACAACACCGAATCTCTATTATTTCATTTAGTAAATAACCGGGAAGAAAAACGAGAGAGCGAGAGATGACTCGATATCTCGTTTCACCAATGCCCGGAGCGGCGCCTGAATGGACGTACCAGACCGCTTCTCAGCAGCTCGGGTCGTTTCCACACTGTCGTATCAACGACACAGTTCAGGCGCCTGCTCAACCGGCTCTCACTTACCAAAAACACCGTTTGTAGAAACTTTCCCTTGCGCTACATACAAAGGTATGGTACTGTAGTTTCAACGGTGGGGCTCACCGGGTTAGCCTGCGGAGAGTCGAAAGACTCGATGAAACAGGAATCTCACGTCCTTCAGGACGGAGAGAAGGTCAAATTCCGCGATGACACCCACGGTGCTCGTGTCGCAAACGTCCACTCAGGCATTGTTCGGATCGGCGGCACCCTTGGTGCGCGTCTGCCCGATCTTCTTGCCGCAGCATTCACATAAGTCGAGCTTGCGACTGTGAGTCAGGCACACCATGTGGTTTCTGGGAATGTTGAATTTGCATCCGTCGATGCAACATTTCTTGCGGCCTTCAGTGCTGGTATCTTGTGCTGAACACTTTTTGCAGATCATAAAGACTCCTGGGAATTGTTTTGCCGCCAAGTCGTCGATGACGTCCAAAGCAGGCTCATTCGAATTAGTGAAACTTCGCACGGCGAGGTGCGAATCAAACGAGTTCAGGCAGCGCTAAGAGCCTCCTGATTGCGTCGAAGCGGTGTCGGAACATAATCCCGAACTTCGACTCGACATTGATTACGGAGCGCCCCATTTGGCAAACCTGAAACGCCTCCTTTCGTTGATACCGCCTGTGGTGCATTAAAATTCGTTATCCGCCGAAAGAGATAATTCTCCCGGGTTGATTTTGAATTCAGCAGCAAACAGTTAGTTTGTGTGGTTGTTTTTGATTCAGAAAGCTAAAAGAGTCATGACTTATACATCCGCGAAAGCGCAGAGCTAAAGCAATCGTTTATTCGAGCTTCGAAACAGACTTTTATACATTTATGGAACAAACGCTGGCGAAGCTCTCGGTTTTGATATCAATGTCGAAAAAAAATCCTTCCCGCGAGCTGCGCCACCCAAGCGCCTCTTGCTTGATCGCGATGGCGTCAGTTCATACAGCCTTCGTATTCCCCCTGCCTAAGTATTGATGCGTGCCTGAAGCAAGTTTGAAAAAACATTCGAAACGGGCGGGGCTCTGTCGCTTGCCCGTTTCTTGCATTGCTGAAATTGTCAATTTAAAAACAAAATCTCTGGATGAAGTTGAGCCCAGAACCAGGCGCCGGAGCCGAAAACTCGTGCTATGTAATGATCGCAAGGAGTTTCGCATGACCAAATTGATAGTCGCAAGCGTAATATTTACTGTGATTTCGAGCATCACATCGTCCGCCAGTGCCGATCAACTCAGCATCGACGCACCACTTCTGGACCAAACCAGTGTGCGGGTTAACGAACAAATTTTTACTCAGCAAAAAAACGGCGTGTTATCCGATTCTCAGGCTGCTCGTCTGCAAGTGCGCCGACAAGCCATCATGCAAGAGGCTGCCAACCGCCGCAGTCGAAATAGAGGAATTCTTCCAACAGGCGACTGTTCTCGCCTCGTATCACAAATGCTACGATTGAAAAATATCGTTTCCAGAACTCAATAAGTTTTTTAAAAGTAAGAAGAATACTTCATGCCGATGTGGTTTGGAGTCAATCGATCAAAACTAAAAAAATGATCTTGCATATTGACCGCAGATATCCGCACTGAATGCGACGCTTGCAAGTTTAGAAAAAACTCCGCGCAATTATTTGGTCAAAGCGATCATGTTCAGCACAGCGCAAAATGCGCTTATCATGCCGTTCTTCGACAACACGCATACTAAATACCCGCCACGAAACTTGCTGAATATTGTCGCCGAAATGCTACCAAAACAGAGGCATCATCGACATATTTCTGCGCTATTGTGTTCGTGTCGGAGTAAAACGGTTAATTGAAATAGAAACGGAGCACCGCCAATGGTGCGTAACCGCCCACCTGTTTAGTCCGAACAAAGAGTTACGATTTTATTTATACAGGCGCTGTCACCAAGCAGTGCGGTCCGCTCGCGTAGGGCTGGGCATTAAACCGTCATTGGAAGGTAAGGAGAATTAGTCATGTTTGGATGGAAAGTGCAGGTTCCCATTGCACTGAGCGCACTGATCGCTCTGGGAGCATTTTATACGCCGCTAGCAGTGCAAGCAGACAATCTGTTGGTGCAAGAGACCAGAACAGTACGATTGTGCGGTGATTTGTTCGAAATTGAAGCAAATGCCGATCGTATAACCGCAGCTCAGCGCGCGAGAATTATTCAAAAGAACCTCGACGACGCACTAATTAAAGCGATGGACAGGCGTCCTGACGCCGTCACTGTACGCATCAAAAACCGCCTGCCGGTCGTCGAGTTGAATGGTTATCACATCGCCACAGCCGACCAGAACAGCGCAATCAGAAAGCACATGACCGAAATGGAATTGGCTGAAGAGTGGGCGTCAAGCATTAGAGATTGTTTGAGCGACTCCGCTGCAATAGAAAAATATGTGGCAGGACTGCAAGCCCCAGTCAAGGTGGGAGCCGGTCTTGTAAAAACACAAAAACATATCGCCGTTGTTTCGCCTGAAACACGCATGCCTATCAAGATGCTCAGCGCATTCCACTTCGATGGCACCACTACCGGTGACTCTGTCACCGCAGTACTGAGCCGTGACATCCCACTAGGCCCCGGCTTTGACACCTATATCCCCGCCGGCACCCTGGTGCACGGTGCTGTGGTGAGCGCTGATGAGTATGCTTTCAACGGATTTCCAGCTCCGACTTCAGTAACAATCCAGTTCTCTAAATTGGAAACACCTGACGGTCAGCAGATTCCAATCCAGGCCTTCGTTGTCGGTGGCGTGAATGAATTCGAGATTGCCAGGAAAGAGCAAGTAGATCCTCAAGGCGCACTCGACCTCACCACTGGTGCCAAACCATCCAGAGGTTTAATTTCTGGAGCCTGGATCGGCTATCAGTATCCTAAAGACGAACAAAGTCGCCTGCCCAGAATGTTCATGGACAGAGGCGCAGTATTCGATATCGGTGTCAATGAAGAGTTGCAGTTAGAAACAACGGCGACAACGAGTATCTCGATTGCCGAGCCCGTAGGCACCTTGTAGGGTCGCCGCTGAAGCTACTTTTCAAATCATTATTTAGGAGCAAAGATCATGAAATTCAAATTAGGGACTAAGGTCAGCGCGCTACTGGGACTGGTAGCGGTATCGACACTAGTGGCGACCCTACCGGCATCTGCAGGTTTCAACAAAGGGCATTACGTCACATTCCACGGTGAACCATTGTTTGCCATCAAGGGCGGTGCCTATGGTATGAGCCCGGAACGCAGAGCATGGGTCGCGCAAGATAAGCTCGACAACGCACTAGCCAACATGGGCGACAAATCGCCCAGCAGCGTCAATGTCATGAAAGTGAATGGCGGCTACACTGTTCAGGTCGGTGGAAATTATATTCTCACCGCCGATGCCACCAGTGCCACGCTGGAAGGCATGTCACCGGCAGAACTGGCGACAGCCTGGGCAAGCGCTATTCGAGACCGATTGGCGAATGCTACAGACACCGAACGCTACGTCGCCACTCTTCGCGATGAACACGCCCTCAAGGCAAACGTTTCAATCACCGAGACCGACATCATTCGTGCCACCGACGAAGGCTTGCCCTTCAAGATGGCTGAAGGCAGCCTCTCTATGCACCCAACCATTGCCGATAACGTAATTCTTGTTTTGAAGAAAAACGTTTCAATGGACAATCTCACGCTGCCTGAACGAAGCGTACTGGTAGGCGTGCTTACGAAAGACGCCAACGGAGAATATGTGACCTTCACCTCAGCCACTCTGCCTGACGGCAGAAGCGTTCAACTGACCAACGTGGTTGCTTCAACCACATTCAGTACCGATGCACCACATCCAGTGCTGACTCTAAACATGCCGGCCAATGAACTGACCGGCAGCAGAGAACCAGCATTAGTTGGAGTTGGCGCACAGGAAGCTAACGTAGCCGTTATCGAGGAACGTTCGAAGATGGTGGCAACTGGAGAAACCGATATTCAAATGTAGATTTTCGGTTGCTGGCAAAATCAAGAAGCTTTTGAACTAGAACCGATACGCTACTTAAAATATGAAAGAAAGAAGACTGTCTCCCCCGGCAGTCTTTTTTCGCGCCTGTCGGTCACCGCGGCTACTCTTGACTGCCGTCACTGCCACATTTTTCCCGTGCTACATAAAATTCGCAGGCGAACTGATCGCCGAAATCTCGAGAAAGTTCCTCTTCGGCATTTGGCTAAGGCGACTTGCAAAAGACCAACTTTCTCCAAAACTATCTAAGGAGAGTGTAATGAACAAGCTACAACTTAAAGGTGACTGGAATAAGTTGAAAGGCGCAGTAAAAGAAAAATGGGCCGAATTGACTGACGACGATATGCTCGCCATCGAAGGTCAAAAAGACCAACTGATCGGTCGCGTTCAAGAACGCTATGGCTATCAGAAAGATCAAGCCGAAAAAGAAGTCAGAGCCTTCATGGACGACAACAACTGCCACTGTGGCGACTAATCGTCCACTAAACGAAAAAAACACAAGAGAGACTGTGATAAACAGTCTCTCTTCGTTTTAAAACTCTGTGCTATATAACCGGAAGCTTCACGTAACGACCACAGAGTCCAGCTCAGAAAAAGATTTCCAGTGGCCGAAACGAAATAGGATATGAAGAAGGGCTAGCCAAGCTGATTCTTTGCATTTCATACACTATTTTGATAGGTCATATAAGTGAATTTACGCTTCGCCTCGGCAAGCATATTATGGAAATATCAACCCCGGTTCCGCTCCTTATCTACAGAGACCACGAAAATGACCAACGACGACAACACCCAACTCGGTAGCCTATTGGTCAAAGCGGAACTGGTATCAACAGACATGCTCGAAATAGCACTGCAAATCTCGGCTGGATTTGGCGAATCGCTCGGACAGGTTCTTCTGGACACTCACAGAATCAATGACAGCGATCTTGAAAATGCACTCCGTGCACAAGCAATGGTCAAAGACGGAATGGACGAAGTAGTCGCGGCTAAAGCGCTCAGATTCTCTAACAAAACGAGATCAGCGTTCGGCGATTCTGTTGCTCACTTCCCAACCGGAGTCGCTAAAGCGGCATAGTACGAAGCTTTTCATGTGGCACACTGCAGAATAGGACTTGATGCTCGGGCGCATCAAGTCTTATTTCTTTTTGGACTTTTTTTCGCGTTTAAGTACTTATGATATTTTTCCGAAACGCAAGTGTCACTCGATGCGCAGCAAGACGCGGAACCTTGATGTCATGAACGTTTCGCAGATCGCGTGCGGAGCCTGATTGACACGCTGTTTTGATTTAATTTGACCGGCCCTGTGCCCGATGAAATACTACTAAAACAGCGCAGACAGCGCACTCCCCCGGCGTTTATCGCCCCTTAAGCTCAAACCGATAGAACCATATTTGGTGCTGATGTAAAATCGGCGCAGAAACATTTGGAATTCGAAAAGCTGTTTTTCGCGTCTAGCGCGAAGTTATTCTTGTGCGAATTTTTCAGTGCGCCACTGGCTGTTCATAGCAGCTCTGAATGAACGCGCGCGCCTAGTTTTTCGATTCACAGGTGATCTGATGAGAGAACTTAATCACAGTCAGGATCTTTCCAATCCTTATGATGCGGCGATTCCTGGTTTAATCACTAACCCGGATTCTGATGCATCGACAAATTCGTTCGAATACACATCGACGAAAACCTCTGTCGGACTCGATGCAGCCACTTCGAATTCATTGCAAAATCTGGATTCAACTTCAAACACAAGACTTTTCGACTTTTCGCCTCGACTGCAAAACATTTCGTCATTCGATCTGAGAGCTGAAGTTAAAGTGAATGCTCCAGCCAGCTTTGATGGCACTCTTCCCGGTCTCGGAATTTCTTCCGGAACCGACATGTATCTGCCTGACGTAGTTTTTCCTCAAGCACCTTTTGAGTTTGATAAGAACTCAAAAGACCAACCACCAGGCTCTCCGGAGCAAGCCGTCAAGCCTGCTTCGGATTTACCAGCCAATGATCGTATCGTTCAAGCAGCTGAAAAAAATGCTGGAACTAAACCATGGTCGGACACAAAATATTCGCCGCAAGTTCAAAACGGAAGACTTGCCGGTGCCGCAGCCGTCTCGGTTGTGTTGCAAGATCAGGGCTATAAATACGCTGATTCCGCCAATGTCGGCAAGCTCACTGACCAACTGATTAAACAAGGTTGGTCGATGGTGCCCGCCGATCAAGCAAAAGCCGGTGATATCATCTATGGCGGCAGGCTCGGCAAAGATTGGAAGGCCGGCGGAGGAAACGGCCACGTTGGAATCGTCGGCAAGGACGGCAAAGTCTGGCACAACGACTCAGCCTCAGGCAACTGGCAGCAAGATTCAATTGCCAGTTCATTCCAGGAAGGCAAATTCGGAAACCAGGTCTGGGTGCTGCGTCCACCGCAGACGAATATCCCCGACAAAGCACCGGATCGTCCCGTTCGACCCAACTCACCTGACCGCCCACGGCCGGATAGGTTTCGTCCTGAAGACTACAGACCTCAGCCGTTCGATGACACGCGTGTTCGACCCGAAGATGATTTACGCCCGAGCGATCGTTCCGAAGCTTCCGCTCGCATTTTGAACGTCGCGAAGAACAGCGTCAACAAACGCCTCTGGGCAAGTTCGGATTTCGCCAATCAAGTCAAAGGCGGACGGCTGGGCTGCGCCGCATCGGTATCTGAAGTTCTACGAGCGTCCGGTTATGACTATGCAAATAGCGCCGGTGTCGGCAATATGGTCGACATTCTAAAGGACCACGGCTGGACCATCGTTCCTCTCGACCAAAGCCGACCAGGCGACGTCGTCTACGGCGGTAAGCCCGGCACTCGCTGGTGGGAAGGCGGCGGCAACGCCCACATCGGGGTTGTCGGCGAACGCGGACAAGTCTTCCACAACAGCTCCGGTCGCCGGCACTGGGTTCAAGACGATCTAACTAAAGTATTCAACACTAACCGCTTCGGCAATCAACGCTACGCGCTGCGCCCACCGGCGAAAGGCTGAGCAAAAAGAAAATCTGAAGAAACAGGATTAGCGGGAACAAAATCAAGCTGGATCTCCTTGGTTTGCCACGTCGCTGAAACGTATAAGAGGAACGCAGCACAACTGCGCAAGACAGTGCACTGCAGCCTGCAGAGCGCGTCTTCGATAAACTTTCAGCGCTCCGGAACACGGAGGGTCATATGGCGTCTTTAGTGTCAAGTTGATTTTGAAATTGGGTTAGCAATAACCTCGGTGCGAATGCAACACTCATTGGCGCGCACCACATGCGGTACCGTGGCTTGGTTGTCACTGGCGTCCGCCTTAACTTGAGTCGGTTAGGAGACAAGCCATGTTTATTCATCAAAAAGAAGGCGACGATAAGATCCCCTCAAGCTGGCAGACACTTTCTCGACCGGGCTATCCGGGTTATGAGGTGAACCGCATTGATGAAGAAAACAATTTGGCAAGCACTACTTCTACAATTTCCGAAGAAACAGAACAATGTATCGATGGAGTCTGTTCTCTCAACTGGAAACCACAAAGGCGTGACGTCGCCTGATGTTCAGCAGGCGCAAGAAACGCAGCGGCAGCGCCTGGAATCAAATGCTAAGCATCGAAAGTTCCCGCAGCTGAACGGACTTCAACCGGCAACGAAGTGCACCGAAAACACTATTCTTGCCACTCCAATCGCAGCGATTAGAAACCTAATCTTCGCCTTCGCCGAACGGGTCTTCGTCTTTGTTCAACAAGCAATAAATGGTTGGCACAACAATCAAAGTCAATGCGGTCGCTGTAACCAGCCCGCCGAGAACTACAGTGGCGAGGGGTCGCTGGACTTCAGCCCCGGTTCCGCTCGAGAAGATCTTGGGCAAAAGACCCATGATGGCAACCATTGCCGTCATCGCAACCGGTCGCAAGCGCACCTTGGCGCCCTCGATGGCTGCGTGCTTTACTCGCAAGCCGCGCTGTTGCAACTGCATTATGTAGCTGACCATTATGACGCCGTTTTGAACGGCAACACCAAATAGTGCGATAAAGCCGATGATCGCAGGCACAGAAAGTGGCTGCCGCGAAAGGAACAGCGCAACGATACCGCCTATCATGGCAAACGGTACGTTGAGCATGATCAGGCCTGCGTTCTTCAACGAGTTGAACGAGGCGAACAACAAAACGAAGATCAACAGCAGCACAACAGGCACAACAACGGCCAGTTTCTGCATTGCTCGCTGTTGGTTTTCGAACTGTCCACCATAAACAATGTAATAGCCTTTTGGAATTTTCACTTTCGCGTTGATACGAGATTGACATTCTTGCACGAAGCCGCCTAAATCGCGACCACGGACATTGGCTAGAACAGCCGTTCTACGTTGTCCGTCTTCGCGGTTGATCATTACAGTCCCACGTGGTTTTGTAATTTGCGCCAGACTTTTAAGTGGAATGCGCGCACCATCCACGGTTTCAACCGGAATGGACTCGATATCCGAGACTGTGTCGCGCAATTGATACGGGAAGCGCACCAATAGCCCGAAACGCTTAGTACCTTCCAGCACTTCAGTCACAATTTTTCCTGCCAATGCAGTCTGAATTATGTCTTGAATGTCGGCGACGTTCAAACCATGGCGAGCAATCACATCGCGATTAAGTTTGATATTCAACTGCGGCAGACCGAGCACATGCTCGCGCTGCACGTCGGCAGAGCCTCTGACGTCATTGACGATCGCTTCGATTTCCGAAGCAATTCGATCGACGGTTTCCAGGTCTTCACCAAAAATTTTAATACCCAGGTCGGCTTTAATACCGGCGATCAAGTCATCGATCATGTCGGCAATCGGCTGCGAGAATGAGTACATCAAACCAGGAATTTCATCCAGCTCTTTTGCCATTCGGTTGACGAGCTCTTCTTTATTTTGAGTGGTCTTCCACTCACCCTTAGGTTTCAACCCGATATAAATGTCGGCGTTGTCGACGCCTTCAAGGTCGCCCCCCATTCCGGATCTACCAATCTTAGTGACGACGCATTCGACTTCGGGAAACTTGATCATGCTTTGTTCAACAATAGTGTTGATCCTTTGCGACTCGACGTGAGATACGCTCGGTGCCTGCTTTGTACGCAACAGAATGCTGCCTTCATCCAGTGTCGGAATGAATTCAGATCCTAAAAATGGAATCAAGCAGCAAGCACCGACAAGGGAGGCGCAGCAGATGAAAATAGTGTTCCTCGGATACTTAAGAGCAAGATAGAGAGCTGGATTACAGAACTTCTTGAAGACAACGACAACGGGACTATGCTTTTCAATAATGTTGCCGCGCATGAACCAGAAGCACAAAATCGGTATCAGCAGCAGTGCGCACAAAAGAGCGCCAACGAGGGCATAGATGAACGTCAGCGCAAGCGGGATGAACATCTTGCCTTCCACGCCTTCGAGTGTGAAAAGGGGCAAGTAAACGGCAATGATGATCGCGATTGCAAAAACAATCGGTCGTCCAACTTCTTGAGCCGCGTTTAAAACCAGGTTCCATCGGTCTTTGATGGGCTTGCCGCCGGCTGAAGCTTCGGACAGATGCCGGAAAATGTTTTCCACCATGACGACACCGGCATCGACTACAACACCAAAATCGACCGCACCGAGGGTCATGAGATTGGCTGACAGCCCAGTGAATTTCATCAGTACAAAACTGAACAACAGCGACAGCGGAATGATGACAGATACGATTAGCGCGCTCGGAATATGCAGAAGAACGGCAAACAGAACGACGATGACAAGCCCGCCGCTGAACAAAAGAATCTCTTTAACGGTTTCGATTGTCTTATCGACCAACTCGGTTTGATCGTAGTAAGCGTGCAGAGTCACCCCTTCCGGAAGGTCCGGCCGAATCAGATCGATTTGCCGGCGCACTTCTTCCACAACAGCTTTCGTGTTGACACCTTTGCGGGTCAGCACCATTCCGGTAATCACTTCGCCCTTGCCGTTCATCGATGCAGAGCCGCGGCGGAATGCCGGTCCGATCTCAACGCGCGCGACCTTCCCGACTTTGACGGGGACTCCGTCGACTTGTTTCAGAACGATATTTTCGATATCGCTCACACCTTCAATCAGTCCAAGACCACGGATGATAACTTCCTCGCCGCCTTGCACAATGAAGTTGCCGCCTGCGTTTACATTGTTTGTGGCAAGCGAGTTATTAACTTCTTTGAGCGACAAACCATAAGATTTCAGCGCTTGAGGAGAAACAAAAACTTGGTACTGTTTAACGAATCCACCATAACTGACGACGTTGCCGACGCCGTGGACGCTACGCAAACGCCTCGCCACCTGCCAGTCCTGGATAGTACGCAACTCGGTAAAATCATGGCGATCGCTGACCATGTAGTAGTCATAAACGTTACTGAACGTTGATACCACCGGTCCAAGAACCGGGCGTGGCGCGCCTGCCGGCAGTTCGATCGTGCCCAGCCGTTCATTGACAACGTTTCTTGCCCAATAAACATCCGTACTATCTTCAAAAATTACCGTGACTACCGAAAGACCAAAACTGGAATTGCTCCGAATTTTAGTAATGTTCGGCAAGCCGTTCATCCCGGTTTCAATCGGAAACGTGATCAGCTTTTCGACCTCTTCGGTCGCCATACTTTCAGGTTCTGTAATCACTTGAACCTGAATATTACTCACGTCGGGAAACGAGTCAACGGAGATGTTGAGCATTGACCAGACGCCCATACAGGCTACGCCGAAAATGGCGGCGGCTGTAAGCAGCCTGTTGGTCATCGCAAATTGAATGAGTTTTTCAATCATCGGAATGGCGGAAAGTGATCTCGTTTTTCAGCATCAAACTGCCTTGCGTGGCGACTATATCGCCGTTTTTAAGACCTGTTAAAACTTCGACGTATTTATCGCCTTCGATGCCCGTAGTAATCGGGCGCTCGACAAAACCTTCTTTGGTTTGTTCGAAAACAATCTTTTGCTCGCCATGCTGTTGGATAGCGTCTTTCGAACAAGCGAGCACACGGTTGGGACTGCCTTCCAAAAAGATTTCAGCAAACATGAATTTCTTCAGGCGTCCGGACGGATTGCTGAGACGCGCTCGGGTTGAGACTGTTCGAGTATCGGCGTGAACGCCCAGAGCCATGTAGTCGATTTTCCCTTCGAATATTTCGTCAGGGTAACTTGGAATTTTTGCCTTAACACTGTCGCCAAGCTTGACTTTGCGGACGTCGATTTCAGGCAAGTCGACTTGAATCAAAACCGTCGACATATCACTGACGGTAAACAAAGTCACAGACGGTTGGGCGACTTGACCGATTGCCACATCGCGGAAGGTAACAGCTCCGCCTATAGGAGCTAACAAATTGATTGTGCCGCTGATCTTGCCTTGATTAGTCACTACCGCTAGTGCGGACTGATCTACACCAAGGAACGCCAGTCGCTGCTTCAAAGTATTGACGTGGTTGCGAACCCGCTCGGCTTCTGCTTGCGCGAGTTGATAGTCGCGTTTGAGCATTGCTCTGTTTTGATACAAATGCTCTTCTCTTTGCAAATTGGATTGGGCTTCTTCAAACTGTGTGTTCGCCTGAGCCAGCTTGGCCTCTGCCTGAACGAAATCCTTAGCAGCCACGATTTTTTCAGCGTGCAAATCTTTGGCACGATTGAATTCAGTTTCGTAGAGCTTTAATTGAACTTTTGCTTCCTTGAACAAGGCTCGGGCCCTGATTAAGGCGGTTGGCCGCCTGAGCAATTCGTCAAAGATTTGGCGCTCGCGCTCGACTTGAAGTTCCGCGATCTTTAACTTGGAGCCGGACTCCAAGAGGTCCGATTCGAGATCGCTAACCTCTGAGCTGTCTAGCTTTGCGAGGACTTGACCTGGTCTGACGATTTGACCCGGAGAGATATTAATGGTCGTGATTCTCCCCGCGATGCGGGTTGAGACGTTTACTTCTTTGGAAACATCGGGCTCGATCCTGCCGGTCAAATGCAATGGCACTGAGACTGAACGTTTCTCGACGACTTCCGTTTTCAATTCTATTTTCTTCAGGGCTTCCGGAGAAAGCGCCACTGTCCTCGGTCCTGAAGGAGTTTTCGCGTCGGCATCCTCCGACTTCGGCGGTTCACCGCAGCTTGTCAGAACGCACGCTGATAAAGCAAGAAAAAATATTCCCGCTGACCGTACCGCCGATAAGCTTCTGGACCGGCGTGAGTCGCTTTGTACTGTTGCAGTTAAATACACTGAGTCTCGTGCCAAACTGTCTTTAGGATTCCAGGTTTTCTTAAGCAGGACTTATGAAAACCGCATTCATCAACATACAGAATACACGATTCGTCAAACAGAGCACAAACTATCTCACATATATTACGCTGCCGCTCGATGCCGTTTGATCAGCTCTGTTCACATCCCGGCTCGAAACATCATGATTCAAAATCCGTACAGAGTGCGCGCTGGCTGAGGTTACAGCTTCGCTGCCGGCGTGATGACGGGGCGATGAGTAAGCCGGAGCGTGAGATTGAACTTGTGGAGGAGCTGCTGCAGGAGCCAGATCATCATCTTCCTGTACGACTGGGGCGCGATGAGAGACAAATGAACTGGTGTTCGATCTGCGAATAGTGTTCCAGACCGACGAAGTGGCTGGCATGGTTTGCCGAGCGGCTACGGGAGTCACAGAAGGAGCGGGTGCATGCGCCGGGGCAGCCGTTGCAGCCGGATGGGTGTATGAGCTGCCGGCGGCATAACTATTACTGTTGGCAGAGTGACCGTGTGCGTACGCAGTCGAAGGAGTAGCAGACGAAGCAGCATAATCGCCGGATTGATTGTACGAGTAGTTGGACACACCGTTGTAGACCGTGTCGGTCGGTGTCGTCGGGTTCGACGCCACATCGGTATTTTGTAAACGTTTGATGGCAGCCAGTTTCTGGATATCATATGCGCGACCGATTCCAACAGTGGTAGCCTTTTCGAGATCCGGAACATTGTTGACTTGTGAAGCCAATTGCGCGGCGCTAAACTGCGAATTGTCGACTCCATCGCCACCGTTGGCAGCAATTTGTTCGTAGAACAATTGATTCTCGGCGTACTCAGGAACAGCTTGGATTAGCGGTTTCGCGGGCCTGGTGAAGGCGACTTGTTGAGTCGGATGGCTCTTCAGGTAGCTCGACATGAAGTCGTGCCATATCTTAGCCATTACAACACCACCTGTGACTCGGGCTCCTCTGACTGGTTTGTTCAGGTCGTTACCTGCCCAGACCGTCGTGATTGTCTCAGGAGTGAATCCAACGAACCAGATATCCTTAGAGTTATTTGAAGTACCGGTTTTGCCGGCGATTGAGACACCCGGGATTCTGGCGCGAGTGCCGGTACCACAGCGAACGACATCTTGAAGAACATCGAGGAGCTGCAGAGTGGACTCGGTTGCCAGGTTGGCGCTAGGCGTGGCGTGATAGGTTCTGTAGTTGCTACCGCTCTCAGTATCGATTCTACGCACTATCTGTGGTGCCATGTAGACTCCACCGCGGGCGAGAGTGGCGTAAGCGGTCGTCATATCCATCGGCGATACAGCACACGCGCCTAAAGCGAGCGACGGATAGGCGTCAAGCTGAGCGCGAATACCGGCAGCACGTGCAGTGTCGATAACTTGTCCGAGGCCGGTTTCTTGTGCGACTCTAACGCTGCAAACGTTTCTCGAACCGGCCAGTGCATTGCGCACTGTCACCCAACCAGCGAAGCGACCATCGAAATTTTTCGGTTCGTATGGTTTGCCGTGAGGGTCATCAATCTTCAGTGGAGCGTCGTTGATCATAGTGTCAGGTTGAATGATTCCTTGTTGCAGACCGGCGAGATATACAAAAGGTTTAAAAGTAGAACCAGCCGTGTGGGGGTGCACGGCTCTGTTCCACTGTACTGTTTCATAAGCGCCGGCACCACCTACGATGGCTACTACGGCAGCGTCTTTCAATGACATAGTCACAAGTGCGCCCTGGTCGATACCTCTGGGAGCGTTCTTAATTCCGTTGTTAACGGTGGCTTCAGCCAGTCTTTGAGCGTTGACGTCGAGGTTGGTATAAACTTTCCAACCGCCTTTCCAAAGATCTGCGCCCAATTCTGTTTCGAGAACTTGCTCAACGCATCCGATGTAATGCGGCCATGGACGAGACAATGGACCGTGTTGAAACGCCAGTTTTGCCTGGTTCGCTTCCTGGAGTTTGGCAGGTGTCAAATATCCACAGTCACCCATGATGTCGAGGATTTCTTTTTGACGGGCAATTGTTTTAGGACTGGAAGTGAAGGACAGGTCTGACGGTGCCTTAACCAACGCGGCTAACCATGCCGACTCCGCCGGGTTTAAATTTGCGGCGGGTTTATTGAAATAGTACTGCGCTGCGCGCTCGATACCACATACGCCACCACCGAAGTAAACTACATTTAAATAGGTTTCGAGAATTTTGGCTTTCGGATACTTCATTTCGATATCGAATGCCATCTTCGCTTCTTTGATTTTGCGATCGTAAGAACGCTCTTTCTTATCGCAATACAGGTTCTTCGCTAACTGTTGGGTAATCGTGGATCCACCTTCAACAATGCGACCGGCTTGATGATTTCTATAAAGAGCTCTGACAACACCTTGAGGATCGATTCCGTGGTGACTGTAGAATCTGCGGTCCTCAGCAGCGACAATGGCGTTTCTCATATGCGGAGAAATCTTCGAAATCGGGATAGCCTTTCTATCGGCGTCGGCTCTCAGCGTGCAAACAAACTTGTCGTTCTTATCGTAGATCGTGACGCCGCGGTTCAACTGACTAATTGTCGGAAGTGTTGTCGTGCCGAGTGCAAGCGATCTTTGCACTGCCAGACCGGTAAAAACTACCCCGGTAATCGCGAGGAACAGCGCCGCTGCTCCCCACCATTGTTGCTGCCTAGCCCCACCAAGACGGGCTATGAATCTTGAGGTTTTATCTTTTGCATCTCGCTTAGTTGTAGTCGAGTGCTGGGTGACGCCTTTCAATTACCCTCTCCTTCTGGACTGTTTGTTCGGTACGCTCTACAACGGTAGGGCTCTCGACTCGTTGTTCAACAGTTTTCGTCGCCACGAAGCTGCGCTTCTTCACCGGTCGGCGTGCCACCGTATGTGGTTTCGCTCTTCGGTAATGGCGTCGTACGGCTCTTTTCTTAGCAGGCTTGGCAGTGGTTGTTGTCGCAGCTTTATATGAAATTGCTTGTCTTTCGGTTTGCACCACTGTTGGTTGCTTGTTCACACTAGTCGTCGTTGTTGTCTCGACTTCCGGCACTACAACTCTTTCGTGACGCTCCATGATGAGCGGTTCTTGCACTGTTTGGGAGGTAGTTCCATCTGCGTCCTTGATAGCACGTGTTCTGACAACCGTTGGTTGCATCCAGCTGTCGATCACAGTTGCTGGACCTTGATTTACTTCTTTTACCGTAACCGTATCTGCATCTGCAGGTTGGCAGCAAACAAAAGCCGCACCAGAAGCCAGAATTGCGAGTGTATAACTCAGTACAATATTCTTCATTGAAACATCTCCTTTGTTGTCGCCGTTTCAACAGCTTCTCGGCAATCTCTGGAATTTGTGTAGCACAGTTAGTCGCAACAAAAGTCGAAAAAGCGCGCGTGCCTGTGACAGATAACAGCCTGTGATGCTATTCTTGAAACTTCATTCCGCTTGCAAGTGAATTATGCGATTAGACAAATTTTTAAAAACATCTAGATTGATCAAGCGACGCACCGTTGCTCAAATGGCTTGCGAACAAGGTCGCGTCCATGTCAACGAACGCATAGCCAAGTCAAGCGCCGTGATCAAACCGGGAGACACCGTTCACCTCGAATTAGGATCGCGAGCCTTGACCGTGAAAGTTATAGAAGTTCCAGAGAAAAATGTGCGCGCCCAGGACGCCGCTAATTTGTATGAAGTTATAGAAGAACTTCGCCGCCCTCCGGAAGTGTTGGAATGGCTACCGGAAGACGAGGGTTGGTAACGCTCAAAGCACCAACAGGCGCTTGCGTTTCGGATTTCAGTAGTAAATCCCGCGTTATAAGGATTCGCGTCTTGCCGGTTATGCTACATAATAGAAGTATCAAAAGAAAAATTTAGCGCTGGCGATCGAGAGTGACTAATGGAAAAAACTATCAAGCTTCTGCTGATTGAAGATAATCCGCTTGACGCAAAGCTCTTCCAGCGGCTGCTTGACCGCAGCTCGCGCGCGTCATATAAGGTTGAGTTTGCAGGAACGTTGGCTGACGCATTCGAGTTTCTCGAATCTAGCGGAGACGTCGATGCAATCGTTATCGATTTAAATCTTCCGGATTCTCAAGGGATAGACACATTCAGAGCTGTCAGGCTCAAGTATCCCAACCTGCCGCTTATCGTCCTTACCGCGGACGACGACGACCGACTGGCACTCAAAGCGGTGCAAGCGGGCGCACAGGATTACATCGTCAAAGGCGATCTGAGTCCAATGTTCCTCGGTCGTGCCATACGTTATGCAATCGAGAGACAGTCGTCGGAAACCAAAATTCATCAGCTTAATCACGATTTGGAAAAACGTGTTCTGGATCTGGCTGCGGCAAATAAAAATCTCGATCGACTTTCTCACGGTCTGTCTCTTGCCCGGGATGAAGCTGTACAAGCGGCTGCCTACAAATCCGAGTTCGTCGCAAAAATGAGCCACGAAATTAGAACGCCGATAGCCGCTGTGCTTGGCACTATTGATTTGTTGAAAACGACTCCATTGAATGAAGAACAAAAGGATCTGGTTGAAATTATCAACGCATCTGCCGAGAGCCTGCTCAACTCGGTTAGCGATGTTCTCGATTATTCAAAACTGGAATCGGGCCAGGTTGAACTTGAAGTAAAAGACTTTTCGCCGGTGCGACTATTGGAAGGCACCGCGGATCTGGTATCACAATCGGCGACTAAAAAAGGTCTGTCGATTATGTCGTTTATCGACCCTTATATACCTGAGATGCTGCAGGGAGATCCTGTCCGCATTCGACAAATATTGTTGAACCTTTTAGGCAACGCAATCAAATATACAAAGCGCGGTGAAGTTTGCGTTCAAGCGACCAAAGAATCTTACGATGATTTGTCAATGTTGGTGCGCTTCTCCGTAATCGATACCGGTCCCGGATTATCGGAAGCGGATATCTCGAATCTGTTCCAACCATTCTCCGAATCGGATAATCGCGAGGGCGAAACCGGCGAAGGGGCCGGGCTGGGCTTGACGATTTCGAAACGACTGGTTGAGCTGATGGGCGGTCAAATGGGCGTTGAGAGCGACGAAGGTCGCGGTTCGACGTTCTGGTTTTCGATCAGGTTGCGCCGCTCTACCAACAAAAAATTCTTGGAATCACTGCCACTGCCGTCGATGGCATCCGATTTAATCGGGCTCAGAGTGCTCGTCGCCGACGACACCAAGAGCACGCGCACAGTAATTCAAAGTTATTTAAAAGCAGCGCGCTTCCATACCAGTGCCGCGGCCAACTCGGAAGAAGCGCTTGAGATGCTGCGCCACGCCAGACAAAAAGATACGCCTTACGATGTAGCAATCGTCGGACTTTCAAAAAAAGACGGTAGCGTTAGACTGGCAAAAGAAATTCAAGACGACCCGACTATTTCGCGAACGCGCTTGATCTATTTGACTCAACAAAATCAACTCGTCGACAACGACGATCTCTGGAAGATCGGATTCTCTTCCTATCTTACCAAACCCGTCCGTCAAGCGGCGCTTGTGGCAAGCATCTTCGATGTCATGTATGGAACACTCGACAATGAAGCGGTCGTGTCCGATGATGATGACATTTCGGAATTTAAAGAAATCGGAGCCATCGATGCACCACAGAAGGTGCGCAAAGAACAGAGCAAGAAGATGAAAATTCTTGTTGCCGAAGACAATAAATTTCTCCTGCAAGTGATGAAGCGCACCTTGAAACATCTGGGCTACACAGTCGATCTGGCCACCAACGGTTCCGAGGCTGTAAAAAAACATGCATCGGGCGAATACGGTTTGATACTGATGGATTGCCAGATGCCGATTATGAACGGCTACGAGGCGACCAGTGCCATCCGTAAAGCCGAAGACGGCAAAAGACACACACCGATCGTGGCAATGACCGCCAGCATTCAAAAGAAGGTCCGCGATCAATGCTTCGACAGCGGCATGGATGACTTCCTGAGCAAGCCGGTCACCATCGAACAATTGCAAAAAGTTCTGACCGTGCTTATCCGAGGGGGCAACAACCCCGAAGCGCTCACGCAGGATGAAACGCAACCAGGCGACATCGGCGGCTCGTAAGCCAGCACCATCAGCGGTGGCAAGACGCGATATTTCGTGCGACCGGTGACGACTGTTCGTTCATTCTTGCGCCGCACACAGAGCCCGTTAGAACGAACACGCTGACCCACGAACACGGTTCACGAACAACCGCGAGCCCAGCTCACACGAACGCCGCAAGCTTAAACCTGCAGCAAGTTTAAACCTGCGGCAATAAACGAACTACTTGTGAATAAATTTCGGCGACCAAATTTAATCGTCGATGTACTCTCTGAGACGGCGACTGCGATTCGGATGTCGCAGTTTGCGCAGCGCCTTGGCTTCAATCTGACGAATACGTTCGCGAGTAACGCCGAACAATTGTCCGACTTCTTCAAGCGTCCGCGTTCTGCCATCATCGAGACCGAATCTCAATCTCAAGACATCGCGCTCTCTAGGCGACAGACCCGCCATCACTTCAATGATGTCTTCTCTCAAAAGCTCTTGCGTCACAGAACTTGCAGGCGTCTCAGCTTCTTTATCTTCAATGAAGTCGCCGAGCTTACTGTCTTCTTCTTTGCCTATAGGCGTTTCAAGCGAAATCGGTTCTTGTGCAACCTTCACGATTTCGCGAAGTTTGCTTACAGTAATTTCCATCGACTCAGCAATTTCTTCCTCAGTCGGCTTTCGGCCTTTGTCCTGCGCCAGCTTTCTTGTAATCTTTTTGAGCTTGTTGATGGTTTCAACCATGTGCACAGGAATACGAATAGTCCTGGCCTGGTCGGCAATCGCCCGCGTAATCGCCTGACGAATCCACCATGTCGCGTAAGTCGAAAACTTATATCCGCGCTCGTAGTCGAATTTCTCAGCGGCTCTGATCAATCCGAGGTTGCCTTCCTGAATCAAATCGAGGAAGAGCATGCCGCGACCAACATATTTTTTGGCGATCGATACAACCAGACGCAAGTTGGCTTGCACCAGCTTTCTCTTGGCAATAGCGCCATCCGATCCGCCTACTTCAATCGCCCGAGCCAGTTCAATTTCCTGATCGGCGTTCAACAGTGGAATCCGACCAATTTCTCGAAGATACATCCGCACCGGATCGTCTGAAGACAGCCCTTTCGAGACCTCTTCGACAAACTCTTCCGGGTCGCTGCTATCGAGCTCATCGGTTTCGTTGATAATCGCCTTTTCATCAGGCGTATCCATCTCTTCGTCGCCCGAATCCAGAAGCTCATCGAGCCCGGAACGTTGCCGCTCCTTGCCTTGCTCTTCCAGCTTATCCAGCCGTTTGATGAAATTCTCTTCTTTGTCGGTCTTGCTTTTGGCCTTGGTCACACCTTGGTCAGAAGCATCCTTTCCTTCTTCGTTGTTGGTTCGGCTTTTGCTTTTATTCGTCATCGAGCTCACAAATGGTAGGCGGTTTCAACAGCTTCAATTTTGCGCTTCAGGTCGTCGAGATCTTCGAGCGTCCTCGCTGAGACTAATTCTACCTTGTTCAGGTGATTTAACTCATTGATTCGCGTCATGATCTCTTTGATCTGCACATCATCGTTAGACATACCCAACAATTGGCGCATTCTATTAATCACGGTTTTCAAGCGCTCCAGCAGAATCTTGCCTTTGTAGTCACTTATAACCACCTGGACCGGCAAATCCTGTTTTCTAATCTCCTCAACTTTTAATATTATTTCGGTTAACGGCATCCTGAGTTCTTCCTCAGCAGCCAAACGATCCATAAGCTTGTATTGCAGATCCTCCATCGTGTTGAACTGCGTGCCGATGCCCTCTATCGCGGATTTGATTTCCTGATGTTCAGGCGTAATCAAGTCCCACTCTAACAATGCGCGCGAAACGACTTCCAGATCATCGCGAGAAACGAGATAGTGAGCCAATAATTGACGCTCTGCACTGATTAAACCAGCGCCGCTGATATCTCGAGCCTTGCGTGGCATGGGCGCTTCGGAATACGGATCGGGCGCCGGTTTGACTTTCCACTTGCCGTCTTTGTCCTTAAACTTCTTGGGAGCGCCGCCACCACCTGAGCCTCCACCACCCTGGAAGTTGATTTGTTGCTGACCGCCGCCCTGGTAGTTACCACGATTTTGATAACCGCCGCCCGAGTTGCTTTGAAACGGAGACTGTCTGGAATCCGTGTCCAAACGGTTGTCTTTGCGAAATTGCCTGACGTCGGCCAGCAATTCTTCTTCGCGATTATTCAGCAAGGATGCCGATTGGCGGATGTATTCCATGCGGGCAGAAGCGCTTTTGATGCGCGATAAGATCGGCACGACTCGACGAGAAGCCTCAATTCGCCCGGTATGCATGCTCATGTCGATGCCGTTGATTGCGTTTTCAATTTCGTAATCAACAATCAGTGGAGCCTGTTCCAGCGCTTTCTGAAAGCCTTCGAGACCTCCGGGTCCTTCGGTGGCTCGCAAGCATTCATCCGGATCTTTGCCGCCCGGGATGCGAATAATTTTCAGTTCAATCCCCACACCCTCGGCGATTTGCGAGAGCGTTTCAATGCCGCGCTCCACAGCCTTCTGACCGGCAGGATCGGAGTCGAACGAAAGGAAGACTCGCTTGGAATCGGTATAGCGCACCAATAAGCGCGCTTGCGATTCTGTCATCGCTGTTCCCAGGGTCGCTACCGTGTTGGTAAAACCAAACTGGTGCGGCGTGATCGCGTCGAAATAGCCCTCGACGACAATCACCGAATCATTTTTCCGAATCGCTTCCTTGGCTAGATGCAGACCGAAAAGATGGTCGCCCTTGCGGTAGATCGGGCTTTCCGGAGAGTTCAAATATTTGACTTGATCGTCGCCTAAAGTTCGCCCACCAAAGGCAATCACCTTGCCGTCACCGTCGCAAATCGGCACCATCAACCGATGTCGGAAGAGGTCATAATAGGAAGAGGCGCCCTGTTTCTGCCGCACCAGTCCGCATTCTTCCAGAAATTGCTGCGAAACTTTCATCTTCTGAGTCAGGTACGTAATCAGCCCGTCCCAGGCATTCGGCGCATAGCCCATGCGGAATTTTTCGATAATCGCCGCGTCCATTCCGCGCCGTTCTAAATACTCGCGCGCAAAACTGCCTTCTTCAGGATGACTGAGGAGGCTCTGGTAATAAACGCAAGCTTCCTCATAAAGCGCCCGAATCATCTGACGCCTGTCCTGCTCCTGACGCTGCTCCGGCGACTCGACTAATTGCACGCCATAGCGGTTAGCCAGGTCGCGCACTGTGTCCGGAAAATCCAGCCCCCGCACTTTCTGCACATACGCAAAAACGTCACCACCCTCGCCACAGCCGTAGCACTTAAATATGCCCTTTTCCGGACTGACATGGAACGACGGCGTCTTCTCTTTATGGAACGGACAGAGTCCCCTGAAATCTTTACCGGCACGCTTGAGAACCACAGTCTCAGAGACTACGTCGACAATGTTCGCTCTTGAGCGAACCTCAGAAAGAACTTCCCTGGTCACACCGGTCACGGCGTTACCTCGATTAGCGATGTATATACGAACGCCGCACTAGGAGCCGGCATGAGGATTTTATATCACGGATGCAATCGTTCCTCATTTACGCATTATTCGCCAAGTCGTGCTAAATTCTTTCACACTTCATGGATATCTTCTGGGATACTATGTCGCAGCGCGGGCCCGGTTTCCAGCAGGCCGCCAGTTCTCGGTCGCGGTTGAATAAAATTCAACTCTTGATGACAAGACAAACCAAAAGCAGAAGGTCAATCCTCATGAAAACGCTAATCAAAAACGGACGAATAATCACCGCTGTCGATGACTATTTCGGCGACATTCTTATTGAAGGCGAAACGATAAGCATGATTGGCAAAGAATTGACCATGGAAGTCGACAAAATAATCGACGCTAAAGGCAAACTGGTCATCCCGGGCGGAATTGACGCACACACCCATATGGACATGCCGTTCGGCGGAACCACTTCAGCCGACGATTTTGAATCGGGAACGCTGGCTGCGGCTCACGGCGGCACAACCACGATCGTAGACTTCGCTATCCAGACCAAGGGTCAATCAATCATAGAAGCGCTGGACATCTGGCATAAGAAGGCAGCAGGCAAAACGGCAATCGACTATTCTTTTCACATGATCGTCACGGATCTGCCCCACGAGCGGACCAGCGAACTCAAGCGCTTGATCAACAACGAAGGCGTCACCAGTTTCAAACTATTCATGGCTTATCCAGGAGTACTACTGGTCGACGATGCGACGATTTACCGAGCAATGTCTCTTGCTTCCGATCAAGGCGCGATGATTTGTATGCACGCCGAAAACGGTGTAGTCATCAATGAAATCATCGATCAAGCCTTGAAGGCCGGCAAGACCGCACCTAAATATCACGCGCTGACACGCCCAACCAAAGCGGAAAGCGAAGGCGTCAATCGCGCCATCGCCATTGCCGAGATGGCCGGTTCACCTGTCTACATCGTCCACCTGAGCTGCTATGACGCACTCAAGAAAGTCCAGGAAGCACGTGACCTGGGCGTCAATGTTTTCGCGGAGACTTGCCCGCAGTACCTTTTCCTCGATCAAAGCTACTACGACAAAGACGATTTCGAAGGTGCTAAATACGTTATGACGCCGGCGCTGCGCGAGAAGTGGAATCAGAACGAACTCTGGACCGGCCTTAGAATGAACGATCTACAGGTCGTATCTACCGACCATTGCCCGTTTTGCTTCAAGGATCAAAAGCAACTCGGCAAAGACGATTTCAGCAAAATTCCAAACGGCGGACCGGGCGTCGAGAATCGCATGAGTCTGATCTACAACGGAGGTGTAGTCGGCAACCGCATTTCAGTCAATCGCTTCGTCGAGATTACCTCAACCAACCCTGCCAAGATATTTGGTTTATTTCCGAAGAAGGGCACTATTGCTGTTGGATCCGATGCAGATATCGTCATCTTCGATGCAGACAAGAAAGTTACGATAAGCGCCGCCACCCACCACATGCGCGTAGATTACAGCTGCTATGAAGGTTTTGAAGTTCAGGGTGTTGCTGAAACCGTGATTTCTCGCGGCAAAGTCGTGATTGATAACGGGAAGTACACAGGGAAAGCTGGAGACGGCAACTTTGTGAAGCGGTCCCGAATCAACCTCAATTACGGTCAGGCAACCGAAGTACGGCGAGAGATGGCTCACTCGGGAAGTTAATTAAGCGAAAACTTCCAATACATCAGCGTGCAATATAGCTTGTTATAACGGACAATCTAATTACAACCAACCGGAATCTCTGGAGAATGGCAAATGGGATACACAACGGAATTCACTAGACCTGTCACTGAGGAACGCAACGATTCGACGATGGATCTGGACCTGCTCAACACAAACGAGCTGGTAGAGCGCATCCAATCGGAAGACTTCATCGTGGCCCAGAAGGTCAAAGAGGCGGCTCCGGAAATAGCAAAAGCAGTAGACATTGTTGTAGACAAACTTCGAGCCGGTGGCAGACTGATTTATTTCGGTGCCGGTACAAGCGGCAGACTCGGTGTGCTTGACGCCGCCGAATGCCCACCAACATTTGGTGTTAAAGCCGAACAAGTAATTGCGTACATTGCCGGCGGCAAAGAGGCGATGTTTCAGTCATTCGAAAGTGCAGAGGATTCGTTCGAACTCGGCACCACAGACGCTGAGGCAGTTGGACCTGGTGATGCCGTTATCGGTATTACTGCTTCGGGCAGAACACCGTATGTGATAGGCGCTCTGCAGAAGGCTAAAGAGTTAGGCGCAGCCACGATCTGCATCATCAACGGTCCTAACGAAATTCTTCAAACCACATGCGACGTGACGATTTGCGTTCTGGTCGGACCAGAAGCATTGTCAGGCTCAACCCGCATGAAAGCCGGCACAGCGCAAAAAATGGTTCTCAATTTGTTGTCGACTTGCTCGATGGTGAGACTGGGTAAGGTCTACGAAAACCTGATGGTTGACCTGTTACCGACCAACGAGAAGCTGCGCGAAAGAGCTGTTTCAATCATCTCACTGCTGGGCGGCGTTCCGCGCCATCTTGCAGAAGGAGCTCTGGTAGCCTCACACGAGAAAGCCAAAACCGCGATCTTGATGGTTAAGCGTAAAGTCGGCCGCGTTCAAGCAGAAGAATTGCTCGACCGTTGCAAAGGTTCTTTGCGCAACGCGTTAGTTACTGAAGTAGAATCGAACTAGTTTCTCTTCCTGACGTCACCTCCTCCATCGACCGTTGATAACCAGAGTAACTGACGTGACTGCGAAATATCCGCACCGCCACGCATCTCTGAAAAAACTGTGGCCGCTTAGCGGTCGCGCCCTGGCTAGAAAGAGGATCACTCGATTTCGATGAGCGACGAAATTAAAGTCGGAGCTACTATCAATTCGAAATACGAGCTCATGTCGGTTATCGGCAAAGGGCGAAAAGCGACTGTCTACAAAGGCTATCAGCATTTCGCAAAGAAGAGCGCGGCCGTCAAAATCCTCGATGCGCAAGCAAAAATTTCTGCCGATGATTTGAAACGCTTTCAAAAAGAAACGAAATTCCTGACCTCACTTCACGCACACAAAGGCATCGTCAACCTTCTCGATTTTGGAGCCGCTGGAATCGGGCAAGCCTATCTAGTAACGGAGTTAATCGAAGGTCCGACACTGAGACAACTACTCGACGAAAGAACCAGTCTGGATGCGACTACAGCTCAGAGTATCTTCGGACAAGTTATCGAAGCGCTCGCCTTTGTGCACGAAAAAAATATCGTGCACGCCAGTCTCAATCCAACCGAGATCTTGCTGACTCCAGCAGCGAAAGGTGCCGGTTATGCAACCACGGTTATCGACTTTGGTTCAGCAAAATCGCTTGAGGAACCCGGTGAGACGTTAAAAGTAGACCCGGGCGCTGAGCCCTCCCCGTATGCCAGCCCGGAACTGGCTGGTTGTAAAAGTTTCGATGCACGAACCGATATTTACTCAGTCGGATGCATGCTGTACGAAGCTCTGGTCGGCAAACTTCCTGAGTCTAATCCACCCACGTTCGCAACCGACACGACTGTTCCCCAACCATTACAGGAAGTGATCGTCAAAGCACTCAACCCTGATCCAGCAAAACGTTTCGCATCAATGAAAGAGATGGCAGCCGCCATGCCGCGCGGAAGTTCCGCCCCCAGCGACGAGAAGAAGGATCTCTGGGGATCGATCAAAGGCATGTTCAAATAGCACCACTGGCAGTGCTGGCAATCATTAAACAGTCGGTTATTTGGACCTTGTCAGTTCGATAAAAACGGCAAAAAAACCTACAATAGCCGGCGACGGCAGTCCGCACAAAACACTTTTAATCCGTTCTCCTTGAAGAAACGAATCTCCTCCCATTTTCTCGAATAGGCAATATACTGCCGATCGTCACTCAGACCTCGATAAGCGATGTGCACAACTCCGTTGCAGCAGTCTTCACCTTCAGTCTCGGCAACAGGCACGGGGACCTCTGATGCTTCTTTTAAGGCTACTCGCGCCAACATGATCGTTCGCCGATAGAGCTCCAACATGATCAGCACGAAGAGGATTGGCACCACCCATTCTTTGTGTACGAGAACAAGAATGCCGTAAGTATTTACGATCACCCAGCCGTAAACAATCAATAACTTGATACGTCGATCTACAGTGCCCGGCCACTTCAGGCTATAAGCAAGAAACGCAGCCGCTGCGAAGATCGAGTAGTCGTAGAAGAATACGTGCGGCACAATTATCGGAGTGGCAAAAACGCAAATTATTGCAGCGAGCGAAACCTTTATAGAATCCGACAACTGGGAGCGAACCAAGCGGCTTGCGAAGAACAAGCCGATTCCGCCCAGGACAGCCGAAAGCGCATATACCAGCGGTTTCACAATCGCGTGTTGTTCGACCGGAATGAGCAAAATAATTGCTCTGGGAAGACTGGTAGCAAGATGTTGCGCCACTCCAAACTTGAGGTCAGAGTACACTGCCTCTGCCAGTTTCAACGTATGAAGCCATTCGCTGAAGAGCGCTGCAGGAAACAAAGCCAGGTTTAAACCAATTATGACAGCGATACCGCATATGATGCCAATCATCGGTTTAAAACGTTTTGCAGTCGCAAGTGCAACCCCCATCATCAGGACCGGGATGAAGAATTGAGGTTTAAAAACCGCGAGCGACCAAACTAAGCCAGCGGGCAAATCCTGTCGTTTTAAAACAAAATAGAGTCCACCAATGAATGGCAATAATCCAAAGAGAACACTGACCTGTCCTATCCAAATCGAGATGGCTAGAGGAATCAGTGTAAGCGCTATCCAGGTGGCAGAAATATCCATGCCGTTCGCTTCGTCTGTTTTGGCAGCATATGAAGCAACCAGAAAAGCACAGAAAGCCAATCCGCCGAGTGACAACACCTGCCACACAAGCAGAGAATAACTAGACGGCAGCAAGCTCAAGGGAACAAAGAATCCTGCTACCAGCGGCATATACATGTATTCGGCGTTGGCCGGCGCAGGCAACAGCGGCAAAACCCGGTGCGCCGCACGATCGAAGGCACACTCACTGAACGAAGTGGCATCCGCCGCGGGATAAAGCAGTCCCGCTTGGCCCTCGCGAACGAGCGTGCCCGCCGTGTGGAAGGTCATCAAGTAATCCGACGTCTGGTTGACAGCAGGCAAAGACAAGTCGGTAAATCCGTACAGCAGAATGAGGATAAATCCCCAGCCGAAGCAGATTAGTGAGAGGGTCTTCTTCATTGTCGCCCGTGTGCGTGTTCTTGGGCGCTAATTATACAAGCTTTCCCATCCCGTGGGGATGGATTTGCCGCAAACGTTAAGGCACCATGCATGGTGCGTCGAAACTTTCGACAGTACTGTCATCGGAGTCAAATCCGCCGACACTACAGGCGGTGCCTCCCTTTTCGACAACCATATTAGTAAGCTGTTTGATTATTAGAAGGGGCGGGAATGTTGTCTGCGGCGACCCAACCTTGATCTATTGCACACGCCGGGAGGCTTGCAGTGTCAAACGCAGATGACCTGCTCAACGAATTTACCGGGTCGGACCCTTCACAACAATCTGACTTCATTAGACGCTACGAGGTTTTGGAAACCCTCGGACAGGGCGGCATGGGCATTGTGCTGAAAGCCCGTAATCGTGCGCTGAAGAAATTAGTGGCCATTAAGGTCCTGCATGCTGCAATGATTGGCGATGCAACCAACGGCAAACGTTTCGAAATCGAAGCACAAGCAGGCAGCAAACTCTCGCATCCCAACTTGGTTTCCGTGTTCGACTACGGTTACATCAAAGCCGACACGCCTTTTCTGGTGATGGAATACATAGAAGGAATCAGTCTGGACAAACTGCTAGAAGAACAACGTGGCCGACTTCCTCTGACGCAACTGCTCGATATCTTCAAACAGGTCAACAAAGGTCTTTCGTACATTCATAACAACGGCATTATTCATCGCGATCTGAAGAACAGTAACATCATGATTCAGATGATCGAAGGCGAGCAGTATGCCAAACTGCTCGATTTCGGCATCGCCAAAATCTTAGCTGATGGAGAAATTGATCCACAGCATTTGACTAAGACCGGAAGCGTCTTTGGAAGCCCGCCTTACATGAGTCCTGAGCAATGTCGAGGCATCAAAACCGATGCGCGATCCGACATTTATTCGATTGGATGTTGCATGTACGAATGCGTAGCCGGAAGTCCTCCACTGCTTGGCGATAACGCGTTGCAAACTTTGTTCAAACACGCAAATGAGCGACCTGAGCCGCTCAGCCACGGCAACTCTGAAATCGAGTCAAAGCTTGCAGAGATCATCCACAAGTGTTTAGAACTCTCACCTGACGATCGATTTCAAACGGCCAGCGAGTTGCTGGCTGCACTAAATGCTTTAACTCAATCACCCAGCCAACCTCACATGCCGATGTTGCAATCCGCAGAGAAAGCCGATCTCGACGCTCTTCGCAATCGAGTAATTGAACAGAAAGTCACCCGCGAAGGCCCCATACCGAGTCAAAAAGAATTTGGCAAAATCGCAGATTCAACCATGCCGCTTATCGCCAATACTCCCCGTGATACCAGAACGAAACCAGCAAGCAGCGCCCAGTTAACGACAGGAAGATTCAAAACCGAGGCGGACGAAGCGGTTAAAATACCGACACCGTCCCTCTTTAACGCGAAAACAAAAACAGCCATAGCAGTCAGCGCTTGCGCCGTTCTGCTGCTTTCGGGCGGATATTTCGCATTCGATTACTTTCAAAAGAGTTCGAAACAATCAGAAATCGACAGAACATTAGCAGAGGCCGACAGCACTTTTCGACTGGGCGAAAGTCATTTCAAACAAGCGCGTGCTTCCTTAAAGAAGGCATTGAAGCTCGATCCAACCAACGACGAGTTGGCCGGTCAAGTCTACTCGAGGCAAGGCCGAATGCTGCTACAGGAAAACAAGTTGAACGGAGCATTCGACGATTTCACTGAAGCCAAAAGACGCCTGGCGAAAACAAAAGATCAACATCAAGAGCTATACCTCGATGCCCTCGTGGGACTTGGAGAAATTCGCTGGAAACAAAAGTCTCATTCGCAAGCAGAAGACCAATTTATTGAAGCTAGAAAGCTCGCCCAGGAGTGGAACAGAGACCCCGTTGAAACAGGCAATATCTTCGCATTGTCGGCGCTCAATGCCAGGTACAACAATCGCGAGCAATCAGTTTTTCTCTACGATCAAGCCCTCGACGAATATCAGAAAGCGAAGTCAAAACCGGCAGACAGAATCGCCAATGCTTATATAGAAAGCGCGCAGGTGAAGAAGAAAATGGGCGCCAACAAAGACGCACGAGGGCGACTGAAAGAAGCACAGAACCAATGCGACAAAATCGACGATCAATCGCTCAAGTCGGAAACACAAAGAAGAATTAGCGAATTGGTCGCCACAATACCAGCCACCGACTCCATCGGACGCCACCCTGATCCTGGCGAAGTTAGTAATGCCACAGTCACACAGGCTCAATTAAATAATGCACCAGTACAAAATTCAGCGACGACACAGGAGCCGGCAGCAGCAGAACCTTCCTCCGGCGGAAACAATGATACCGTCGGCGCCACCACATCTGCAACACCCGAAAAGAGCTTGACATTACAAAAGCAGTTGGCTGAGAACGCTAAGATGAGAGAGGACATAGAGGCGATTAAAGAAGCGACCGTGATGAAACAGCAATGGAATTCGCTAGCTAAATCGAGCTTCCAAGACGTTTCCCAACAGCTCAATACATTGAAAGATGTTCGAAGCATGCCCACAAACAGTCAAACATCTTCGAGTTTTTCATCTACGACGGATCAACTTCGAAGCGTGAATCAATATCGATCGCCCTCCCGATCATCGTCCACTAAATGGGGCAAAAATCAATGGGGCGGTAACCAATAAGCCGGCGGGGTGCGAAGTTCGATTGCACAAAATTTTTGAGCAAATGTCCTGCGTTCGAAGGCTTTGCGAAATCAAGCACCACGTCCGGTGGCGCAATCAAATCACGCGACTGGCCGGCAACGTAACCTTAAAAGTGGAGCCCTTGCCTACTGTCGATTCCACATCGATCGTGCCGTAATGACGCGCCACGATCTCGTTGGTAATAGCAAGTCCCAAACCGGATCCGCCCGCTTCACGATTGCGAGATTTTTCGCCCCTGAAAAAACGTTCAAAAATATGCGGCAAGTCGTCGGCTGCAATTCCCGCGCCGGTGTCCTGAATTACAACCTGCACTCTCTTGTTATCCGGCTCATCGCAACTGAGCATGACCTTCCCGCCAGATGGCGTGTAATTGATGGCATTGCCGAGAAGATTGATAAACGCACGCTGCAATTGATCGCCGTTTCCCTTCAAGCGGAAACCGTTGCCGTTAGGAGATTCCAACCATTCGGGCACCGCCAGTTGGACATCTTTATTCTGCGCTTGATTTCGAACCTGATCGACAGCTTCGCTGAGAATCTGATTGAGACTGACTTCGTGCTGCCAATCCTTTATATCCATTGTCGATGAGTCGAGCTTCGAAATATCCAACAAGTCGCGAATTAAGCTGGTCTGCCGCTCGACGAGTTTTTCAAGCGAACGCAAAAATTTTCCGCGCAGATCCGGATCCTCCGCGGCGCCAGCCATCATCGCATCTACAACCGATCCGATCGCCATGGTCGGCGTCTTCAATTCATGACTGGCATTGGCAATAAACTCCTGACGCAGCCGTTCTTGCTCACGCAATCGGCCAATCATCTGGTTAAAAGACAAACTCAATTCACCGATTTCATCGCGGCGACTGACCGGCAAGAAGCTTGAAAGATCGCCTGAGATCGAGATCTCCTTGGCCAACTTGCTAACTTCTTTTACTGGTCTGTTGACCTTCTCCGCCAACCACAGACTGATGAGAACGGTAATAACACCAGTCGCCAGGATAATTTCAAGAAACACAATCAAGTCGCGACGCAGTCGCTGCTCAACTTCGGTGAGCTGAATTCCGACACGCACAACCCCGGCGGTGACACCAGCAGAACGAATTGGATACGCCACATACATCCAGTTTGTATTGGTCGATTGTTCGGTTCTGTTAATTATTGCAATGATACCGGCAAGCGCGTCATTGATTTCGGAATCGCTGGAGATGTTCTCGCCATGCCCTTCCGCGGGGATACGCTCGTGTTCCGTTTGACGCTCGTCGATACTTTCATCTTCCGGACCAGAGTCGGCAAGCACGTGCCCATCTTTGTCGACAACCGTTATCGCCACACCAATCTTGGTGGCACGCCGATCCACCGCGTCCTGAATGCGCATGCGCGACGCCTTCGAATCAAGTGTCAAGTCGCTGTCGATTTCAAGCGCAAGGTTGACCGCCTCAACCTCCAGCTGGCGCTGAAGATCTGTCGTCGATTCCGCCTTGATTGTCACCAGCGCCCAGAAACTGACAGCCAACAACGCAATAGTAATGATAAGTAGATAAGTGAAGAGAAGTTGGTTCGCCAGACTGCTGAAAAACCATCTATGGATCGTATTTTGAAAAAACGTTTTAATCCGATTCAAAAGGAGCTTCCATTCTTCATTGTGGAAATCCGCACAGCACCATTCCATCGTAACGCGAATCTTTGCAGTACTCCACCTCCACTGCTCACTCCTGAGCTATGTGGATTTTTTCACCAGATTTTTACCTCAGCAAATAGTGCCGCGCGTGGCACTCCCACATAGGGCATAGGGATGTTTATCAGTCTCATGAATACGAAAACTATTCCAGACGTTTAAGACAAAACGGATTTTCTGTGGGAAACTGATGTTTGTAACTATAATTCCGAAAAGGAAGGATAGTAGTAAGTTCTGGAGGTCTATACCGAATGTCTACGGTGGCAAATGTAACCGATGCAACCTTCGAAGCAGAAGTTCTGAAGGCTGATATCCCGGTGCTGGTAGACTTCTGGGCTCCATGGTGTGGTCCTTGTAAGGCGGTAGCGCCTGTTGTTGAGGACCTGTCCAAGGATTTCGCAGGAAAGATCAAGGTAGTCAAATTGAATACCGATGAGAATCCTAAGACAGCCCAGGCGTATCACATTAGAGGCATTCCGAGCCTATACCTGTTCAAATCAGGTCAGGTTGTCGAGCAAGTAGTTGGTGCGGTTCCAAAATCGACACTGGCCTCAGCGATCAACAAACACGTAGGTTAGGAAAAAGAAACAGCCCATCTGCAAAAGGTGGACCAGCCCGCGTTTCGACGCGGGCCTGTTTTAGTTACTAAAAAAGGAAGGTCATATGCGCCGTTTCTTCAAAAAAACATTGATGGCATTGCTCACGCTGATTCTTGCCGGCACATCCGTGCCTGCCACGACCCAGCAGGCTCTGGCAGATGACAAGAAAGCCAACCAGGAAGAGTCGGTCAAATCGGTCAGCGACTCCACCTTTTCAAAAGAAGTTCTCAAGTCGGACAAAACAGTCCTGGTTGATTTCTGGGCGCCCTGGTGCGGACCTTGCCGGATGCAAGGACCGATCGTCGAAGAAGTTTCAAACGAACTAAAAGGTAAGGCCAAAGTAGTCAAGCTCAACACAGACGAGAATCAAAAGACTGCAGCGGCCTACAACATCACAGGCATCCCAGCCCTGATCATTTTCAAAAACGGTAAAGTCGTCGAGCAAAAGGTCGGCTTGACCAAGAAAGACGAACTGTTGGGAACCATTAATAAGCATTTATAACAAGCTCAAGTGAGCTGCACGTATCCAAAACGGACACACAACATCTATCAATCACAAGGGGAAAGATATGATCAAAAACCAGGGTAGGGCAGCCATGTTTTTAGCTGGCGCATTGCTAGTGACGGGACTAATCAGCCCGGACGCAGCACTTGCCGGAAAAGGCAAGCAATGCAAAACATCCGCCAAGTGCTCCAGAACGACCGGAAATAAAAACGACATCGTCAACACCGCCCAACGGGACGGTTCGTTCAAAACCTTAAGTGATGCACTTTGCTGCACTGGTTTGTCCAACACTTTGCATGCTAAAGGCCCATTCACCGTTTTTGCTCCAACCGATGAAGCCTTTGCCAAACTTCCTAAAGACCAGAAAGAAGCAATCGCCAAAGATGCAGCTAATCTCAAGTATCACGTCGTCAAAGGAAACTATTCCGCAGCCGACTTGAAACAAAAACGCTCGATCACCACTGTTCAAGGCGAGTCCTTGATGCTCAACACCAAAGACGACGCTCTTGTCGTTGACGGCGCAGTCGTGACCAAGGGTGATATTCAATGTAGCAATGGGGTTATCCATGTGATTGATTTCGTCTTAGTCCCAGAGCGCGGCAAGTAATAAAATCGTGCGCAAGTTCGCACTGTATGGGAATATTAAAGGTAGGTCCTCGGACCTACCTTTGTTTTTTGAGGATGGACAATGAAAGAGATGTTTGCCGGTTTTCTTATCGCCCTTGTGGTAGGGAGCCTGTGGAACCAGTTTCAAGGTCTGGATTCGGGCGTAGCTTCGGCAGCATCTGGAACACCAGGTGGCACCGGCGGTGGAGGCATGCAAAATCCTATCGGAAACGCTGCTCTTAATCCGCAAGGGCAATTAGGGCAAGAACTTGTAGTCGACATCGATGAAGGATCGTTTCAGGGTTATGTGCTGGATTCAAGAGAGCCTGTTTTAATCGAGTTCTACACTGATAATTGTCCACACTGTGTAAAAATGGCTCCAGTCCTTGGTCAGTTAGCTTATAACGGCCAGGGAGTTTTTCGAATATGCAAAATCAATGCAGCCAAAAGCACTGCACTAGCCGAGAGATATGAGATTAAAGGCGTCCCAGCTTTCGCATTATTCGTGGACGGACATAAGATGGACTCGACATCCGGAGCTCGTTCCTTCACTGAGATGCGCAGCTGGCTAAGTCAAAATCAGATAACCGTTCCCGATTCGCCAACATCGATGTAAGCAAACCGCGCGCTGGATGGAAAACGCGTCAATTCGAAATTTTCCAGCTTTTAAAGTTATAGTTTAAGAGTCGACCTTCCAAAAGCCGCATCGGATCGGTCTTTACGGGGCAGCATAAGTGAGAAATTACATTATCGTTACTATCATTGTGCTGAGCATAGCAACAGCTATGGCTGGGAACACGTCTCAGCCGCAGCCGATGAAGCCTGGCATTCTCAGCGAAATAAAACCTGCGGCAATCGGAGCAGTAATCACTGACTCCGGATTGGTCGGTGAATTTTTCATGGTAGATGGCTATAGAGCGCACACGATGCCCGATAGCGTAGTAAACGACGAAACTAAAGAGCAAATAGATTTCCCACAAATGGGACGTATTCACTAACTATTTAATTGCAACGAAACAGGATAGGAACATGAAAAACTGGGCGAAATGGACACTCTTGATAGCATGGACCGCCGTGCTGATATTCACTGCGCAATTTTGGAATCCCTTCGCATCGTTTCCTGCGCTGCTGAAATACTCGGTGATAACAATCGTTGGTGCCGCCATTTTTGGCGCTCTAATGATTATTATGCAGTTCTACATATTGCTCAGCATCATATTTCCACTGCCACCACGTGCCGATTCGAAAGCGCCGAAAAGTGTTTGGCGCAAGACGTTCAAATTCTTATTCAAAGATCCTCCCATTAATCCCAAAGCACCAAAGTCCCTTGCAGAGCTGATCGGTAACGATAAGGCAAGAACCGAGATCAGGGAAGTGATAGACATTCTGCAAAACAGCCAACACTATATGGAGTCAGGTGCTGACGTTCCCAAAGGAATGCTTTTTGTCGGACCACCTGGTGTTGGTAAAACTCTTTTTGCACGAGCCATCGCCAACGAAGTCGGTGTGCCGTTTTACGTAGTCGATGGCGCTAGCATGAGCGGTTTGATTTTCGGTCTCGGTACACTAAAACTAAAAACTCTTTTCCGAAAACTAAAATCTCACGAACGAGCGATCTTGTTCATCGACGAAATCGAGTCCATGGGATCTCGTCGACAGTCTGACACCGGAGTCGGCGCTCAGTCAGATATGAACATGACTCTGAATACGCTCCTCACTGAGATGGATGGATTCCATGGATCAAAACTGCTCGTCATTGGTGCCACCAACAATGATGGCATGCTCGACCCAGCACTGATGCGCGCTGGTCGAATGGATAGAAGAATTTACTTCCAACTTCCTTCACCGGAAGAGCGAAAGCTTCTGTTTACGTATTATTTAAGCAAAGTTGTTTGCGGCGAAATCGACATCGACGAAATAGTTATGTTGACGGCTAACTACTCTCCTGCAGATATTGCCAATGTGGTCAACGAAGCGGCACTGCTTTCCAGACGCCCCAACGGTCCGAATCATGTCACCACAGAGATGATCAAGTCGGCCTTGGATAACATCTCAGTGGGTCAAGAAAGGACACTCACGTCAGGTGTGGAGCTTATCACTCACGACCCGACTATTCGACTGGATGACGTTGTCGGCATCGACGAAGTGAAACAAGACATCAGTGAAATCATTGACTTCCTGAAACGTGGTGAAGAACTGCGGAAGATCGGCGCTTACTTGCCCAAAGGAATTATGATGGTGGGGATGCCCGGAGTTGGCAAAACCATGCTAGCTAAAGCGATTGCAAACGAAGCTGGCGTGCCGTTCTTTGGAATTTCTGCGACCTACTTCAAAAGCATGTTTCGCGGCGAAGGTGCAGCGAGAATACGCAACCTTTACAGCCAGGCGAGAAAGAGTCCAGCAGCGATCATTTTCATCGATGAAATTGACGCCCTCGCTGGAACCATGACCGAACAAGGTAATAATCGCACAACTGAACTGAACCAGATACTGGTCGAACTAGACGGCATTGGCCGCAGTAATGTGATCACCATTGGCGCCACCAACCAGGAACAAGAACTTGATCCGGCCTTCCTTAGAACCGGTAGATTCGACCGTAAACTCTACATTGGTTTGCCCGACGCCGAAGCCAGAAAGAAAATTTTTGAACGCTATCTGAAGAAGATCAAGTTGGAATCGGAACAAGATTTAGACAAACTAGCCAAGCTATCGTTCAACTTTTCAGGATCCGATATTCAAGCCACAGTTAACGAAGCCGCAATTCTTGCCGTTCGCAAGAAGAAAGACAGAGTTGATGAGGAGGACCTCGAAGAAGCAGCACGTCGAATGTCTGTAGGCGCTGGACATAAGCTCAACACCAGTGGAATGAACTTATCGAGAGTTCCGGATCTGGACGTTAAACTCGATGACATCAAAGGTATGGATGAGGCGAAAGCTGAAGCAGCCGAAGTGGTGGCACTTCTCAAAAACGCAGATCTTGTTGAGAAGAGCGGTCTGAAATCTCCAAAAGGTGTGCTCTTAGTGGGATCACCGGGCACGGGGAAAACAATGTTGGCAAAAGCAATCGCTAACGAAGCGGGCGTCGCTTTCTACTCAATTGCAGGAACAGACTTCGTTCAAAAGTGGGTAGGACTCGGCGCCCAGAGAGTGCGCGCTATCTACGAGCAGGCCCGTCGTAGTGGTCAACCAGCAATCGTTTTCATTGATGAAATCGATTCGGTAGGAGCGAAAAGAATTCAGGATACAGGCGCTGGGGGTCAACACGAATTCAACGTGACGTTGAACCAACTTCTTGTGGAAATGGATGGCTTTGGGAAACACAAAGTACTCACCATTGGTGCAACCAACAACCCGGATTTGCTGGATGACGCCTTGCTCAGAGCGGGTCGCTTTGATCGAAGAATCGAAGTTCCCCTGCCTAACTTAGAGGGACGAGAAGCTATTCTCGGACATTACTTGAAAGAACTCGAGATGGACGATTCAGTCAACGTACTGGAAATCGCAAGAATGACGGTGTTTGATTCCGGCGCAAATCTAGCCAACATAGTCAACGAAGCCGGTTTAATTGCAATTCGAAATGGTCGACTGGAAATCAATCAGATCGACATGATTAAGGCAATACAACGAGTCCACTTTGGCGCTCACAGAAGCCAGCACATTGTTCTGGATGATCTGTGGAAAACCGCTTATCACGAGGCTGGACACGCGATTGTCTCCTACTATCGTGACTTGCTGGAACGCATTCAAGTCGTCACGATTATTCCTAGTGGGCACGCCTTAGGCTATATGTGGTCAGTCGCGAAAGATGATTATATGCACCACGTCAAAAACAAAATGGAGCTACTCTCTGATATCGAGGTCTCATTGGGCGGGTATGTCGCTGAACACATTATTCGCGACACCAACGCCCAGGGAGTGTCTTCTGACTTGACCCATGTCGCCCACACTGCGTCCAGAATGGTCCGTAACTGGGGTATGGGTTCATTCGTGTTCAACACTGATGCCGCATTTGGCGAATACACCGATAACCGCGGAGCATCAGCGGAAACAGAGCGTGAAATTGAACTCGAAATCAAGAAAATTGTTGACGGATGTCTTGAAAATGTGAACAGTTTATTGCGCACGAAACGTGCCGAACTAGACAAAATGGCGGCAGCGTTGATGGAGAAAGAAACGCTTTATTTCAAAGATATCGTCGCTATTTTGGAACCCGAAAAAACGCTTGAGGAAATCAACGCGGAAATTGCAACGCTGTCGGAGCGCAAGTTGGTTGGCACCAAGCCTGTAATCGATTTGAACTTCATTGCAGGTTTAAGCGGGATCTCTAAAAGAAAGGCCGGAACTAATGGAAACGGCACTATGAAGTCCGGTTCTCCGGATCCCAATGGAGCTACTTCTAAAGATTTAGACCCGCCAAAATCGGACATCAATCCAGCCGAATAGTCATTCCATCACAGCAACACTTGAAACCATTCAAAGGCGCCCTTAGTCTCTGGCTCATCGCGTCCTTTCTACCGGTGTGCGCTGCGCAAGTGTCAAATAAACCAGACACCGCTGATAGTGCCTCTGTGACGATAGAAAATATAAAGCCCTATCCGGAACTGGATTCGCTTTTTCGAAGATCTAGCGGAGGATGGATAGGCGCAGATGGGGCATATTCAATCCCTCTGAGTACGACAAAAACCATTTGGACTTTTGGCGACACATGGATAGGCCGAATCGATGGGAATAGGCGATCAGCTAACTGCGCAATGATCAATAATTCAGCAGCAATTCAGTCAATAGCGAAAGGAAAAAGGTTACATCCACTGCAGTTTCTCTGGAGTCCAGGTGACCCACCGTTGTCGTTATGGAAGTCCGAAGAGCCAAAATTCTACTTCTGGCCGGGAGATGGTATCGCGCTAGATGAAAAGCTTTTTGTTTTCCTTCACAAGATAACGGCTGAAAAATCGAAACCAGAGCCGTTCCAATTTCGTACAGTCTCTGATTGTGTAGTCAGGATCGACAATCCCTTGGCTCCTTCGGCCGAGTGGCAGATGAGGTATTCCGACCTCGGCAATGACGCGGAAAAATTGGAATACGGAACTGCCACCATATGCGATGACAAACATGTTTACATTTATTGCAGCGATCGCTCTCGTCAGGACGGACTTAACGCGCACCCAGCGATACTCTGTCGTTTGTCGAAAGACGATTTCAAAAATCATCACTTCAATAAAATTGAATACTACAAAAACAATGGAGCGGAAACCAATTCGATCGCCTCACGAGAGCGGGACAGCGACTGGGTTTTAAATCCGAAAGGCAGCACCATAATTTTCCCAGACGCCGCGCCGGAGATGTCTGTTACGAGAGTCGATGGAATTCCTGGTTTCATTGCAGTCTACATGCCACCACTCAGCAAGGAAATTTTCATCCGTCACGCGATGGCACCACAAGGACCGTGGAGTGATCGAATCAAGATTTACGATTGCCCGGAAAAAGACGATGGCATTCTTTTGTACAGCGCTAAGGCGCATCAAGAACTGGCGCGCGAGCCAGGAGAATTGGTAGTGACGTACTGCAGAAATTCTAAAGACAACAAAATGCACTATAAAGACGCCAGCATCTATTTTCCCCAGGCAATTCGAGTCAAACTGAAGTCGAAGTAACACTTTGCTTCGATACTGCATATAGTGTCAGTCAATTATGACCAGTTCACTACGGTGCACGGCACAGACAGGGTGAAAATGGCTTCGGAGTTTAAGGGATGCGTGTCGGCAAGGTTTCTGCAAGAATAGTCATTTCTTCCAATACCGTGCATTCCGACCAATTCGTGGTATAGAAAATATGGAGACCCGCTCATGCTTCAGCTGATTTAGATTAAATCGCGCTGCGAACTATGCCGTCTGAGAACTGTTTAGTCTGAGAAGTCATTCCCCTGTGAACGTGTTTATCACCGCAGCAACGTTGCGTTGCGGTGAAAATCATTTCCCATTCCTTGCAGATAGCATGACAAATTTAAAACAAAACAAATCGAGGCAGACGCAATCTGCCGCCGTTGGTGACGAAGAGAAGCAAAGCATTCAGGCTGAGGTATTCGACCTCACATTCGATGCCGTCGTTGTTCGCGACATTGATGGTTCAATTCAGCTCTGGAACAAGGGAGCCGAAGAGTTGTACGGCTTTGCTTCAAAGGAAGCGCTTGGTACTAAATATGATGAGCTTCTGCATACCGAATATCCACAAAATGCTGATGAAATTATTTCTTTAGCTCACCTGAATGGACGATGGGACGGGGAGTTGGGCCATACTTCCAGAGCAGGTGAGCCACTTACGGTTCGCAGCAGATGGACGGTGAAGTTCAATGCCGACGGGCAACCATATCGACTGGTGGAGATAAATCGAAATATCAGCGATCAAAAAAACGCACTTAAGAATCAGTCGATCGATAGAGAAAATCGAGAAATCAAAGTCCAGGAGCGAATCGTCGAAGTAGCCGACGCGGAAGAATTGCTCCGCACTAAAGTGCTGGAAATTGAGAAATCGGACGAACAACGCGAACTTCGCGTCCAGGAGCGAATCGTCGAACTTGCCGCTTCTAAAGAATTGCTCGAGTCTAAAGTGAGCGAATTAGAAAAGGCTGACGAGCAGCGGGAACTGAGGGTTCAAGAAAGAATCATCGAACTGGCAGAATCCAAGCAATTGCTCCAATCAAAAGTAATGGAAATCGAGTCGGCAGACGAGCAACGCGAACTCAAAGTTAGAGAACGCATTACCGAGCTTGCCGAATCAAAAGAGCTGCTCAATACTAAAGTAATGGAGATTGAAAGATCGGATCTCCAGCGGGAGTTGAGAGCGACTGAGCGCTTTGCAGAGCTCGCCGCGTCAAAAGAACTTCTGCAATCCAAAGCGATGGAAATCGAAAAGGCTGACGAGCAAAGAGAACTCAGGGTGGTAGAACGGCTCCTTGAGCTTGCCGAGTCCGAATCAATTTTGAATTCAAAGGTTATGGAACTCGAAAGATCCAACGAGGAGCTCCAACAATTCGCATACATCTGCTCTCACGATCTTCAAGAACCACTGCGGGTTATATCAAATTACACCCAACTACTTTCGAAGCGATACAAAGGTACGCTTGACGAGAAAGCCGATCTATTTATCGGATTCGCTGTGGACGCCGCCAAGCGAATGCAAGACCTGATTAACGACCTGTTGCTATACAGCCGACTGCAAACCAAAGAGCAAGTCTTTTCGACCGTAAATTGTTCGGACGTGGTGGATATGGCTCTGGCAAATCTCCAGTTGGTTATTGCTGAGTCAGCCGCCACCATTAATTGTCAGAAGCTACCCGAGATATCCGGTGACAAATCGCAGATACTGCAACTGTTTCAAAATTTGATTGCCAACGCGATCAAGTTTCGTGGACAGTCGCCGGTTGTTATTGAAATCACAGCGACAAAAGACGACAACATGTGGCTGTTTCAAGTTAGCGACAATGCCATTGGCCTGGACCTTCAGTTCGCAGAACGAATCTTTTTGATTTTTCAAAGATTACACACAAAAGAGGAATACGTAGGCAGCGGAATCGGTTTGGCTGTATGCAAGAAGGTGGTTGCAAGACACGGTGGAAACATCACAGTGGTGTCAGAGCCAGGGCAAGGTGCGACTTTTCAGTTCACTATTCCAGTCATGAACGAGGGAAAATGAAATGGCCAGTACGATGATAAACGTTCTATTGGTGGAAGACAGCATCGCTGATGCCACCATGATCCGCGAAATATTCCTGGACGAAAAAATTGAGGTCGAGCTAGCCGTAGTTCGAGATGGTTTCGAGGCAATGGACTATTTGCTTCTTGCTGGAAAACACACTAATGCAGTCAGACCAGATTTGATTCTCCTTGACCTCAATATGCCAAAAAAAGATGGTCGGGAACTTCTCAAAGAAATCAAAGAGATACCACACCTGAAAACGATTCCGGTGGTTATTTTAACGACATCAAAGGCACAAGAAGACATTCTGGGAAGTTACAACCTGAGCGCGAGTTGCTACGTAGTTAAGCCGATAGATCTTAATCAGTTTACCAACGTGATAAAGTCGATCGATCACTTCTGGTTCAATTCGGTCAATTATCCCCGGTCAAACGAAGATGCACCCTAGCTCGACGACAATTCTTTTGGTGGAAGACAATCTGCCCGATGCGCACTACACAATGGAGTTGCTGCCTTCGGCTGATTACACTTTTATCCCGGCAGTAAGCCTGGCTCAAGCCGTTGAATGCCTTGGCAGCAATAACATCGACGTGGTCCTTCTTGACCTCTCATTGCCGGACAGTCATGGTCTTGGAACTGATCAGCGACAATGGTTTTTGCCGCTTGGCGTCAGACAGATTTGCCGCTTGACTGTCGCTGAATGTCACTAGATCTTAAATGTCTGAATCTGTATTTGCAGAGCTTGCGACAGTACGATTACCGCC
>Ga0163152_10000551_pt1 | contig 65100 bp, 46 predicted proteins | sample OliLakLV19MP8IB2_FD_148635 | JGI IMG/M metagenome (GOLD analysis project Ga0163152, IMG submission 148635) | Freshwater microbial mat bacterial communities from Lake Vanda, McMurdo Dry Valleys, Antarctica - Oligotrophic Lake LV.19.MP8.IB-2 | ecosystem: Environmental > Aquatic > Freshwater >... | reverse complement strand
ATCGTCTGGTGCTGAGGATTCTCCGCGAGCGGCTGCCCGCAACGGACACACAGGTCCTCGATCGCGGGATTGCGCGTGCCGCAGTGCACGCACCGCAGGGCCGGCTCTTCCGGAGGTGCGCTCTCGATCGGCTCGCCCTCGGGATCGGCCTCGCTTTCGCTTTCCCCCGGGCCTTCGGCGTCTGGCTCCGGTGCGGCGCGGCGCGTGCGCACGCTCTTCGACGGCTCGTCCGGCGGGAGGTCGGCGTCGACGAGCGACGCATCGCCCGACGATCCCTCGTCGTCGAGGAGTGTCGCCCGCGGGACGGTCGCGCGGAGCGAATCCGGATCGAGACCACGCAAGCGCAGCTCGAGGCGGAGGGCATCGACGGCCTCGGGCGCGAGAGTGTCCCGCTTCTCGAAGAACCCGAGGAGCTCCTGTGCGGCGAGGTCGCGGTATTTCTTCGCGAGCCGGAGGCGCTCGTCGTCCGTGGCGCTCACAAGACCTTGATCCTAACCCAAATCCGCCTACAGCGAATCGAGCGTGGCCGCGAGGTAGATGCCGGTGCCGCCGAACACGAAGTTCGGGAGCCACGCCGCGAACTCCGGCGGAAGCGCACCAGCGGAACCGAGCGCGCGCGCGAACGCGAGCACGAGGACATAGCCGAACGCGATGACCACGCCGATGAGGAAGCCGGTCGCGGCGCCGCCACGGCGGTGCTCGCGGAACGCGAACGGAGCGCCGAGCAGCGCCATCACGAATCCGGCGAGCGGCATCGCGTAGCGCGAGTAGAGGTCGACCCGCTCCTTCACGACATCCTGCCCGAGGCGCTCGCGGTCCTTGATGATCTTGCGGAGATCGCCGGCGCTGAACTCCTCCGTCTTCTTCACCTTGTCGGCGAGATCGCCCGGAACGATCGACACGGGCAGCACCGACTCGGCGTCGCGCGTCACCTGGAGCAGGCCGTTCGAGTCGACGGTTGCGGTGCGGGCGTCGCGAAGCGTCCAGTGCTGAAGCTCGTCGTTCCAGATCGCCGCCGTCCCCTCGATGCGGAGCGGCGCCGTTCCCTCATCGCCGGGCTTCAGGTAGAGGACGCCGAGGAGCCCCTTCTTCCCCTTCTCGACGACACCGACGTTGAGGAAGCCTCCGTCCACGTAGAACCACTGGTTCCGGCGATCGGTCGGCGTCTTGACCCCCTTCTTCGCCGACTTGATCTGGTCGAGCACCTCTCGCTTGCGCGCGTTCGCCTCGGGGACGACGTACTCGGAGAGGCCGAACTGCGCGAACGACGAGACGAGCGCGAGCAGCGCCATCGGCAGGATGATCGATCGCCGGCCGACTCCGCCCGCGAGCATCGCGGTGATCTCGTTCCGTTTCGAGAGGCCCGCGAGCGCGATCAGCATCGCGAAGAGCGCGGAGAACGGCAGCACGTAGTGGATGAACTCCGGCGCCTGGAACATCGTGTAGCGGAACACCCGCTCGAACGACGCCTCGTGTTTCAGGAAGTACCCTGCGCGGTTCACCAGATCGACGACGATCGTGAGGCCGGAGAAGCCGAACACGCAGAAGAAGAACCACTGCAGGTACTCGAGGCAGATGTAGCGCCAGAGAACCCAGATCCTCACCGGTTGAACCTCGCGGTGAGATTCTCGAGGAAGGTCGGCTCCTCGCGCGCCTGCGCGCGGAAGAGCCAGACGCCGAAGACCAGGAAGACGGCGTTGGGGAGCCACGCGGCGATGAGCGGAGGAATCACGCGGCGCTCGCCGAAGCCGTCGCCGAATCGCACGAGCAGGTAATACAGCATCATCATGCCGACGCCGTAGAGGTAGCCGCGGCCCTTGCCGTGGCGAGGGTCGTTGATGCCGAGCGCCATGCCGAGGATGCCCATCAGAAGCGCCGAGATCGGATAGGCGAACTTCTTGTGGAACGCCATCCAGTCGCGGCCCTTGGCCTTGTCCCCTTTCGCGAGCAGGAAGCCGTAGAGCTCGTCGGGGTACATCTCGTAGGGATCCTTGCCGGGGAGATCGACGGTCGTCTCCGGCAGGATGTTGTAGTCGAGGCGCTTGAAGGTGATGCGCGAGACGGGCTCGTCGGCGGCGCCGAGATGGTCGATCGTACCGTCGACGAGGCGGAGCACGATGGAGCGGCGATCGGGATCCGCGATGACGAGGCCCTGCCGCGCGTGGACGGCGAAGCGCTTCTTGTCGGTCTCGCCGGCGAGGAAGACGTTCTCGAGACGCGACTCCTGCGGACTGACCGCGTCCGCGTAGATCACGAGCCCGAAGAAGTCGGTGTTGAACGTGCGCGGCTGCACGAGACCGGCTGCCTTCGTCTCGCCGAGCTTGAAGATGAAGCTCTTGATCTGGCTGCGGCCCCACGGCTCGCCGTAGGACGACATCGCCGCCGTGATCAGACTCGCGAAGAGGCCGAGCATGAGGACCGGAGGCAGAAGCTGCCAGAGCGACACGCCGCCGGCGCGCATCGCGATCATCTCGGAGTCCGACGAGAGGCGGCCGAACGCGACGAGCACGGACAGGAGGAACGCCGCCGGCACGACGAACAGCAGGACGGGCGGGAGCAGATACGTGATCAACAGCCCGAAGCCGTAGGGGCCGATGCCGAACGCGAGGACCTGGTCCGCGAGCTTCAGGACCTGCGGCATGAGCGCGACGAACGACAGCACGAACGTGCCCACGATGAACGGGGACGCGACTTCGCGGAAGACATAGCGGCCGAGGACTCGGGTCATTCGCGGGCGTGGGCGTGGACGGTCGGGACCGCAACGCCATTCACGTTTCGCGAGACTATCACCGCGGAATCAGTGGAGCAGTCCGCCTTCGTTCATGCCGGGGAAGAGCTTCCCGGCGCGCGGATCGCCGTACATGTGGACCATCTTCCCGCCGGTCAGCGAGACGATGAAGCCGAGGTCCCCCATGTGGATGTTGCCGTCCGCTTCGACGAGGCCCTTCGGCGGATTCAGGAACGGCGCCGCGTCCTGGAACGCCGCGACGACCGCGCGATCCCAGCCCGGCACGCCGCAGCCGTGAACGATGTCGACCGCGACCAGCGAGCCGTCGGGCGCGAGCACGATGTTCACTCGCGTGAGGTAGTCGCGCTTCTGGATCTGGCCGGGGTTCGCGGCGCGCACGTGTTTCACCCAGAACGGCTCGACCTGGCCCTGCACGCGGTGCCAGAACGACGCGAACACGAACTCCTTCGCGTTGAGCTGCGTGCGGTCGCCCTTTCGCACGTTCGGGAGGTAGTCGTTGTTCGGTGCGCCCGCCATCGCGAGCTCGGCGCCGGCGCCCGGCTGCTCGATCGCGCCGCCCGGACGTCCCGGTGCGCCCGAGATTTGCCGGGGATGCGCTTCGGGACGCTTCGTGAGGATTCCGAACGGATCCTTGTCGAGCATCTCGGTGACGGGACGGCCGTCGGGGGTGAGCTCGCCGCTCTCGCCGTTGTCGCCGAGTTGCGGCCCGATCACGGCGAGCTGCGATTTCGCGTCGCCCGCGAACGCGTCCTTGCTCGACGATGCGTCCTTGCCGAGACCCTTGAACTCGTCGGCGACGACGCCCGGCGTCAGCGCCTGGTCCTTCGCGACGGTCTCCTCCGCGACGCGGCGGTCGAACTCGGAGAGGTACTTCGCGTCGTCCGGCGCCTTCTCGGGCGCGTTGGGCTTCGCGAGCTGCACGAGCTGGCCCTTCGGATCGGTCCGAGGCGCGGGCGGAAGCTCGACGTTCACGCCGGGAATCCGCGCGAGCTCCTTCACCTGCCGGTTGAGCTCGGGGAAATCGGCGAGGTCGATGATCTCCATGACCGGCGCCGCCGCGGGCGCGGCCTTCGGTCCCCAGAAGCGCTCGAGAACATTCGCCGCGACGACGGTCCCGATCGCGACCGAGTGCAGGGACAGGGAAAGAACGATCGCCGCAACGAGCAGCCCGTTCGTGCCGGAGGGCGTGCGCTCGAGGAAGGGCTTCGGCGCACGGATCTCGACCGGGAACGTCGCCTTCGGGCGATGGCCCCAGGGGTCGCCGAGCCCGATGGGCGCCTCTGGAGGCCGCGCCCGCGGTGGTTTTTCCCATGCAGAGGCGGGGCGAGGCATTCTTCGGACTATAGAAGCCGCAGGAGACCGGGACAACCGCGGAGCCGCACGATTTTACGGGATTTCAACGGGCTGGAACGCCCACGCGGTCCCGCCACGCCCGTCGCGCAACACCACCCACACCATCGCCGGGCCGGTGCCCGGTGTGCTCCACGAGGTCGAGGAAACGCCGTCCTCGCCGCCCCAGCTCACCGCGTCGCCGACCGATCCGCGCGTCACCAGCCACGTGTAGCGCATGCCTTCGGCCGTCGACTCGCCCGCGAGCGTGTATTCCTGGATCGAGTCCGGAGACGGCACCACGAGCAGATCCGCCTGGTGGCCACCCTCGATCGAAAGGGCGCCTTCGGTGGCCGTGCCGTCGAGAAGCAGCGCGTCGATCCGCGGGTTCGCGTTCGGCGCGGGGTTCGTGGAGATGCGGACACGCTTGAACGAGATGTCGTGCTCCCCTTCCTCGGGCGCTCGATCGAGGCCGTCGAGCTCGATGCCGAACACCACGTAGACGTCGCGGCCGATCTCCGACTCCTCGGCGGTGAGTCCCTCGAGGAAGTCCGCCGGCACAGCCCAGCTCACGCTCGCGGACGTGCCGAGCGCGACGATGCGCGTCGGGTCGCCGCACGTTGCGACGCCCTCCGTGCCGGGGGTGCAGAGCGCCCAGCCGCGCCGGAACGGGCGGCCCGGGACGTCGACGTCGCCCACGAGCGCGTCGAAGGTGATGGTCGTTCCCGGGGCGGCTTCCGGCGGCTCGGCGCGCACGCCGAGGACGCGCAGGTCGTCGACGAGCGCCCGCGAGGGCAGCGACGGGTTGCATCCCGCCGCGAACGCAGAAATGAAAATGATTATCGAAATCGAAATCAACTCGGAGCGTTTCATCAGAACTCCCCTCGGATGCCGATACTCGGGAAGATCGGGAGGCCGGTGACGTAGCCGCTCTCGCTGTAGTCGAAGTCGTAGCGCTGGCGCTCGGGGTTGAGGCGGCCGTAGACGTTCTGCACGTCGATGTAGCCCGAGAGGTCCCACCCGCTCCAGTCCCAGGTCTTCTCGATCCGCACGTCGAGCTGGTGGAACGACGGGAGGCGGCTCTCGGAGCGGAAACCGGGCACGGGGAGGTAGCGATCGCCGTCGGCATCGTAGACCGCTTCTTCGACGCGCGTCGTCGGGTTGCCGGTGACGTAGCGGAAGCGCGCCGCCGCCTGCCAGCCGCGGCGGAGCCGATACGCCGCGACGGCGGAGAAGATGTGCGTCTGGTCGTAGCGGAACATGTTCCAGCCGTTCTTCGGGCTCGCCCGTTCGGACTTCGAGAGCGTGTAGGCGACCCAGCCGGAGAGGCGCTGCGAGAGATCGCGCCGCACGAGCATCTCCATGCCGTAGGCGCGGCCGATGCCGCCGTTGTTGTACGAGGACTTCTGCGTGGGATCGGAGGCGTCGCCCTTCGTCTGGCTCGGGAGATCGTCGAGCCACTTGTAGAAGATCTCGCCTTCCACGGTGGCCTTCTCGAAGTCGTGGCCGCCGCCGAGTCCCGTCTGCACCGCCATCGCGGGCCGCAGACCGGGCGTTCCGACCTCGCGATCCCACTCGTAGAAGTCCGGTGGCTGGTGATAGATGCCGCCGTAGGCCTTCGCCCAGCTGTGCTCCTCGAAACGCCAGCGCGCGGCGAGGCGCGGATCCACCGTCCACGCGTTCGCCGGCTGGTAGTGATCGACGCGCACGCCGGGAACGAAGACCCAGCCGTTGCCCGTGTCGAACTCGCCCTCGGCGTAGGCGCCGGCGGCGGAGCTCGCATATTCGGCGGACGCGATGCGGCGGCGATCGGGAGAGGTGGCGCCCGTGCCGCCGTCGTCGACGTAGTCCGCGCTATAGCCGATGCGCTGCAGCTCGCCGTCGGCGCCGACGAGGAGGTTCGCGCGCTTCGTGATCGGGCCGCGCGCCTCGATGCGGGCGCCGCCGGTGACGCGCGAGCCGGTCAGCGTGACGAGGCCGCCGCCGTCGAGCGTGAGGTTCTGGTAACCCATCGACGGCACGCCCGAAAGGATCCAGCCGTTTCCGAGCGGCTTCGCGATCGGCGCCTGGAGACGGTGGAAGGACGTGCGGAAGCCGTAGCGGCCGCGCAGGCCGTCCGCGTCGGGTTTCTTCACGACGAACGTGAACGCGTCGTCCGAGCCGAACGCCATCACGTGTGACTGGAGCCCGCTCTCGCCGACGGCGGGGTCGTAGCGCATCTGGTAGTCGTAGAAGCGTGGCGCGACCGTCCAGGAGAGATCGCCGCCCGCCGGTGTGAAGAGCGGCAGCACCGCGTCGACGTAGGAGCGCCGCACGCCAGCAAGCACGCGGCCGTTCTTTCCGTCGCGCCCGAGCGGGCCTTCGGCGAGCCCGGCCGCCCCATAAAAGTCCGCGTCGAAGAAGCCGCCGGCCTTGTCGTCGCGCCCTGCCCGGCTCTCGACGTCGACCACGCCGCCGACCGTGCGGCCGTAGCGCACGCCGAATCCACCGGGAAGAAAATCGATCCGCGAGAGCGCTTCGGTCGGGATGACGGAGGCGACGCCGCCGAAGTGATACAGCTGCGGGATCTCCTGCCCGTCGAGGAACACGCGTGTGTCGCCGGGAGCCGCGCCGCGGACCACCAGCATGCCGAGACCCATCGGCGCTCGCGCGACGCCCGGAAGGTTTTGCACGCTCTTCAGCGCGTCGTTCGCGGCGCCGGGGATGTTGCGGACCTCGCGCGGCTTGATCGTCCGGCGAGTCTCGCCCGCGCCTTCGCGCGACGCCTCGACGATGACCTCCTGGCCATCGGCGGCGAGCAGCGCGAGCGCTGCGTCGAAGCGCGCCACCCCTTCCGCCAAGACTTGCGTCTCGCCGTCGACCGGCTCCGCGCCCGGCGAGGCGACGGTGATCTTGTACTTTCCGGCCGGGAGCGCGACGAAGCCCGCGCAGCCATCGGAGCCCGCCGTCGCCGCGTACACCTTTCCGTCGGGCGCGATCAAGATGACGGTGGCTCCTGGCACGACGGTACCCGGACCGACGGCGGTTCCCGGAACGTCGGCGACACGCGCACACGCAATCAGGTTGGCACCGGCCAGACCTGGCGCCGCGATCGCGGCCGCTCGCGGCGCACTGCTGAGGGACTCGACGACACTTTCTGCGGCCGACGCGACACGTCCGACGACGACGGCCAAAACCACGATGTTGCCTATCCGGATGGCTCTCATGAGAGGACCTCCGAGCCTTCCAGGGTAGCGCGCTGGAAGCGCGCGGCAATGGGCGAGTGAGTCGCTGCGTCACGGCAAAGGCGGGCCAGTAGCGGCCTGGCGGGGACTTTCGCGCTGAAGCATGCGCCCCCGTTCGGGAATGCGCCGCGTGAGGCCGGCGTCTCGACGCAGCGCGTCGCGAATGAATTTTGCGTGTCCATCGGGAAGAGAGGCGCGTCGACGCTCGTGCTCGCACGGTGCCGTTTCCTTCGCCTCTTCCCCAAGCAACGGGGCGCAGCGGCGGACGGATGTGTCGGCAGCGGACGCCGGCTTGCCTGCGCCGCAGGGTTTCTTGCGAGCGGTACGGCTCGGTCCTACGATCCCGGCCTTGCTCGGCCCCTACATCGGCGCCCTCCTCTTCGGCGGCGTGTTGCTCGCGCTCTCGCTCTTCGCGGGCGGCCACGACGACGCCGGCGGCGACGCGCACGGCCACGGGGACGGCCACGGGGAAGGGGAGCTCGAGGCCGATGGTGGCGACGCCGAAGCCCACGCGGACGGCCATGGCGGACACGATTCGCACGGCGCGCACGTGGCGCACGAACACGGCGGCGCGATCGACGGCTTCCTCTCGACGTTCGCGTCGCTGCGCTTCTGGACGTTCTTCTTCGCGTTCGGCGGTGCGACGGGACTCGCGCTCACGATCCTCGGGCTCCCGACCGTCGTCACCGCGATCGCGGCCGGCGTGATGGGTGGAGCCGTTGGCGGGTTCGCCGCGTGGGCGTTCCGCTACATCGGGAAGAACTCGCTCTCCAGCTCGCTCTCGTCGGAAGACTGGATCGGGCGCACCGCGAAAGTGACCGTTCCCGTGTCGCCGGGACGAGCCGGAAAGATCCTCCTCACCTTCGACAACGAGGTAAAGGAGCTCATCGCGCTTTCCGCAGGAGAGAGCGACGGCGCGATCGGCGTCGGCGAGGAAGTGCTCGTCGTGTCGATGGCCGACGGCGTCGCGAAAGTCACGTTGAACCGGCCCGATCAGCCGCCGGCGAACCCGAAGATCGCTGCCCGTACCGTGAAGTCCTCATAAGGAGAACGAAGCGTGGATCAACAGAACGTGTTGCCGTCTCTCATCGGCTGGGTCGTCGCAGGCATCGGCGGCGCCATCGTCGTCTCGATCCTGTTCGCGATCCTGCGGGCGTTCCTCATCGTCTGCCGGCCGACCGAGATGATCGTCATCTCCGGCCGCAAGCGCGTCCTCGCGGACGGACGCACGATCGGTTTCCGCGTGCTCTCGGCGGGCCGCGTGGTGCGCGTCCCTCTCTTCGAGCGCGTGGACCGCATGGACACCACGCTCATGCCGATCGTGATCGAGTCTCGCAACGCCTACTCCAAGGGCGGCATCCCGCTCAACGTGCAGGCGATCGGGATGGTAAAGCTCTCCTCCGATCCCCGGTTCGTGGGCAACGGCGTCGAGCGCTTTCTCGGGAAGCCGCGGGCCTATCTGCAGCAGGTCTCGCGCGAGACCCTCGAAGGCCATCTCCGCGGCGTGCTCGCGACGCTGACGCCCGAAGAGGTGAACGAAGACCGGCTGAAGTTCGCCGAGAAGCTCACCGAGGAAGCGGAGACCGACCTCCAGAAGCTCGGCCTGCACCTCGACACGCTGAAGCTCCAGCACATCAGCGACGATCGCAACTACCTCGAGTCGATCGGACGCGAGCAGATCGCGAACGTCCTCCGCGACGCGGAGATCGCCGAGTCGAACGCGCAGGCCGCGTCCGACCAGGCGACCGCGCAGGCCGAGGCGACCGGCAAGGTCGCGCTCGAAAAGGCGCAGCAGGCGATCATCCGCAAGACGAACGAGCTCCGCGCGATCCGCGCCGATCTCGGTGCGAAGGCGCAGTCCGAGATGGAGCGCGCGGAAGCGGCGGCCGAAGAAGCGTTCGCGATCGCCGAGCAGCAGCTGCAAGGCGTCCGCGCGAACCTCGAGAAGATCCGCCTCGAGGCCGACGTCGAGATCCCCGCCGAAGCGAAGCGCGTCGCCTCCGAGCAGCTCGCGGCCGGGCGTTCCGCGAAGATCGCCGAGGAGGGCCGCGCGACGGCCGAGGTCCTCGGCTGGATGAGCGGCGTCTGGAAGAAGGCCGGTAACCAGGCCCAGGAGATTTTCTTCCTGCGGCAGCTCGACGAGGTGCTGCTCCCGATCGTCCAGGCCGTCCAGAAGGTCAGCGTTCACGACACGGCCGTCGTCGATGGCGGTGACGGACGCAACTTCGCTGCGGCGCTCGCGGCCCGTCCCACGGCGGTCATGGAGATCCTCCGGAAGCTCGGTCTGCTGACGGGCCTCGACCTCTCGCTCGGAAACATCGAAACACCGCCGGAGCTCTTGCCTCCCGAACGCGCGCGGATCACGTCCGGCACCACCAAGGAAGGGGCCCGCTCGTGAATGCCGACTCGATCGTCGCGCTCCTGGTGGTCGGTGGCATCGGCCTGGTCGTCGCCTTCGCCGTCGTGGCGGGCGTCATCAACAATCTCCTCTACCTCTGCGGACCGAACGAGGTCCTCATCTTCTCGGGCTCCACGCGCCGCGTCGGTCCGCCGACGCGCGTCGTCGGCTACAAGATCATCAAGGGTGGCCGCGCCATCCGGAAGCCGCTGATCGAGAAGGTCGACAAGATGGACCTCACCAACATGACCATCTCGGTCGAGGTGAAAGAGGCGTTTTCCAAGGGTGGCGTCCCGCTCACCGTGCAGGGCGTCGCGAACGTGAAGATCGCCGGCGACGAGCCGCTGATCTTCAACGCGATCGAGCGGTTCCTCGGCAAGAATCGCGAGGAGCTCATCAAAATCATCAAGGACACGCTCGAGGGAAACCTGCGCGGCATCCTCGCGCGGTTGACGCCCGAGCAGGTCAACGAGGACAAGCTCGCGTTCGCGCAGCAGCTCGTCGAGGAAGCGGACGACGACCTGAAGCGGATCGGCATCGTGCTCGACACGCTGAAGATCCAGAACGTGCTCGACGAGGTCGGCTACCTCGACGCGATCGGCCGCAAGCGGTCCGCCGAGCTGCAGATGCGCTCGATCATCGCCGAGGCAAACGCGAAGGCGCAGTCGGCGATCCAGGCGGCGCACAACCTCGAGGGCACCAAGATCCGGCAGATCGACATGGAGGTCGAGATCGCCCGCGCGGAAGCCGATCGCAAGATCGCGGATGCCGAGACGAAAAAGGGCGCGCTCGTCGCCGAGCGCAAGGCGAAGGTCGCCGCCATGGTGGCCCGCGCGCAGGCCGAGATCCCCGTGCAGCAGGCGCGTCGCGAGCAGATGCGGCTGCAGCTGGACGCCGACGTCATCCGCCCCGCCGTCGCGCAGCGCTCGGCGCTCGAGGCGCAGGCGAAGTCGGACGCCGCGCAGATCACCGAGGCCGGCAAGGCCAACGTCCGCGCGCTCGACGAATTCGTGACGGCGTGGCTCGCGCAGGGAACCTCCGCGCGCAACGTCGTCATGATGGAAAAGCTGGCGTCGATCTCGCGCGCGATTTCGGCGACGGTGTCGAGCACCGAGATCGACCGCTTCGCGCTCATGAGTGGCGACAACGGTGGCGGGCTCTCCGACATGCTGGTCGACATCGCCGGTCGCCTGAAAGCGGCAACCGGGATCGATCCCGTGCGTCGCTTCATGGCGGACGGCGGCGAGCCGGGCCATGAGCCGGCGAAGGTCGCGCCCGCACCGGCTCCGGCGGCGCCCCCGCGCCCCGCGCCCGCGGGAACGCCGCGCCGCTGACCGCGCTCCCTCACCGGAGCGAGCGAAGCGAGTCGAAGGGCTGTATGTGCGCCCGGTCACTTGACGGTGACCGGGCACACGCGTGCAATCGCCATCGGGCACGACGTTCGACACGGAAGAGGAATCCATGCGTCTGAAGAGCTTCATGTTCCTCCCATTCCTGTGCGCGTGCCTTTCGGTTGCCGCTTGCGAAGGACTCCTCGACCCCGAGGAGGACGACGAGGAAACGCCGACCCCGACGAACACCAACACGCCGACGCCGACGCCCAGCGTCGCGCCGACGCCGGTGACGACGGTGACCGGCGACATCACCACGATCGACTGGGGCACGATCGCGCTCGATGCCGGGGAGAGCCCGCACTTCGACTTCACGGCGCCCGCGGGAACGATCTCCATCGACTTCATGGCGCTCGGTGGCCTCAACGATCAGAACAAGATCTTCGGCTTCTTCGCGATCGTCGCGCCCGGGAACCGGACCGTCCTGAACAACGCCGGCACCGCCCCCGCTCGCCAGGCGTATGCCCAGGGAGCGATGAGCTTCTCCGTGCCGTCGGACGACACGGCGGCGACGGCGGCGGCCGCGGGAGACTGGCGGTTCCACGCCTTCGCCGGCAACGAGACCAGCTTCCTCGACTCGGACCCACGCATCCTCGTGAAAATCCGCACCGCACCGGCCGGAGTGCCGGTCGGCGAGATCGACGTGAACGTGATCGTGGTGGCCGGCGTGAACGGCGGCGCCATCGACGCCGCAGCCGCGTGCATGCCCGGCAACCCGGTGTATGACGGCATCGCTGCGGCAAGCAATCTCTACGCGGCGAATCTCGGGCTCACCATCACGCCGATCGTGGCCGCGGAGGACTGCTACGACCTTCCCGGCGCCCAGTTCACCGACATCAACGGCGACAGCGAGCTCGGCGATCTCTTCCTGACGTCGGCGGGGGTCTCCGACCAGCGCATCAACCTCTTCATCGTGGATTCGTTCAGCGGGCAACTCATGTCGGCGGCTGGTGTCGCCGGCAGCGTCCCGATCCCGATGCAGATGAACGGCACGCGCCGGTCGGGCGTCGCGATCCAGTACGACGCGAGCGTCCTCAACATGTCGGAGACGATCGCACACGAGATGGGGCACTCGCTCGGCCTCTACCACACGAGCGAGTTCGACGCGGCGACCAACGGCTTCGACCCGATCACCGACACGCCGACGTGCCCCCTCCTCGGCGGCAGCGATCCCGGCACCTGCCCCGACGACACGAACGTGATGTTCCCGCAGCTCACGGGCGCGTTCGCGTCGTTCTCCGCGGGCCAGGGCACGGTGATGGCGCCGGCGGTGCACGTCCGCCGCGAAGGCGTCAGCGCGTTCGCGCCGCAGGCCGACTGGGTGCGCATCCCGTTCGAGCGCACGTGGTCGGGTCCTGCCCTTCGCTGTTCCAACGGCATCGTCACGCGCGAGTAAGCACGCACAGGAAGCCGTGGATCTGTGAAGCGCCGAGGGCCGGGAGAAATCCCGGCCCTTTCACTTGATTCGGCGGACGTCCGAAATTCCGCGCCGACGATTCTTGAATCGGCGGACCCTGGTGAAATCGCGCCGTCGAGACGTCGTCGCGCACGCGATCGCGGCCCTCTCTTGCGCGATCCTCCTGGCCGCGAGCGGTTACCGCGCAGCAGAGCCCCGCGGCGGCCTCCATATCTCTCCGGCGCCATGGACAGTCCGGCGGTGTCCGTACCGCCGGCCAGATTGGGAGCGTTCGCGCTCGAAGTGGGGTGCGCAACTCTGGACGCGCCGCGAAAGATTCTTGCGGGCGCGATCTCGGGCGGCCGTGGCAACGACCGACGGCCAACCCCTTCTCCCAACCCGCCGCCGTTCGTCCGTCCTCGACACCCTACCGCTCGCGGCCAGGAGGATCGCGCAAACGAGGGGCGCCGCCGCGCCGGATTTCCGACATCAGCGAAATCAAGTTCGGCAACGAACGCGAAGCCCTTCGACTCGCTGCGCTCGCTCAGGGTGAAGTTTCTCGCTGCCTCACCCTGAGCGAGGGCCCCCATGGGGCCCGAGTCGAAGGGCGGGTTGGACGGCGATTCTGGACGGATCGTCTCCAACTTGATTTCGCTCATGTCGGATCCTGAGGCCGTCGCGCTTCTCGCAACGCACGCGCGATAGCGGCACAGCGAGGGTGGATCGTCCGCGGAAAACTCCAGGGTCGCCGAATCAAGATCGCAGTCGAACAAGCGACTGCCGAACAATCGTACGTGAAAACGGCCCGGGAGATCTCCCGGGCCGTTCGCGTTCGACGAGAGTTGCGTCAGATGCCGAGGCCCGCGGGCGCGCCGCCCTCGGACTCCTTCTTCTCGGCTTCCGTCATCTCGCCGCCGCCCGCCTTCTTCACGGCGCCATCGACGGCCGAGTAGGTGGACTTCATGTTGCCGACGAGCGTCGAGAGGCCGGCCGCCGCGTCGACGACGCCGGTGGTCTTCGTCGCGCACGCCTTGTTGGCCGCGACCGCGTCCTTCGCCTTCGGCCCGGCTTCCCCGCCGATCTTCGAGCCCCAGGCGACGTACACGAGCGCCTTGCGGAGCTCCATGCGCGCGCTCTTGAGCGCGGTCTGCGTGGCGGCGTCGGTCTTGGCCGCCGTGTTCACGCCGTCCGTCTCCTTCTGGATGGACTCGGTCGCCGTCTTCACGACCTTGATGCGCTCGCCGCCCTTGGGCGACTTGTCCTTGTTGTCCTGCCACTTTTTCGCCGTGGCGCGCGCCTTGTCGGCATCGGGCTTCTTGCCCGCCGCGTCGTAGACGAAGCCGAGGGCGTTGTGCGATGCCACGACGGCGTCGAACGTCTTCTCGTCCATCTGCTTGCCGAGGTCCTCGACGCCCTTGTCGTCGGTGCACGCGCTCGGCATGCCGCCGCCCATGCCGCTGGACGTTCCCGTGGAACCCGTCGCGCCGGTCGTGCCGCCCGGAACCTTGTCCTTCATCATTCCGCAGCCACCGAGCACTGCCACAATCGCCGCGAGACCCAGACCCTTCGTCATGACCGACATCGCAACTCTCCTTGGTTCGAAGTTTCGAAACTTTCGCGCGGAGCCTACTACCGCGGACGTATTCTTGACGAGGGGGGTTCCATGAACGTTCGGCCTGTTTATCTCGGCATCCTGTTTGCGTTGGTCGCGTCCGCGGGCATCGCGTCGTGTTCGGACAGCGGTTCGAAGGATCCGAAGCCCACGGTGCGCGTCTCCGGCGTCGTTCGCGATTGGCGGACCGGCGCTGCGATCGCGGACGCGTTCGTTGAGACCATCGGCATCACGCCGATCCAGTCGGCGATCTCCGAAGGCGACGGAACGTTCTCGCTCCAGGCCGTGCCGATCAACGGTTTCATCCTTCTCCGGATCGACGCCGCGGCCCACGTCCGCACGATCTCGCCGGCCATCCTCGTGGAGGAGGACAACCTCGACGACGTCCTCGCGGAATCCGTCGCGACCGCCGACGCGACGGCGTTCGAGACGGCCTTCGCAATCACGACGAGCGCCGGCCACGGCGTCGTCCTCGGGCGCACGCAGAGCCCCGCGCTGGCCGGCATCCCTGGCGTGAGCGAACTGCGGATCGTGCCGCTGGGCGCGGACTTCGACGGCCCCTACTTCCTCGACGCGAACGGCAGCGCCGCGGTCGGCGGCACCGAGACGACGTCCGACGGCGGCTTCCTCTTCTTCAACGTCTCCTCGGGCGACATCGCGGTTCAGGGCAGCGCGACGAACCTCGCCTTCGAGACGCAGGCGACCGTCGTCGCCGAGGACGTCTATTCGCTCGTCACGCTGCCGGGCGACGGCCCCGGCGTCGGCGGAAGCCCGACCCCCACGCCCAGCGGCACGCCGGGCCCGCAGTCGTTCGCGACCGACATCGTGCCCATCTTCACGGCCCGCGGCTGCACGGGCTCCGGCTGTCACCGGCCGCCGACGAACGGCGGCGGTCTGCGCCTCAACCAGAGTGCCGACCAGATCTACCCGGCGGTCGTCGCACGCTGCAACACCGCGGATCCGCCGAACAGCCTCCTCCTGATCAAGCCGCTCTTCGAAGCGTCGCCGAACCACACCGGCGGCAACGTTTTCCTGACGAACGCGGATCCGGACTACCAGAAGATGCTGCGCTGGATCACCGACGGCGCGCCCCAGAACTAACCCGCGCGAACGACTTTCGGCGCCACACCCGTTGCGGCGAGTAGCTCGGCGAGCTTCGCCGACGCCGCGGTGTCGGACGCTTTCTGCCGCTTTGCGAGAAGCAGCTCGTTCTTCAGCGAGTGCTCCCAGCCGGCGAGCTCCGTGACCGTCACCTTGAAGCCCCTGCTCTCGAGGGCGAGCGCGCGGATCACGTTCGTGAGGTGCGAGCCGAACTCGCGGCGATGCCACGCGTGTTCGAAGAGCGGCCGCATCGCGGAAGCGGGCGGTGATTTCGCGTCGGCGAGCTGCCGCGCGACTTCCGCCTGGCAGCACGGCACGAGCGCGACGTGGTCGGCGTTGCCGCGGAAGGCGAGCAGCATCGCGTCGTCGGTCGCGGTGTCGCACGCGTGCAGCGCGGTGAGCAGGTGGACGCGCTCCGGAACCGCCGCCGTCGCGATGTCGCCGAGCACGAACTTCATCCGCGTCATCCCGAGCCGCTTTGCGCGCGCTTCAGCGGCGGCGACGAGATCGGCGCGCGACTCGACGCAGACGACGGTCCCCTTCCCCGCGGCTTTCAGAAAGGCATCGTGGAGCAGGAAGCCGAGGTAGCCCTTCCCCGCGCCGCAGTCGACGATCACCGGATCGCCGAAGCGCGCGAGCACGTCCTCGATCGCCGGCTTCAAGAGCCCGAGCAAGTGGTTCACCTGCTTGAGCTTGCGCCGCGAGTCCGCGTTGAGGTCGCCGTCACGCGTGAGCAGGTGCAACTCTTTCAGAAGGTCGACCGACACCCCGGGAATCAGCTCGGCGGCCACCTCGTCACCGCTCACTCGCTTGCGCACGCGCGAAACATAGCAGACGTGCCAGAATGCGCGGATGCGAACCCCTGCGCTCCTACCCCTGGCAACTCTCGTGGCATTCACCGCGATCGCGTACGGCTGCAGCGGCAATGACGACGACAACGACGTCGGCACGGAAGCCGGCGTTCTCGAGGCGTACCAGAACTTCGAGCCGACGATCTTCAAGATCACGAGCGCCGGACTCGCCGCGAAAGGTACCGCGGCGCAGGGAGCGAACATTCCCGAAATCTCGATGCCAGGTCTCGTCGCGGGCAGCGGTGGTGTCGGCGGAAACGTCTCGCAGTCGAGCGGCAACAACGAGAACCTCAACCTGTGGGTGCGGCTCGACGCCTACAGCGACACCGGCGACGTCTATTTCCAGACGGACAACACGAGCGACAGCACCAAGCTCCAGTTCGGGCTCCAGATCAAGAACCAGCCCGGCGACAACACGATGGACGGAACGATCGACGGCGAGCTGACGCTTTCGGGCGACGTCGACGGCACCGGCATCTTCGACCTCACGACGGTGAGCGACCTCGAAGACGACGACCTCGCGCCCGACCTCATCTGCACCCACGTCACGGGGACCGTCACCGCGGCCGGCGACGATCTCGAGGTGGACTTCGTGCTGCCGCTCGGCCTGGACTCCGCGATGCAGGCCGCCTGCGCCGCGCTCTGACGCCAACGTTTTCGCAAGGAACAGAACGGGCGGGTCGAAAGACCCGCCCGTTCTTTCTTCATTGGCGGAAGCGAATGGGAATCGAACCCACCTGTCCGGGTATTAGCCGGACTCGACGGCTTTGAAGGCCGCGAAGCTCACCAGGCGCTCTCTCGCTTCCATGTTCACTTTTCGTCCAAAAGCTCTTCGATCAGCTTGCGCTGTCCTTCAATCGCCGCGGGAGAATAGCCCTGGGTGCGGCCGCGGATGATGCCCTTCTTGTCGACGACCACGTTCGTGGGGAAACCGCCGACACGCCACGTCTGGCTGATGCCGTCGTCGACGACGATCGGATAGTCGATGCCGAGCTCGTCGGCATACGCGCGCGCGACCTTCGGCGAATCGCCGGAGTTCACCGAGACGATCTCGAATCCCTTCGCCGCGAGCGCCTTCCGCATCTCCACGTGTTCGGGGATCTCGGCACGGCATGGGCCGCACCAGCTTCCCCAGAACGACACGAGCACGACCTTGCCGTGATAGTCGGCGAGCCTCACGGGCTTGCCTTCGAGATCCTTGCCGTCGATCGCTGGCGCGGGATCGCCGTCGCGCACGCCCGCCGGACCCTTCGTCCGCGTGCGGAGCGCGTCGATCGCGGCGGCCGTCTCGGCGGCGGCCCGCGCGTCCTTGCCGGCTTTGCTTTCTCGTGCGCGCGAAAAATCCGGGCGCCCGAGCTTCGCGATGCGCACGAGCTTCGGGTTGCGCGCGTCGCCACGTCCGTCGGACCACGCGAGAAAGAGATCGTCACCGGCACGCGCGAGCCGCGGGTGGCTCCCACTCCGACCGCCGCGAAACGCCGCGATCTGTGCGGGCTCGCCGGCCGAACCGGGCTTCGCCCACGACGCGAAAAGCGCGTTGCCGTCCTCCGTGCGCTCGACCCATGTGACCAGCGCGTGCGTCCCGTCGATCCAGCGGACGGCGACCCGGCCCTCGGGATTTCCCGCGTCCACGCGAACAGGCTCGCCGAAGGTCTTCCCGGCGTTGCGCGAAAACGCGATCTTCACGGAGGGCTCGCCCGCTCCCGTGAACCACGCGACCGCGACGTCCCGGCCGCCGCCGCTGCCGCTACGGACGTCGAGCGCGGGCCCGTTCACGGGACACGCCGGCATCTTCCACGCGTCGGCGCCGGGCGAAACCGGCTCGTCCCACGCGATGCCCTGGTGCGCAACCACGCGGATGTCGCGGACCTCGTCGTCGGAGCGATCGCGATACGCGATCAGCGCGGACCCGCCCGCGGCGGAGACCGCGAGCTGGCAGCACTCGCAGACGCGCGGATCGACCACGGTCGCTTCGGCGAATTTCCCGTCGGCCCACGGCGCGGACAACAGCTGGCCGTCTTCGAGCCACGCCGCGCGGAACGTGCCGCCCTCCGACCAGAACCGCACGAAGCCACGCTCGGCCTTCGACGCTTTTCCGAGCGACACCGGCTTCGCGAACGTACGGCCATCCTTCGAGCGCGCGACGAGGATCACGCTCGCGCCGGCGACGCGCGTCATCCACTGCACGACGACGGTGCCGTCACCGAGCGCCGCGACCTGCGGGATGTCGGCGTCGTTCGCGACGATGTCCTCGCCCTTCGCGATCGTGATCGGCTCCGACCACGCCGTTCCCTTGAGGCGCGCGGCCTTCACGACGGGTGCGTCTTCACGCTCGATCCACACCGTCCACAGCGAGCCGTCCGCGGCGCCGGCAATCTCCGGCGACACGCTGCCCGGCGACACCGGCGGGAAGTCTTCGAGGACCGGCGCTGACGCGAACAGCAGCGGGATAGCGAGGGAGAGCACGGCGACCAAAACCGTATCACACGTCAGGCGAGCGTGACGTCCACGCCGGCGGCGTCCTTCACGATTCCCTGGATCAACGCGAAGAGCTCGTGCCCCTCGCCGCGATCGTCGTACCAGCCGGCCTTCACCGGATCCCAGTTGAGGTGCCACGCGCGGTCCCGGAACGCGACCCACACCTGCCGCACGGGCGGCTGCGGCGATACGATGCAGCGGGTCCCACCGGGGAAAACAACGGTGAGCGCGCCCTGCGAAAGGGTGCTTTCCGCAAGGTCCGGATCGACGTCCGCGAACCCCTCGTCGAGGCGGCGGAAGGTCTCGTCGACCAGGTGGCGATAGGCCTGCTCGTCCATGGGGTTGTCATCAATACCACGTGCCGGCCGCTTCCTGTGCGCCCTGCATCCAGCGAAAACGGGGACCTTTCGGTCCCCGTCGTTCGAGTGTCCGACTCTGGTTACGCGCGGGCCTGGGTCTTCGCGCGCTCCTGCGCCTCGGCGATGACCGCGTCCTGCTCGTTGCGGGGCATCGTGGAGTAGCGGGCGAACTCCATCGTGAACTCGCCCTTGCCCTGTGTCGCCGAGCGGAGGTCGGTGGAGTAGCCGAACATCGCGGCGAGCGGAACGAGCGCGACCGCCGTGACGTAGTTGTCGGCCGTCTCGGTGGACTCGATGATTCCACGGCGCTGGTTGAGCTGGCCGACGACCGAACCCTGGAACTCCGTCGGGGCGCGGACTTCGACCTTCATCACCGGCTCCATGACGCACGGCTTGGCCTTGTTGTAGCCCTCGCGGAAGCCCATGAGCGCCGCCGTCTTGAACGCCTGCTCGGACGAGTCGACGTCGTGCGAGTTGCCGTCGTCGATGACGACGCGGACGCCGACCACCTGGAAGTTCGCGAGCGAACCGCGCTGGATCGCCTCCACGAAGCCCTTCTCGCACGCCGGGATGAACTCGCGCGGGATGGAGCCGCCGGAGATGTCGTCGACGAACTCGAAGTGCTCGATCGCATCCGACGGAAGCGGCTCGAGGTAGCCGGCGACGCGGGCGTACTGGCCGCGACCACCGGTCTGCTTCTTGTGCGTGTAGTTGAACTCGGCCTTCTGGGCGATCGTCTCGCGGTACGCGACCTGCGGCTTGCCGGAGATCACTTCGCACGCGAACTCGCGCTTGATGCGCTCGATGTAGATGTCGAGGTGGAGCTCACCCATCCCCGAGATGATGGTCTCGTTCGACTCTTCATCGCGGCGCACGCGGAAGGTGGGGTCTTCCTTCGAGAAGCGGTTCAGCGCCTTCGAGAAGTTCTGCTCGCCGGCCTTGTCCTTCGGCTTCACGGCGAGGGAGATGACGGCGTCCGGCACGTGCATCGAGGTCATCGTGTATTTCACGCTGCCGTCGGTAAACGTGTCGCCGGACGAGCACTCGACGCCGAAGAGCGCGACGATGTCGCCGGCACCCGCCTCGGTGATGTCGTTCATCTCGTCGGCGTGCATGCGGACGACGCGCGGGACCTTCACGCGCTTTCCGTTCGCCATGTTGACGACGAACTCGCCCTTCTGGATCTTGCCCTGGTAGATGCGCATGTACGTCAGCTGACCGTAGCGGCCGTCTTCGAGCTTGAACGCGAGCGCGACGAGCGGCTTGTTCTCTGCGGCGATGAGCTCGATCTTCTCTTCGCCCTTGCTCTGGTCGAGGGCGAAGTTCTTCTTCTCGTGCGGGTTCGGCAGATAGGCGATGACGCCGTCGAGCAGCTTCTGGACGCCCTTGTTCTTGTAGGCGGAGCCCACGAAGACCGGCGTGAACTTGAGGGAGATCGCCGCGCGGCGGATGCCGGCGTTGAGCTGGTCGATCGTCGGCTCCTTCTCTTCGAGGAAGATGTTGCCGATCTCCTCGTCGACGTCGGCGAGCGTGGTGATGAGCTCGAGACGCTTCTCCTTCGCGAGCGCGAGCAGGTCGGCCGGAATGTCCTTCTCGACGATGTTCTCGCCGTTGTCGCCGAGGAACTCGTACGCCTTCATCAGAACGAGGTTGATGACGCCGGCGAACTTGTCCTCCGCGCCGATCGGGATCGTCACGAACGCGGCCTTGTGATTCAGCTTCTCGCGGAGCTGGTCGATGACGCGCTGCGCGTTGGCGCCGGCGCGGTCCATCTTGTTGATGAACGCCAGACGAGGCACCGAGTAGCGGCGCATCTGGCGATCGACGGTGATCGACTGCGACTGCACGCCGGCGACGGCGCACAGCACGAGGATCGCGCCGTCGAGGACGCGCAAAGCGCGCTCGACCTCGATCGTGAAATCGACGTGGCCGGGCGTGTCGATGATGTTGATCGGGTGCTCGTTCCAGCTGACGTACGTGCACGCCGACTGGATGGTGATGCCCTTCTCACGCTCCAGGTCCATCGAATCCATCGTCGCGCCGACGCCGGACTTTCCCTTCACCTCTTCGATCTTGTGGATCATGTGGGTGTAGAAAAGGATCCGCTCGGTCAGCGTGGTCTTGCCCGAGTCGATGTGCGCGGAAATGCCGATGTTTCGGAGGTTGTCGAGATTGGCCATGGGGTCCTAAGAGGTGGCTTGGGGTGAGGGCGAAAAGCAGGGCACCTTACACACGGACCCGCGCTTTTTCCAGCGTCATGTAGGTGGAGCGGGATCAGGCCGGCAGGACCGGCGGCCCGCGCCGGCGCGTGATGAGCCCGTCGAAGGACGTGCGGCCCGCCTGGAGATACAGGTGGTCCTCGACGACCGTGATCGCGAGGTCGTAGCGCCGCTCGTCGAGCGCCGCCGCCATCCGCTGCAAGAGGACCTCGTCGACCATCAGGAACTCCGCCGCTTCCAGCCCCTTCACGCCTCGAGTCGTCGCGAGGAAGCGGTCGAGCGACGCGCGATCGGAGAAGGCGGCACCGACCGTCGCGCCCCGGTTGTGACGGAGCGCGTGGCCGAGCGTCGAGGCGTCCTCCGGGTCCACCGCGATCCACACCGATTTCCGTCCGGTCGGATCGTCGGCGAACAGCGCGGGGGCGTCGGGATCCTGCGTGGGCGCGGCGATCTGCAAATCGGGCGTATAGAAAAGCGCCCACGTGAGCACACGGAGGTAGAAGCGCTCGAGCGTCTCATTCCGGTGGTGCAGCGGCACGATCTGTCCTTGCGCCTCGACCCCGCGGGCGAGGTCGGCGAGCGTGACCTTGAAGTGATAGCGGATCTCGTCGAGGGGCATGGATCGGCGGGCGCAGAGTAGCAGGTATCGGCTTGTTCCCTCGCGCAAGGAACGGCCGTAGGATCGCTTCTGGAGCAAGCCTGAGGGGGCTCTCATGGACGATCCTGCCGCGCTCCGCGCGGAGAACGCTCGTTTGCGCGAGGACATTTCGCGCCTCGAGCGGGATCTGGCGACGCGCGATTCACGCAACACGATCGTGGGTATGAAGGAATTGGTTCTCACGATCGGGTCTTCGGACCGGATCGTGGACATCAACTCCACGGCGGAGCGCTTCTTCGGGATCCGCCGCGAGGAGGTCCTCGGGCTGCCCGTCGAAGTGCTCTCGTGCCCTCCCGTCGAGGGATCGACGCTTCGTTCAATCGCCGACCGCGCTCGCCGGACGCGCGAGCGGATCTCGGAGACGGTGAGCAACGAAACGAGCTCGATGACCGTGACGGCTTCGCCGACGCCGGAGGGCATCCAGTTCATGATCGCCGACGCGGGCGCGCAGCGGACGCGCACCACGCTCGGCGGCTACCTCTCGCCAACAGCCCTCGAGTCGCTTGGACGCGTGCTCGTCGATCCGGCGCAGGCCCGTCGCAACGACTGCTCGGCCGTGGTGATTTCGCTCCGGGGCGACGCGAACATCCCCACGGGCGTCGAGAAGACCCTCCGCGACGAGTGGATCCAGGCGCTCTGCGCGGTCGTCCTCGACACGGGCGCGACCGTCGAAGGGTTTTCCGGCGGGCGCCTGACGGCTCTTTTCGGCGTTCCCCTGCCGGTCGACGACCATCCCCTCTGGGCGGTGAACACGCTCTTCCGGCTCAAGGACGCGCACCGCACGCTCGCGGCCGCATGGTCGCGGCGAGGGCTCCCGATGTTTCGCGCCGGCTTCGGTATCGATTCGGGTGACGCGCTCTGGTGCCAGACGGGAATCGACAAGCGCGTGGGGTTTTCCGCGATCGGCCGACCCATCGAGCGCGCGGGGATTCTCGCGGCGCTCGCGCCCGACGACGAGGTGATCGCCTCCGGCCGTGCGTTCGACGCGCTTCGGGGGATACTCGAAAGACGGCCCGATGCCCTCTGGCGTCCGGCCAAGTTCAAACGCGGAGATCTCGTCCGGCTGAACGCCGGGGAAGAGCTCTCCCAAACCATCTTGATCGCCGAGTCGTAAGTGCTCTCCAAAGAACAAGCGCGCACCTGGAAGGAAGCGGTCTGGAGCGGCGTCCCTGACGCCGACGCGTTCATCGCGGCCGTTCCCGTGCTCGAGGCAGGCGACATTCCCCTGCTCCTCGATCTCGGGAAGTTGGACGGGGCGCAGCAGCGCGGCCGCGCGGCGACGTTCGTCCGGCTGATCGAACGCTCGCCGAGCCCGGCGTATTTCGCTCCGCTCGTCCGGGCGTTGCGCACCGCGCAACCGCCGCTGCGGGATGCGGTCGCGATCAGCCTCGCGATTCCCGGCGTGAACGACCTCGACGGTCACTCGGAGCTCTGCGATCTCCTGCGCCTCCCGGACGCGAAGATCCGGAACGCGGCGTCGGAAGTGCTTCGCAAGGTGGGCGGCAAACGCGCCCTCCAGCTCATCACCGAGATGGCGCAGGACCCCGGGTGCCCGGGGCGTCTCGAAGCGATCGACGCGCTCGTGCCGATGGCGGGCCACCACTCCCTCCCCGCCCTCGCCGCGGTCGTCGCCCTCGGCAAACCGCCGGAGAAGGCGCACGCGCTCAAGTACCTCGGCGATCCGAAGTACATGGCGAAGAGCACGTCAGGCGCCGTCCGCGCGATCGCGCCCGCCGTCCGCGATGCGAACGAGCTCGTCTCCGTGCCAGCGCTACTCGCGCTCGGCGCAATCGGCTCGGAGGACGAATTTTTCGAGCACGCTGCGCTCTCGCTCGATGCGACCGCAACCGGAGCTGCCGCGCGTGCGGCAATCGAAGGGATGCGCCGGTTCAAGTCACCTCGAGTGATCGCGGCGCTGCGCGGTCGGATGCAGACCGGTCCCACGCGCCTGCGCTTCGCCGTACTGCAGACGCTCGAGGCGATCGGCTCCGCGGAGGTGCTGCCGCTGCTCGTCGAAGGCCTCTCCCATCGCATCGTGCAGGTGCGCCAGGCCGCGTCGGAGACGCTCGTGCGGCTCGCGCACGCCGGCAAGGTCGACCTCGCGCGCACCGTCGTCTTCCTGCTTCGCAGCAAGGACGTCAACGCCCGGCGCATGGCCGCCGACCTTGCCCGTTCGGTCAAGGACGGCACCGGCGATTTCTGGGTCAAGGTCGTCGCGGCGCTCCGCGACGAGGACTGGTGGGTGCGCGAGCGCGTGATGGATGCCCTCGTCGAAACCGCCGGCTGGCAGGTCGCCGGATACGTCACCGGGTTCCTCCAGGAGGAGTCGGCGCCGTTGCGCCGTTTCGCGATCGACGTGCTGGCGCGCATCAAGCGCCCAGAGTCGATCCCACACATCCTGAAGGTCGCGCAGACGGATCCCGACTGGTGGGTGCAAGAGCGCGCCGTCGAGGCCGTCGCCGGCTTCGGCGACGAGCGGGCAATCCCGTTCCTCATCCAGCTCTTCGAAGCCACGCCGTCGCTGCGCATCGCATGTCTCGACGCCCTCGGCCGCCTCAAGGCGACCGCATTCGGACAGCGAGCGGTCATGTTCCTCGCCGATGCGGATCCAGACGTCCGGCACGCCGCGATCCGCTTCCTCTCCGCGATCAACCTGCAGACTCCGGAGATCCGCCGCCTCACCGGCGATCCCAGCGCGGAAGTCGCGCGGGCGGCTGCCGCCCTCCTCGCTCGGTGGAACATCTCCGTGGATGCGGCGACGGACTCGCTTTCGCGCCTCGATCGCCTCCTGGTGGCGATGGTCACCTCGGACTCCGACGATCTCATCCTCGAGTCCGGGCTGCGTCCGCACGGAAAGCGCCTCGGCCAGGTCGCCCCGCTCGCACCCGAGCCGCTGACGCAGGACGAGATGCGCGCGATCCTCGTCGCGATCCTCACGCCACTTCAGCTCAAGGATCTCGACTCCACGCAGGATCTCGACTTCTCGTACCAGCTCGTCGCGCGCGGGCTTCGCTTCCGCGTGAACGTGTTCAAGCATCGCGAAGGGTTCGGCGCGGTGTTCCGGAAGATCCGTGCGGAGCTCCCGAAGTTCGAATCGCTCGGACTCCCCGCGATCGTGAAGGGCCTCGCCGATCTTCCGCATGGGCTCGTCCTCGTCGGCGGCCCGACCGGCTCCGGCAAGTCCACGACGCTCGCCGCGCTCATCGCCTACATCAACGAGACGTATCCCCGGCACATCATCACCATCGAGGACCCGATCGAGGTGATCCATCCGCCGAAGAAGGGCATGGTGAACCAGCGCGAGGTCGGCACGCATGCGCAGTCCTTCGAGCGCGCGCTGCGCGCCACCCTGCGCGATGACCCCGACGTCATCCTCGTCGGTGAGATGCGCGACCTGGAGACGATCCGCTTCGCGATCGCGGCAGCGGACACGGGCCACCTCGTCTTCGCGACGGTCCACACCACGTCGGCCGACACCGCCGTCGACCGCCTCATCGGGTCGTTCCCGCCAAACGAGCAGCAGCAGATCCGTTCGTCGCTTTCGACGAGCCTTCGCGCCGTCGTCTGCCAGTCGCTGCTTCCGACGCTCGACGGATCGGGGCGTGTGCTTGCGCTCGAGATCCTGCTCAACAACGACGCCGTCGCGAACATGATCCGCAAGGCGAAGAGCTATCAGATCCCGTCCCTCATCGCGACGTCGCGCGAGGTGGGCATGCGGCTGATGGATCACGACCTTGCGCGCCTCGTGAAGGAGAAGAAGATCTCGCTCGACGAGGCGCTCCTGAAAGCGCGCAACCGCAAGGACGTCGAGCAGATCCTCGGCATCGGCACGCCCGCGCCGGGCGCGCCGGGCGCGCCGGGCGCTCCCGCCGCCGCCGGGCTGCCGCGCGCGGAGACCACCAAGAACCAGCGGATGCCGAGCTGATGGCCGCCCGTCTCGATTCCTTCCTCACCGTCGTCGTCGATCAGGGCGCGAGCGACCTGCACTTCCACTCGGGCTCGCCTCCATTGATCCGTCACGACGGCGACCTGATCGCACTGCCGTTCCGTTCGCTCTCGCCCGACGAGGCCTGGCGCTTCCTCGACGAGGTGATGACGCCCGCCGCGCGCGAGTCGCTCGAGACCAAACAAGACGCCGACTTTGTCTACGTCATGCCCGGTGTCGGACGCTTCCGCGTGAACGTCTTCCGCCAGATTCACGGTGTGGGCGCCGTCTTCCGTGTGATCCCCGAACAGCCGCCGCACCTCGCGAATCTCCTCCTTCCAGCGGCCATCGCGCGAATCACCGAGCTCCACAACGGCCTCGTCGTCGTGACCGGGCCGACCGGCTCGGGAAAGAGCACCACGCTCGCAGCGATCGTGAACGAGATCAACATGCGCCAGAGCCGGCACATCATCTCGATCGAGGATCCGATCGAGTTCGTGCATCGCTCGCAGCAATCCATCGTGACGCAACGACAAGTCGGCGAGCACGCCGAGTCGTTCGCAAGCGCCCTGCGCTCCGCGCTTCGCGAAGCCCCCGACGTCGTCGTCGTCGGTGAGCTCCGCGATCTCGAGACGATGCAGCTCGCGCTTCAGGCCGCCGAGACCGGCGTACTCGTGTTCGGAACGCTGCACACGGGGTCCGCCGGCAAGGCCGTCGACCGCATCCTCGACATGGTGCCCGAGGAGGCGCGCGACCAGGCGCGGACGGTTCTGGCCGTGCTTTTGCGTGCCGTCATCGCGCAGAATCTCTGCCGCGCGGCGAGCGGCGAAGGCCGCGTCCTCATCTCGGAGCTGCTCCTGCAAAACCTCTCGGTGTCCACGATGATCCGCGAGGACAAGATCCATATGATCGACGGGTACCTGCAGACGGCCAGCAGCGATGGCAGCGGCTCGCAGGCGATGGACGCCTGCATTTTTCGCTTCGTTCGTGATGGACTGATCCTCGAAGAGGACGGAGTGCGCTACGCTGCGTACCCGGATCAGTTGCGGAAGCTCGTTTCGACCATCCGGCCCTCCGAAGACTGACGCCCGTGACCAATCCCCTGGCACTCCTGACGGTCCAGCGACTCGAAGCGTCGGGGAGCCTGGAGAGCGCCTTTCGCGGCTTCCTGGACCTCGGTCGCAAAGGGGACGCGGCGCGCGTCGCGTTGCGCCTCCAGCGGCTCGAGGAGGCGGCGCGTCTGTACACCGAGGCCGGCATGCCCTTCGAGGCGGCGGGTGCGTGGTACCAGGCCGGGAACTTCGCGGCCTCTCTCGACCAGCTTGGATTCGTCCCGCACGACCATCCGCAATACCGCCAGGCGTGCGTGCACGCGATTCACCTCGCGAACCGGCTGAACCAGCTCGACTTCGGTGTCGAGAATCTCGTCGGTGACTTCGCGGCGACGCTTCCTGCCGATCCGCAAGAGCTCGAGGCGTTCCTCCTCCTCGCCGGCCTCTATGAGCGCGAGGGCTTCGCCGAGAACGCGCTGGGCGTGGTCACGCGCGCGCTCGTGCGCGCACCGAACAACACGAACGCGATTTCGGCGCGGTCGCGCATCGAGAAGGCGGTGGCCGCCGCGAAGGTCGCGTCGGGATCGGTGTTGACGACCGACGCCGCGTTCTTCGGCCGATCCGATCAGGAACGCCCCGTGACCCTGCCGCCGGATGCGCTGGGCCCCATTGCCCTGCCCCCGCGCGAGACGCTCTTCGAGGTTACCGCGAGCGCTCCCCGCACTCCGGCGTCCGCGCTGGCGCCAGCGAAGCCTTCGGCTGCCCCGCCCTTTGCCGGGCGCTTCCGCCTCGAAGCGCGGATCGGCGTCGGCGGCATGGCGGAGGTCTGGCGCGCGACCGACCTCGACGTCGGCGAGGAGATCGCGCTCAAGATCTTCCAGCCGCTCGCCGACCCGGCTGCCGAGGAGCGTATCAAAGCCGAGCTCAAGCTGACGCGCCGCCTCGCGCACCCCAACGTCGTCCGAATCTACGACATCGGTGTGCACGAGAATCGCCGATACATCAGCATGGAGCTCTTGCAGGGACGCGACCTGCAGCAGGTGCCCAAGCCCGCGACGCCGGCGAACGCGGTCGACTGGCTCGTGCAGGCGTGTGACGGGCTGCAGATCGCGCACGACCAGGGCGTCATCCACCGCGACGTGAAGCCGGAGAACCTCTTCCTCACGAACGCGGGGAAGCTGAAGGTCATGGACTTCGGCATCGCGAAAGACACCGAGGTCCGCCGCACGCGCGCGGGAATGATCGCCGGCACGCCCGAGTTCATGTCGCCCGAGCAGATCAACGACATGTCGCAGGTCACGCCCGCTACCGACCTTTACTCCCTCGGCGTGGTCGCCTACGAGCTTCTGACGGGCACGCTCCCGTTCACGCACAAAGAGCTCATGCCGCTCCTCATGATGCACACGAAGGATTTGCCGCCCCGCCCACGAACACGCCGCCCCGACCTCTCTGAGGCGCTCGAAGGGGTGATCCTCCAGGCACTGGAGAAGGACCCGACGAAGCGCTTCGCGAGCGCGCAGGCGATGGCGGCTGCTCTGCGAGCGGCGCTCGCGTAGCAACTGCTCTATACTCACGCGATGGCGAAGACGCTTTTCTTCTCCTCGGACCCGGGCTCCATCGAGAACGCTTCGCTGGAACGCCGGGCTCGCCTGCAGACGGCGATCCTGGACTGCCAGCCCGACGCGATCGTCGTCGCCGATCCGAGTGGCGTCGTCTACGTAAACCCGTCGGCCGTGCAGCTCCTCGGCGATGGTTTTCCCGCCGGCTGGACCGTGCTTCTCCCCGACGGATCTCCGTGCCCGGACGAGGCACTCCCGATGACGCGTGCGATTCGCGGCGAGCCTTTCGACGCGACCGAGCTGCGCCTTCGGAAGCCGGGCCGTGCCGATCTGTGGGTGAGCGTGTCGGGCCGCGTGCTCATGGACGACGGGACGCGGCGCGGTGGCGTCGTCACGTTCCGCGACGTCACGGAGAAGAAGACGATGGAGCGGCAGCTCGTACTCGCGGACCGCATGGCGACACTCGGCACGCTCGCGGCCGGCGTCGCGCACGAGATCAACAACCCGCTCGCCATCCTTCTCGGCAATCTCGAGCTCGCGCTGGAGGAACACGAAACGCCGGGAAACGAAGCGGCGCTCGCGCGGCACCTCGCGAAGGCGCGCGACGGCGGCCGGCGCGTCGAGCGCATCGTCGACGACCTGCGCACGCTCTCCAGCGGCAACGACGTCATGACGGCCGTCGATCTATCGACCGTCATCAGCACGTCGCTCGTCATCGCGAGCAAGACGGTCCAGCAGCGCGCGCGCGTCGTGCAGCGGCTCGAGCCCGTTCCGAAGATTCTCGGCAACGAGCCGCGGCTCGCGCAGATCTTCTTGAACCTGCTCGTGAACGCCGCGCAGGCTATTCCGGCGGACGAGCCGGAGCGCCACGAAGTGCGGATCCGCCTCACGACGTTGGGCGCGAAGGTTGCCGTCGAGATCGAGGACACCGGCACCGGCATCCCCGCGGAAATCCTCCCGCGCATCTTCGATCCGTTCTTCACAACGAAGCCGGTCGGCGAGGGCACCGGGCTCGGCCTGTGGGTCACGAACGGGCTCGTTCTTTCGATGGGCGGCGAGATTCTCGTCCGGAGCGTTCCGGGTTGCACGACGTTCCGCCTGATTTTTCCGGCGGCGGCCCGTTCGCCGACCTAACGGCGCTGGAGGCCGCTCCCCGAATGAGAGCAGCCGCGCATCGAAGGTTAAACGAAGTTACCCTTCTTGATCTTCTCGATGATGATCTTCTCGGGCATCTGCGGGTCGCGCGGATTCACGGACCAATAGGCCTGCTGCTCGCAACGACGCTTGTTCGCGATGAGCCAATCGAGGATCGCCGAGAGACCGCGGTTGCGGCGGTCCTTGAAGAACGGGTCGTTGCCGAGCGCGTCGGCCGCCTTCTTGAGCGCACGCCCTTCGGCGACGTCGTGCTCCTTCACCGAGTAGTCGGGGAGGTCGTACTTCGCGATGTCCTCCGGCAACACGCCGAGGAACTTCACGTCGGGCGCGGAGAAGTCCGCGTTCCGGATGAGCGACGCCGCGGAGCCGGCCTTCAGCGTCCGGAAGATGTTCTGCATGGTGTACGCGTCGAGATCTCCGAAGAAGAACATCGGGATCTTGAGCTCGTCCTGGATCAGCTTCGCCCAGCCGCGCACCGCGTTCGAGGGGACGCCCTGCGCGCCCATCAGGATGCACGGGTTCCGCTTCGTGAAGCCGTTCGCCTGCAGCGTGTTCGCCGTGCCTTCCGACTCGACGATCACGCAGAACTCGATCTTCTTCTTCGCGCGGAGCTTCAGCGCCTGTGGCCGGTTGCGCGGCTGGAACGGCGTGGTGCCCAGCGACGACAGGTCGATCTCGGCCTTCGTGCCGTCCGGAAGCGTCTCCGTGACGACGAGCTGCTGCGAGTAGGTCTGCCCGCCGCGATCGTTGGCGTAGCAGTTCAAGTCCTCGCGATACGCCTCGAGAAGCTCGCAGATGAAGTCGATCGTCGCGTCGGACTCGTTCTGGTCCGCGAAGTCGAGCGGCTTCAGCTCCTTGTTGTGTTTGATCTCGCCCTTGCTGACGTAATAGATCTCGCGCTTGTTGGCGACGTTTCCGCTGTCGAGATTCCGGAGCAGGATCTCCAGCACGAAGATCGCGCGGGACATCTTCTTCACGGAGCTGACGTTGAGCTCGGTCTCGACCTTCTTCCCGAGCGGCGTCAGGTAGCCGACCTTGTGGTCGTACTTCGTGTTGTCGAGCGACGTCTTGATCGCCCGAAGCACTGGACGTTTCGCGAGCTCGAGATCGTGGAGCAGGCGCTCGCACATCTCTTTCGAAATCTTGTCGACCTGTACCGCGGTTCTCATTTACGTCTCCCGATGCGGGGGGCCGGCTTTTTACCGGTCTTTTTCGCGCCCGACTTGCCCGCCGGAGGGGGCAGCTCGTCGCCGCCGAAGAGCGACGCCTGCTTCGACTTCGCGGCCGTCTTCTCCGCCGCGGCCATGTCGGCCTTCGCGCCGTTCCTCTTTGCTGCCTTCACCGGTGCAAGGTCGGGCTCGGCCTTCTTCTTCTCGGCGGCTTTTTTGGCTTCCTTCTTCTCTTCGGCGCCGTGCTTTCGCGAGACCTCGGCGGCTTCTTCCGGATCGGCCGCTTCCGCGAGCTCCTTCTGCGCAGCGGCTTCGGCGGCGTCCATCTTCGCGGTCGCGGCGGCGAGGATCTTGCTCGCCTCTTCCAGCTCGCCCTCGGCGACCTTGGCATCGCGTCCCAGGAGCTTCGCGAGTCCCGCCGATGCGGCGGCTTCGCGTTTCTTCGGCGCCTTGAGGATGCGGCAGAGCGTCGACACGAGGATCGGACCGAATTGCTCGATGTGACGAAGCTTCTCTTCGACGTCCGCTTCCTTCGCTTCCTTGCGAATGTGGCGCGAGAGTTTTTGCCCGGCCTGGATCAACGCGCGCCGGATCTCTTCGACGAGCTCGTCCGAGGCATCGACGGTTTCCTTCGACGCGTTCTTGAACTTGATGAACGGCGACACGACCGAGATCGCGATGACGTACGGCCCCTGCGGTAGCGAGCCCTTCGGCTGCGCGAGTCCGTAGGTGCGCCAGTTCACGCTCGTGATCGCCTGGTAGAGCGCGCAGCCGCTCTTGTCGAACTGCAGCGGCACGCGGTTCGCGAACCGGAGGATCGTCGCCGGATCGTCGGGTTCTTGCCCGCGCTCTTCGCGCCGCGCAATCGCGACCTCGACCTGCATCGGCTTGAAGTCGGCGATCGTCGGCTTGCGCGACATGACCGAGAAGAAGTCGACCTTGCCGAGACGGTTGATCGACTTCGAGAGCGAATCCTCGCCGATCGCGAGGACGCTCTTCGTCGACGGCGCCATGAACTTCGCGTTCTGGATGGCCGAATAGAGCGCCTTGAACTCGGCTTCGTTGAGCGCGTCGACGCTCTTGTCCATCAGCGGCTTGCAGCCGGGCGCCTTCCCGACCTCGGTGATGATCTGGTCGCTGACGCGCGAGAAACCCTTGCGCAGCCACGCCGCCGTTTTGACCTTTCCAAACAGATGCGAGTGCGCGATGAACTCGCCGAGCTTCATCGTGTGCGGGTGCGGCTCGGTCGCCTTCGGGATCTCGGGGACGACGTCCGTCACGCGCTCGACGTCGACCCACTCGGCCTTCTCGTCGCCCTGCGGCGGGAGCTTGTAGTGGAGCGTCAGGTGCGGGTTCACGAGCGACGTGCCGTTGAGATACGCGAGCAGACCGCCCTCGCCGCCCCACTGCACGCGGCCGTCGATCTCGAAGCTGACCTTGAGGCCCGACTTCTTCGGCTCGGACTTCTTGCCGCGCTCGGACCAGTCGACCGATTCCTTGTTCTTGAGGACGCCCTTGTTCGCCTTGATGTCGACTTCGACGACGCACTGGACGGCCTGCCGCATGTTCGTCGTCTTCGTGACGACGCTGGCGCCCGACGCGCTCGTGAGCTGCGCCCACGTGGTGCACGCCGAGATGCCGATGCCCTGCTGTCCGCGCGAACAGCGGCCTTTGCCGAACTTCGACGACGCGAGGTATTCACCGAAAACCTTCGGGACATCTTCGATCGACAGACCGGGGCCGTTGTCCTCGACCGTCACGCGAATCGCGTCGGAGTTCTTGGACGAGCCGGCGCCGATCTTCTCCACCTCGACCCAGACTTCGGGGAGGGTGCCCTCTTCCTCGCAGGCATCCAGGGCGTTGTCGACCGACTCCTTCACGGTCGTCAGGACAGCCTTGGTCTGCGAGCTGAAACCGACCTGCTGGAGGTTTTTGGCGAAGTACTCGGCGGTGCTGGAGGAGGTGATCTTCTGCGCGGATGCCATGGCGGGCGGGACCCTAACGGATTCATCCGGGGGCCGCAACTTGAGGGCCAGCGAGTCGTTTTTGCCCCAATGGCCTATCGCGATCCCAGGAGGGCCTGTCCGTTCCAAGGGATTCCCGTTCGGAATCCATCACTTGAGACTGGCATTCCCTCTGCAACGACACCCGCCAGGGAGGTCACTTCGATCATGAAATTCTCGAAGGTCGTATCGATGCTGGCGGTTGCGGGTGCACTCACGGGGTGCGGTTCCACGGAGATCATCAAGGCTCCTGTGGCCGAAACGCCCGTCCCCACGACGACCGACATCCACGCCCTTTCCCTCGGCGAGACGAACCGCCTGGTCGGCGACGTCAGCGTCCGCAACGACGCGAACACGCTCTTCCTCACCGTCTCGGCGCACCCCGGCGTGTCCGTCGAAGACGTGCGGGTCTGCCTCGGCGTCAGCGCGTTCAACTACCTCTCGCCCGAGCAGTGCGGCTACACCGCCTACATCCCCGGCCTCGTCTCGAAGGCCACCGTTTCGATCCCCCTCGCCGACCTCGGCGAGCCCGTCGCCGGCGAAGTGGTCTACATCCAGGCCGCCGCCGCCGTCGCCGAGCGCGGCGCCCCGAAGGGTTTCGCCTACGCGGGAACGTTCAAGGGCCGCGTCGCCTACACGGTCGGCGGTTCCGAGATCGTCCCCAGCGGCGCGTGCGTCATGACGGTCGATGAGTGGGCCGGCGGGAAGAAGATGTGGCCGTCGCAGTCGATCGTGCTCGGCGGCAAGGAAGTCCGCCACGACGAGCTCCTCGACATCCTCGCGACGCCGTCTGCCGGCGACGCCAGCCTCCTCCTCGCGAAGCAGATCATTGCCGCCCGCCTCAACGAGGCGGCCGGTGCGACGCTCCCCATCGGCGTGGCCAGCGCGCTCGTCGCTATGGACACGTGGCTCCCGGCGCAGGCCGACCAGGACGGCTCGCTCCCCTTCCAGATTGCCGCGACGGCCGAGAACCTCCCGAACAGCGACGCGTTCGACGTCGGCGTGAACACCTCGGAGATGATCCGCCAGTTCAACGCGGGCAAGCTCGCCGCGCCGGCCTGCGAGTAAGACGCAACCACCCTCACCCTGAGCGAGGCGGCGCTGTTTGCCGCCGAGTCGAAGGGCTTTGAGATCTCGGACAGCCCTTCGACTCGCTTCGCTCGCTCAGGGTGAAGGTGTCGGGTATATCTCAGGGGCATGTTGAGCGCGCTCGCCTTCACGGTGATGTTGTTCGCGGCTGGCGACGAAGGCGACTTCGCGAGCAGCCCCAACGCGTCGAAGCGCTGCACGTCGGAGAAAGCGACGGTCGCGTACCGTCGCGGCTTCACGGCGCAGGCCGCGCTCCGCACGGACGAAGCGCTGAAGGCCTTCACCGAATGCCTCGCGCTCGAGCCGTCGTGCGTGCCGTGCGTCTACGAATCGGGATGGACGCACTGGTCGCGCAGCGAGTGGGCCGAAACCGTGACCGCGTGGGAGAAGACGCTCGCGCTCGATCCGAAACACGACGAGGCGCCGGGCTGGATCCGCCAGGCGAAGGATCGCCGCGACGGCAAGGCATACGGCGTCATCGACACGCCGCTCGCGATCGGCACGACGTCGACCGGCGGCGCGATCACGCTCGAGCTCGCCGCGCGTTTCCAGAACTACGACAGCACGCCGCTTTTCCCCGCCGACCACTACGACGCGGACATCTACTCGCCGAAGTCCGCGCGGTTCTCCGCGGACGGCACGAAGGTGTGGGTCAACTCGCTGCGCGGGGCGCGCACCGTCGTCTACGACCCGGCGACGCTCGCGAAGACCGGCACCATCGATCACGTGTTCGACGCGACGAACGCGAAGCTCTTCGAGGGCAAGCCCGGCGTCTTTCCGTGGACGTGGAACATGAAGGCTCCCGGCGGGAAGCCGAACCGGTTTCGCGGGAGCCCGGTCGAGAGCGAGCTCACGCACGGCGGGAAGTATCTGTGGGTGCCCTACTACCGGCGCGACTTCGACAAGGGCGCCACATCGCCGTCGGCGGTCGCGATCGTGGACGTCGCGACGAACACGATCGTGCGCGTGATGCCGACGGGGCCGATCCCCAAATACGTCGCCGCATCCCCCGACGGCAAGTGGCTGGCGATCGTGCACTGGGGCGACAACACGGTCGGGTTGGTGGATGTATCGAAGGACGATCCCGCGTCGTTCCAGTACGTCGCGACGCTCGTCGTCGAGAAGAAGGTGTCGCTCAAGGGCTTACGCGTCGTCGATCGCGACGAGAACTGCGGCTTCTGCCTGCGCGGCACGGTGTTCACCGCGGACTCGAAGACGCTGCTCGTCGGACGCATGGGCGGCGGCGGCATCGCGGGCTTCGACATCGCGACGAAGACGTATCTCGGCACGGTGAACGGGATGAAGCCGACGCCACGCCACCTCGCGCTCTCGCCCGACGGCACGCAGCTCTACCTGTCGTCGAATGTGTCCGGCTACGTCTCGAAGATCCCGGTCGCCGACGTCGTCGCCGCGCTCGGCAAAACCAAGGGCAAACGCGCGGTGATCGCCGGGTGGCAGGAGGTCTACGTCGGCGCGGGCGCGCGCACCGTCGCCGTGTCGCCCGACGGCGAGCACCTCTACGTCGCCGTGCAGTCGAGCGCGGAAGTCGTCGCGGTCGCATCGAAGACGATGACGGTCGACACGCGCTTGCGCGCGGATGCCTATCCGGTGGGCGCCGCGATCTCACCGGACGGCACGCAGCTGTGGGTGACCTCGCAGGGCCGCGGCGGCAAGGGCGGCAACTCGGTGTGCGTGTACCGCGTGAGCCCGTCGCCGCCGTAGCCTGCGGCCGTGCGAGGATCGCAGGGGAGTGGAGCTTCGCGATCCCGATCCCGCGCTGCGCGCCGCGTTCCTCGCGATGGCCGACGCGTTTCGCGCGGCCGACGAGTCCCGTCATCGGGAAGTCTGCGGGATGGACGCGGACGCGTTCGCCGCCTACGTGAAGAAGCTGCTCGCGCGCGGACGCGGCGAGGCGCTCGAGCGCGGGACGGTGCTCGAGAAGACGTTCTGGCTCTTCGACGGCGAGGGCATCGGCGGTGTGAGCCGGCTGCGCCCGAAGCTCGATCCGTTGCACGAGCGGCTCGCGGGCCACATCGGGTTCGAGGTCGCGCCGACGCATCGCACCGGCGATGCCGGAGTGCAGCTGCTCGTGCTCACGCTCGCGAAAGCGCGCGAGGCCGGTCTCTCGAAGGTGCTGCTGTGCTGCGATCCCGAAAAAGCCGAGCGGCGCCGGATCGTGGAAGCGGCCGGCGGCACGCAGCTCGACGAAGTGTCCGGCGTGCTGCCCGAGGGCGACGCGTACCGAAAGGTCCGCTACACCGTGCCGGTGCCGCCGGGGGCCTGAGTGCTGGCCCAATGGCAGACCGCGTGCTCACGGCCAGATCCGCATCGTGGCGGCGCCGAGCTCCAGCTCGCCGTCTTCAGCCCTTCTGCCGGGAGTCGGAGGACTTCGTGCGGGTCCAAAGCTGGCAAAGCTCGAGGAGCTTCTCCTCCTCGACCGGTTTGGGCAGGTAGTCCGTGGCGCCGGCGGCCAGGCACTTGTCCCGGTCCTCCTTCAGCGCCTTGGCGGTCACGGCGATGAGCGGCAGATCCTGGAACTTCGGGTTCTGGCGGATCTCGCGCATCGTCTCGTAGCCGTCCATCTCCGGCATCATGATGTCCATCAGGACGAGGTCGATGTCCGGCGTGCGCTCGAGCATCTCGATGGCCGCGCGCCCGCTCTCCACCTTGACCACCGGCCTGTGGTGGTGCTCCAGCACCGCGGTCAGCGCGAAGATGTTCCGGATGTCGTCGTCGACCACCATCACTTTCTTGCCGGCGAGCGATCCCTCCATCTCGCGCTCTGCCCGGAGCGCGCGCTTCACGCGATCGGGCAGCGTCGCTTCGACGCGGTGCAGGAACATGGCGGTGTCGGCGAGCAGGCGGTCGGACGATTTGACGCCGCTCTTCACGATGACGGACTCGACATGGCGCATCAACCGCTTCTCCTCCTCGTGGCTCAGGTCCTTGCCGGTGTAGACGATGATCGGCAGGTCCCGGAAGCGCGCCTGGCTCTTCAACCGGTCGATCAGCTCGAAGCCGTCGAGGCCGGGCAGCACCAGGTCGACGACCATGCAGTCGAAGCCGGTGAGGTCGAGAGCGCTGAGCGCGTCGTCCGCGGTGCTAGCGGAGACCACTTCCAGGTCTTCGCCTTCGCCGAGCAGGACCTCCAAGGTGGCGCGCTCGGTGGGGTTGTCCTCGACCAGGAGCAGGCGCCGCACCTTGCGATCCAGGAAGCTGTTGATGTGCACGAGCGCGGCGTCGATCGCTTCGCGGTCCACCGGCTTCTCGATGTAGGCGAAGGCACCCATGGTGACGCCGCGCTGCTGGCGATCGACGACGGAAATCACGTGCACCGGAATGTGGCGGGTGCGCGGGTTCCGCTTGAGTCGGTCGAGAACCGTCCAACCGTCGACGACCGGCAACTTGACATCGAGGGTGATCGCGTCGGGCTGCAGCTCGTTGGCGAGGGCCAGGCCGATGTCGCCGCGCTCGGCGACGACCACCTTGAAACCGCGCTCGCGCGCCATGCCGAGAACGATCTTCGCGAACCGGAGGTCGTCCTCGATGATCAGCAACACCCGGTCGCCTTCCCGGAGCGACTCGCGGTCATCCTTGAAGGTGCGAAGGGCGAAGGCGTCGGACTCCTTCAGGGCCGCCGTATCGACGATCACCTCGGGCTGGCGGGCGCTGCGCACCAGCGAATTCGGGAGCGACGGCAGGGACGACCGCGGCAGCTCCTCGGCGCCCTCGAGAGGGACGTAGAGCTCGGGGAGGAAGAACGTGAACGTGCTGCCCTTGCCGGGCGCGCTTTCCACCTGGATCTCGCCGCCGAGCAGGCGGGCGATCTCGCGGCTGATCGAGAGTCCGAGGCCCGTGCCGCCGTACTTCCGGCTGGTCGTGCCGTCCGCCTGCTGAAACGCCTCGAAGATGATCTTCTGCTTGTCCTTGGGGATGCCGATGCCGGTGTCCACCACGGCGAAGCCGATCACGTTGCCCGCCTGAGCGAGACGCTCGTTCGAGAATTTGTGCTTCTTGTCCGCCGAGAACATTTTCAGCGTCACCGAGCCCGATTGCGTGAACTTCACCGCGTTGGCGAGGAGGTTCTTGAGCACCTGGTGCAGGCGCAGCGGGTCGGTGCGGAGGCCCGGCGGCAGAGTGGCCCCGATCTTCGCGCGGAGGGCGAGTCCCTTCTCGTCGGCAAGGGGCTTGAAGGTTCTCTGGACGAAGTCCTCGAGCTCCGTGAACGCGATCTGCCGCGGCTCGACTTGCATCTTGCCGGCCTCGACCTTGGAGAGGTCGAGGATCTCGTTGATGAGCGACAGAAGGTCGCCACCGGAAGCGTGGATCGTCTTCGCGTATTCGATCTGCTTCTCGCTGAGGTTCGCGTCGTTGTTGTCGGCGAGGAGCTTCGCCAGGATGAGCAGGCTGTTGAGCGGGGTGCGCAGCTCGTGGGACATGTTGGCGAGGAACTCGGACTTGTACTTGGAGATGAGGGCGAGCTGCTCGGCCTTCTCCTCGAGGGAGCCCCGCGCCTGCTCGACCTCCTGGTTCTTGAGCTCCACCTTGGTCTTCTGCTCCTCGAGGAGGCGCGCCTTGTCCGCGAGCTCGAGGGCCTGCTTCTCGAGCGCCGTGTTGCTGCGCTTCAGCCCGTCCTGCTGGACGGTGAGCTCGTTCGACTGGTTCTGGAGCTCCTGGGTCATGCCCTGCGACTGCTGGAGCAGCACCTCGGTGCGCATGTTCGCCGAGATCATGTTGAGAACGACGCCGATCGACTCGGTGAGTTGGTCGAGGAAGATCTGGTGGATCGCGGAGAACGTGTGGAACGAGGCGAGCTCGATCACCGCCTTCACCTCGCCTTCGAAGAGCACGGGTAGCACGACGATGTTCAGCGGCGTCGCCTCGCCGAGTCCGGACGAGATGGCGATGTAGTTGCTGGGAACTTCCGTGAGGAGGATCGACTTCTTCTCCAGCGCGCACTGTCCGACCAGGCCCTCGCCCAGCACGAACCGGTTGGAGACGCTCTTCCGCTCCCGGTAGGCATAGGTGCTGGTGAGCTTGAGCACCGGAGTGTTCGACTCGACGTCCATCATGAAGAACGCGCCGTGGTGCGCGGAGACCAGCGGGGTGAGCTGGCTCATGATGAGACGGGAGACCGTCTCGAGATCCTTCTGGCCCTGCATCATGCCGGAGAACTTGGCGAGGTTCGTCTTCAGCCAGTCCTGCTCGGCGTTCTTCTGCGTCGTCTCCTTGAGGGTGACGATCATCTGGTTGAGGTTGTCCTTGAGGATGGCGACTTCGCCTTCCGCCTGGACGGCGATCGACCGGGTGAGATCGCCTTTGGTCACCGCGGTGGCGACCTCGGAGATCGCGCGCACCTGCGTGGAGAGGTTTCCGGCGAGCTGGTTGACGTTGTCGGTGAGCTGGCGCCAGGTGCCCATTGCGCCGGGCACCTTCGCCTGGCCGCCGAGCTTCCCTTCGATACCGACCTCGCGGGCGACGGTGCTGACCTGGTCGGCGAAGGTGCCGAGCGTGTCGCACATGTTGTTGATGGTGTCGGCCACGGCGGCGATCTCGCCCTTGGCCTCGACGCCGACCAGCTTCTGGGAAAGGTCGCCGTTGGCGACCGCGGTCACGACCTTGACGATGCCGCGCACCTGCGTGGTGAGGTTGCGCGCCATCGAGTTGACGTTGTCCGTGAGGTTCTTCCAGGTGCCGGCGACCAGGCCGACCTCGGCCTGTCCGCCCAGCTTCCCGTCGGTGCCGACCTCCTTGGCGACGCGGGTGACTTCCGAGGCGAACGAGTTGAGCTGGTCCACCATGACGTTGACGGTGTTCTTCAACTCCAGGATCTCGCCCTTGACGTCGACGGTGATCTTCTTGGAGAGGTCTCCGTTCGCGACGGCGGTGGTGACCAGCGCGATGTTTCGCACCTGCCCGGTGAGGTTCGAGGCCATCGAGTTGACGTTGTCGGTGAGGTCCTTCCACGTGCCGGCGGCGCCCTTGACGTCGGCCTGGCCGCCGAGCTTCCCGTCGGTTCCGACTTCCTTGGCGACACGGGTGACTTCCGAGGCGAACGACCGGAGCTGATCCACCATGGTGTTCACGGTGTTCTTGAGCTCGAGCACCTCACCTTTGACATCGACGGTGATCTTCTGCGAAAGGTCGCCGTTGGCGACGGCGGTGGTGATCTTGGCGATGTTTCGCACCTGGTCGGTGAGGTTTCCGGCGAGCACGTTGACGTTGACGGTGAGGTCCTTCCACGTTCCGGCGACGCCCTTCACTTCCGCCTGTCCGCCGAGCTTTCCGTCGGTGCCGACTTCCTTGGCGACACGGGTGACTTCCGAGGCGAACGATCGGAGCTGATCCACCATGATGTTCACGGTGCTCTTGAGCTCGAGCACCTCGCCTCGGGCATCGACGGTGATCTTGCGCGAGAGGTCGCCGTTCGCGATCGCGGTGGAGACCTCCGCGATGTTTCGCACCTGATTGGTCAGGTTGTTGGCGAGCACGTTGACGTTGTCGGTGAGGTCCTTCCACGCGCCCGACACGCCCTTCACGTCCGCCTGACCGCCGAGCTTTCCTTCCGTGCCGACTTCCCTCGCCATACGGGTGACTTCCGAGGCGAAGCTGTTGAGCTGATCCACCATGGTGTTGACGGTGTTCTTGAGCTCGAGCACCTCGCCTTTGACGTCGACGGTGATCTTCTGCGAGAGGTCTCCGTTGGCGACGGCGGTGGTGATCTTGGCGATGTTTCGCACCTGGTCGGTGAGGTTTCCGGCGAGCACGTTGACGTTGACGGTGAGGTCCTTCCACGTTCCGGCGACGCCCTTCACTTCTGCCTGGCCGCCGAGCTTTCCCTCGGTGCCGACTTCCTTGGCGACACGGGTGACTTCCGAGGCGAAGCTGTTGAGCTGATCGACCATGGCGTTGATGGTGTTCTTGAGCTCGAGCACCTCGCCTTTGGCGTCGATGGTGATCTTGCGCGAGAGGTCGCCCTTCGCGATGGAGGCCGAAACCTCCGCGATGTTTCGCACCTGGCCCGTCAGATTGTTGGCCCACTGGTTGACGTTGTCGGTGAGGTCCTTCCAGGAGCCCGACACGCCCTTCACGTCCGCCTGACCGCCGAGCTTTCCGTCGGTGCCGACTTCCTTGGCGACACGGGTGACTTCCGACGCGAAGCTGTTGAGCTGATCCACCATGGTGTTCACGGTGTTCTTCAGCTCGAGCACCTCGCCGCGCGCGTCGACGGTGATCTTGCGCGAAAGGTCGCCCTTGGCGATGGCGGTCGAGACCTCCGCGATGTTTCGCACCTGCGCGGTGAGGTTGTTCGCGAGCAGGTTGACGTTGTCCGTCAGGTCGCGCCAGGTGCCGTTCGCCTGGGGCACCTGCGCCTGTCCGCCGAGCTTTCCTTCGGTGCCGACCTCGCGCGCCACGCGAGTGACCTCCGTGGCGAAGTTCGCGAGCTGGTCGAGCATCGAGTTGTACGCCGAGGCGACCTCGTCGCGCCGGCCTCGTTTACCGGAGACCGGAAGACGCAAGGTGAAGTCGCCGCGCTCCCCGGCGCGAAGCGCCTCGAGCAGCTGATCGAGGATCATCTCCTCGGCATCCCCGCTCATCGGCACCGGAGCGCGTTTTCCGCGCTTCAGGCCCTTCTTCTTCTGCGTGTCGCCGTTGCCATCGCCATCAGTGGGACCGGATTCATTCGGATTCACGCGTTCTCCAGGGGAAGAAAGACGCGCGAAGGTGGTCACGACCGGGATGCGCGGTAAAGCGCATAGCGTGCGCCGCTTCAGCTACAGCAAGCGGCGCAGCTCGCGCAAGGCCTCGTGTTGATCTTCGTACGTCGCCAACCGGGCGACGAGCGAGAAATCCAGGTCGGGCAGGAATGTGCTGCGCTCGACGCGGCCGTAGTGATCGCCTGCGAGCCGGTAGAGCTCGAATGCCCCATCCTGGAAGAGCCACACCTCCGGTACTGCGAAGCCCCGATAGACCGAGAGCTTGTCCAGGATCGGCTTGGTGTGGATGATCTCGATGACGATGTCGGGGAACTCTCCTTCCTTCATCAGCCGTCCGACGCAGTAGCACTCGTCGGGCTCCGCGCCTCGCTCCTTGGCCTCCATCCGGAATGTCGTCGAGCCGTAGCCGCGAAGGGGGAGATCCCGGACCACCGCGTAGAGCTCGACGAGGCGCGCGATCGTCTTCTTGTTCAGCTCGTGCGTCAGGGAAGGGCTCATCAGTTCGAGGGTTCCTTCGCAGTAGGTCATTCGCAGCCCAGGCGTATCGAGGGCCTCGCGAAGGATGACGTAGTCCCTCCAACTCACCCCCTGGATGACCATTCGCTGCTCGACGCGGAGAGTGGAGAGAATTGGCGGCTCAGTGGATGCCATGGTCAGCAAGATTCTAACAGGCCGCTACCGTAACGACCGGTTTTGCGGCGTGCGCGCACGACTCTATCCGCGGGATCCGCGATCCTCTGGAATCCCTCGGCGAGCGAGCGACGATCAGCGGATCGGGCGCGGCGCGTCGAGTTCCGTCCCAACCCGCAATCGCTTGAGGTACTCCTGGTAGGAGTACCACCGGTCGCGCTTCTTCCCGGTGGTCTCGATGAGCACGCCTGCCTCCGCGAGCGTCTCGATGGCGCGAGCGGCGGTGGGCTTGCTCGTGTCGAGGAACTTCATCACCGACGCGACGCGCACCAGGGGATGGCGAGGGAGCAACTCGAAGAGGCGAACGGCGGCGACCGAGTGGGTGTCGTTCTGAAGCACGCGCGCGCGATCGGCGGTGACAAGGGCGAACATCTCCCGCGCGGAGGCGACGGCCTCGTCCGCGATGGTGGCAACTCCCTCGAGGAAGAAGTCCGTCCACGCCTCCCAGTCCCCATCGACGCGCACGGAGTTCAAGTGGCGGTCGTAGTCGTCGGGATGCTGCTTGAAAAAGAGGCTCAGGTACAAGAGCGGCGTCGGAAGAAGCTTCCAGTGTTCGAGAAGCAACGTGACCAGCAACCGTCCGATGTGGCCATTCCCGCCGAGGTACGGGTGAATCGTCGCGAACTGAACGTGCAAGAGCCCCGCGCGCACGAGCGGTGGCAGGGCGTTGTCCTCGGCATGCAGGTAGTTCTCGAAGGCGGAAAGCGACTCGGCGAGCGCGTGCGGCGGCGGCGGGACATAAACCGCGTTGCCCAGTCGCGTCCCTCCGATCCAGTTCTGGCTCCGTCGAACCTTGCCGGGCATCTTCTCCGCGCCGCGCACCCCGCGCATCAAGCGCTTATGGGTTTCGTTCAAGAGGCGCATCGAGAATGGCAGCCCCTTCGGGTCGCTGAGCTGGCCACGGGCGTAGGTGAGCGCATCGAGGTAGTTGCAGACTTCCTCGACGTCCGCGTTGGGCAGCGCGCTCTCCTCGGCCTCGAACGTGAAGAGGTCGACCAGGGTCGTCTGGGTCCCTTCGATCTGCGCGGATAGCACCGCCTCCTTGCGGACGAACGCGTAGATGAACCAATCGAGCGAGGGCGCCATCTCGCCGGCGAGCTCGAGCCGGGTCAGCGCTTGCTCGGCCGCCCGGAGCCGCTCGGCCAGTGCGGGGCCGAGAACCAACGGGGGATCGGCTGGAGGCAAGGGGGACGGAAGGAAGGCGGCCACGTTCTCCCCCGGCAATGATGCTCCGCTCGTACTGGCCTGTGACCCGCTTGCTCATCCGAACGTCGCCATGAAAACGAACCCCCTTCCTGCAGCATAGGCGGATTCGTTCTTTCCCTACACAGGCCCCTGAGCACGGTTGACGTCGCACGCAACCTTGGCGTGTGGCTTGTGCCGAATGGCGACTCCAAGTTACGCTAGGAACGTATTCGTTCCTAGCGTAGCGGAGCGAGCGTAGGTCAACAAGATGAAGCAGACATGAGGTCTCCTCTGCGGAAGAAGAAGACGACCGCGTCGGGCACAGCGCGCACTGGCAAGCCGGAGCAGGCCCATCGGCGGCTCCAGGACCTGTTCGAAATCAGCAAGCTCTTCGCGAGTTTCGAAAACGTCGAGCAGGCCTTCGATACCGTTCTGGGAATCGCCGCGAGGACGCTACCCCTTCGCAGCGCGATCCTCCTCGAACTCGACGACGGCCGTTCCAGGATGATCGCCTGGCATTGCGAGGGCCAGAGTTCCGAGACTATGCGAGCGGTGAAGGAGCACGCGGCGACGGCCTATGCCGACCTCATCGGAGCGGCATCGACCGTATCGCTCGAACTCCACGAGGAGGCGGGCAAGACCACACTGCCCCGGCAAGGGGGAACCCAAGGGAACCTTGCGAAGAGGCTCTTCGTCATGCCGCTCGTCGCGGTCCACCGCCCGCCCTTTGGGACGGTTCAGTTGGAAGGTGCCCAGCCCTTCGACGAAATGGATTTGATGTTCGCCAACGCCATCGCGAACCAGTTGGCGGTCGCGCTCGATCGAGATCACACGTGGCGGCAGGTGCAGCACGCAGCGCGAGTGCGTGAACAGATTCTCGCGATCGTCTCCCAGGATCTGAGGAATCCCCTCGGGACGGTACTTCTGGAAGCCAGTGCTCTCGCGAAGAAAAGGGCTCCCGAGCAGCGGCCAGGAGAAATTCCGGAGGTCCAAAACATCCAGCGAGCAGCCGGACACATGTTGCGGCTCATTTCGGACCTGCTCGACTTCGCGAGCATCGAGGCCGGACACCTGGCCATCAAGCGCAAGCCGCAGGATCCGGGGGCGATGATCCAGGAAACGCTTGCGACCTTCGAGAGCGTCGCCGGAGAAAAGCGACTGCGGTTGACGGCGCACGTTGAACCGCATCTTGCGAAGGTCGACTGCGATCGCGATCGCATTCTCCAGGTCCTCTCCAACCTGGTCGGAAATGCGATCAAGGCCACGGCGCCGGGTGGGCACGTCACCCTCCGAGTCGAGGCACAAGGGAAGGATCTCGTGTTTGGAGTCTCCGATAGCGGTCCGGGGATTCGCGCGGAGGATGTAAAGCATCTCTTCGAACGGTACGGGCGCAGCGGCCAGGCACGGTACAAAGGGACAGGCTTGGGTCTCGCCATCGCGAAAGGAATTGTCCGCGTGCACGGCGGTCGTATCTGGGCGGAGAGCAAGCCGGGGCTTGGTGCGACGTTCCTCTTTGCGGTTCCCCTGAGCACGGTCAGTCCGTCGCAAACGTAGCGCGAGGTTTCCCCGCAACTGTGCTAGGAAGGAGTTCGTTCCTAGTGAGGTGCAGCGACGTGCTTGACGGCGGCGAACATGCGGCTTGCGTAGATGGCTGGATGAAGCCGGCGAAAGATTTGTCGCCCGAGGTTCGTCTGCAGCTCTTCGAAGCGGCTCTCAGCGCGCTTTGGACACGGACCCAAACCACGCTGGGGCAGGTCACGCTCACCGCGATCGCCGAGCGCGTGCTGTACAACGCGTCCGAGAAGTACCCGCTCTTCTCCTCTCTCACTGTCGAACCGACGAGCGGGATCCAGTGCCGCGAGCTCCGCGAGCGGGTAGGCGCCGCGAAGCATTCCGAGCTGTCGGAAGGGATCCGCTTCGTGCTCGTGGAGTTCCTCACCGTGCTCGGCAACCTGACCGCCGAGATTCTCACTCCGGAGCTGCACTCGCAGCTTTCCAACGTCGCGCTGCCGGGTAGCAAGGGCGAGGGCAAAGGCTCATGAAGAAGAAAACCGACGTCGCGCGCGTTGAGACCGGCGTCGACAACCTCGATGCGATCTTGAATGGAGGCTTGCCGAAAGGCTCCGTGACGGTCGTCGCCGGCCCACCCGGCTCGGGAAAGACGATCCTCGCCCAGCAGATCTGCTTCCACAACGCATCGGGCAAGAATCGCGTCCTCTCCTTCACGACCCTCTCGGAACCCGTCGCCAAGACCCTGCGGCACCTTCAGCAATTCTCGTTCTTCGACCCGAAGAAGCTCGATGACGCCGTCCAGTTCGTGGACCTCGGCGTCATTCTGCGAACGAAAGGGCTCGAAGCGGTTGCCGCACTCATCATGGAGCACGTCAAGAAGGTCAAGCCGACCCTGGTCATCATCGACAGCTTCAAGGTGTTCGACGATCTGGCGAAGTCCAGGGAGGAACTTCGAAAATTCACCTACGAGATCGCCATCAACCTGATGGCCTGGGAAGCCACCGCCCTTCTCCTCGGCGAGTACGGAGCCGACGACTACGAGACCAGTCCGCTCTTCTCGATCGTGGACGGCCTGGTCGTTCTCTCGCAACGGGAGTCCGTGGGCGAGCACCAGCGATTCTTCCGGATCGTCAAGATGCGCGGGACGGATCACAACCGCGACGAGATTCCGTTCGTCATCAACTCGAACGGCGTCGAGATGTTCGCGCCACGGGTGGCGCTCACGCGTAAGCCGATGCCGAGTGGCAAGCAGACGCGATGCAAGACCGGTATCACCAAACTCGACGAGATTCTCGGACCCGGCATCCCCTGGGGCTCGAGCCTCCTCCTCGCCGGCGTCGCCGGGACCGGCAAGACCGTCCTCTCACTTGAATTTCTCTACCGTGGTGCCCTGGCAGGCGAGAAGGGAATCGTTTTCTCATTCGAAGAGACGGACGAACGACTGCGCGCCGCGGCGAAGGGCCTCGGCTTCGACCTGGAGCGCGAGATCGACCGCGGGATGATCGAGATCGTCTTCATCCCGCAGCCCGACATCATGGTGGAGTCCCACCTCTTGATGATCCAACGGCGGATCGACGCGATGAAGGCAAAGCGCGTGGTCATCGACTCCGTCTCCGTGTTCCTTCACAAGGTGACGGATCCGCAGTACAGCCGCGAGAGGATTTTCCACCTCTGCAGCATCGTCCAGAACGCACAGGCGGTCGGTTTCTTTGCGACGGACATCCCCTACGGGTCGGGGCTGGTCAGCCGTTTTGGAGTCGAAGAGACCGTGGTGGACGGGGTCATCATCCTCAGTTCCACGGAGGAAGGGCTGGAGCGCCAGCGATACCTCGAGGTGTACAAGCTCCGGAACACCGCTCACCTGAAGGGCCGGCACAACCTGCTGATCGGGCAGGGAGGAGTCTCGGTCTTCCCTCGCTATGGGGAAGATCCTCAGCAGGAAGCGCCACCGCCCGCCCTCGAGGTCGGCGCCCGGCTGAGCACCGGGATTCCAGGTCTCGACGAGCTCATGAGCGGTGGACTCTTGGCGCGAAGCGTCACCCTCGTCTCCGGCAGTACGGGCGTCGGCAAGAGCACGTTCGGGATGCAGTTCCTCCTGGAGGGCGCCCGGAAGAAAGAACCGGGCCTCTACGTCACGCTCGAGGAGGGACCGGAGCAACTGCTCGCCAGTGCAGATGCGCTGGGGCTGCCCCTGCGGGCGATGGTCGACGCGGGGCTGGTCCAGATCCTCTACATCTCTCGGGAGCACATCCGTGCGGGTCAATTCCTGACCGTTCTGGCGGACCGGCTCAAGGCTCTGAAGGCTTCTCGAGTGGTGCTCGACTCCGCGACCCAGATGATGACGGAGCACATGGTGAGCGACGAGTTTCGTCACGTGCTTTCCAAGCTGGTGGTCCGTTTCAAGATCCTCGGCATCACCAGCGTCCTCATGCTCGAATCCGTTTCGCTGTTCTCGACCGAGCGGGTGACCGAGTTGGGCCTGTCCCCCATCGCCGACAATCTGGTGATGCTTCGCTACAAGGAAGGGCAAGGTCGCCTGTCGCCGACGCTGACGATCGTGAAGACGCGCGGCAGCGACCACGACCGCGGGACCTACTCCGTCACTGTCGCCAAAGGAGGACTGCGAGTGGGTGCGTCGCTGAGCGAGCTTCCCGCACCTCGCACGGAGATTGCGGAGGGCAAGGGCAAGACGCGTTTGCCGAAGCGAAAAGTCGGGAAGCGCAGGTGACCTCGCTGGAATCGGTGCTTTGCACCGAGGAGCTGGACCGTCGTCCCTCGCGTCCGCCGGACTATGAGCGGGAGAATCGCGCGCTGGCATCGCTGGCACGGGCGCTGGCCGAGTCGCCCCGCACCATTCTCCAGACATTGGCGGACACGATCCTGGAGGTGTTCGAGGCCGGTTCGGCCGGGATCAGCCTCGTGACGGAAGATGAAAAGAGGTTCCACTGGCCGGCGATCGCGGGCGTTTGGAAGCCGCACATCGGCGGAGGCAGCCCGCGCGACTTCGGCCCGTGCGGCGACGTGCTCGATCGCAACGGCCCCCTGTTGTTCAGGCACCCCGAGCGGCGCTACACCTATTTCCTGCCGGTGACGCCTGCGGCCGAAGAGTGCTTGCTGGTTCCTTTCCATGTCGCGGGCAAAGCGGTCGGCACGATCTGGGCGCTCACGCATGATGATCGCCGCACGTTCGACCGCGAAGACCTGCGGATCCTGGTGAGCTTGGGCTCGTTCGCCTCGGCCGCGTACCAAGCGGTGGAGCAACTGCACGCGCTCGGCAAGCAAGCCCAGGAGCGCGAGGAAGCTTCGCGAGCGCAGCGCGATTCGCACAAGCTGGAGGCTCTCTACGAAATCAGCAAGCTCTTCGCGAACTTCGAAAATGTCGAGCAGACCTTCGATCCCGCTCTTGCCATCGCCGCAAGGTCGCTGCCCCTTCGGAGCGCGATTCTCATCGAGACCGAAAACGGTCGTTCCACGATGCTCGTCTGGCGCTCCGAGGGCCAGAACTCCGAGCAGCTGCGAGCCGTGAAGGAGCACGTAGGAAACGCGTACCGCTACCTCATTGGAGCGGCATCGACCGAATCCCTCGATCTCCGCGAGCAGGCGGGGCTGACCGCACTGCCTCCACAAGTGGGAACCGAAGGGGACCTTGCGAAGAGGCTCCTGGTCATTCCCCTCGTCGTTTCCCAGCGCCCGGTCTTCGGCGCCCTTCAGTTGGAAGGGGCCCGGCCGCTCGACAAGATGGATCTGATGTTCGTCAACGCCATCGCGAACCAGCTCGCGGTTGCCATCGACCGGGATCGCGCCTGGCGGCAGGACATCACGCGGCGAGAGCATGCCGAGGAAGGACGAACCGATGCCGAGGCGACCAGCGCGACGGCTGAACGCGGGCGGGTCCTCGCCGAAAGCTCGAGCGAGAAATACGAGGCGCTCGCCAGCGAGAATGCCAGGTTGTTCGCGCAGGCGCAGCAAGCGGTGCGCGTGCGTGAACAGATCCTCGCGGTCGTCTCCCACGATCTGAGAAATCCCCTGGGGGCGATCCTCTTGACCACGGCAGCTCTCGCGAAGAGGGGGGCTCCCGCGGAAGCCGTTGGGAAGATCCAGCGGGGGGCCGAAAGCATGGTGCGGCTCATCGAGGACCTGCTCGACTTTGCGAGCATCGAGACCGGAAGCCTTTCGATCAAGCGCAGCCTCGAGGATCCGGGTCCGATGATCCAGGAAACGCATGCGGGCTTCGAGAGCGTTGCCGAAGAAAAGGGACTGCGGTTGACGGCGAACGTCGAGACGAATCTGCCTAGGGTCAACTGCGACCGCGGTCGCATCCTTCAGGTACTCTCCAACCTGGTCGGCAATGCGACCAAGGCTACGGCCGCGGGCGGCCACATCACTCTCCGAGTCGAGGCACGAGGCAACGGCCTCGTGTTCGCAGTCGCCGATAACGGTCCGGGGATCAGCGAGGAGGATGTAAAGCACCTCTTCGAGCGCTATTGGCGCAGCGGCGAGGCGGAGTACAAAGGGACCGGCTTGGGTCTCGCCATCGCGAGAGGAATCGTCAGCGCGCACGACGGCCGGATCTGGGTGGAGAGCGAGCTCGGGCGTGGCTCGACGTTCCTCTTCACGCTTCCCGTCGCTGACGATGCATGACCTCTAACCCTTCTGCGAGCTCACATCTTCATGTCTCGAATGAATGCCGTCAGTTCTTTCGTAAAGGCATCAAGCTCAACTGCGCTTGATTTGACGTTATTCATTATTCCATCAAGCTCGGACGATTGAGTAGACGCTTGCTGAATCCGAAGACCTAGCGCAGAGACTGCGTGAGCGCGGTCGGCTCCTCCTCGACCTCATGCAAGACGCGGCTGGGCAAAGCGCGAAGCACGCGGACGAGCCGTCGGTTGTCAATCGCGCCGACTCTGATCGACAAGGATCTCGCAGTCTTCCTATGTCGCCTCTGCGGCGGCATCCACGCGGACCACCTTTGGAATCTTCGCGCCGTTTTCGAGCGCGTCGAGGCGGTCGAGCGTCTCCCGCTGACCTTTCAAGCTCTCCGCCACCATGGCGGCAACCGTCGCCCAGGCCGTTCGCTCTGGCTGGCGATCGACATCCTTCTCCCAGCGCGAGAGCGTCTCTGCACGAATGCCGAGGAGTTGCGCGAGCTCGCCGGACTTGAGACCGAGGACGCGCCGCATGAAACGAAGAGTCTCACCGGTCGCGGGCCCGCGCCGCGCGACCTGTGCGGCGACGAGCCGTTCTGCGCGCTGCATGATCGGCCCCGCGATCGTCACGTCTTCGCACTTCAGGCACTTCATCGCCGGGATTTCCACGACGTATCTGGTCCCTGCGACAACGTGCGTATCCGCTTCGACGATCTTCTCAAATCGAGTCGAGCCGCATTCGCCGCACTTCGTCTGTTCGACCTTCTTCATGAGACGACCTTTCAGGTTACGAGGTGCGCCGAGACAAACCGCACCTCGTTTTCGGGAGTCAGGCGGATCGCGACGACGACGCGGATCGCCGCGTCTTGGGTATCAACCGTGCCCTCGAACAGCCACGTGCCGTTCTCCTGTGAAACGCAGTCGAAGCCGTTTACGACCTCGTAGACCTCGCTCGTCGTGATTCCGCGCGAGCGCATCCCATCTTTGCAAGACCGCGTGAAGGTGAACGCCCCGAGAGCGACGAGCTCTCTGATGCGTTTGAGGGCGTCGGCGTCGTCCAAAGCCGCAAGATTATCAGAATATGACTATGGATCAATATTAACCCACAGTCAAATTCACGCCCGATACATCAGTCGAGGTCTTCCGGAAGGCGCCGCAGCCGGCGCCGCAGCGCGAGGATCTCCATCGCGATCGCCGCCTTGTCCATGACGATGCCGAGGAGGCGCAGCACGCCTTCGTCGAGCGTCGCTCGCGGGCCGAAGCCTCAGCGCGTTGGGCCGGCGAGCATCCGCCGCACTTCGGCGACGATCGCATCCGGAAGGCACGGCTTCGTCAGGAACGAGTCGCAGCCAGCCTCCTTCGCGGCAGCCAAGTGCTCGGGGAGCGTGTGGCCCGTGAGCGCAACGATGGGGATGGCGCGTGTGCGGTCGTCGGCCCGGAGCTTCCGGGTCGCTTCGAGGCCGTCCATCCCTGGCAGCGAGAGATCCATCAGGATGATGTCAGGGAGGAGCTCGGTCGCCTTCTCCACGGCTTCGTATCCGTCCTTCGCTTCCGCCGCCCTGTAGCCGGCGAGCACGAGGAACTCGCAGCACATCTCGCGGGCGTCCGCGTAGTCTTCGACGACGAGGACGAGCGGTGGCTCACGGTCGCTCACGAATCTTCGGTGGCGCGCCAGGCCAACGCCGCGAGCAGCGAGACGAGCTCGAGGGGCGCCACCGGCTTTACCAGATGGGATTGGAAGCCTTCGCTGAGCGAGCGCCGCCTGTCCTCGCCCCGGGCGAAGCCGGTCACCGCGACCGCCGGAATCGCCATCCCTCGGCCACTCTCGATCGCGCGCAGTCGATGGATCAGCGAATAGCCGTCCTCGCCGGGCATGCCGATGTCGCTGACGAGCACGTCCGGCAGCCCCGCGTCGAGCGAGGCAATGGCCTCGGCGACGGACGCACAGGTGGTCACAATCGCGCCCTGCCGCAGCAAGAGCTCGCCAACCATCTCGCGCGCGTCGAGGTGGTCGTCGACGTAGAGGACCCGCATGCCGTCGAGGCGGGGCATCGCCACGCCTTTCGTCCCGTCGCCGTGGCGCGGAGCGGTTTCGAGGATGTTCGACTCCTCGTCGGGGTGCAGCAGCACGCGGATCGGGAGGTACACACTGAAGATCGACCCGCGACCTGGGCCAGCGCTTTCGGCGCGCACCTGGCCTCCGTGAAGCTCCACGAGATGGCGCACGATCGCCAGGCCGAGTCCGAGGCCGCCGTGCGCGCGCGTGGTGGTGCCGTCCGCCTGGCGGAAGCGCTCGAACACGAAGGGCAGGAAGGAGGCATCGATGCCCACGCCGTTGTCCATGACGCGAATGACCGAGTGGGAATCCTCGCGCGCGAGGCGGACCTCGACGGTCCCCTTCGACGGCGTGAACTTGATCGCGTTGGAGACCAGGTTCCAGAGCACCTGACGCAGGCGGTCTGGATCGCCGCTCGTCCCGGAGGAGTCTCCGGAGGTCGAGGCGACGAGCGTGATCCCCTTCGCGTCGGCGGCGGGGCGCACCGTGTCCAGCGCCTCGGAGACGACGTGAGCCAGGTCGATCGCGCGCAGCTTCAGCCGGACCTTCCCGCTGACGATGCGCGACACGTCGAGGATGCTCTCGACCAGCTCGCCCTGAACGAGCGCATTGCGGTGGATCGACTCCAGCGCGCGAGCCTGCTTGGCGGGATCGAGCATCCCGGACTTCGCCATGCTCGACCAGCCGAGGATCGCATTGAGCGGCGTGCGCAGCTCGTGGGAGACGGTGGCCAGGAACTCGTCCTTCAAGTGGTTGGCGCGCTCGGCGGTCTCCACGGCGCGCATCTGGTCGTCAATGTCCGTCGCGGTGACGATCCAGTCGGAGCTGCGAGAGCCCTCCTTTTCAACCACCGCGCGCGCGAGATGCCAGCGCCACACGCCGTCCGACTTCCTCTGCAGCCGGAACGGCTTCGAAAGCGGACTGCCGGTCGCGAGCGCCGAGCCCCACGCGTCCAGGAGCCCGTACGCGTCGTCCGGATGCACCGCCTGCGGCGCCACAAAGCCGGGTGTCTGCTTCACGCTCAGGCCGGTGTAGTCCTGCCAGGCCCGGTTGACGTAGTAGATCGTGCCGTCGGCGTGCGCACCCAGGGCGCACAGCGGCATCAGGTCCAGCAACTGCCGGTAGCGCTCCTCGTGCGCTGCGAGATCCTGGTCGCGGATCCGGGCAGCCTGCCGCTTGATCTGCTCGCCCTTGCGGAAGAGGTCGACGAAGACCTCGATTTTCGAGCGGAGAATGTCCGGCTCGAGCGGCTTCATGATGTAGTCGACGGCACCGTGCGAGTACGCGCGGAAGATGTTGTCGGCCTCGTGGCTGATCGCGGTGATGAAGATGATGGGGACGTCCCGGGTGCGCGGTCGCTCTTTGATGAGCCGCGCTGTCTCGAAGCCGTCGATCCCCGGCATCTGCACGTCCATCAGGATGATCGCGTAGTCGTCCGTCAGCATCAGCTTGCGGAGGGCCTCCTCGCCCGACGTTGCGCGCACGAGCCGGTGCCCCATCGGAGTCAGAATCGCCTCGAGCGCGAGGAGGTTCGCCGGCCGGTCGTCGACCATCAGAATGCGCGCCTCGATCGCAGGCTCCGAGATCGGACCCATGGGACCCAGGGGACCCGCGTTGCTGCCGCGCGTGCTCGCCATCGTCGCCTTCAAGCCTTCTTCCAGGAGTCGGAGGACGTCGTGCGGATCCACAGCTGGCAGAGCTCGAGGAGTTTCTCCTGCTCGACCGGTTTGGGCAGGTAGTCCGAGGCGCCGGCGGCCAAGCACTTCTCCTTGTCCTCCTTCAGCGCCTGGGCCGTCACCGCAATGATCGGCAGATCCCGGAACTGCGGCTGCTTGCGGATCTCGCGGATCGTCTCGTAGCCGTCCATCTCCGGCATCATGATGTCCATCATCACCAGGTCGATGTCCGTCGTGCGCTCGAGGAGCTCGATGCCCGCTCGCCCGCTCTCGGCACAGACCACGAACATGTGGTGGTTCTCCAGCACCGCGGTCAGCGCGAAGATGTTCCGGATGTCGTCGTCGACCACCAGCACCTTCTTGCCGGCGAGCGATCTGTGCGAATCGCGCTCCTCTCGCAGCAGGTTCTTCACGTGGTCCGGCAGCTTCGCTTCGACCCGGCCCAGGAACAGCGCGGTGTCGGCGAGCAGGTGTTCGGAGGATCGGAGGCCGCCCTTCACGACGACCGTCTCGACATTGCGCAGCAGCCGCGCCTCCTCCTTCGCACTCAGGTTCTTGCCTGTGTAGGCGACGATCGGCAGGTCGTGGAAGCGCGCCTGTTTCTTCAGCCGGTCGATCAGGTCGAAGCCGTCGATGCCCGGCAGCATCAGGTCGACGACCATGCAGTCGAAGCCGGAGAGCTCGAGCGCCTTGAGCGCCTCGTCCGCGCTGCTCACGGAGACCACCTCCATGTCTTCCCCCTCGCCGAGCATTCCCTCCAACGAGGCGCGCTCGACGGGGTTGTCCTCGACCAGAAGCAGGCGCCGCACCTTGTTCTCCAGGAAGCTGGCGAGGTGGACGAACGCCCCGTCGAGGGCGTCCTTGTCCACCGGCTTCTCGAGGTAGGCGAAAGCGCCCATGGTCACGCCGCGCTGCTGGCGGTCCATGACCGAGATCACGTGCACCGGGATGTGGCGGGTGCGCGGGTTCCGCTTGAGGCGGCCGAGGATCGCCCAGCCGTCGATGACCGGCAACTGGATGTCGAGGGTGATCGCGTCCGGCTGAAGCTCGTTGGCGAGGGCGAGGCCGATGTCGCCGCGCTCGGCGACGACCACCTTGAAGCCGCGCTCGCGCGCCATGTCGAGAACGATCTTCGCGAACCGGGGGTCGTCCTCGATGACCAGCAGCACCCGGTCGCCTTTCTGGAGCGACTCGCGGTCGTCCTCGAGGGTGCGAAGGGCGAAGGCGTCGGACCCCTTCATGGCCGCCGTATCGACGATCACCTCGGGCTGCCCGGTGCGCACCAGCGGCTTCGAGATGGGCTCCGAGATGGACGGCACGGAGGGCGAAGGCAGCTCCTGTACGCCTTCGAGCGCGACGAATACCTCCGGCAGGTAGAACGTGAACGTGCTGCCCTTGCCGGGCGCGCTTTCCACCTGGATCTCGCCGCCGAGCAGGCGGGCGATCTCGCGGCTGATCGAGAGTCCGAGGCCTGTGCCGCCGAACTTCCGGCTGGTGGTGCCGTCCGCCTGCTGGAACGCCTCGAAGATGATCTTCTGCTTGTCGGCGGGTATGCCGATGCCCGTGTCGGTCACGCGGAAGCTGAGCACCGTGTCGGCCGCGTCGAGCACGTCGTTCCCCGCGGTCCAGCCGTCCCGCGCCACGCCGATTCGGAGCGAGACCTTGCCCTTCTCCGTAAACTTGAGCGAATTGGCCAGCAGGTTGCGCAGCACCTGCTGCAGGCGCTTGGAGTCGGTGAAGATTGCCGTGCCCAGGCTGGGCTCCAGCTCGATGGTGAAGTCCAGACCCTTTTGCTCGGCCATCTGCCGGAAGCCGCGCTCGACGTGCTCGCGCAGCTCCTTGAAGCTCACTTCCCCGGCTTCGACGGAGATCGTGCCCGACTCGATCTTGGACAGGTCCAGGATGTCGTTGATGAGCGAGAGCAGGTCTTTGCCCGCGGCGTGGATGGTCTTGGCGAACTCCACCTGTTTGGCGGTCAGGTTCGCGTCCGCGTTGTCGCCCAGGATCCGGGCCAGGATGAGCAGGCTGCTGAGCGGAGTGCGGAGCTCGTGGGACATGTTGGCCAGGAACTGGGACTTGTACTTGGACGCCAGCGCCAACTGCTCCGCTCGGTTGAAAATCGCGCTCTGCAGGGCGCCCGCTTTGAGGAGCGCCGCTTCCGCTTCCTTGCGCGCGGTGTTGTCGGTGCCGATCAGCAGGTAGCCGATGATGACTTCCTGCGCGTCGCGAAGCGCCGTGACGGACACGACGGCCGGGAAGCGACTGCCGTCCTTGCGGATGTAGGTCAGCTCGTAGATGTCTTCGATCGCGCGCGTGGCCTTGAAGACCAGGGCCTCGAATCCGGGAGTAATCGGGGTTCCGAACTCGACGCTGAGCGCTTTCGCGCGCGCGACGATTTCCGGCGAATCGGAAATGTCGGCCGGGGTGATCTTGTTCATCACGTCGGCGGCCGCGTACCCCAGCATGCGCTCGGCGCCGACGTTGAAGATCTGGATGACGCCCTTCGCGTCGGTGGCGATACTCGAGAAGTTGGCGCTGTTGAAAATCGCGCTCTGCAGGGCGCCCGCTTTGAGGAGCGCCGCTTCCGCTTCCTTGCGCGCGGTGTTGTCGGTGCCGATCAGCAGGTAGCCGATGATCACCTCTTGCGCGTCGCGAAGCGCAGTGACCGACACGACAGCCGGGAAGCGGCTCCCATCCTTGCGGATGTAGGTCAGCTCGTAGATGTCCTCGATGCCGCGTGAGGCCTTGAACACCAGTGCTTCGAAGCCCGGAGTGATCGCCGTTCCGAGCTCGACGCTCAACGTCTTGGCACGCGCGACCACTTCCTGCGGATCTGAAATTTCGGCCGGCGTGATCTTGTTGAGCACGTCGGCAGCCGCGTAGCCGAGCATGCGTTCGGCGCCGACGTTGAAGATCTGAATGACGCCCTTGGCGTCCGTGGCGATACTCGAAAAGTTGGCGCTGTTGAGAATCGCGTTTTGCAACGCCCCCGTCTTGAGCAAGGCCTCCTGGCGCTGGACTTCGATGCCCTCCGCCGTAGTGGCGGGGTTGCTGTTGGGTATTTTCTTAGACAGTGCGACCTTTTGTAGGGAGCTCGCGGCGAGAGATCACTCTCTGCGCACCGGACCGAGCCGCATAGTGAAATGAATGCATGGAAGTAGCCACCACATCCGCTGCCTGACATGAATACTCAGTCGACTGAGTATTTTTACTCAATGGAATGAGTTAGCATGAGAAGCCATGAAATCGATCGAGCGACCGATCGTTGCCGCCCTTCTCAAGCGATTCCGGAGTCCAGGTGCCCTGCTCCAAGTCGTCTTGGGCCCCAGGCAGGTCGGGAAGACGACCGCGCTCCACCAGGTCATCGCGCGCTGGCCCGGCCCTTCGCACTACGCCTCGGCAGACCTTCCCGCGCCTCCAGGTCCGGAGTGGGTGCTGGCGCAATGGCAGATCGCCAGACATCGGGCGAAGGAGACGCGTAAGAAGACGCTTCTGGTCCTCGATGAGGTCCAGAAAGTCACGCGCTGGTCGGAAGTCGTGAAGTCGTTGCACGACGAAGACCGGCGCGCGAAGACGCCTGTCCGCGTCGCGATCCTCGGTTCGACTTCGCTTCACGTGGAGCGAGGCGCGCAGGAGAGTCTCGCTGGACGGTTCGAGCAGCACTTCGTGCCGCACTGGTCGTTCGGGGAGTGCCGAGCCGCCTTCCGATGGTCCCTTGACCAGTGGATCTACTTTGGCGGCTACCCAGGCGCCGCTGCCTTCGTCCGGGACCAGACGCGCTGGCGCTCCTTCGTCTCGGACTCTCTCGTAGAGGCCGTGCTCTCTCGCGACGTCCTGCAAATGGCTCCTGTTCAGAAGCCGGCACTCCTTCGCCAGCTCTTCATGCTCGCGGTCCGGTCTCCGGCGCAAGTCCTCTCCTTCAACAAGATGCTCGGACAGCTGCAGGACGCCGGGAACACGGTGACGCTCGCGCACTACCTGGACCTGCTTTCGTCGGCGTTCCTCGTTTCGGGACTGGAGCGCTGGAACGGCGGGGTGCTGCGGAGCCGAGCGTCGAGCCCGAAGCTCGTCGTCTGGAACAATGCCATCCTGAACGCGTTGTCCGGACTGACCTTCGCCGAAACGCGGCACCGCCCGGACTGGTGGGGACGGCTCGTCGAAAACGCGGTGGGTGCACATCTCCTGAACCATGGCCTTTCGCGCGCGACCTTCTACTGGCAGGAAGCGCACGCCGAGGTGGACTACGTGGTCGAGCGTGGCCGGGACCTCACTGCGTTCGAGGTAAAAAGCGGGAGGACGACCGCGTCGCCGTCACTCGACACCTTCCGGCGCCGTGTGCCCCGGGCGAAGATTCTCACCGTTGGAACCGGAGGAATCCCGTTGGAGGAATTCTTCTCGACGGATCCTGCCTCGTGGCTCTGATGGGACGCGTAATCGTGCCGGGCGGTTACGTCGTGCCGTTGCCGGGGGACGGATCGTCGGTGTCGGCGAGAGCGATCTCGCGCGCCTGGCCGGCGGCCTTCTCGATGTAGGGGCCGAGCACCTCGAGGAGCGAGGCGCCCTTCCATCCCGGCGGATCGCCGAGGCGCGTCAGCAGCATCAGCGGGCGCTCGGGCTCGGCGACGTGGAACCGAACCGCCGCGAGGTCGGCCTTCGGGCGGCGGAACGCCGCGGGATCGGCCGGCGAGTCGGGCACGAGCGCGAGCGGGATGTCCGTGGGCGCGAGAGGGACTTCTTCCTTCTTGAGGCCGAGCGCCTCGAGCACCTGCGTGCGCGGACGGCCGCGCAAGTCGAACAGCAGGAACGGATCCCGATCGACCGCTTCGGCGAGACCGCGCTGCGCGACGGCGCCGTGCCGGCAGCCGCCGAGACCGGCGGGACAGTTGCAGCGGATCCGCGCCGCGCCCTGCGTGGGAAAGAGCGAGCCGCCCGCCGCGACGAATGCGTCCTCGACTTCGTTCGGCAGCTCGGACGCGAGCAGCTTCGCCGCGAAGAACGCCTTGCCGACGAGAGCCGCCGTCGCCTTCTCCCAGACTTCGTTGGGAATCGGCTGCAGCGAGATGCGCACTTCGTAAGGAAGGACGGACGACGCCGACACCTCGACGAGCGCGTCGCCGTTCTTCGGGTCGAGGCCGCGCAGCTTCGCGACGCGCGCCTTCGCCTTGCCGCGGGCGACCGGCACGGGCGCCGCGGCGCCGAGTGCTTCGGCGAACGCACGTCCCCACCAGGTCGCGAACGTGGACTTGCTCACGCGATGTCCTCCGCGTCGGTCATCGTTTCCTCGGGCGCTTCGACGTCGGCGTCGGAGCCGAGCTCGAGCAGCGTGCGCAGCTCCTCGTCGTTCATGTCGGTGAGCCACGTCTCGCCGGCGCCGAGCACCTTCTCCGCGAGACCGCGCTTGCTCTCGAGCAGCTTGTCGATGCGCTCTTCGAGCGTGCCGGCCGTGACCAGCTTGAACACGGAGACGTTGCGCGTCTGACCGATGCGGTGCGCGCGGTTCGTCGCCTGGTCCTCGACGGCGGGGTTCCACCAGCGATCGAAGTGGAAGACGCTCGTCGCGGCCGTCAGGTTGAGGCCGAGGCCACCGGCCTTCAACGAGAGCACGAAGATCTTCGGCGCGTCGGGCGTGTTCTCCTGGAACCGGCGCACGAGCTCGTCGCGATCCGGCGCGGACACGCCGCCGTGGAGGAAGAGCACCTCTTCGCCGAGCTCCTTCTCCAGATACGTCACGAGCCGATCGCCCATCTGCTTGAACTGCGTGAACACGAGCGAGCGATCGCCGGACGCCGTCGTCTCCTCCAGCATCTCGCGGAGGCGCTGCAGTTTTCCGGAGCGATGCGCAAGCTCCGCGGGCCCGCTGTCCTCTTTGAGGAACTGCGAAGGGTGGTTGCAGATCTGCTTGAGCGCCGTGATCAACGCGAGGATGCGACCGCGACGCTGCACGCCGCTCGACCCCTTGATCGTGTTCATCGCCTCGTCGACCTGCGCCTGATAGAGCGTCGCCTGCTCGCGCGTGAGCGTGGTGACGACGCTCATCTCGTTCTTCTCGGGCAGCGAGAGCGCGACGGCCGGATCGGCCTTGAGGCGGCGGAGCACGAACGGCCGCACGAGACCCTTGAGGCGGTTCGCGACGGCTTCGTCCTGCAGGCGCTCGATCGGAACCGCGAAGCGGCGGCGGAACGAGTCGAGCGAACCGAGAAGTCCGGGATTGCAGAAATCGAGGATCGACCAGAGCTCCGCGAGGCGGTTCTCGACGGGCGTGCCGGTGAGCGCGGCGCGGGAAACGCCCGCGAGCCCGTTCGGGCTCTGCGAAGCGGCAGCCGCGAGGAGGTTCCGAATCGCCTTCGTCTGGCGCGCGGCGGAGTTCTTGATCGACTGCGCTTCGTCGAGAACGATCCGCTCCCACTTCATCGTGGCGAGCAGCGCCTCGTCGCGGCGCACGAGCGCGTAGGTGGTGAGCACGACGCCGCCCGCCGCGAGCGTGCGCTGCAGCTCCTCGCCGGTGCGCGTGCGCTGGGTGCCGTGGTGGCGGGCGACGGGAATCCGCGGGGCGAACTTGCGGAGCTCGCGCTCCCAGTTGCCGACGACGGACGTCGGACACACGAGCAGCGTGCGCGCACTGCGATGCAAGAGGAGCGCGATGACCTGGATCGTCTTGCCGAGACCCATGTCGTCCGCGAGGCACGCCCCGAGTCCGTACCGCTCCATCGCGAGGAGCCAGCCCACACCGCGGCGCTGGTAGGGACGCAGCTGTCCCTCGAAGCCCTTCGGCTCCTCGAGCTCGGCGCCGCCTTCTCCCGACTTGAGCCAGGAGGCGAGTCCCGCCATGTCGCCGTCAGCGACCACTTCCACCGAGCCGACGCCCGGAATCTCCACGCGGCCGGACACCAGCGCGGCGAGCCCCTGCCCGCTCTGCAGCAGCCCGCCCTCGGCCGCGAGCAGCTTCTTCGAGCGCTCGAGATCTTCGGGATCGACGGCGACCCACTGTCCGCGCCAGCGAACGAGCGGCGCCTGGCGCGCGGAGATCGCACGGAACTCCTCCTCGGTGAGCGCGTCGTCGCCGAGCGCGACTTCCCACCGGTAGCTGCCGAGCGTCGAGAGTGTGAGCGCACCGGCGCCGCTGCCGGACGGCGCTTCCGCCGAGCCGTTTCCGTTTCCGTTGCCGTTGGCGCCGTCGGGCGAAAACACCTGCGCGACGGTCGGCACGCCGAGACGCACGCGCGCGCGCAGCCGCTTCTTGCCGAGCTCTTCGAGTCCCGACGGCAGCAGGATGCCGAAGCCCGACTGCCCAAGGACCGGCGAGGTGCGCGAGAGGAACGCCCACGCCTCTTCGGTGGAGAGCTTCGCGGTGACCGGCTCCTTCTCGTGGAGCGTGCGCTCGACCGGCGGACTGATGCGTGCCGCTTCCGCGAGGCCGCGCAGGAGGAGCTGCTCGGGCGAGTCGAATGCGCGGCCGCCGATCGCGAGCGTCTTTCCGCGCGCGGCCCACACGTCTTTTGCCGCGACGATGGCGCCGAGATCCGCGGTCGACTGCAGATGGTAGTGAAGGAGCCAGACGCCGTTCTCGTCATTGGGCGGGACGAGCTCCATCGCGACGCGGAGCGGCTGCGGCGAGCGCTCGAGGAGCGGCGCGCTCCACGACGAGAGCGCCGCGATCAGCCCGGTGTCCGCCTGCGAGTCGGCGGCGAGCGTGTTCTCCCGTGTGGTGAGCGCGCGAACGACGCGGCTCTCCCACGAGGGCTTTGCGGCGGCCGCCGCGCGGGCGCGCCACGCGGTGGTCGCACCGCGGACGAGTCCGTCGCCGACGCAGTCGAGGAACGCGCCGAGAAGCGCCGGCGGCATCCAGGGAAGCGGCGGGCGCGAAGTCGGGTCGAGGATCGTCGCGCACGCCGACGGAGGAAACGCGGCCGCAAGCAGGTCGCGACGATCGCGGTCCTCGGTCTTGAGCAGCGCCACCGACCAGATCGCGCGCGGGATGCGGCGCTCGTCCTGGCGCACCGCGGGCACGAGCTCCTCGCGACCGATGAGCTCGAGCGCGAGCTTCGCCGCCTGCGACCACGCGCGAATCGACGCGGGCATGGGACGCTTGCCCGGTTCGACGCGGCGAATCGCCCGCATCATCGCGAGCGCAGGCAGCGCGCCGGGCACCTGCATGGCGAGCCCGTTGACGTTGCCGACGCGTCCGGCGGGCAACATGAGCACCGCGCTCTTCGGCTCCAGGCGCAGGAGCCAGCCGCCGAGTCCGATCGCGGCGACCGCGGCCGATTGCGGAACGCGCTCGGGCTGTCCCGGCGCGTACAGCAAGAGCCGCCCTTCCCACGGACGCGCGGGCACGGGAAGAAACGTGAGATCCAGAGTCGGGGCGCCCGGAAGCATGGATAGATTGGGAGGGGGCCCCCTCCGGGGGAGGGGCTTTAGCCCCTCGTTCCACATCGCGAACGGCGGAACATACAACACAAACGCTCCACTTCATCTCGGGAGGTTCGGGGGGTGGAGAAATCCCGCGCGACGGTTGCACGAAGCCGGGCCGCGAGTAGCATGGCGCGCCCGTGAGACCCCCGTCGGGCGACATCCACCACGCGCATCAGGCGCACACGGCGCCGGGACCGAAACGGCCCTCGCGGGTGCGGCGCGTGATCACGCGCGGGCTCGGTGCCGCGCTCGCCGTGGTGCTCGTGGCCGAGCTCGCGCTCCAGCTTCCGCCGGTTCGCGAGGCGATCCGGTCGCGCGCCGAGCGGGCGCTCGCGGCAAAGTGGCCGGGCGCGACCATCGCTCGCTGCGCGGCCGCGGACGTGACCGGGGTCGTGCGCTTCGATGGGGTCCACCTCCCGGCCGCCGGCCGCGCGAACGTGACGCTCGACGGCCTCGAGGTCGCGGTGAAGTTCGGTGCGATGTTCCGCGGGAAGATCGAGCTCGCGCGCGTGAACGCGGCCGACACCTTCGTCGAAGTGGACATCCCCCGCGTGGGGAAGATCGGGATCGGCGGGGACGGCGCGAAGCTCGCGCTGTCCGTCGTGGAGCTGCCGGGCGGCGATGCGCCCGCACGCGTGCGCCTGGCCGGACCGTCGCGCGGCTGCCTGCCGTCGGGTCCGTGTCTCTCGGCCGACGCGCTCATCGAGGCCGAAGCCTCTCGCGAGTCCGGCGAGATCCGCGTCCGATGGCAGGCGCTCCTCGACGACGTGCGCATCCGCACCGCGGATCCGGACGAGCCGCAGGTCACGCTCCCGCCGCTCGCCGCCCACGGCGGAGGCTCGCGCATCCAGGGGAAGGCGTCCCTCGACGCGGAGATCAGCGTGGGTCCGCACGGAACGGTGACCGTCGCGGCGACGGCGGACGCCGGGAAGTTCCGCGCGGACATCGTCGCCGCGACGGCGTCGTACGCGCAGCTCCTCGCGTCGATCCCGCTCGGGCTTCCGGAGGAAGCGGACCTCGGTGTCGACGGACCGCTGAAAGGCACGGCCAAGATCGCCGGAACGATTGCGCAGCCGGACGACTGGACCGTGCAGGCGAAGCTCGAGATGGCGAAGCTGCGGGCGCATCCCGGCAACGCGCAGGCGGGGCGTGCGCTCGTCGAGCCGTTCCTCTACCGCCCGAACGCGGATCCGGCGGCGCCCGCGACGTGGATGGGCACGAACAATCCCGACTTCCTCCCGCTCTCAGAGACGCCGCAGATCCTGATCCGCTCGGTGCTGCTCTCGGAGGACAGCTTCTTCTTCACGCATCCCGGTTTCGACGTCGAGGCGATGGTCGGCGCGATGAAGACCAATCTCAAAGAGAAGCGCGTGCGTCGCGGCGGCAGCACGCTCACGCAACAGCTCGCGAAGAACCTCTGGCTCTCGCGCGATCGGACGCTGCTTCGCAAGCTGCAAGAGGCGCTGCTCACGATCACGCTCGAAGCGTCCGTGCCGAAGGACCGCATCCTCGAGATCTACCTGAACGGCATCGAGTGGGGCCCCGGCATCTACGGGGTGAAGCAGGCATCGCGGCACTACTTCGCGAAAGAGCCCGCGGCGCTCACGCCCAAGGAGGCCGCGTATCTCGCCACGGTGATTCCGAGCCCGCGGAAGTACTACGGCTACTTCCGGAAGGGCTCGCTGACGCCGCACTGGGAAGAGCGCGTGATGTTCCTCGTGGGGAAGCTCTTCGGCGCGGGGATCATCGACGAGGCGCAATACGAGGAAGCCGAGTGGACGCCGCTCCGCTTCGCCTCGAGCGGCGACGACCCGTGGACACAGGCCGTCGAGAGCGCGACCGTCGCGCCGATCGAGCCCGACGACTGAGCTACCATCTGAGGGATGACGCGATCTCTCATGGTCACGGCGGCGGCGGGATTCCTCCTCGGCGGCTGCGTGTGGTTCGGCGATCCGGAGAAAGAACCGTTCGAATCGCCGGTGCTCCCCGATCTCTCGCCGGCGCAGGGGTTCGGGTATCGCATCGCGGAGTTCGCGGTCGCGGCGGGTGAGGAAGTGCAGGACTGCTACTTCGTCACCGTTCCGGGGTCGGGGACGGATCCGCTGTGGGTCGGGAAGATCGTCGCCGCGCTCAATCCCGGCAGCCATCACTTCAACGTGTTCCGCGTGAACACGATCGTGAACCTCGACGGCGCCCCGGGAACGATGGTCCACAACGGCGAGTGCTTCAAGGCGCCGAACTGGGCGGATTGGCCGCTCGTCGTGAACACGCAGCGCTCGGATCCGGATCACCCCGTCTACACGTGGGAGCTGCCCGACGACGTCGCGCATCGCTTCACGCCCGGCGAGAAGCTGATGCTGCAGGTCCACTACGTGAACGCGTCGACGCAGGAGACGCCCTACCTCGGCAAGGCGGCGATCAACTTCCATCGCTCGAACGATCTGGCGCCGCAGGAGCTCGGCGCCCTCTTCCGTTCGAACCAGTCGATCCGCGTGTGCCAGTCGAACCCGAACCCGACGTACGCGGGCACGTATGCGTTCCCCGCGGGCGCAAACGTGACGATCGCAGCGGCGAACGGACACTTTCACTCGCGCGGAAAGAAGTTCGAGACCTTCGTATGGGACGGCGCGAGTGTCGTGACGCCGCCCCCGGCCGATCGCTTCTATACGAGCACGAGCTGGGACGATCCGCCGATGACGACGGGGCTCTCGGTGCCCGTGCCCGACGCGGGCGGCATCTGGTGGACGTGCGAGTTCACCTGGCAGGAACCGTCGGTCGGCTGCGACGCGGTCAACGCGCTCGACCTGTCCGGCGCGAACGACTGCTGCTACGTGTTCGGACCGAAGGTCGAGTCGGGCGAACACTGCAACGTGTTCGTCTACTACTGGCCGAAAGTTCCATGAAAACGCCTCTCGCACTCCTCGCTCTCGTCGCCGCCGCGGCCTGCATGGGTGGCGAAAAGAAGAACCGCGACTGCAGCGGGCCGCCGCCGCCGATCGGCGGCGGCTTCGCGGGTGGCGCGACGCCGGCCCCGACCGCCGAGATCGCGCTGCGCACGACGAGCGGCGGCGTCGTCGTCGCCGGCGATGGCGCGTCCGCCGCGGTCACCTTCGCGCCCCAGGGCGGCTTCATCTTGCTCGCGGGTGTGCGCACGTCGGGCTTCGACGAGTGCGTGGACATCACGGCGGCGGTCCGCGATCCGATGAGCGCGAACGCGATCGTCTCGCTCGAGCAGCGACCCGCGCAGATGGAGGACGGCGGCGACGGGTGGAGCTATCCGGATCAGCCGCTCGAGCTCTACAACTGGGCGAACCTCTTCGTCTGCGAAGGGTCGTCGCGCGATTTTCACGGCGGCCCGTGGACGATCGAGATCACCGCCGACGACGGCGAACGGATGTCCACCGCGACGCGCTCGATCGTTCCGCGATGTGCGTACGACGACACCGACTGCATCGACACGTGCACCGTCGGCATGGCTGGCGAGG
>Ga0163152_10000550_pt1 | contig 65156 bp, 54 predicted proteins | sample OliLakLV19MP8IB2_FD_148635 | JGI IMG/M metagenome (GOLD analysis project Ga0163152, IMG submission 148635) | Freshwater microbial mat bacterial communities from Lake Vanda, McMurdo Dry Valleys, Antarctica - Oligotrophic Lake LV.19.MP8.IB-2 | ecosystem: Environmental > Aquatic > Freshwater >... | reverse complement strand
CGGGTGGAATGCGCCTGCCGGCGATCGGTCCGGCGACGCTCGCGTTCGCGATGTCGCTGGCCGCGTCGGCGCTGCTGCCGGTGCTGCCGCGGATCGGTGCCGCTGCGCGGCGGCTGGTGCCGCTCGCTCCGGCGCTGGCGCTGCTCGGCGTGGTGCTCGTGCGCCTGATCGGCAGCACCGGTGGCCGCGATCCCTTCCAGGCGTCCGAGGTCGAGCGCGCCCGGCGGACTCTCGGCGAACTCGTGCCACCCGGCGCGGTGGTCATCACCAGCGACGCGCTCGGCCGGCCGGCCGAGAACATCGCCCACTACCTGGGCGTCGACACCTTCTACCTGAGCGAGCTGCCGCTGCTGCGCACTGATCACGACAAGGCGGCGATCCTGCTCGTCATGGCCGGTCGGCGGACCTTCTTCCTGCTCGACGAGGACCGCGCCGCAGCGCTCGCCTCGCTGCGTACGATGGGCGGCCTGCGGGTCGTCGACCGGCGTCGTGGCGGCGACGTGCTGGATTGGTTCGTCGACCCGCGCCGCGCGCCGCGCGGTGTCGTGCTCTACGAGTTCCTGATTCCCGAGGAGCAGCGCAAGTTGCTGCGCGACTTCAAGGGCCACGTCGAGGGCGAGCTGTGACAGCGGCCCGGCCGCGGCTCGCCGCCGTCCTCGTCGTGGCATAAGGCAGGACGCAGATGCGGCGGCGGCAGCAGGGACGACTCGTCCGGTGGGGGGCGCTCGCGCTCGGCGTGGCAGCGCTGCTCGTCGCGGCGCGCGGGCTCGAGCGTCACAACACCTGGTACCTGGCGTCAGACCAGTTCGCCTTCCTGACCTTCGCGGGCGACCTGGCGCAGGGGCGTGTCTTCCACGATCCTTCGCTGCTCGAGCTGGCCGCACCGCAACCGCGCAGCAGCACGCACGCGTACGATGCGCTGGCGCAGACCTACTTCTGGCGCGCGGGCAAGCTCTACTCGCGCTATCCGCCGGGCTTCCCGGCGTTGCTCGCGGCGGCGGGGGCGATCGGCGGCGAGCAGGCGCAGCACGCGCTGAACCCGGTGCTCTACTTGACGATCCTGGGAGTGCTGGGCTGGCTGACGTGGACGCTGGTGCGGCCGAACGACCGCGCGCTCGCGGCAGGATGTGCGGTGGCGGCGATGTGGCTGTTGCTGCTGCTGCCGACCGACGTGCACCTGTGGGGGATCACGGTGGCGCGTGACCTGCCGGCGCATCTGCTGGCGTTGCTGTCTCTGCTGGCCGCGGTGGGCAGGCGGCACGCCCTGAGCGGCCTGCTGCTGGGGCTTGCGTGCACGATCCGGCCGGACGCGGTGCTGTACGGGGTGTCGCTCGGGGCGCTGTTCTGGCTCGAGGGGCCGCGGCTCAAACCGCTCGCGTTCGCGGCGCTGGCGTTCCTGGCCGGTGCGCTGCCGCTGTTCGCGTACAATACGGTGACCCAGGGCCATCCGTTCGCGTTCACGCAGGGCGGCGAGTTCCGCGACGTTCTGGCGGCCCTCCTGACACCGCGGGCGGCGCACGCGCAGGCGATCGGCTTCGACTCGGGCGGCGCGTTCCGCGTCGGCAACCTGTGGCGGACGCTACCCGACAACCTGCGCCATCTCGGTGGCGCGTTCGGCTGGCTCGGGGTGCTGACCGCGCTGGGCGTGGTGTGGGGCGCGCGGGTACGTCGGCCGCTGCTGGCGGCGCTGGTACCGTACCCCGTGGTGGCGCTGTTGTTCTACGGCTGCTGGTCCCATCCGGACGCGCGCTACCTCGCGGGTGCGGCGCTGTGCCTGATGCCGCTGACGGCGGTGGGCGCGGTGGTCACGTGCCGCTGGGTGGCGGACGAGCGGCGCGCGGCAGCCTGGCGCGCGCTGGCGGTTCTGGGTGCGCTCGTGGTCATGGGGCAGCGCTGGCTACCGGGTGGAATGCGCCTGCCGGCGATCGGTCCGGCGACGCTCGCGTTCGCGATGTCGCTGGCCGCGTCGGCGCTGCTGCCGGTGCTGCCGCGGATCGGTGCCGCTGCGCGGCGGCTGGTGCCGCTCGCCCCCGCGCTGGCGCTGGCGGTGGTCGCCTTGAGCATCGTGTTCACCGGGCGTGGGCCGCGCGAACCGTTCCAGGCCGAGCAGATCGCACGTGCACGCGCGGTCCTCGGCGCGCTGATTCCGCCGGGGTCGCTGGTCATCACCAGCGAGGCGCTGGGGCGGCCGGCCGAGAACATCGCGCACTACGTCGGCGCCGAGACATTCTATCCGGGCGAGCTGTCCCTGCTCGGCGTTCAGCGCGCCGGGGTGGTGGTGCGCCATCTGGTCTCGGGCAGGCGGGCCTTCTTCCTGCTGCGCTCCGACGATCGCGAGATCATGCACGAGACCAAGCCGCTCGACCCCGCACGCCTGATCGCACGCGCGCAGGGGCGCGAGCTCTACGACTGGTTCGTCGATCCGCAGGGGGCGCCGTTCGGTGCGGTGCTCTACGAGATCGAGCCGTCTCCGGCCACGCTGCAGCTCCGCAAGATGCTCGCCGAGCAGAAGGCGCACGCGCCGGCAGGACGGCCGGACGTCAGCGGCCGCGACGCTCCGCCAGCCGGCGCTGCTCGGCCAGCGCCTGCTGCGGCGTCATGATCAGCGACGAGCGCGATTCGTCGCGCGTCTTCTCGGCGCGCAGCTCGAGCGCGAGCGCGAAGGAGCGCGTCGCGATCTGGGCGAGGACGGGAACCTCGCCGATCGGCCGGCCGGCGCGAGCCGCCTCGGTGGCTGCGACCAGCGCGAGCGCGATGTCGAGCCGGCCACGACGGGCCACCAGGTAGGCGGTCTCCTCGAGCCGGGCCGCGAACAGCTCGCGGCGCCCCGGCGCCGCGAAGACGTCCTGCGCTGCGCGCACGAGCGCCTCGCGGAGACGCTCCTCGCGCTGCTGCGGGCTGACGATGACGACCGACTCCTGGGCGTCGTCGACGTCGCGCAGCGCCGGCTCGATCCAGTCGCGCGGCAGCAACCAGCCAGCGAGCTCCTTCTCGCTCAGGGCTCCGGCTGACGCGGCGAGTGCCGCGTCAGCGCTCGCGGCAGCACGGCGATCGAGCAGGGAGTCGATCGGTGGGCGTGGTGGAGACGGCTGCGGCCGTGGCACGATCTCGCGGCGCGCGCGCCCGACCTCGGTCGCGCGCGCCGGGTCGGCGGTGGCCTCCACCGCACGCGTGAGCAGGGCGTCCGCGTGCGCCCACGGCGCTTCGACGAGCTGCACGCCGCTGCGCGCGGACAGGTCCCGCTGCGCCTGGCGCAGCGCCTTGCGCGAGGTCTCGCCGGCGTAGAACTCCTGCAGGCCCTGCGTCTCGTTCAGGAGTGCCGACAGCGAGGCCATGCCCGAGCCGACCCGTCGCGCCATCCACAGCAGGCGGCTGCCGCTCGGGTCGATGGCGCTCAGCCAGGCCTCGGGCTCGTCCTCGGCCGGACCGAGCAGCTCGTGTGTCGCGGGCGGCGGTGGTGCCTCGGGTGCTCGCCACAGGCCGCGTTGCTCGAGCCGGTACAGGGCGCGCTTGATTTCGCGTTTGACGGTCTTGTCGGTGGTCCCGGGGGCGAGGCGAGCGAGGCGCTCGCCGGCTTCGGGTGCGTCGCTCGCCGCGACGAGGGCGACCACGATGGCCTCGAGATCGGCCTCGCCACCCCAGCGCGCCTCCAGCGCGTCGAGCGCGCGCAGCGGCTCTGCGGCGGACAGGCCTCGGCTCTCGAGTCGATCGAGAGCGGCGCGCGGGACGTCGGGAGCGCGCGCCATCTCAGCCGGCCGCGCCGGGCGCCGCCGTGGCTGCGGGGACACCGCTCGGCGCCGGCGACGGTACGGGCTGCGGTGCCAAAGGGGGGGCCGGCTGCTCGATCTGCGCCAGCACGCGGTTCTGCAGCCACTTGGGGTCCCACCACTCGACCGGATCGACGTGGGTGCCGCGCAGCAGGATGCTGAAGTGCAGGTGGTCGCCGGCCGCGAGGCCAGTCTCGCCGGTGCGTCCGATACCCGCGCCCTTCGCGACCTCCTGGCCCTCGGTCACCTCGGTGCTGCTCAGGTGGGCGTACAGCGAGGACAGGCCGAGCCCGTGGTCTATCATTACCGCGGTGCCGTAGATGCCCAGGTTGCCGACGAACACGACCTTGCCGGCGTTGCCCGCGTTCACGGGCGCTTGCTTGACGGAGGCCAGGTCGTAGCCGAGGTGGATCTGGGTGTCGATCACGTCGCCGTTGTATCGATAGGTCCGGCGCTCGGCAAAACGCGAGCCCACCTGGCTGCCCGGCTGCTGCCGGAAGGCGCCGTCGACCAGCAGCCGCGGCTCGCTCTTGCTGGTGATCGCCTTGATGCGCTCCTCGCTGGCGCGGCGCAGATCGCGGTTCACCAGCAGGTAGCTCGCGACCGGATCGGCGGCCGCCTGGAGCTCGTTCGCGGCGAGGATCTCCGGGACCTTGATGGTCAGGAAGTCGTCGCTGATGCCGATCTCCTCGGCGGGGAAGACCTTGTCCCGCGCTGTCACCGGGAAGGTCGCCTCGCGCCGGTTTCCGGCGGCGTCCTGGGCGACGACCTTCGGCCGCGTCGCGACCTCGACGTCGTGGGGCAGTGCGTAGAGGGCGACGCGCAGCGCGGGATCGGCGGACGTCCCGGCGTCGCCGGGGAAGAAGTAGCTGCCGACCTCGACCCCCGAACGCACGGCGTCGTCGCCGGTGGTGTAGGCGACGGCATCGCTGCCGCCGCGTGTCAAGTAGTGCTGGCCGCCCAGCACCGTGATGGCTGGCGGGGTGAGATCGACCGTCACCGGATGCTCGAGCACGACGCTCGCCCCGCGAAAGGCCGCGAGCGGCGCGTAGTCGCGCGCTTGCACGACGATCCGTGCGGGGCCTTCGCCGAGCCCCGCGGCGCGCGCGTCGGCGACCACGTCGACGGTGCGGCTGCGGACGCCGCTGCCGAAGAGCCCGGCGCGCGGCACTTCCTCCTCGGCGAGCACCGTTGCGCCCTTCTCGCCCTGCAGCAGAACCTGCCACGAGCGCAGCCCGGTGCGTCCGGCGTCGATCGTGACCGACAGCGGGGTGGCGCGGCCGATCACCGCGACCGGTTCGGCGAGGTGCGCGGTCGGGGCCTGCATGCCCGCCCACAGCACGAACGCACCGAGCGCCAGCACGATGACCGCGAGCGCGAGCAGCAGCAGCCGCCGGCCGAGGCCCGTCGCTCGCCGTCCGAAGGAAGGTTCGCGCATCGCCATGCTCTACCACAGGAAGGTTCGCGCATCGCCTGCTCTACCATCTGCTCCGCGGCGGTGCCTGTGTACTCGGAGGTGTCCGGGGTGGCTGCGGCGGGTCGTCGGCGACGATGCGCTCGGCCCGCTTCGCCGCGAGCGAGCGCAACGCCGCGGCGAGCTCGCCCGTGACCTCGGCCTGGGCCGCAACCGTCGGAGCGCGCGCGGCGGCGTTTTCGGGCACGGCGCTCGAGACGCGCGGCAGGCGCCGTCGTGGCCGGTCGCGGTCGACGCTCGACTCCGGCGGTGCCGCCTCGCCGCCGATCAGCCGGATGCGTTGCACGGCCTCGCGTCCGAGCGCCTGATTGAGACGGGCCAGGATCTGGGGCGCGAGCAACGACAGCTCCTGCCGCCACACCGCCTCGGGAACCGCGATCACGAGCTCGCCGCGTACCAGGCGTACCGGCGCCGCGCGGCTCGCGATCTGCGCACCGAGGGTCGCGCTCCAGATCTCGGCGAGTTGCCACACGTCGCTGGTCGTCTGCAGGCCGGCCTTCCCGAGCGTGCGCCCGAGCAGCTCGCGCAGGTTCGAAATCATCGCTTGATGTTTCTCCCGGCCGCGCCCGCGCGCGCCGCCGGCCGCGCAGCTCGAGTCGCGAGCGGAATTTTCTTGACAGTACTAGATCTGGTGTGGCAATGACCGTTGGTACACAAGATCAAGGGAGCGCACGGGTTGGTCCGGGTCGTGGGGAGCACCCCGGACCAGCCGCCTCCGGGGATCGCTGTGGACGGGTCGGGGGCGTACGGGACCGGAAGAGGGGGGCGTGCTGTGGAGACTTCCACGCTGGGGAATCGTGTGAAGGATGAGGCGAACAGGGCCGGGAGCGACGCTCCGTGGCGTGACGGCAACGGCGCCGGCGGACAGCCGGTCGCACGGCCGGGGACGGCCCTCAGCGTCCGGCGATGGTTCACGGCCACGCCGGAGGCGCGCCGCCGGGCCGAAGGCCGGCCGCAAGATCGCGATGTCCGTGATGTCCGAGACGCGCGCATCGACCCCATCGAGACCGAAGCCTGGGAGCGCCGCAACGCGGTGATCAGCGGCGAGGGCGGCGACGTCGTCTTCGAGCAGCACGACGTCGAGGTCCCCGCGGCCTGGTCACAGCTCGCGACCAACGTCGTCGCCTCGAAGTACTTCCGCGGCCCGCTCGGCACCCCGCAGCGCGAGTCGAGCGTCAAGCAGCTCGTCGGGCGCGTGGTGAGCTCGATCCGCGGCTGGGGCGAGCAGCAGGGGTACTTCGCGAGCCCCGGTGACGCCGAGATCTTCGCCGACGAGCTGACCCATCTGCTGATCAAGCAGAAGGCCTCGTTCAACTCACCGGTGTGGTTCAACGTCGGCGTCGAAGAGAAGCCGCAGTGCTCGGCCTGCTTCATCCTGTCCGTGAACGACACCATGGACTCGATCCTCGACTGGTACCGTCGCGAGGGCGTCATCTTCAAGGGCGGCTCCGGATCCGGTGTGAACCTGTCGCAGATCCGCTCGTCGCGCGAGCGTCTCGGCGGTGGTGGTACGGCATCGGGGCCGGTTTCCTTCATGCGCGCGGCCGATGCCTCTGCGGGCGTGATCAAGTCCGGCGGCAAGACCCGCCGTGCGGCCAAGATGGTGGTGCTCGACGTCGACCATCCGGACATCGTCGAGTTCGTGCGCTGCAAGGCCGAGGAAGAGAAGAAGGCCTGGGCGCTGATCGACGCCGGCTACGACGGCTCGCTCGACGGTCCCGCCTACAGCTCGATCTTCTTCCAGAACGCGAACAACTCGGTGCGTGTCACCGAGGAGTTCATGCGCGCGGTCGAGAACGACGCCGACTGGCAGACCAAGTTCGTCACCACGGGTGAACAGGCGGAGACCTTCCGTGCCCGCGAGCTGATGAAGCTGATCGCCGAGGCGGCGCACTTCTGCGGCGATCCCGGCATGCAGTTCGACACCACGATCAACTCCTGGCACACCTGCCCGAACACCGGCCGGATCAACGCCTCGAACCCCTGCAGCGAGTACATGCACCTGGATGACTCGGCCTGCAATCTGGCGTCGATCAACCTGATGAAGTTCCTGGGCGAGAGCGGCGAGCTGGACACGGCCTCGTTCCGCCATGCCGTCGACATCTTGATCACGGCGCAGGACATCCTGGTCGACGCGTCGAGCTACCCGACGCCGGAGATCGGGCGCAATGCGCACTCTTTCCGCGAGCTCGGTCTGGGCTATGCGAACCTCGGCGCGCTCCTGATGGAGCTCGGCATGCCCTACGACTCCGAAGCGGGCCGCCAGTACGCTGGCGCGGTGACGGCGCTGCTGTGCGGCGAGGCCTACCTCCAGTCGGCTCGCCTGGCGGGCGCGATGGGCCCTTTCGAGGGCTACGCGATCAACCGCGAGCCGATGCTGGGCGTGGTCGAGAAGCACCGCAGCCACGCGATGAAGCTGTCGACGACCTACGTCCCGCTCGACCTCCTGCACGCGGCGCGCACCGCGTGGGACCAGGCGCTCAACGTCGGCCGCGAGGTGGGCTTCCGCAACTCGCAGGCGACGGTCCTCGCGCCGACGGGCACGATCGCCTTCATGATGGACTGCGACACCACCGGGGTCGAGCCCGACATCGCGCTGGTGAAGTACAAGAAGCTCGTCGGCGGCGGCATGCTGAAGATGGTCAACGGCACCGTCCCCGGTGCGCTGCGCCGGCTCGGCTACGATTCGAAGGAGGTCCAGTCGATCGTCGAGTACCTCGAGGCCGAGGACACGGTCGAGGGCGCTCCCGATCTTCGCGACGAGCACCTGCCGGTGTTCGACTGCGCCTTCAAGCCGGCGAAGGGATCGCGCGCCATCGCACCGGACGGGCATCTGCGGATGATGGGCGCGGTGCAGCCCTTCCTGTCGGGCGCGATCTCGAAGACGATCAACATGCCGGGCGACACCACGACCGATGAGGTGCTCGACGCCTTCATGCTGGCATGGCGCCTGGGCTTGAAGGCGGTCGCCATCTATCGTGACGGGTGCAAGCGGACGCAGCCGCTCAACACCTCGCGCGACGCCGACAAGAAGACGGCCGGTGAAGCGTCGGCCGCCGTGGCCGAGGTGCTGCGCGCGGCTCCGGCCGCGCTGCCGGCCGCCGCTGCCGCACCGGAGTTCCATCCGGTACGCCGCCGCCTGCCGGCCGACTGCCGCTCGCTGCGGCACAAGTTCGACGTCGCCGGGCACGAGGGCTACATTCACGTCGGCTTCTACGACGACGGCACACCGGGCGAGATCTTCATCAAGATGGCCAAGGAGGGCAGCACCATCTCCGGCCTGATGGACACCATCGCCACCTTGACGTCGATGTCGCTGCAGTACGGCGTGCCGCTCGACGCGCTGGTGAGCAAATTCGGCCACGTTCGCTACGAGCCGTCCGGCTTCACCAAGAATCCGGAGATTCCCTACGCGAAGTCGCTCACCGACTACATCTTCCGCTTCCTCGGTGCGCGCTTCATGTCGGCCGACAAGCGCAACCAGATCGGCCTGGTGGATTCCGTGGAAGCAGCCGCCCCGCAGGGGCTGCATGGCGTCGGCGACGGTGCGCACGAGGTGTCACAGGACGGCCGGGTGCGCGTGACCGTCGGCGCGACCATTGCCTTCAGCCCGCAGGCTGATGCTCCGAGCTGCTCGGATTGCGGCTCGATCATGATCCGCAACGGTTCCTGCTACCGCTGCACGAACTGCGGCGCGACCAGCGGCTGTTCTTGAACGTAGCGAGACGCTCGGCCGGCACGTCGTAGCCGGCCGGCCGGGCGTCTCGAGTCCGAAGTCCCGACCGCGGGCTTCGTCTTCGGACAGGAGGGGGTGGCGCCCTTCCGGAGGATCGTCGGCGTGTGGATTGCCTGGGATACGCGCCGGCGTCGGAAGATCAGGGGACGGCAGGGTGGTGGTGGTGGAGATCTTCCCGGGGGGTGGTGACGTGGCGGCGGCCCGGGCATGGTCGGGGTGGGGTGTCGAAAGACGCTCCGCCCCGACGCTTTCTTGGCCGCGCGGCGGTGGCAATTCCGGCCTGTGCGACTTCCGTCGTCGTTGGCTTGACTGTGGCACGTTCGGGCCTTAAGACCCTCGACTTCGGGCGACGGGCGAGGGAGTTCGCATGGCCGAGAAGCTCAAATTCTCCAACGAGCATCTGTGGGTTCGAGTCGAGGGCGACCAGGTTCGGGTCGGTGTCTCGGACTATCTGCAGAACAAGCTCGGCGAGATCATCGCCGTGCACCTGCCGGACGCGGGCGACGAGATCGAGCGCGGCGAGCCGCTCGGCGAGCTCGAGTCCACCAGCGAGGTCCACGAGCTGATCTCGCCCGTCACCGGCATCGTCGTGGCGACCAACACGGAGCTCGAGGACCAGCCGATCCTGGCGAACGAGGATCCGTACCACAGCGGCTGGCTGATCGAGGTCGAGCTCCGCGACGACGGCGAGTTCGACGACTTGATCGACCCCGACGAGTACGAAGAGCTCATCTCCGGCGATCAGGACGAAGACGAGTAGGGCAGGGCACCGTCCTGCTCTGGCGTTGACCGGATGCCGCTCCGGACGCGGACGCTGGATCAGTCCTGGGAATCGCTCGTTGCCGAGGCCGCCGGACCGTCTTCCTCGTTGCTCGTGATCCCGGTGGTGACCGGCGGGACGTGGTACAGCACCTCGCCGGGGCGCACCATTCCCAGGTAGCGCCGGGCGAGCCGCTCCAGGGTCGCGTCGTCGGAGCGCGCCATCTCGAGGTCGCGCCGCAGCCCACTGATCTGCTGGACCAGGCGGAAGTTGCGGTCGTTGGCCGCTTCGAGCTCCGCGCGGAGGTGCACCACCCGCTCGACGCCGCGCTCGCCCTTCGCCGCCGACAGCAGGAGGATGCCCGCGATCGCGAACATCGCGATGGCGAGCCAGGACCTCTGAACGAACGCGAGAGCGCGGGCCACGCCCCTGTGTATCGAGGACTCGATCGCACGGCAACGGCTGCTCTGCGTGTACAAAACAAAGTTCTCGCTGCCGATGCGAGATCTGTGAACGGCATTTTGGCGCTCGAATCCGCTCCCGGGCACGGGGGTTCTTTTTTAAAATCTCATTCTCCTATTGACAACCCTAAAGACTTCTTCGTAAAATGCCGTTCAATAGAGGTGGTTGTGGGGTGGTGGTGGTGGAACTCGCCTGAGAGAGGAAAAAGGCTCTGAAAGAGCCGAAGGAGGCATCCATGCCAGTTGCGAAGAAGAAGGCGGCCAAGAAGGCCCCCGCGAAGACCGCGTCAAAGGCAAAGAAGAAGGCTCCGGCCAAGAAGAAGAAGGCTCCGGCCAAGCGCAAGTAGTCCCAACTTCACGGCAATCGACTCTCAGCAAGACAAAATTGGGGACGCGCCTCTCGACGTGAGTCGGGGGGCAAACAAAAAAGTTTGATCTCAGGCGAGGACGGGCCTCGAGCCCGGACACAGCGAGAGCCCTCGGGTCGATGATCCGAGGGCTCTCGCCGTTCTCGGGCATGGATTTGCTCGAGCGCGCCTGTGCGCTGGCGCCAGCCACATTCCCCGGGCGGGTGGGCAGCCCTCGCGTGATATGGACGCACCATGGCCAAGACCGCCGGGCTGACCATCATCGAGCCCGAGAACGAGCGTTACCGGGCTGACCTGGTCTTCGTGCACGGACTCTGGGTCGGCTCGGGCATCTGGCGTGCGGCGGCAGCAGGCTTCGCGCACCGCGGCTGGCGCTGCTTGCTCGTCGATCTGCCGCCAGCCGCGCTGTCCGGCGACGTGGTACCCTCGTGGCCACGCTTCGTCGCCGAAGTCGTTCGTGGGCGCGCCGTGAAGCCCATCGTCATCGGACACGACGCAGGAGCGCTCCTCGCCCTGGAGCTGGCCGCGCGTGGCGCCGTCTGTGGCGCGATCGCGGTAGCGCCGCTGCTCGAAGGGCTGCGCGGTGTTCTACCGCCCGTCGTCCGCGCGACGCTCCGTCTGCGGCGCGGCTCCGCGGCGGTCCGCGCGCCGGACCCCGTCCAGCCCTACTTCTCGGGCGTTCCCCTCGAACAGCGGGCCGCGCTCCAGAGCAGCCTGGTCGCCGAGCCGGTCTCGTGGCTGCGCGCTGTCGAGCGGCTCACCGCGCCGGCAGCACCCGCCGTGCCGGCCCTGCTCGTGGCCCAGCAAGCCGACGTGGTCGCAGCACAGCTCTTCGTCGAGATCTGCGCGCGCGGCATCGAGGCCGACTTCCAGCGCCTGAGCGGCGGGCACTGGCCGATGCTGGAGGCGCGCATCGACGACTGGATCACGCCGCTCCACCGGTGGATCATCAAGCGGGTCGGGCACGGCCTGCTGATCCTGCGTGGCGACGAAGATCTGGTGGAGTGAACCGTCAGCGGCGCGCGGCGCGCGGCGCCGGCTCGGCGCTCTCGGGCTCTTGCGCGCGCTCGGGGCCGGCGCGCACCGGTCCGCGCGCGGCGTCGGACGCCCCGCTCTCGCCGGCGGCCGGGCTCTCTTCCTCCGGGTTCGACAGGAAGGTGTGCAGCCCGCACTCGGTCTTGCCCTTGCCGGCCCAGCGGCCCGCGCGCTCGTCCTCGCCGGCCAGTACGGGCCGGGTGCATGGTGCACAGCCGATGCTGGTGTAGCCCTGCTCGAACAGCGGGTGCGTCGGGATCTCGTGCTCGGTCAAGTAGCGATAGGTGTCGCGCGACGTCCAGTTGGCGAGCGGGTTGGTCTTGACGATTCCACCCTGCAGGCGCTCGATGATCGGCATCTTGGTGCGCGTCACCGCCTGGTCCCGCCGGCGGCCGTTGATCCAGGCGCGCACGCCGCGCAGCGCTAGCTGCATGGGCTCGACCTTGTTGATCTTGCAGCACAGGTCGGGGTCGCGGTTGTAGAGGTCGTCGCCGTACTTGGCGATGAACTCCGCGCGCGGCATGACGGAGGTCAGGTTCTGGATCGGGAAGCCGAAGCGCGCGACCAGCTCGTCACGGTAGGCGAGGGTCTCCGGGAAGTGGTAGCCGGTGTCGATGAACAGGATCGGGGTCTCGGGGGCGATGCCGCGCAGCATGTGGGCGATCACCACGCCCTCGTGCTGGAAGGACATCGTCAAGACGGTGTCCGGCGCGAACCGGGACGTCGTCCAAGCGAGGATCTCTTCCGGGGTGGCGTGCTCGAAGAGCTCGTTCTGCCGGGCGAGGTCGAGGGCCTGGTCGCCCTCGGCATCCGGTGTCGCCATACCCGTGCGCTAGCACGGTCGCCCAGCCCCGGCAATTCGTAAAGCCTGCGCTGGGACTGGGCCCGGACGCTGGCCGCGGCGCTCAGCCCGCGTCTTCGAGCAGGCTCTGGTCCTCGAGCAGAGAGTCGCGGATGCGGCCCGCGCTCTCGTCGATTCCGCGCTGGCTGACGGTGACCCCCGAGCGCTCGAACACGCGGCTCAGGGTCTCGTAGTGGGCGTCGATCGCCATCGTCACCGACAGGTAGCCGTGGTCGGCTGCGCGGCGACGCTCCCAGAAGTTCATCGGGAACATGTTGAAGAAGGTCTCGTCGCTGTCGGTCGGCTCGATGAGGATGATGTCGCCGTGGAAGTTGGGATCCTCGCGGTACTGGTTGAGCGCCAGGTGGAGACGCGAGTGCAGCATCGAGCGGAAGACCTGATTCATGACCGCCAGCATACCGTGGTCCGCCAGCGGAGCGCCGGGCTCACCCCGCCGACTGGTGCGCGAGACCGGGTTGTTGAACGGGCGGAACGGGTTGTAACAGACCACGAGATCGGCGCCGTGCTCGATCGCGACGTCGAGGTTCGCCGTGCGCCGCACGCCGCCGTCGATGTAGTCGACACCCTTGATGCGCGCCGGCTTGTAGAACCCGGGCAGCGCCGTGGTAGCCTGGACCGCCTCGGAGATCGTCAGCGCCGAGTTCTCGTCGTGGCCAAAGACGACGCGCTCGGCGGTGTCGAGGTTGACCGCTACGATGTAGAGTTCCTTGCCGCGCGCGCGGTAGAGGGCACTGAAGCTGTTGGTCAGGCCGCGTGCGGCGAACTGCTCGCGGATGAAGCGCTCGATGCGCCGGTTGTCGAACATTCCCGACGGCAGGTAGTCGAGCGGGAAGGGGAACTCCTGCTGCGGCACGAGTGCTGCGACGATGGTCGCCGCGATGTCGCGCAGGTGCTCGAGCGTGGGTTCCGCGAGCCACGTTTCGAATGGCCCGCGCACGCGCCGGATCGTCTCCGGGCTCTTCAGCAGGAACTCGCCCAGCGTCCGCGGGACGTAGGAGACGAGATCGCTCACGAACTCGAGCGGCTTCGCGACCATCTCGCCTACGTTCGGGAAGTAGAGGTCGAGCAGCCGGAACTCGCTGATCTCGCCATTGCCCTCGATGCTGCCGACGAGATCGGCCGGAGTGATGCCGGCGGCGAGCGGCGCTGCGAGGAAGGCGCCGGCGGAGAGCCCGACGTAGGTGTCGAAGTCGACGACCTTGCGGCTCACCAGATAGTCGTCGAGGGCCCGCAGTCCACCCAGGTTGAAGGCACCCCCGGTGACGGCACCGCCCGCCAGCACCAGCGCCAGCCGTGGGTTCCGCTTGCGCGTCTTTGCGCTGCTTCGCTGGATGACGGTGATGCCCATCCGAATCGCCCGAATTAAGCCGTTCGGCGCCGGCAGGGCAAGCGGATCATGGCCCGGGACGGCGTGGTATGCCGTGCAGGAACGCGGGCTGCGCCGCCCCGGCCAGCGCGCCGCGCGCGCGCTGCAGGTCGTCTGCGGTGTCGGCCGTGTACCAGCGCCCCTCGTAGGCGTAGCCGAAGAAGCGCTCGCCGCGCGCGAACAGCTCAGGGTAGAGCTCGCGCATGGTGCTGAACGGGCGCGCGGCCGGCATCAGCTCCAGCATGCGCGGATCGAGCACCTGCAGCGACGCGAACATGAGCTCGCGCAGCGAAGGATCCGCGTCGCCGCGGCCGAGGAAGCGGCGGATCCGGCCTTCGCCGTCGATGCCGAACAATCCATAGGAGGCCGCCTCGGGGTCGTCGCGCAGGACGAAGGTCGCGAGCGCCTCGCGCTCGCGGTGGAAGCGCACCACCTCGCGGATCGGGATCTCGCTCACCACGTCACCGTTCAGGACGACGATCGGGGAATCGGCCGGATCGGTGATTCCGGGCGGCATCAGCTCGTCGAGCAGCGCCGCCGCGAAACGGATGCCGCCACCGGTGTCGAGCAGGGTGGTCTCGGTCGAGTAGTGAATTCGCACGCCGTAGGCCGCGCCGTCGCCGAGCGCGGCGCACAGGCGCTCGCGCAGGTGGTGTACGTTGACGACGACGTCGGTGATGCCGTTCGCGCGCAGCAGGCCGAGACCGTAGGCGATGAGCGGATGCCCGGCGACGTCGACGAGCGGCTTCGGGATGGTGTCGGTGAGCGGGCGCAGCCGCGAGCCGCGCCCGGCGGCGAGGATCATCGCGCGCGGCACGATACGACGTTCGCCGGCGGCGCTCATGCGGCGAACAGCGGGCTGCGCGCCGCGAGCAGCCCGAGCAGCTCGTCGTGCCCGCCCGCCCGCAGTGCGCGCCGCGTCTGACCCGCCATGCGCGGCAGGAAGCGCAGATAGCCCGGCTTGCCCTTCTCGATGGCGAGGAAGCGGAAGCGGCCGATCACGCGCAGCGTCCTGTAGGCCACCGCGTCGAGATAGTCGGCCCGCAGCGCCGCAGGATCGGCGTAGGCCGGGCCGCCGCGGCGCGCGAGCGCCTCGCCGAAGCGCAGCACGAGAGACTCCTCCAGCGCGGGATCGACGAAGCGGTCGCTGTCGCGGTCGGTGCACAGGCTGGCGAGATCGTAGAGCGCGGGGCCGAGCAGCGCGTCCTGGAAGTCGATCACACGCACCTTGCCGTGCGGATCCACCTGCAGGTTCCAGGCGTGGTAGTCGCGGTGCATCAGGACCGTCGGTTGCGCCGCGACGCGGTCGCCGAGCCGCGCCAGCGCGTCGTGCAGTGCGCGATCGGCGCGTGGATCGCGCGCCGGTCCCTGGTCTGCGGCGGCGAGCCCATGCGAGCTCACGACGTCGAGCTCGCGGCCGATCAGCGCGCGATCGTAGCGTTGCCGGAAGGCGACGCAGCTCGGGTCGGGGTCGTGCGCCAGGGCGGCGATCTGCGCCAGCACGTCGACCGCCTCGCCGAACAGCGCTGCGCGGTCGCCGCTGCGCAGCGCCGCGTCGGCGAGCGGGACGTCGCCCAGGTCCTCGAGCAGCAGCACGCCGTCGAGCGCGTCGTAGAGGAAGATCTCGGGGACCGGCACGTCGTGCGAAGCGAGGAAGCGCTGCACGTCGACGAAGGGCAGCTCGGCCGGTACGTCACCTGCGGTCAGCTCCTCGGACGCGCTCGGGGCGGTGTCGTGCGGCAGCAGCATCGCGATCACGGTCGCGGGCGCCGGGCCCGCGAGGCGCAGGCGCGCATAGCGGCGGGCCGAGGCGTCGCCCGCCAGCATCTCGACGGCGGTCAACGACGCGCTCGGGAAGCCCCTGCCGGCAGCCCTCGCGAGTGCATCGGTGTCGCGCGTCGCGAGAGCGGAAACCGACATGCGGCGCGCGTTAGCCAAGGCAATTTGACTTGGCAAATGGAATCTCTAATCTCCGGTTGGCTTTGCAGCGCGTTCCGGACAACTCTTCGTCGAGATTCTTCCCGTGGTGAACCCGTACATCGCTCTGCTGATCAGCTTCGTGCTCTGCGCGATCGTCGCGGGGATCATGACCGGTGCCAGCTGGCTGCTCGGTCCCAGACGACCGAGCACGGCCAAGCTGGAGATCTTCGAGACCGGCAACCCGCCGCTCGGATCGATTCGCGGCATCCGCTTTCCGGTCAAGTTCTACCTCACGGCCATTCTGTTCGTGGTTTTCGACATCGAGGTCGTGTTCATGTACCCGTGGGCGGTCACCTTCCGGCGCCTGGGGTGGATGGGGCTTGCGGAGATGGCCGTCTTCGTCGCGGTGCTCGCTGTCGGTCTCGCGTACGTGTGGCGCGTCGGGGCGCTCGAATGGGACTGAGCGAACGGCCAGCGGCCGTCGCGCAGGTCGGGTAGCCGATGGACTTGTTGATCGCCTTCGTCCTGGCGCTGGTCGCGCTGGTTCTCCTGCTGCAGCTCACGGTTCTGCTGCTGTGGGTCGAGCGTAAGGGCTCGGCCCTGATCCAGGACCGCGTCGGCGCCAACCGCGCCAATCTGTTCGGCGGGATCCTGCCGTTCAACCTCGGCCTCGTCAACACGCTGATGGCCGACCCGCTGAAGCTGTTCCACAAGGAAGACGTCATCCCCAAGGATGCCGACCAGTTCCTGCACTGGCTGGCACCCTTCGTCGCCGTGCTGCCACTTTTCGTCACGTTCGCGGTGATCCCGTTCGGCGACGTGCTCGTCATCGGCGAGCGCGTGATCAACCTCCAGGCAGCGCAGCTCGACGTCGGGTTGCTGTTCGTCCTCGGCATGATGTCGCTCGGGGTCTACGGCGTCGTGATCGGGGGCTGGGCCTCCAACTCGCGCTACGCCTTCCTCGGCGGCGTGCGCGGCTCGGCGCAGATGGTGTCCTACGAGATCGGCATGGGACTCGCGCTGGTCGCCGTCGTGCTGACCTACGGCACGCTCGACCTGCAGGAGATCGCACGCGCGCAGGGCGAGCTGATGTGGGGCGTGATCCCCGCCTGGGGCGTGTTCTACCAGCCGCTGGCGCTGGTGCTGTTCCTCATCGCCGGCATCGCGGAGTCGAAGCGTCCGCCGTTCGATCTCCCCGAAGCGGAATCGGAGCTCGTCGCCGGCTTCTACACCGAGTACTCGGGGTCGAAGCAGTCGATGTTCATGATGGCGGACTTCATCGAGGTCGCGATCGTCGCAGCACTGATCACGACGCTGTTCTTCGGCGGCTGGCAGGTGCCGTATCTGTACCGCGACGGGTTCCACCTCCCCGGTGGCTACTTCTTCGCCGTGCCCTCGCTGCTGGTGACGATCCTGCAGGTGGGCGCGTTTCTCACCAAGCTTTTCATCTTCTGCTGGTTCCAGATCCTGATCCGCTGGACCTATCCGCGCATGCGCTACGACCAGCTCATGAACCTCGGCTGGAAGCGCCTGCTGCCGATCGGGCTCGCCAACGTCGCCGTGACGGCGGTCCTGGTGCTTGCGCTGGAAGGCTTCACGGTTCCGTGATCGCCTTCTACTTCATCGCGATCCTGATGATCGCGTCGGCGCTGTCGGTCGTCCTGCAGCGCAACCCGATCTACAGCGCGCTGTCGCTGGTGAACACGCTCTTCTTGATCGCGGTCGCCTTCGTGATGCTCGATGCCGAGCTGATCGCGATGCTGCAGGTGGTGGTCTACGCGGGCGCGATCGTCATCCTGTTCCTGTTCGTGATCATGCTGCTCAACGTCGACGTCGAGACCCAAAGCGCGCGCATCTCGAAGCTCGGCACGGCGGGGATCGCGCTCGCGCTGCTGCTCGCGCTCGAGCTGGGACTCTTCGCGGTCGTGCACCGTCCGGGTGAGCTGCAGGATCCGCCGCCCGGATTCGGCTCGACCGAGGCGCTGGGTGAGGCCCTGTTCACGTCCGGCATGCTGTCCTTCGAGCTGACCAGCCTGCTCCTCCTGGTGGCCATCGTGGGTGCCGTCGTCATGGCGCGGCGCAAGGGCTGATGCGGTGAGCGTTTCGATCGAACACTTCCTCGTGCTGGCGGCGCTGATCTTCGCGATCGGCTGCGCGGGCGTCCTGCTGCGGCGCAACGTCATCGTCATGCTGATGTCCGTCGAGCTGATGCTGAACGCGGTCAACCTGACGTTCGTCGCGCTCGCCCGGCAGTCGCTGTCGATGACCGGGCAGGTGATCGTGTTCTTCGTGATGACGGTCGCGGCGGCGGAGGTCGCCGTCGGTCTTGCGATCTTCCTGGCGATCTATTCGCAGCGCCGTACGGTCAACGCCGACGAGCTCAACCTGCTGCGCTGGTAGCTGATTCAATGCATCCCGCACCCGACACCGCCGCCGTCCTGGCGACGAGCCTGCTGCGCTGGATTCCGCTCCTGCCGCTGCTCGGCGTGGCGTGCGGCATCTTCGCCGCGACCACCAATCGACGGAAGCTCGTCCACGTGACGGGCCCGGGCAGCGTGCTGCTCGCGTTCGTGGTCGCGCTCGTGGCGGTCGCGCAGCTGTGGTCGCTGCCGGCCGGCGGAGCGCTGGTCGACAACGTCTACACCTGGATCGACGTCGCACCTTTCCACGTCGATTTGACGTTCCGGGTCGACGCTCTCACCAGCGTGATGATCCTGGTCATCACCGGGATCGGCTTCCTGATCCACCTCTACTCGCTCGGCTACATGCACCACGACGAGGACGAGGCGCGCTTCTTCGCGTACCTCAACCTGTTCACGGCCTCGATGCTGGTGCTCGTCCTCGCCGACTCGCTGCCGGTGGTGTTCATCGGCTGGGAGGGCGTCGGCGCCTGCTCCTACCTGCTGATCGGCTTCTGGTACCAGGACGGCGCCAACGCCGACGCCGGCCGCAAGGCGATGATCGCCAACCGGGTCGGCGACGCCGCGTTCCTGATCGGGATGTTCATCCTGTTCTGGACGCTCTACGACATGGGCTCGCCGTCGTTGCGCTTCGAGGACATCAACCGGATGGCGCCGCAGCTCGGCCAGGTCGCGCCACACATCGTGACCGCGGTCTGCCTGTTGCTGCTGTTCGGCGCGACCGGCAAGTCGGCGCAGCTCCCGCTCTACATCTGGCTGCCGGACGCGATGGCCGGCCCGACGCCGGTGTCGGCGCTGATCCATGCTGCGACCATGGTGACGGCCGGCGTCTACATGATCGCGCGCCTGTCGCACCTCTACGTGTTCTCGCCGACCGCACTCACCGTGGTGGCGACCATCGGTGCCGTCACGGCGCTGTTCGCGGCGACCATGGCGCTGGTGCAGAACGACCTGAAGAAGATCCTCGCCTACTCGACCATCTCGCAGATCGGCTACATGGTGCTCGGCGTCGGCGTCGGCGCGTTCTCGGGCGGCGTCTTCCACCTGATGACGCACGCCTGCTTCAAAGCACTGCTCTTCCTCGGTGCCGGCAGCGTCATGCACGCGATGTCGGGTGAGCTCGACATCCACAAGATGGGCGACTTGAAGCGCAAGCTGCCGATCACCCGGGCGACGTTCCTGGTCGGTTGCCTCGCGATCGGCGGCGTGCCGCCGTTCGCCGCGTTCTTCTCGAAGGACATGATCCTCGAGGCGGCCTTCGCGAGCGGCCACACCATCCTCTGGTTCCTCGGGCTGTTCGCGGCCGGGCTGACCGCCTTCTACATGTTCCGCGCCTACTTCCTCACCTTCGAGGGCGAGAGCCGCGTCGAGCCGGAGAAGGCGCACCACCTGCACGAGTCGCCGTTGACGATGACCATTCCGCTGATCGTGCTCGCGGTGCTGTCGACCATCGCCGGCTGGGTCGGCCTGCCGCACGGCTTTCTCTGGGGCGACGAGATCGGCCACTACCTGGCACCGGTGCTCGCGCCGCACGATGCGCTCGGCCACCACGAGATCACCACCGGCACGCTGCTCTTCTTGATGGTGCTGACGACGGGCGTCGCGCTGCTCGGCATCTACGTCGCGTACGCCTTCTATCTGAAGTCGCCCGGTACTGCGGATCGACTCGCGGAGCGCTTCCGCGGTGTCTACACGGTGCTGTGGAACAAGTACTGGGTCGACGAGCTCTACGACGCGCTGATCATCCGGCCGTACGGCATCGTGTCGATGTTCTTCTGGAAGGTCGTCGACTCGATGCTGATCGACGGCGTGGTGAACGGCGTCGGGATCGGGGTCTCGAAGACGAGCGACGTCTGGCGCCGTCTCGAAACCGGCAACGTGCAGCACTACGCCGCCGCGATGCTGGTCGGCGCGGTGTTCACGTGCGGTCTCTACTGGTTGTGGAGCTGAGGCGCGGGTGTCGATGATGGATCTCCCGCTGCTCTCCCTGATCACCTGGTCGCCGCTGGCGGCGGCGATCCTGATCTCCCTGCTGCCGCAGAAGCCGGTGACGATCCCGCAGCGCGCGGCGTTCGGGCTGGCGCTGATCCCGTTCGTGTTCTCGCTGCTCCTGCTGTGGCAGTTCGACGGCTCGGTCGGGACGCTGCAGCTCACCGAGACCGTGCCGTGGATGCCGAGCCTCGGCGTCTACTACTCGGTCGGCGTCGACGGCTTCTCGCTGTGGCTGATCCTGCTCACGACCTTCCTCACGCCGGTCGTCATCCTGTCGGCGTGGACCGACATCCAGCACCGCGTGAAGGAGTTCATGTTCTTCATGCTGCTGCTCGAGACCGGCATGCTGGGCGCGCTGGTCGCGACCGATCTGTTCCTGTTCTTCATGTTCTGGGAGCTGATGCTGTTCCCGATGGTGTTCGTCATCGGGATCTGGGGTGGGCCGCGCCGGCGCTACGCTGCGATCAAGTTCGTCATCTACACGATGGCCGGCAGCGCGCTGATGATGATCGCGATGCTGTACCTCGTTCTGGTGCACGCCAAGACAGGGCAACTCAGCTTCGACATCCTCACCCTCTACGACACCAAGCTGACGTACGTGGAGCAGACGCTGCTCTTCTGGGCCTTCGCGATCGCCTTCATGATCAAGGTCCCGATGATCCCGTTCCATACCTGGCTGCCCGACGCGCACACCGAAGCGCCAACCGGCGGCTCGGTCGACCTCGCCGGCATCCTGCTCAAGATGGGCGCGTATGGCTTCTTGCGCTTCGCGCTGCCGATGTTCCCGCTCGCGGCGCAGGAGGCGTTTCCCTGGATCATCGGCCTGTCGGTGACTGGCATCATCTACGGCGCGATGGTCGCGTTCCCGCAGCCCGACATGAAGCGGCTGGTCGCGTACTCCTCGGTGAGCCACCTCGGCTTCGTCATGCTCGGCATCTATGCGTTCAACCGCGTCGGGATGACCGGCGGCGTCCTGCAGATGGTCAACCACGGTCTGTCGACGGGTGGCCTCTTCATCCTGATCGGCTTCATCTACGACCGACGCCACACGCGGCAGATCTCGGAGTACGGCGGGCTGTGGGGCGTGGTGCCGATCTTCTCGAGCTTCTTCCTGATCGTGACCCTGTCCTCGATCGGGCTCCCGGGCTTGAACGGCTTCGTGGGCGAGTTCCTGATCCTGCTCGGTGCCTATCGGGCGCACGGCTGGGCGGCGGCGATCGCGACCATCGGCGTCATCCTGGGCGCGGGCTACATGTTGACGATGTTCAAGCACGTCGTGTTCGGCCCGGTGACCAAGGATGAGAACCGAGGCCTGAAGGACCTGACGCCGCGCGAGATCATGGCGGTGGTACCGGTGCTCGTGATGATCGTGTGGATGGGCGTCTATCCGCAGCCCTTCATCGATCGCATCGAGCCCACCGTGAACGTGCTCCTGCAGCGCCTCGAGCGCGCGGGTGCCAATCGCCACATGGGTGACGCGAAGCGCGATCTCGCGCTCCGCTACGACGGGCAGGGCACTGTGTCGGTTCGTCAGCTCGACGCCGAGGGGCGCCTCGCGTCGGCGGTGGACGAAAGCTCGACGACGCTCGGAGAGGCACCGTGATCGAGGTCGTCTTCACCACCGCCGAGCTGCGCTCGATCACCCCGCTTCTGATCGTGGTCGTGACCGCGATGATCAGCTTGCTGTACGAGGTGTTCGCCGAGCCCGGCGGCGCCCCGTCGCGTCCCGTCTGGCTGTCGCTGGCCGGCATCGGTGCCAGCCTGGTCGCCACCGCGGTCCTCTGGGAGAGTGGCCAGACCGCCTTCAACGGGACCTTCGCGCTGGATGGCGTCGCGGCCTTCACCAACCTGGTCTGCCTGCTCGCCGCCGCGCTGAGCCTGATGACGGCGCCGAGCTATCTCGCCAGCATCGGCGTGGGGGCGCGCGAGTTCTATCCGCTCGTGCTGTTCGCGGTGTCCGGCATGATGGTCATGGGCGGAGCGCGCGACCTGATCGTCCTCTTCCTCGGCATCGAGATCATGTCGATCGCGGCCTACGTGCTGGCCGGCGTGCACCGTACCGATCGTGCATCGGGCGAGGCCGCGCTCAAGTACTTCCTGCTCGGAGCCTTCGCGACCGGCTTCCTGCTGTACGGCATCGCAATCCTCTACGGTGCGACCGGTTCGACCGCCTACGACGCGATCGCGGCTGCGACTCCGGGCGCACCCAAGCTGCTGGTGCTGGGCGGGATGGGCCTGCTCATCGTCGCGCTCGGCTTCAAGATGAGCGCGGTGCCGTTCCATTTCTGGGCGCCGGACGTCTACCAGGGCGCGCCAACCTCGGTGACGGCGCTGATGGCGGTCGGCATCAAGGCCGCTGCCGTCGCGAGCTTCGCCCGGCTGTTCATCACCGCGTTCTCCTCGCTACACGACGACTGGGCGATGCTGCTGTGGTGGCTCGCGGTGCTGACGATGACCGTCGGCAACGTGGTGGCGATCGCGCAGAGCAACGTGAAGCGCATGCTCGCCTACTCGAGCATCGCGCACGCTGGCTACCTGCTGGCCGCGATCGTCGCGGGCACGCCGCGCGGCGGCGGCGCCGTGCTGTTCTACCTGCTCGCGTACGCGTTCATGAACCTCGGTGCGTTCGCGGTGGTGATCGCGATCGGTCGCAAGGGCGAGCCCAACGAGCAGTTCGAAGACTACGCCGGTCTCGCGTCGCGCCAGCCGCTCATCGCCGCGGCGATGGTGCTGTTCATGCTGTCACTGACCGGCATCCCGCCGCTGGTCGGCTTCGTCGGCAAGCTGTACCTGCTCGAGGCGATCGTCCAGGCCGGCTACATCTGGCTCGCGGTCATCATGGTGCTGAACAGCGCGATCTCGGCCTACTACTATCTGCGCCTCATCATCGAGATGTACATGCGGGATCCGGCGAGCCCGGAGGTCGCGATGGAGCCGGCGCCGCTGCTGATCGCCTGCCTGGTGGTCGCGACCGTGGGCACGATCTACTTCGGCATCTTCCCCGACGGCCCGCTCGACTTCGCCCGCCAGTCCTTCCTCGCGCTGCGCTGACCTCACCGGACATCGGCAGGGTTCCAGTACTCGCGCCAGGTCTCGATCAGGCCGTCCCGGATGGTGCACACGCTCATGCCCCACCACTCGATCCGGTGCCCCGATGCGCGGTACTGGGCCGCGATGTGCCACTCCGCGAGCACCTCGTCGCCGTGTACCGCGACGTGCGTGAACTCGAAGAGCTTCGGCTCGAGGTGCTGGGCCGACTTTCGCGCGAGCTCCGCGAAGGCCTCGCGTCCGCGGAGCGGCTCGGCGTGCCTGGGTGACTGGAAGACGAGGTCGGGCGCGAACAGGGCGAGGTAGGCGTCGAGGTCGCTCGCGAGCCACGCGTTCCGCCGCCGCACGAACAGATCGAGTGCTTCGTCTCTCGTTGGCATCTGCCCTCCAGAACGGTCTCCCACGAGCGCTGCTGGCGAGAATGCGTGCTGCCGAGCGCCCGCGCAACCGGCCGGGCGTGTGGTTTGGCACACTGTGCCAAGGATTCTCACGCTCCAGCAGCGGGAACGATCGGAGGTTGTCCGCTCTCGCGCCCCAGAGGTGACACCCCGATGAGACGATCGCCGCTCGTGACCTTCAGCATTCTCGGCATCGTCGCCGTCTGCGCCGCGATCGCGCTTGCCCTCGACCCGGCGGCCGCTGCCATGGGTGGCGGGGTGGTGCTGCGCGGTGACGCGGCGATCGAGCACCTGAAGCAGCAGGGCGCATACGACTCATTGGCCGCGGCGATGGACGCGGCCGTGTATGCGATCGATCGGACCGATCGCGGACCGGACGACGGGCACGAGGGCGCCTATGGTGCGGCCAATCCGGCGAACGCCCTGCAGACGTCGTTCTCCGCCGATGCGGTGCGGGTGCGCTCGACGGGTGCGGAGCCGTGGCAGCTTGGTCTGAGGCTGAAGGGGTACGGCTACGGCGAGGACGTCGTTGGCCTGATGCCGGGGACGATGCGGGCGCAGGGCAACCGGATCGAGATCGCCCGACACGCCGCCCCGGGCGCGCCGCCGGCGTCGTTGCTCGAGTGGTACGTGAACACCCGAAATGGTCTGGAGCAGGGCTTCACCGTTGTCCGCTCCGCCCGCCGCGGGTCGTGATCCGAAGGGCAGGACCGAGCAACCACTGCGCATCGTCCTCGAGCTCACGGGTGACCTGCGCGGCGAGGCGGCGCTGGACGGACGATCGGTTTTGCTGCGCGACCGGACCGGCCGGCAGGTCTCCACCTACGACCACCTGAAGGCGTGGGATGCGACCGGGCGCGAGCTGCCGTCGCGGATGCGCGTGCGCGGGCGCGAGGTCGCGCTCGAGGTCGACGACGCGGCGGCGCGCTATCCGGTGACGATCGACCCCACGCTCTGGCAGCAGCAGGCGCGCTTGACGGCGGACAGCGGTGCCGCGCACGACCAGTTCGGCTGGGCGGTGGCGATCAGTGGCAACCGGGCGATCGTCGGTGCGCGCGAGGACAACGCGCAGGTCGGCGGCGCCCACCTCGGCTCCGCGTACATCTTCGTCCGCAGCGGCTCGACGTGGACCGAGGAGCGCAAGCTCATCCCGAGCGACGGCGTCGCGCTGTCCATCTTCGGCTTCTCGGTGGCGATCAGCGGCAACACCGCCATCGTCGGCGCTCCGTTCGGCGGCGACGGCCGCGGCAAGGCCTACGTCTACTTTCGCGACGAGAACGGGGACTGGGTCGAGCAAGCAAAGCTCGCGGCCGTCGCGCCGACCGCGGGCGACAGGTTCGGCTACTCGGTCGGCATCAGCGGCGACACCGCGATCGTTGGCTCGTTTCCGATCGGTGCAGGCCGGACGCAGGGTGCCGCGTACGTGTTCTCGCGCGCCGGCGACGTCTGGGAGCTGCCATACCCGCTGATACCCAGCGATCCCGCGCCCGGTGACACCTTCGGCTTCGCGGTCGCGATCAGCGGCGACACCGCGGTCGTCGGCGCGCCGATCAAGACGATCGACGGCAAGCTCGTCCAGGGCGCGGCTTACTTGTTCGCGCGCAGCGACTCGGGCTGGCTCCAGAAGGGCCCCAGGCTCACCGGCAGCGGCGGCGTCGAGCGCGACTTCTTCGGCGGCTCGGTCGCGATCAGCGGCGAGACGGCGGTCGTGCAGTTCCAGAACCAGCTCAACGCCGGAGCCCGCGGTGCGCACTTCTTCACCCGCACGGGTGGTGCATGGACCGAGCAGCAGAAGATTTCTGCACCCAACGCCAGCAGCAGGCTCGGCCGGGTCGGGATCAGCGGCGAGACCGCCATCGTCGGGACGTCGATGTATGCGCGCACCGGCGGGGTGTGGTCGGAGCAGGCCCAGTTCACGGTAAGCGACGGCGACGCGTCGAGCTCGCTCGGCGTCGCGGGGGTCGGAATCAGCGGCGAGACGGCGATCGTCGGCGCCTACACGGCCGACGTCGGCAGCAACGTCAATCAAGGCTCGGCGTTCGTGTTCCTCAGGTCGCCCGATAGCGACGGCGACGGGCTGCCCGACGACTGGGAGACCAGCGGCGTCACCATCGATGGCGTGCACATCGACCTGCCGGCGAAGGGCGCGGATCCACGGCACAAGGACGTCTTCGTGCACGTTGAGTGGCTGCAGCCCGATCCCGCGCGGTCGGGCGCGCTGTTCAAGCCGCGGCCGCGGGCGTTGAAGATCGTGAGCGACGCCTTCCTGCGCGCACCCGTGGTCAATCCGGACGGCAAGCCGGGCATCCGCCTGCACGTGGACGCTGGTCCGGACAGCGTCATGAATCCGCTCACCGGCCAGAAGTGGGGCAGCCAGTCGCGCACCGGCAACGACGACCTGCCGTACCAGGCGCTCACCGGCCGGCTCGACGCGAACGGCGAGTACGACTGGAGCGACATCGAAACCATCAAGAGGATGCACTTCCTGCCTGCGAAGAGAGCTGCCGTCTTCCACTACGCTGTTTTTTTGAACACCAGGCCCGGCGGCGTCGGCGACACCAGCGGCACCTCGCGCGGCATTGTCGGTGGCGACTTCCTGGTCTCGCTGGGCCATCCCAGCTGGTCTGGACCAGCCGCGGCGTCGATCGGCACCGACCAGGAGCAGGCCGGCACCTTCATGCACGAGCTGGGGCACAATCTCGGGCTGCGGCACGGTGGCTTCGAGGGGAATCCGAACGGCAAGCCCAACTACCTCAGCGTGATGAACTATCCCTTCCAGACGGGCGGTCTGCTGCGGGCCAACGGCACGCAGCGCGAGTTCGACTACTCGCGGACCACCCTCCCGCCGCTGGACGAGACCGCGCTCGACGAGAACTTCGGCATCGCCGATCCGGCGATGCATATGACCCTGTGGAGGTGCGGACCCCCAGCCCCGCCAGCGCTCTACTTCCGGCGGTTCCTGCCCAGCCGGGCCCTGGACTGGAACGTCGACGGCGTGCGCGGCTCGGCGGTCGCGGCGGACATCAACTGCGACGGGACGCGCGGCACGCTGACGGGCTTCGCCGACTGGCCGGAGCTGGTCTTCGACGGCGGCGGCAGGATCGGCAACGCGTCCGGCGTGGGTGCCTCCGATCCGCTCACCACGCCGAGCGACGAGCCGTCGCGCGAAGAGCTGCTCGCCGGTGTGCCCCAGGAGCTGCTCGACGAGGAGGCCGTCGCGCCGCTCGACGAGACGACCGTCCTGCCGCGGACGGGCGGCGCGCCGCTGACGGTCGCGTTCGACGGCAGCGCTTCCACCGCGGTCGGCGGCACGATCGTCGACTGGGCGTGGGACTTCGGCGACGGCACGAGCGGCAGCGGTGCGACCGTCAATCACACCTACGCCACGCCGGGCGAGTACTACGCCAGCCTCACCGTGACCGACAGCGCCGGCCGCGTGAACCTGGTGCCTCTGCTGACGCTCGTCACGGTCGATGATTCGCCGCCCGCGACGCCAACGCCGACCGCCACTGCGCGCCCGACACCGACGCCGGTCGCGACACCGACGCCGACGCCAGCGCCGACCCTGGCGCCGGGACAGACCGCGACACCCGCGCCCACCCTGGCGCCTGGACAGACGGCGACGCCGGTGGTGACGCCGACGGCGATCCCGACGCCGTCTCCCGAGCCGATGGCCGGCGACGTGGACCCGACGTTCGAGGCCACGGTGACCAGCAGGGACGGCGAGGTGATCAACGTGGTGGTCACGCAGCCGGACGGCAAGGTCATCGTCGCCGGCGACTTCGAGTCCTTTGGCCGGTGTGCACGGTGGAACATCGCCCGCGTCAATCCGGACGGCAGCTGCGACGCGACCTTCGATCCCGGTCTCGCTCTGACCGACGTGTTCGAGCCCAACCATCTTCCGCCAGGCGTCCAGACACGGCGGAGCCTCGCCGTGTACGCCCTGGCCCTGCAACCGGACGGCAAGGTCCTGGTCGGCGTGCAGGCGATCCGTGGCCCGAGGAACGGCGTGTCGGCCGTCAGCAGCGTGATCTTGCGGCTCGAGGCGGACGGCACGCGTGATTGGTCGTTCGACGACGCTGGCTTCGACGTCGCCGCCACGGAACCGCGTGTGACCGCGATCGCGATCCAGCCGGACGGGAAGATCCTTGCCGCAGGAAACATCCGCTACGGCACGAACGGCAGGCGCATCGGTGTCGCCCGCCTGAACCTCGATGGCAGCATCGATCCGTCCTTCACGCTGCCGTCCGGCTTCTTCTGGGACGGTCCTACCCTCGGCTTGTCTAGCGGGAGCGCCGTCTCCGCCGTTGCCCTGCAAAACGATGGAAAGATCGTCATCGCCGGGGGCTTCAGCGAGATCGGTTCGACTGCGGTCTCCACCATTACGCGGCTCGCCGCCGACGGCAGCGTCGATACGGCCTTCAACGTCATTCAAGCGGGACTTCCCGTGAGCCGCTTCGGCTTCGGCACCGCCATCAACGAGATCGCCATCCAGAGCGACGGAAAGCTCGTCATCGCCGGCGCGATCTACAACCTTGCCGACTCCGCACTCATCGCGTTTGCGCGGCTCAACGCCGACGGCAGCCGCGACTCGAGCTTCTCCACCGCCTTCGGGGCCAACAGCTTCGGCTCCAATACCGGGGCATTCGGCCTCGCTCTGCAGGCCGACGGCAAGCTCGTCGTCGCCGGTCGCTTCCAGAACACCGCGCCGATTCGCCACAGCATTGCTCGCCTGAACAGCGACGGCACCCTCGACGCGTCCTTCGACACCGGCTCGGGCATGGCCGGTCCCCGGCGGCACAACGAGGTGAACGCGGTCGCGCTGCGGGCCGGCGGCAAGGTCGTCGTCGCGGGCAACTTCGACACCTTCAACGGCGCTGCGGCGGAAGGCATCCTGCAGCTCGACCAGAACGGCAACCGCGATCCGACCTTCGCCTCACCGTTCTCCTCGGAAGCGGCGGTCGACAGCTTCCTGCTCCAGCCGGACGGCAAGATCCTCATGAACGGCAGCTTCAGGCTCATCGGGGCAACGGCCCAGATCTACTCGCCGCGTCTCAACGCGGACGGCACGGTCGACGGTACGTTCAACGTGCTCGGTCGCACGCTCGCCGTTCGAGCCGACGGGAAGATCTTCGCCTCGATGGGAATTCCGTTCTCGCGTGCGACCGAGCTCGTCCTCCTGAATCCGGACGGCAGCCGCGACGCAACGTTCACGCCCCACTTCTTCCCCAACGGGGGCGCCGGCACGCTCGCGCTGCAACCCGACGGGCGCATGGTCATCAGCGGTGTCTTCTCTCTTGCCGACGGCAGGGACGCGCGGGTCGCGCGGTTGAACGCAGACGGCAGCTTCGACACGACCTTCGATCCCGGCAGCGGCCCGAACGACATCGTGCGCGCTCTCGTCGTGCAATCCGACGGCAGGACCATCATCGCCGGCAAGTTCTCGGGCTACGACGGCTCGGTGCAAGCCAGTCGAATCTCGCGGCTCAACACGGATGGCAGCCTGGACACCTCGTTCGATCCGTTCAATCCGAAGGGCCGGAACGTCGGCGCGCTGGCCCTGCAACCGGACGGCAAGCTGTTCGTCGGCATCCAGGACGACGCCAACGACAGCGCGTCCACGCTGTCGCCCGTTCGCGTCTATCGGCTCGACACGAACGGTGGGCTCGATCCTTCGTTCCCGATCGCGAATACCGGAATCGAGCCGATCAACGGTGCGGTGAACGCGATCGTGCTCGAGCCCGGTGGTGATGTCGTGGTCGGCGGGAGCTTCGAGGTCGTCAACGGAACGGCGCGGCTCGGTCTTGCGCGGTTGCTCGGTACGACCCCGTCGTCTGCGACGGCAACGCCAGCGCCGGCAGCGACCCCGACCGCTGTACCCACGTCGACGGCGACACCGACAGCGACCGAGACGCCGGCCGCAACCGCGACGGCAACACCCGCACCGTCCGTTCCCGGACCGACGCCCAGCCCAGAGACGTCCCCCACGGTCACGTCGACGCCTGCGTTGACGCCTTCGCCGGAGCCGACGGCCAGCCCGTCGCCGGGGCTCACGCCTGCGAGCACGCCGACGGCCAGTCCCGCGCTGCAGCCGCATGCAGTCGAGTGCTACCGGGCGCGGTCGGAGAGCGGGACGCCGCGCTTCGTGCCGATCGAGGGTGTGCGGCTCGACGACGGCTTCGAATCGATCCTGACGCGCATCGTGCGCGAGACCAGCCTGTGCAACGACGTCTCGATTGACCGGGCCGCGGCACCGGGCGACAGGGTGGGCGTCCTGGCGTGCTACCACCTCGAGAGCGTCGCCGGTGAGCAGTGGGCGCGGCCGGGCGGCGTGACGATCGCGAACCGCTTCGGTGAGCAGCAGGTCGAGTTCGTCTCCGGATCGAGCGAGCGCACCCTCTGCGTGCCCGCCGGAGCTGCGCTCGCCAGCCGCGCCGACGACGCGGTGGACCCGCTCGACCGCCTGCGCTGCCGGCGCGTACGGTCGAAGCGCCTCGCGCCTGCGCCCGAGTTCGTTCTCGGCGATGCCTTCGAGACCAAGCGCATGCGCGTGCGCTCCATCCGCAGCCTGTGCACGCCGGTCGCACTCGGCGGTGACGAAGCGCCCGCGAGCGACGACCTGCTCGCCTGTTACAACGTGGCGCAAGTACCCGGGCAACGAGGCTTCCGCCCACCCGGCGTGATCGAAGTCGAGAGCGAGCTCGCGAGCCAGACGCTCACCTTGCGCAACGCGCAGCGCACGCTCTGCGTGCCGACGGAGCGGCGGTAGGCCACCCGCGTGACGGCGCGGCGGCCGGGGCCGCGCCGTCAGCGCAGGAACGTCTTGTGCACGACGCGGCGCAGGCGGTCGCGCAGCTCGTCGCGCGAGTCCTTCATGCCGCCGGCGACCCAGTGCGCGAGGTGGATCTGGTCGATGCCGCTGAACAGGACACCCAGATAGGCGGGGTCCTCGTCGATGAACACGCCCGCCGCGACGCCGCGCGCGAAGATGTCGCGCTGCAGGCCGTGGATGGTCTCGGCCAGCACCGCGCGCGTCCCCGGGTAGCTCATGCGCAGCGCCCAGGCGGCACCGGTGCGCACGTTCATGCGCAGGAAGTCCGGGTGGGCGTGGAAGTAGTCGATGTACGTCGTGACCAGCGCGTCGAGCGTGGCGCGCGGTGCGAGGTCCGATGCGGCGATGCCCTGCACCAGGAGCAGGAGCTCGTTGCCGCGCTGCTCGATGATCGAGGCGTAGATCTGGTCCTTGCTCGGGAAGAGCGCGTAGATCGAGCCCATCGACAGGCCGGCCAGGCGCGAGATGTCCTGCACCTTGGCGGCGTCGAAGTCCTGCTCGGCGAAGACCTTCTCGCCGGCCGACAGGATGTGCTCGCGGTAGACGCTCTCGCGTGCCTCGCGGGCCACGGCACGCGGGCTGGCGGCGGCCCTGGGGCGCCGCGTCGATCGGCCTGGAGGAGGTGCGGCTCGAGTAGCCATTCGCTGGAATCGAACCTAGCACGACGAAATCGATTGACAAATCATTTTTCCGAATGGTAATTCGAGAAACTGGTGAGCGCTTCGGCGTCGGCTGGCGCCGCGAAGCAGCGAGGAGGCCACACATGGAGTTCGGAATCTTTTCCCAGATGCACGTTCCTCCCGGCGAGGACGAGCACTCGCGCTTCCTGCGCGAGGTCGACGTCGCGATCGCCGTCGACGCGGTCGGCTTCAAGTACGACTGGGCGCCCGAGCACCACTTCCTCGACAACTACTCGCACCAGCCCGCACCCGAGGTCTTCCTGAGCTTCGTCGCGGCGCGCGCGCCGCGGCTGCACGTCGGGCATGCGATCGTGAACATCACCGCACCGGTGAACCACCCGGCCCGGGTCGCCGAGCGCATCGCCACCCTCGACCACCTCACCGAGGGCCGGGTCGAGTTCGGCACCGGCCGTGGCTCGTCGTCGGCGGAGTGGGGCGGCTTCGCGATCCCGAACGCCGACGCGACCAAGGCGTTGTGGCGCGAGTCGATCGAGCAGATCCCACGCATGTGGCGCGACGAGCCGTACTCCTACGAGGGCACGTCCTTCCGCATGCCCGAGCGCAACGTGCTGCCGAAGCCGTTCTCGAAGCCGAACCCGCCGATGTGGGTGGCCTGCTCGAGCCCGGCGACATTCACGCAGGCCGGCGAGATGGGCCTCGGCGCGCTGTGCTTCGTCAACGGCACGCTCGAGGACGTGAAGCCGCTGATCGCGGCGTACAAGGACGCGGTCGCGCGCTGCCGGAATCCGGTCGGCGGCTTCGTCAACGACAACATCGCCGTAACGAGCCAGATGTTCTGCCTCGAGGACGGCGACGAGGCGCGCCACCTGTTCAGCAAGGCGAAGACCGGCAAGTTCCTCGAGTACTTCTTCCGCTGGCTCGACTCGGTGCCGCGTCCGGCAGGCCTGCCGAGGACCGGTCCGGTGACGATCCCCGAGCCGACGCCGGAGATGCTGGCGCAGCGCACCAAGGCCGGCGGTTACATGATCGGCGCGCCCGACGAGCTTGCTGCCTCGATCCAGCGCTACCAGGACCTCGGCGTCGATCAGCTGATCTATGCGCCGCTCACCATGGTCATGGACCAGAAGGACGTGCTGCGCTCGATCGAGACCTTCGGCAAGCACGTACTGCCGCGCTTCGACCGCGATCCGGTGCACCGCACGACGCGCCTGCGCGAGGCCGCGCTGGCGCAGGCGGCCTGACCGGCCGACTTGATTCTTCGGGCGTCGGGGGGCGATAAGCCGGGATCGGGCATGGTGGTTCCACCGCGCCCGCAAAGCGGTCGCCGCGCAGCCTGGGAGTAGATTCCTTCGTGAGCAGCAACGTTCCTGTCTTCGACAAGGTCCTGATCGGCGGGGAGTGGGTTCCCGCCGCGAACGGGACCTACGACGTCATCAATCCCGCGACCGAGGAGGTCGCCGGACGCGCACCGGAGTGCTCGCAGGAGCAGGCCGCCGCGGCCGCGCGCGCGGCCCGCAAGGCCTTCCTCGAGGGCCCGTGGCCGCACATGAGCGGTGCCGAGCGCGGCGCGCTGCTGATGCAGGCGGCGGCCAAGTTCCGCGCCGAGATGGGGCCGATCGTCGCGCTGACCATCGCCGAGACCGGCGCACTGAAGCCGATCGCCGAGCGCCTGCAGGTGGGCGAGGTGGTGGCGCGGCTCGAGAAGTACGCGGACCTGGCGCGTGAGCCCGTGCTCGAGCCGTTGCCGCCGCTCGAGCGGCCCGGCGTCGCGGGCAGCACGGCGACCTTGGCGAGCGGTGTGGTGGTGCGCGACCCGGTCGGGGTGGTCGCCTGCATCAGCCCGTTCAACTTCCCGCTCACCAACTGTGCCGGCAAGATCGGACCGGCGCTGGCGTGCGGCAACACGGTGGTGATCAAGCCGCCGCCGCTCGATCCGCTCGGTGTCGCCGAGCTGGCGCGCATCGTCGGCTCGGTGCTGCCGCCCGGCGTGGTGAACTTCGTCTGCGGCTCGGGCCCGGAGATCGGCGAGGCGCTGACGGCATCGCCCGACGTCGACATGATCTCGTTCACCGGCAGCTCGCTGGTTGGACGCAAGATCGAGGAGGCGGCCGGCCGCACGCTCAAGCGCACCTTGATGGAGCTCGGCGGCAAGTCGGCCAACATCGTGTTCGCCGACGCTGACCTCGGCAAGGCTCTGGGCACCGCGATGAGCGTGTGGACCTTCCACTCGGGCCAGATCTGCATCGCGCCGACGCGGCTGCTGGTCGAGGACTCGGTCTACGACGAGTTCACCGCGCGCATGGCCGCGGCCGCGCCGAGGCTCAAGATCGGCGACCCGCACGAGGACGGCGTCGTCATCGGGCCGCTGGTGTCGCGTGCGCAGCGCGACCGCGTCGAGCGCTACGTGAAGATCGGCGTGGACGAGGGCGCGCACCTGGCCTGCGGCGGCAAGCGTCCGGCGAGCCCGGCACGCGGCTTCTACTACGAGCCGACCTTGTTCACCGAGGCCAACAACCAGATGACGGTCGCGCGCGAGGAGATCTTCGGTCCGGTGATCACCGCGATCCGCTTCCGCGACGAGGCCGAGGCGATCCAGATCGCCAACGATTCCGAGTTCGGGCTCTACGGCTACGTCTGGACGGGCGATACCGCGCGCGGGCTGCGCGTTGCGCGCGCCATGCGCACCGGTACGGTGCAGATCAACGGCAGCCCACCCAATCCCGACGCACCCTTCGGCGGCTTCAAGATGAGCGGCATCGGCCGCGACGGCGGCCGGTTCGCGCTCGCGACCTACAGCGAGCTCAAGTACGTCGGCTGGGCGAGCTGAGCCAGATGATCGCCAACGACAGCCGCACGAGGGTTCGATGAAAACCGAGGGAGCCGTTTTCCACGAGGTCGGGGCACCGGTCGCGGTCGAGGAGATCGAGGTGCGCGACCCGCAGGAGGGTGAGGTCCGGATCGCCATCCAGGCGGCGGGCCTGTGCCATTCCGACGTGAGCGCGATCAACGGCACCTACCCGACGCCGCGGCCGACGGTCATGGGGCACGAGGGCGCTGGCTTCGTCGAGGCGCTCGGTCCGGGTGTGCGGACGCTGAAGGAAGGTGATCCGGTCATCCTGTCGACGCTCGCGCACTGCGGCCACTGTCCCGAGTGCGACGTCGGCCACCCGACCCTGTGCCACAACGGACCGCGGCCAGGCACGCCGTTCACGGTGCGCGGCAAGCCCGCCTACCAGTTCGCCAACACCTCGAGCTTCGCGCGCCACACGATCGCCAAGATGTCGAGCGCGATCCCGATGCCGCGCGAGATGCCGATGGCACAGGCGGCGCTGATCGGCTGCGGCATCATCACCGGCGTCGGTGCGGTGCTGAACCGGGCCAAGGTCGAAGCCGGACGCACGATGGCGGTGTTCGGCGCCGGCGGCATCGGGCTCAACATCATCCAGGGCGGCTTGCTCGCGGGCGCGGGCCGCATCATCGCGGTCGATCTTGTGCCGGCCAAGCTCGAGTGGGCGCGGCGCTTCGGCGCGACCGACACCATCGACGGGCGCGAGGGCGATCCGGTGCAGGCAGTCAAGGACCTGACGCGAGGTCGTGGCGTCGACTACGCGTTCGAGGCGGTCGGGCACCTGAGCGCGATCGAGCAGGCGTTCAACGCGCTCGCCCCGGGTGGCACGCTGACCATCGTCGGTGTGCCAAAGCTCGATGCGCGGGCCGACTTCCTGGTGAACGCCTTGCGCGTCGACCGCGCCATCCTGGGATGCCGCTACGGGACCGCGCGCCCGCAACACGACTTCGCGATGCTCGCCGAGCTCTACCTCGGCGGGCGGCTCAAGATCGACGAGCTGATCACGCGCCACTATGCTCTGGACGACATCAACCGCGCGATCGAGGATCTCGAACGCGGCGAGCTCGCTCGCGGCGTCTTCGACATGACCAATTCATGAGTAGTGAACGTGCACCGCACGGCGGCAAGGAGGAATAGGAATGGGTAAGTACGGCTTCCATGTGATTGACGCCGACGGGCATGGCGGCGAGTACGCCAACTGGCAGGACACCGTCCCCGACGCGCACAAGCCGCGCCTCGCGGAGTTCCGCGAGAAGATCAAGAAGCACTACGGACGCCTGCCCCTGCCGGGCGGCGGGCAGGCCCGCCCGGGCGACAAGTTCGACATTCGCCCCGGCATGAACGATCCGAAGCTCCGTCTCGAGGACATGGACCTCGAGGGCATCGACGTCACCGTGACCTTCCCCGGCGGCGCCGGCGAGGAGTGGGCGATGCTCGATCCGCAGTTCGCGCTCGCGCTCTGCCAGGCGGTCAACAACTCGAAGGCGGCGTTCTGCAAGGAAGGCAAGGGCCGGGTCTTCGCGCTCGCCAAGCTGCCGCTGATCGACCCCGAGCTGGCGGTCAAGGAGCTGCGCCGTGCCGTCAAGGAGCTCGGCCTGATCGGCATGGTCTCGCCGCAGCACGTGCGTGACAAGAACCTCGACCACCCGTCCTTCGACGTGCTCTGGGCGGAGGCCGAGAAGCTCGGCGTGCCGGTCTGCGTGCACGGCGGCGGCCAGGCGCCCGACCAGTATCCGGTCGGCGTCGACCGCTTCAACACGCGCCTGGAAGTCCACGCGATCACGCACCCGGTCGGCAACATGGTCGCGCTCGACTCGTTCTGCATCGGCGGCGTGCTCGAGCGCTTCCCGAAGCTGCGCGTCGCGTTCATGGAGTCGGGCTGCGGCTGGCTGCCGTTCTGGCTGTGGCGCCTCGACGAGCACTACGAGAAGATGCCCGAGCAGGCGCCGAACATCGACCGCAAGCCGAGCGAGTACTTCCACTCGAACTGCTACATCTCGTGCGATCCGGACGAGCAGATGATCCCGGAAGTGGTCAAGCTCTGCGGCGACGAGCGCATCATCTACGCGTCGGACTACTACCACTGGGACTGCGCCTTCCCGGACACGGTCAAGATGCTGGCCGAGCGCACCGACCTCTCGGAGAAGACCAAGAAGCGCCTCTTCGCCGACAACGCGGCGAAGCTCTACAACCTTTGACCGACCCCGCATGCGGTGATCCGTCGCTGCTCACTTCGCGGTTGCGAAGGGAGGGCGCGGATCGCCTCGTCGGGAAAGCGCTGGCATCGGGCCGCTCTTGAGATAGGAGAGACGGCCATGGTCCCGTCCGACGACACCGACGAGCTGCGCGCCGCACTGCTGGCACTGCTCGAGCGGGTGGCGCCGCGTCCGCTGAACATTCCCGAGCTCGCACGAAGGCTCGAGCTCGGGCGCTACGACCATCGCGGTGTCGCGCGCCTGCTCGACGCCGAGGTCGCGGCGCGCAAGCTGCGCCGCATCGGCAAGACGCGCTACCAGTGGCTGCGTCCCGCGGACGTCCTTGCCGCGGCGGCACGGCCCGATGGTCCGGGCCACGCCGGCCCGGCACGGTCGTCACCGCGCCGCCCGACCGGCAGCGCGGACGCGGCGCGGCGCACGCCGCAGAGGCGCTCCGCCGAGACGGTCGAGGGCCGCTACAGCCGCGCCCGTGGCGGCTACGGCTTCGTCGCCGTGGCGGGTGCCGCGTCGCGCGAGCGTCAGAGCGACGTCTTCGTGCCGGCCGGAAACGAGGGCGACGCGCTGCACGGCGACGTCGTCGAGGTCCACGTCGCGCGCCACGCACCGCGCGGGCCGCGCGGTGCGCGCGGCGGCCCGCCGCGCACCACCGGCGAGGTCGTGCGCGTCGTGCGCCGCGCGGTGCAGCTCGTCATCGGCTCCTTGAGCCGGGGCAGGGCGCCGTCGCCCTGGCTGGACGGCGTCCGACGCCGCGGTGTGCGGCGCGAGGCACCAGGGCCGAGCGGCTGGCGCCTGATCCCCGAGAACGACCTGTTTCCGGTATTCGAGATCGAGGGTGGGCTTGCGCCGCGCGACGAGGACGAGGGCCGGCTCGCGGCCGCGCGCTTCGTGCAGGGACCGTCCGAGACGCGTGGGCCGGTGGCGGCGCTCGAGCGGATCCTCGGCGACGCCGACGACCCCGAGGTCCAGTTCCTCACCATCGCGCTCGAGCATGGCCTGCGCCTCGACTTCCCGGGCGACGTGCAGGGCGAGGCGGAACGTCTGCCGCTCGACCCGGCCGCCGGCGACGTGCGCGGGCGCGAGGATCTGCGCGAGCTGCCCTTCGTCACCATCGATGGCGAGACCGCGCGCGACTTCGACGACGCGGTCTGCCTCGAAGCGTTGCCCGGCGGCGCGCACCGTCTGTGGGTCGCGATCGCCGACGTGTCGCACTACGTGCGGCCCGGCACGGCGCTCGACGCCGAGGCGGTGCTGCGCGGCACCAGCGTGTACTTCCCCGATCGCGCGATCCCGATGCTGCCCGAGCGGCTGTCGAACGAGCTGTGCTCGCTCAAGCCCGAGCGCGATCGTCTGGTGATGGTCGCGCGCATCGACCTCGACCGGCACGGCGAGCGGCGCGAGGCGCGCTTCCTGCGCGGCGTGATCCGCAGCCGCGCGCGCCTCACCTATACCCAGGTCGCCGCCGTCCTGTCCGCGACCGACACGCCGCAGATCCACGCGTGGCGTGACGAGCTGGCACCAGTGCTCGACCAGCTCGCACGCATGCGGGCGCTCATGGGCGTCCTGCTCGCGCGCCGGCTCGCCGCGGGCTCGCTCGATCTCGATCTGCCCGAGGCGATGATCGACCTGTCCGAGGAAGGGCGCAGCGTCGGCGTGCGGCTCTCGCAGCGCAACGACGCGCACCGCATGATCGAGGAGTTCATGCTCGAGGCGAACCAGGCGGTGGCGCGCTTCCTCGAGGAGCACGGTGTGCCGTTCCCCTACCGGATCCACGAGCCGCCCAACCCGACCGACATCGACGCGCTCAACCTCTTCCTCGGACCGTTCGGGCTGCACGTCGATTACGAGCGCGTGGTGGCGCCGCGCGATCTGCAGAGCGTGCTGCGTGCGGTCGCGGGTCATCCGCTGTCGCGGGTCCTGTCGCGGCAGGTCCTGCGCGCCCTGATGCAGGCCCGCTACAGCACCGGCAACGCCGGCCACTTCGGGCTCGCGTTCTCGACCTACTGCCACTTCACCTCGCCGATCCGCCGCTACCCGGACCTGCTCGTGCACCGTCAGCTCGGGCTGGTGCTCGAGGGCGCCGCGGCACGCGCGGCGACGCAGGGCGGGGCGCTCGAAGCGCTCAGCCTGTCGAGCTCGCAGCGCGAGCGCGAGGCGGTCGCGGCCGAGCGCGCCATGCTCGATCTGAAGAAGGCCGAGTTCATGCTCGAGCACCTGCTCGAGCCCGAGCCGGCGATGATCGTCGGCGTGGCGGCGTTCGGCTTCTTCGTCGAGCTCGAGGCGTATCCGGTGGAGGGCCTGGTCCGGGTCGAGGACCTGCCGATGCAGACGACCTTCGACGACAGCACGCAGTCGCTGGTCGCACGCCGCAGCGGCGAGAGCTTCCGGCTCGGCGACCGCGTCGTCGTCGAGGCGAGCAACGTCTCGCTGCGTCGCCGGCAGATCACGTTCACCTTGCTCGAGCGCCTGGCGCGCGACCAGTCTGCTCCGAAGCTCGCGCGGCGCGCACGTGACGCGAAGGCTGCGGCCGAGCCGGCACGCGGGCGCAAGCGCCTGCCGGACGAAGCGCGCGGCCTCGTCAAGCTCAAGACCAAGTCCAGCAAGAAGGGCAAGCCCGGGATGATCGCGACCAAGGCGAAGTCGAAGACCAAGACGAAGAAAGCGAAGGCGCGCTCGCGCGCGAACATCGGCAAGCGCCGGAAGCCCTCGTCGTGAGCTTCCGCGCGCCTAGGGTCGCTCGTGCAACGCGATCGGCACGAAGCTGGTCGCGCCAAGCCGACGGCCGCCACCCCGGTCGCCTCAGTCACGGAGGACCTGATGACCGAGTTTCGTGCGGCGGTAGTTGCGTTGTTGCTGCTGGTCGAGGCGTTTTGCGGCCCAGACCGCGCTCGAGCCCAGTCCCTGATCGCCACTCCCGGAACGAGCGGCGACCAGCTGCTGTTCTTCTACGACGCCACCGCAGGGCGCACTCCCTTCCTGGTGGTGTCGAACCTGGCACCGGCCGAGGTCACGCTCGAGATCGCGTGGTACTCGCAGAACCTGAGCCAGCGGCTCGCGACGCAGACGCAGACGCTCGCGATCGGTGGCAACGTCATCCTCGACCCGTCGCAGGTCCAGGGTGTGAACGGCAACGCCGGGCTCACCGTCGTGACGCCGGTCGTGAGCGCGACCGATGCACGGCCGGTGGTGCGATCCTCGGCGCCTTCGAGGACCGCTACACTGCGAGCGGCTTCAGCATCGGGCCGGTCAGTCTCGACCTCGGATACGGACTGGTCGATGCGAGCGGTGACGATGTCGCGAGCGGGCAGTTCACCGTGAACGGCGTCGCCTTCACCACCGTGCAGTCGCTCGCCGGCGCCACGCCGCTCACGAGCAGCGGCAAGGTGCTCTTCGGCAGTGACACCGCGACACTGCCGGCGAACGCGAACCTGCTCGGCCTGATGAGCCAGTCGCTCGGCACCTTCGCGGTCGGGCAGGGGCTGCCCGGATACTTCGCGAAGCAGAATCAGGATCGTTTCGTCGACAACGGCGACGGCACGGTGACCGATCGCGAGACCGGTCTGCAGTGGGAGCAGAAGGTCACGGGCAGCGGCGGGCAGAATCTTGCCGACCCGCACGACGTGGACAACGTTTACGACTGGAGCGTCGGCGACGACGGTACCGCGCCCGACGGTACTGCCTTCACGGATTTTCTCGTCAAGCTGAACGGCGGGCCGACCGGCGTCGGCAACTGCGTGGTCAACGGCAGCACGCAGACGGGCGGCTTCGCGGGCCACTGCGACTGGCGGCTGCCGACGATCGCGGAGCTGAAGACCATCGTCGACACGGCCGTCTCGGGATGTGGCGGTGGATCTCCTTGCATCGATCCGACCTTCGGGCCGACGGGCACCACCCGCCTCTATTGGTCAGCGTCGACGTCCGCCGCGGACGCAGAGTTCGCGTTGACCGTGGACTTCTCCAATGGCGGCGCGCCCAGTCTCTTCAAGGTCGGTCCGCCTCCCGCGTCGGCACGGGCGGTGCGTGGCGGCTCGTGAGGAGCTTCTCCCGTCGTTCGGTCGCTGACGCGAATCCACGGATATCGCGCGCCCCTGGCGAGTGCTAGCGTGCGACGCGCACATGCCGCGTCGCGCGCTCTACCTCCTTGCCGCCTGCTTCTTCCTCTCCGGGCTCGGTAGCCTCGCCCTCGAGGTGGTGTGGACGCGCCAGCTGCGCCTGGTCTTCGGCTCGACCACGCTCGCCGCGAGCACCATCCTGGTCGCCTACATGCTGGGCCTCGGCCTCGGCGGCCTGCTCGGCGGCTGGCTGTCGCGCCGGGTGCGCAGCGGCGTGCGGCTCTACGGCTGGATCGAGATCGCGATCGGCGTGTACGCGCTCGCCGTGCCGGTCGTGTTCGCCTGGTTCCCGGAGCTGAACCGGGCCTGGCTCTACACGCTGGGCTTCTGGCCCGCGGCCGTGACGCGCTTCCTGCTGGCGCTCGCGGTCCTGCTGGTGCCGACGATCTTGATGGGCGCGACGCTGCCGATCCTGGTCGCGGCGCTGGTGCGCGAGGATCCGCGAGTCGGTAGCAGCACCGGGCTGCTGTACGGGCTCAACACCCTCGGCGCGGTGGCGGGGGTATTCGTCGCCACGTTCGTCCTCTTCCCGCTGCTCGGTCTCAACGGCACCAGCGTCTTCGGCGCGCTACTCGACATCGTCGTCGGCCTGGTCGCGCTGCTCGGTCTTGCACGCATGATGCCGGTGCGGCCACCGTGGGAAGCAGCGCCGGCCACGTCCTCGCGGCACGACGCTCCGCTCGCGCTGCTGCTCGAGGAGCCGGCGAGCCGTGGCACGATGCGCGTCCTGCTCGCCGCCTATGGCCTGGTCGGCTTCACGGCGCTGGTCTACGAGGTGGCGTGGACGCGCGCGCTGGCGACGGTCCTCGGCTCCTCGATCTACGCGTTCGCCGCCATGCTGGGCGCCTTCCTGACCGGCATCGCGCTCGGCAGCCTGCTGGTCCGGGGGCTGGTCGACTCGCTCCGCCGTCCGCTGGCGCTGCTCGCCGCCGGTGTCGCCGCGCTCGGTGTGCTGGCACTCGCGACGACAGTCCTGCTGCCGCGCCTGCCCGATCTCTTCCTGCGCTTCCTCGAGGCCAACGGCCTCGATCCGGGCGCGATCGCGCTACTGCAGATCGGCCTCTGCATGCTCGTCATGCTGCCGCCGACGCTGGTGCTGGGCGCGCTGTTCCCGCTGCTGACGCGGATCGTCGCGCGACACGCGGCCGATCCGGGCAGCGCGGTCGGGCGGGTCTACTTCGCCAACACGCTGGGCGCGGCGAGCGGGGCCTTCTGCGCCGGCTTCGTCCTGATCCCGCAGCTCGGCCTGCGCAGCACGCTCGCACTGGCGGCAGCGGTGAACTTCGCGACCGCGGCTGCGGTGCTGCTCTGCATCCCGTGGCGCCGTCGCGCGACGCGCGCGCTGGCGGCGCTGCCGATTGCAGCCGCGCTCGGGCTGCTGCTGTTCCCGCCGCCGCTCGACAGCGTGTCGCTCACCCGCGGCGTCTTCAACCGTCCCGACATCCACCTCTCGTTCGGCGTCGAGTACCGGCCGCTCGAGGGGGTGCGGCCGGACGAGATGCTCTTCTACCGCGACGGCCTCAACACCACCGTCTCGGTCGATCAGAAGGACGGTCTGATCGCGCTCAAGGTGAACGGCAAGACCGACGCCTCGACCTCGCTCGACATGTCGACGCAGGTGCTTCTCGGACAGCTACCGCTGCTGTTCGGACCGGCGGCGCGCAGCGTCCTGGTGATCGGCTTCGCCTCCGGTGTGACCGTCGGCTCGGTCGCGCGCCATGCCGGGGTCGAGCGCATCGACGCGGTGGAGATCGAGCCCGGCATCGTCGAGGCGTCGCACTTCTTCGACCAGGTCAACGGGCGCCCGCTCGAGGATCCGCGGGTGCGGCTCATCCTCGACGACGGCCGGACGTACCTCTCCGGCACGCGCGAGAAGTACGACGTGGTCATCTCGGAGCCCTCGAATCCGTGGATGAGCGGCGTCTCGAACCTGTTCACGCGCGAGTTCTTCGCGGCGGCGCGCGGTGCGCTGAACCCGCAGGGCCGGCTGCTGCAGTGGCTGCACCTCTACGCGATGGAGCCGCGGGCGTTCCAGTCGATCCTGGCCGCGCTGCGCTCGGAGTTCCGCTACGTGTACGGCTTTGCGTACGCGCGCGGGCACGCGGACCTGCTGCTGCTGGCGACCAACGAGCCGCTGACGCGCGCCGACCTGCCGCGCTGGGAGGCGCTGCCGGAGCCGGTGCGCTCCGACCTGCGCCGCATCGGCAACTTCTCGACCACCGATCTGTGGAGCCTGCTCGTGCTGCGTCCCGAGGACGTCGACGCGCTGGCGGCGCAAGCGCCCGTGGTCAACTCGGACGACAATCTGTTCATCGAGCTGGGCGCGCCGTGGATGCTGTACGAGGAGACCGTCGACGCGAACTGGCAGACCTTCGCCGGCAACAAGCGTGGCGTGGTGCCGCTGCTCGAGACGCTCGGCGAGCCGCTCGACGAGCCCCTGCTGGGCACGCTCGCCGGCTCCTACGCGAGCGCGCGCGACGGTACCGACGTCGCGACGGAGATTCTCGGCGAGGCCGCGCGCGCCGGGCGTGGCGGCGACTCGATCGCCGCCGCGGTGGTCGTCGGACGCGCCATGGACGCGGGCCTCGACCGGTTCTCGCTCGACGATCAGATGGCCTCGCTGGACGAGGCCATCGCGCTGTCGCCGGCATCGCTGCCGGCGCGCCTGCTGCGTGGACAGATCCGGCTCGAGGCCGGGCGTGGCGGGGACGCTCTCGCCGACGCCGATGCGCTGACTGCGCTTGCGCCGGGCGATCCGCGTGTGCACCTGCTACGCGGGCGTGCACTGCTCGAGCTCGGCCGGCCGGAGGAGTCGCGGGCGGAGCTCGATCCGCTGCTCGCGACCGAGTACGCGCGCTCCAACCCGGCCGTACTCGGCTACGCGATCCGCGCCGCCGTATCGGCGGGCGACGGCGGCGCGGCGCTGGCACTTCTCGAGCCGATGCTGCGCGAGCGCAACTCGAGCTGGCACGAGGGCTGGATTCTCCTCGCCGAGGAGTACGAGCGTAGCGGACGTACCGAGGACGCCGCGCGGGCGCGGCGCAACGCCGACAGCGTGGTGAAGAACCGCGCCGCGCAGTCCCGGCACGACGCGCTGGTCGCGCTGTGGGCCGGCGAGCAGGAGGAGGCGATCGCGCACTACGCCACCGCGATCAAGCTCGACCCCGAGGACCAGCGCTCGCAGCAAGAGCTGCAGCAGCTCCTCGACAGCCGCGTCGCCGCGCCCTGAACAGCAACGAGGGGACGGGGCCCCACACCTCTGCTCGCTGCGCTCGGCCGCGCGCTGCGCGCGCAGATGTCCGTGTCGCGGGCGACCTCGCAGCGAGACCGTTCCTTCACCGGGCGAAGCAGGCCATCATCTCCTCGATCGCCTGGAGCTGATTCCCGGCCGCGGACGACGGCACCAGGATCGGCGTGCGCACGCCGGCGTCGAGCCAGGCCTCGAAGCCCTCGCGCACCTGCGAGGCCGTTCCGTAGAGTGTCGTGTCGGCGAGCCAGCGGTCGCTCATGAGCTGCGGCAGCTGATCGCGCTCGCCGCGCGCGAGGGCCTGCTCGATCGCCGTCATCTCCTCGACGTAGCCGGCGCGCTTCCAGTACTCGCGGTAGTTCGGCAGGGTCACGTAACCGGTCAGCGTCTTGCGGTTGACGGCGGCCGCCGCGGCGACGTCGTCCGAGATGCAGGTCGGGATCATGTTGCCGACGAAGAACGCGGGATCGCTGCGCTTGGCCTCGGGTACGAGGCTCAGCGAGTGCTGCATGTGGCTGCGCGCGGCGTTGGCGAACACCAGCCCGTCGGCGACCTCGCCGGCGAGCTTGACCATCGGGTCGCGCAGCGCCGCGAGCACGACCGGCGGCAGCTCGCCGGCACGCGGGACCGCGCGCAGTGCCTGCACGAAGGCGCGCATGTCGGCGAGCGGCTTGCCGGCCTGGATGCCGAGGTGCTTGTGCACCCGAGCGTGGCTGACGCCGACGCCGAAGGCGAAGCGTCCGCCGGACAGCTCGTGCACCAGCGACGCGGTCTGCGCGTAGTCGTTGACGTGGCGCGTGTAGATGATGGCGATCGCGGTGCCGAAGCGGATGCGCTCGGTGACCAGCGCGAGCGCCTCGCAGAGCCCGAGGCCGTCGCCGAAGCTCGCGCAGTAGAGGCCGGAGAAGTCGCGCCGCTCGAGCTCCTTCGCAAGCTCCAGCGTGGCCCGGCGGCGGCCGGGCATGGCGGCGATTGCCAGGGCGGGCATGTGTTCGGCTGTGCTCATCGTTCATCCCTCTCCGCGTCGTGCGTGCTCACGGCTTCTTCGCCGCGAGCTCCAGTACCAGACGGTAGAGGAACTCGAGCCCCGGCTCGAGGCTGTTCGCCGGGATGCGCTCGTCGATGCCGTGCATGCGGCCCTCGTCGCTTTCGCTGAGGCCGATCGGGTTGATGCCGTAGGCGTCGATCCCGCGCGCGCGAACGAAGCGCGAGTCGGTCGCGCCGCGCGACATGAAGGGGACCATGGGTAGCCCGGGCCACATCTGCTCGACGGTCGCGCGCACCGCGGCGGGTCCGGGGCCGTCGAGCGAGGAGGGGCCGCCGAAGCCGAACTCGTTTACCGGCGCGATCTCGAGCTTTGGATCGGCGAGCACTCGCGCCAGCGCGCCCTGCACGTCGGCGACGGTCTCGCCGGGCAGGATCCGGCAGTTGACCGTGGCGGTCGCCTTGGCCGGCAGCGCGTTGACGCGCGTGCCGCCCGAGACCAGCGTCGCGACGCAGGTGGTGCGCAGGGTCGCGGCGAACGTCGGATCGCGGTCGAGCACCGCGAGTGCGTCCCCCGGCAGCTCGCCCTCGGCAGCCGCCAGCTTGCGCATCGCGGCGCCGACGTCCGGGGTCTCGAGGCCGGCGCGCGCCGCCAGGTAGGCGCGCGTCACCGGCAGGAGGCGGGGCGGAAAGGCGTAGCCGCCGAGGCGTGCCAGCGCGGCCGAGAGCTCGTAGATGGCGTTGTCCGGACGCGGTACCGACGAGTGCCCGGTGGTGCCGCGCGCGGTGATGGTGAAGTCCTGGTACTGCTTCTCGGCGGTCTGGAGCTGGATCAGCTTCGGCCGCCCCTGGTCGTCGAGCTGCACGCCACCACCCTCGTTGAGCGCGAGCTCGGCCGCGATCTGTTCGGGTGCGTGCTCGAGCAGCCAGCGGATGCCGCCGCCGCCGCTCTCCTCGTCGCCGGTCCAGGCGACGATCACGTCGCGCGCGAGCTTCACGCCGGACCTCTTCAGCAGGATCAGGGTCTCGATCTCGAGCGCCGCCATGCCGAAGTCGTCGGCGACGCCGCGTCCGACCAGGTGCTCACCAACCTCGGTCATCTTCTTCGGGTCGGTCGACCAGTCCTGGCCGTCGGTGCCGACGACGTCGATGTGCGCGAGCAGCAGCAGCGGCTTTGCCGAGCCGTCGCCGGCCAGGCGCGCGACCAGGTTCTCGCGCCCGGGCGCGAACTCCGAGACCACGTAGGGAATGCCGGCCTCGTCGAGGCGCTTGCGGCCGATCGCCACTGCGCGAGCCTCGTTGCCCGGCGGGTTGGTGGTGTCGGCGGCGACCAGCGCGCCGATCATCGCGCGCGCCGCGCGTGCGCCGGTGGCGAAGTCGACGTTGGCCGCCGGGTCGCGCTGCGGCGCGATCGGCATGGCGCGGCTCGTCGCGACCGAGCCGAGGAGGACCAGCGCGGCGCCTGCGGCCGCCCGGAATACCCGGTGCAGGGGTTGCATCACGACGCCTTCTCGGGGCGCCCGCTCTCGCCCAGCAGCGGCATGCGCTGCTCCGCCACCCGGCGCGCCTGCGCCGCACTCGCCCTCGTTCGTTGCACGATCAAGCTCACCGCCTCCTCCGCCGAATCGGTCAGCCGCAGCAGGTCCAGGTCCTCTGCCCCGATCGTCTTCTCGGCGACCATCTTGGCCCGCAGCCAGTCGAGCAGCGGCTGCCAGTACTCGACCCCCATCAGGACGACGGGGAAGTCGACGATCTTTTCGGTCTGGATCAAGGTCAAGGTCTCGAATACCTCGTCCATGGTGCCGAGCCCGCCCGGCAGTGCGATGAACGCCTGTGAATACTTGACGAGCATCACCTTGCGCACGAAGAAGTGCCGGAACTCGAGCATCAGGTCGAGGTAGGGGTTGGGCTGCTGCTCCTGCGGCAGGACGATGTTGCAGCCGATGGTGTAGCCGCCGGCCTCGCGGGCGCCGCGGTTGGCGGCTTCCATGATTCCGGGGCCACCGCCGGTCATGACGTTGAAGCCGGCCCGGGCCAGCCCGGCGCCGGTGGCGCGGCCGAGCGCGTAGAACGGATGATTCTCCGCGAAGCGCGCCGAGCCGAATACCGTGACGCACGGGCCGACGAAGTGCAGGCGCCTGAAGCCGCGCATGAACTCGAGGAAGATCCCGGCCGCACGTACCAGCTCGGCGAGACGCGCCGACGGTCCGGCGAGGAAGCGGCGCTCGGTAACGCTGCCGCTGCGCGCGGGCCAGTGCGCGGTGTGGGCGGCCGGCGGAGCAGGGGGCTCACTCACCCGTCAAGCTCAGGTAGACGAGCCAGCTCCCGAGTACGACCCCGACCGCGGCAGCGAGACGCAGCGCCCAGTCCGGCATGCGCGTCAGCAGGCTCGTGCTGAACCGCCGGTAGCCCTCCGGGTGCGTGATCGCGACTGCGCCGGCCGCCGCGAACGCGATCGCGAGCACCAGCAGGACACCCTGCAGCAAGGTGAGCGTGCGCATGACCAGCACCACCACCGTCACCACCAGCACCCACAGGAAGCCGCCCAGCGCGCGGATGGCATTCGGGCCGCTGCCCTGCAGGATGTCGAGCACGGTGCGCCGGTAGGGTCCGGGCCAGATCAGGGCCGGCAGCCTGGTAGCGAGGACGAGGACACCGATGGAGAGGGCGATCCATTGCATGGTCGTCATGGCCGCGGATTGTACCAGGTCCGGACCGCGGTCGTGACCAGGATCACCACGCCACCCGCGAGCGACCAGGTGCCCGGGGTCTCGCCGTGCAGCAGCCACGCCCAGATCGGATTCAGCACCGGCTCGATCAGCATCAGCATGGTGGCGTCGAAGGCGCGCACCTGGCGCACGCCGCGGGCCAGGAGAGCATACGCGCCGCCGACCTGGAAGACGCCGAGCCAGCCGACGACCAGCGCGTCGCGCACGCTCACCGCGGGAAGCGGCGTCAGCCACGGCAGGCAGGCGACGAAGACCAGGACGTTGCCGACCACGGTCGCCGCGGCGACCAGATCGGGATTGCGCACGCCCGCCACGCTCTGCACCGGCGCCGGATCGAGCGGCGCACGCTCGCGCACCGCGAGCCAGCGCAGTCCCAGCACCGTCGCCGCCCACGACATTCCGCTGGCCAGCCCGGCCACGTTGCCGCGAACCGGATCGGGTGCGGTTGCCTGTGTCGGGTCGACGCCGATGAAGAACAGCGCGAGCCCCGCGGCGAACAGCGCGAGGAAGAGCAGGTCGCCGCGGCGGATGCGCTCGCCGAGCAGCGCCGGGCTCGCCAGCAGGACGTACAGCGGGGCCGTGGACTGCAGGAAGATGGTGCTCGCGGCGGTGGTGAGCTTGTTGCCGACCACGAACAGGACCATGGTCGCGGCCTGCGCGACGCCAATCAGCAGCGCCGCCGAGCGGAACGAGCGCCACGGCACGCGCAGCACGACGAGTAGCGTCAGCGCCGCGACCAGCGCGCGCAGGCCCGCGAGCTGCAGGGGGGGCAGGCTCACCAGCTTGATCGCAGCACCCCCGGTCGAGAACAGGAGGGCGGCCGCGACCACGGCGAGGCGCGAGCGCGTCGGCGATGCCATGGGCGAGGCTCTCTCTGCCGGATTGCCGCGCGCCGCGCCAGGCTCGTCCGTCCGTGCAGCTCGGTTCCGGGGTGCCGGTGGCGCGGCGACCGGCAAGTCTTTCGCGTTCGGACGCGGTGTGATCTGAGAATGCCGCCCGCGGCGCGGCCGCGGGCGCCGATCGAGCGTTCGGGACCGAACGGGGAGGGCAGGACCGGTGTCGACGGGCAGCAAGAGCGAGGACGCGGGCCGTGCGGGCAGTCCGGCCGCGGGCGGTGGTCGCTACGCCAATTACATGCTTGGCGTCCTGGTGCTGGTCTACGTGTTCAACTTCCTCGACCGCCAGATCGTCTCGATCCTGGCCGAGCGCATCAAGGCCGATCTCGGCGTGAGCGACGGCGAGATCGGCTTTCTCTACGGCACCGCGTTCGCGGTCTTCTACGCCGTGTTCGGCATACCGCTCGGCCGTCTCGCGGACGTCTGGGACCGGCGCAAGCTGATCGCGCTGGGTCTCGGCTTCTGGAGCGTGATGACGGCGCTGTCCGGCCTGGCGCGCTCGTTCGGGGAGCTGGCCGCGGCGCGCATCGGCGTCGGCATCGGTGAGGCCAGCGCCTCGCCGTCCGCCTTCTCGCTGCTCTCGGACACCTTCCCGGCGGCGCGGCGCGCGACGGTGCTCGCGATCTACTCGAGCGGCATCTACATCGGCGCCGGCCTCGGCTTGTTCGTCGGCGGCCTGGTCGTCGACCGCTGGGATATCGCGTTCGCGGGCACGGCGGCTCCGCTCGGGCTGCGCGGCTGGCAGGTCGCATTTCTCGTGGTCGGGCTGCCGGGGCTGGTGCTCGCGCTCTGGGTTGCGACCCTGCGCGAGCCGGTACGCGGCGCGATGGACGGCATCGTCGCACCGCCCGAGCCGCACCCGTGGCGCGAGTTCGCGCGCGAGCTGCGCGCGGTGGTGCCGCCGTTCACCATCGTGCACCTGATCCTCGAGCACGCCGGACCGCGCGCGCTGACGATCAACGTCGTCGCGGCACTGCTCCTCGCGGCCGTCGCGGCAGCGCTCAGCATGCTGCTCGGCACGGCCATGCAGTGGATCGCACTCGGCATCGGGTTCTACGCGGCGGTGTCGTGGGCACAGGCGCTCGCGTTGCGCGACCGGCCCGCCTTCGCGCTGATCCTGCGCACGCCGGCGCTGCGCGATGCGAACCTCGGCTTCTCGTTCCTCGCCTTCACCGGTTACGGCGTCGGCTTCTGGCTCGCGCCACTGCTGATCCGCGTGCACGGCGTGAGCGAAGCGGAGGTCGGTCTGGTACTCGGCGGCACCTCCGCGCTCGCGGGCTGGCTCGGGGTCACCTTCGGCGGCGTGCTGGCCGATCGCTGGAATCGCTCGCGCTCCGACGGACGGCTGCGGGTCGGCATGGTCACGGCGCTCGCCCCGCTGCCGATCGCGCTCTGGCTGCTGTTCACCGACAGCACGTGGCTGGTCTACGTGCTGAGCTTCCCACTCTCGTTTCTGACCTCCTTGTGGATCGGCCCGGGGGCGTCGACGGTCCAGGACCTGGTGCTGCCGCGCATGCGGGCGAGCGCATCGGCGGCCTACCTGCTGGTCGTGACCTTCATCGGGCTGGCGCTCGGGCCCTACACGATCGGTAGGTTGAGCGTCGCCCTGGGCGATCTCCGTACCGCCATGGCGCTCGCGCTGATCGCGAACCTGGCCGGGGCGTTCTTCCTCTGGCGTGCGATGAAGAACCTGGACCGCGACCGGACGACGATGCTGGAGCGCGCACGCGCCATGGGCGAACGCGGGGTCTGAGCGCGGGCGGCCGCGCCATTGGTGAATCGTTTCCTTGTTGGCGCCGTCGAAGCCGGGGTATCGTTCTGCTCGTGCGCTGCGCGCCCACGACGCGCGCCATCCCGCCCGTATGCCGTCCCCTCACCGATTCGCCGCCGACCACCCCAGGCCCGGCCCGCCCCGAGATTCGCAACGCCAGCGCGTCCTGGCCGCGATCGCGCTCGCCTGCGCGGTGACGCTCGCCGCCGGCTGCGAGCGTGCCACGCCGCCCCGTGCCCAGCCGAACGTCCTGCTGATCACCATCGACACCCTGCGTGCCGACCACGTCGGCGCCTACGGCTACGACCTCGACACCACGCCGCACATCGACGCGCTCGCCGCGCGCGGGGTGCGCTTCGCCGACACCACGGTACCGTGGCCCAAGACCTGGCCGTCGATGGCGGCCATGGTGACCGGCAAGCCGCCGCGCTCGAACGGCATCCTGCTGCGTCCGCGCCGACCGCTGCCGGACGAGAACGTGACCCTCGCCGAAGCCCTGCGCGGCGCCGGCTATGCGACCGGGGCGGTGGTCGCCAACGTCAACCTCGGCAAGAGCTTCGGCTTCGACCAGGGCTTCGAGCACTTCGTCGAATCGTGGGCGACGGAAGCGATCCGCCTGACCGGCAACGCCAGCTTCCGCAACGCACCGGGCCTGGTCAAGCGCTTCACCAACGGCACCATCGTCACCGATCAGGGCATCGCGGCACTCGACGCGCTCGGCAATGGCAAGGAGAAGCCGTTCTTCCTGTGGCTGCACTACATCGACCCGCACGGACCCTACGTACCGCCGCCGGCCTATGCGACGCTGTTCGCCGGCGCGCATCCGCCTCTGCCGGTACCGATCGAGGACCTGCCGCCCTACCAGCTGCAGGTCGATCCGGCGACGGGCGAGGTGTCGAACGACGTCGGCTTCTACCAGACCCAGTACGACCGCGAGATCCGCTCGGTCGACGACCAGATCGGGCGTCTGCTCGCGACGCTCGAGGAGCGCGGCCTCAGCAAGGACACGCTGATCGTCCTCACCGCCGACCACGGCGAGAGCATGGCCGAGAACCGCTACTACCTCGAGCACGGCAACGTGCCGTACCAGACCACCGCCGCGGTGCCGATGATCTTTGCGCTCGACGGCCGCATCGCCGGCGGACGCGTGGTCGAGCGCCCGGTCGGGCTGATCGGCGTGTTCGCGACGGTGCTGGCGCTCACCGGCACGGCCCTGCCACCCGCAGTGCCCCCCGGAAGCCTGCTGCCGCTGCTCGCTGGCGAGGGCGGCCCCGCGCCGGAGTTCGTCTTCATGGAGTCGGGCGAGTTCGAGCCCTTCCAGCTGGTTGCGCGCAAAGGCCCATGGAAGCTGGTGTACCTGCGCTCGCCGAAGGACCGCGAGTGGCTCGGCCGAAACGAGCTCGAGCTGTACGATCTGTCGCGCGACCCGACCGAGCAGAGCGACGTGCGTGCGCAGCACCCGGAGGTCGCCGCCGAGCTTCAGGCGGCGCTGGCGGCCTGGCAGAAGGCGACCCCGGTCTTCCGCGGCGGCGCGCAGACGGACCTGAAGCAGCTCGACGGCCGCACGCAGGAGATGCTGCGCGGTCTCGGCTATCTCGAGTAGCGCGCGCGCACGATCCAGGTGGCGCTGGCCATGCGCACGCCCGCCGGGCCGTGGTAGGGCGCCAGCGCCGCCCGCACGGCGGCGACGACCCGTGTGCGAACGGCTTGATCGGCACCAGCGAGCAGGGCCGACGTCGGGCCGAGCATCAAGACGAAGGCGACCGCCTGGTCGAGATCGGTCGTGCCGCCGACCGTCATCTCGTCTTCGGCCGCGTCGAAGCCGATCTCGGCGAAGCCCGCCTGCTCGAGGATCCCGGCCACTCTCTCGTGATCGGCGAACGCGAACGGGCCGGGGGCGCCCGGCGCGGGCGGCGGCAGGGGCACGTGCTGCGCGACCGCGCCGAGCGCTACCGCCATCCACGGATTGAGCGGCAGAGCCTGCCAGCAGACGAACGCGAGCCGGCCGCCGGGCTTCAGCACGCGGCGCAGGTTCGCGAACGCCGCGACCGGGTCGGCGAAGAACATCACGCCGAAGCGCGAGAAGACGACGTCGTGGCTCGCGGTCGGGAACTGGTGGGTCTGCGCGTCGGCGAGCTCGAAGCGCAGCTTGCGTGCTCCGGCTTCCTCGGCGCGGCGGCGCGCCAGCTCGAGCATCGGCGCCGAGATGTCGACGCCGAGCACCGAGCCGGTGTCGCCGGTGCGGCGCGTGAGCTCGAGCGCGCTCGCGCCGCAGCCGCAGCCGACGTCGAGGATGCTCTCGCCGGCGGCGATCGCCGCGCGATCCATGGCGCGCTCGCCCAGCGCCGCGAGCTGCGCGTCGAGCTGCGCCTGCTGCGCGACCCACTTCGGGCCCGCCTGCTCGTTCCAGTAGCGGATCTGCTCGGCGTTGGCGCCGGCGGTGTCGAGCGTGCTCATGGCGTGCTCCGTCGCGCGGCGGCCCGCGTCAGCTCGGATCCTCGCGACAGAGCAGGAAGTAGTTGGGCATCTCCTTGCCGGCGCGGGTGGCGCGTCCGATCAGCAGGTGCGGCGAGACCCGCCGCAGGTAGTCGATCGTGCCGTTGTAGATGAAGCGCGACAGCCGGTAGGTGTTGTCGTGGATCTCGGGCCACTCGGCCGGCTTGCCGGGCGGGATGCGCGTGTAGTCGACCGCGACCCCGCCGAGGCCGTTCGAGTCGTAGGCGACGAAGTAGCCGGGGCCGGTCAGCGGGCCGAGCCATTTCGTCGGCTGGTAGTTGTAGCCCCACAGCTCGTCACGATCGACACCCGCCGCGGGGCGGCAGAAGCGCTTCTGGAAGCGCGTGAACGCCGCCAGCGAGTTCTTGCCGTGGAAGATCACCGGCTTGAGCGCGCCCAGGTCGCGCGGCACCATCTCCGCGATCGACACCGGCCCGGCCGCGGCCGCGTGCCACAGCTTCGCCTGCTCGCCACCGTCGAGCGCCTCGGTGATCGCGACGCGCTCGCGCGGCGCTGCGGCCTCGAAGACCTCGGCCACGGCCGCACAGTCGACACTCGCGGCACCCAGCAACCCTTTGACCTGCTCCAGACGGCTCATGGTCGCCTCATCTACCAGCCTGGAAGGCCGGCAGCACCTGCTCGGCGAACAGGCGTGCGGGCTCGCGCGTGTCGCGGCCGAAGAACTCGATGACGAAGCTCGTGCAGCCGAGCTTCACGTGGCGCTCGATGCGCTCGACCACCTGCCCGGGCGCGCCCCAGATGCCGTGCTCCTCGAGCGCGGCACCCATGTGGCCGCCGTAGATGCGGTTCGCCTTCTCGAGCGCCGTGCGTGCGGCAGCGTCGTCCGCGGCGATCACCACCACGCACTGCTGCGACACCTCGATCTCGGCGAAGTCGCGCCCGAGCTCGCCGCAGCGGCGCTTCAAGGCCTCGACCTTGCGCCCGAGCTGGTGCTGGAAGGCGGCCAGGTTGTTCCAGATCTGGGCATACTTGACGGCGATCCCCATCAGCACGCGCTCGCCGCCGCCGCCGATCAGGATCGGCGGCCTGCGGATCGGCTTGGGCTCGCAGATCGCGTCCTGCACCTGGAAGTGCTTGCCGGCGAAGGTCACGCTGGGCTCGGTCCACAGCCGGGTCAGGATCTCGCAGGTCTCCTCGAGCGCGCGCAGGCGCTCGCGCAGGGACGGGAAGGGCAGGCCGTAGCTCTCGAACTCGGACGCGAACCAGCCGCCGCCGAGCCCCGCGATCACGCGCCCGCCAGAGATGTGATCGATGGTCGCGAGCTGCTTCGCGAACACGGCGGGGTTGCGGAAGAAGGGCGGCGTGACCAGCGTGCCGAGCTCGACGCGCTCGGTGATCGCGGCCACCGCGGCGAGCTCGCTCCAGGCCTCGAAGATCGGCAGGTTCGGCATCGGCACGCTGTTGAGATGGTCGCAGACCCACACCGAGTCGAAGCCGAGCCGGTCGAACTCGATCGCGGCGTCGCGTGCCTCGGCCCAGGAGCGCTTGATCTGCGGCAGCGTGACACCAAACCTGATCCGTTTGCTCATGGCGCGCGAGTCTACGGGCTCGCCGGTGGGCGTGACAAGCGGCCGGTCGGGTGCGGATCGAGCGTCGCCAGCAGCCGCGCCAGGGCGCCGTTCAGGGCGTCGTACTCGAGGCGCTTGCCGCGCTCGAGGTCCTGCAGCATGGACGTACGGAAGTCCGGCAGCGCCTTGCGGCTGTGCTCGATCGAGGCGTCGATCCGTACCGGTACGTCGAGCCCGAGCCCGAGCGCCACCGCGAAGGTCTCGCGCATGGTGTCGCGGATCAGCGACTCGCCCGGACCGCCGTCGAGCACCTCGCCGATCGAGCGCCGCGTGATCGCGGTGACCGCGTTGAAGGCGGCGTTCCAGGCGAGCTTGTCCCAGACCACGTTCTGCACCCGCGACGACAGCCGGTGCTTGATGCCGCCCTGCGTGAGCAGCGCGGACAGTGTTTCCGCGCGGGGCGAGCGCGCGCCGCCTGCTTCGCCGAACACGATCTCGGCCGCACCGGAGTAGTCGACGACGCCCGGTGAGGAGATCTCCGAGCCGATGTAGGTGACCGCGAGCAGGAGCGGTGGCAGCCCGGCGGCACGTGCGATCACGTCCTCGTTCTCGAGGCCGTTCTGCAGCGACAGGACGATGGTGTCCGCTCCGGCGCACGGTGCGAGCAGGCGCGCCGCCAGCTCGCTGTCGTACGACTTGACGCCGACCAGGACGAGGTCGGCGATGCGGCTCGCGCGCGGATCCTCGCACACCGCGACGCGGTAGGTACCTTCGCTGCCGTCGGGATAGCAGACGCGCAGCCCGCGCGCGCCAGCTCGCCCGCGTAGTAGCCGCCGACGCCACCGGCGCCGACGACCAGCACGCGGACGGGCGTCATCGCAGCCGGGCCATCAGAACTGGACCTTCGGCACCGCCTGCGCCGACTCCGGCACGTCGAAGTACTCGGCCGCCTTGAAGCCCATGCAGCCGGCGAAGACCACGGTCGGGATCTGCTTGATCCCGGTGTTGTAGGTCTTGACCTCCTCGTTGTAGCGCCGGCGCTCGGTGGCGATGCGATTTTCTGTGCCGGCGAGCTCGTCCGAGAGCCGGGCGAACTGCGCGTTCGCCTTCAGGTCCGGATACGCTTCGCTGATCGCGAGCAGCCGCGACAGCGCGCCCGACAGCTCGTTGGACGCCTCGATCTGCTGCTCGCGCGAGCCGGCGCCGATCAGCTTCGAGCGCGCGTTGGCGACCGCCGTGAAGATCCCCTCCTCGTGCTTCGCGTAGCCCTTGGTGACCTCGACCAGATTCGGGATCAGGTCGTTGCGCCGCTGCAGCTGGTTCTCGACTTGCGCCCACTGCGCGTCGATCGCCTCGCGCTGCTGCACCAGCGTGTTGTAGCCGCAGCCGCTGCCGAGCAGCGCGACGGTCGCCAGCAGAATGCACAGGCCGCGCGTGCGCGCGTCGCTCGTCGTCCGATTGGTCGCTCGTCGTGCCATTACCATTTCCCTCCGGCTCCGCCGCCGCCGAAACCGCCGCCGCCGAAGCCACCGAAGCCCCCACTGCTGCCGCCGAAACCGCCACCGCCGAAACCACCACGGCCGCGGCCGAAGCCGCCCGAGCCGCCACCGAGAATGATCGGCCCCCAGCCGGACCTGCGCCTGCCGCGCCCGCCGCCGAGCGTGTTCACGAAGGCCGAGATGACGAAGAGCAGCAGGATCAGCCCGAGGCCGACGCCGCCGCCGCGTCGCGCCGGAAGCCGCGCGGGCGGCGCGACACCGGACAGCGTGACGCCCTTGTCGGCCGCGATCAGCGCGGCCATGGTCGTCGTCGCGTCGGCGATCCCACGCGCGTAGTCGCCGCTCTTGAACGCGGGCACGACCAGCGTGTCGCGGATCTCGCCCACCTTGCCGTCGGGCAGCGGGCCCTCGACGCCGTAGCCGGTCAGGATCTGCATCTCGCGGTCGTCGACCGCGACCAGGAAGACGATGCCGTCGTCCTTGCCGGCCGAGCCCGGCTTCCACTGCTCGGCGATCGCCATCGCGTAGTCGAACGCGCTCTCGGGCTGCGTCGTGCGCACGGTGACGACGGCGATCTCGGCGCCGGTCTTCGCCTTCAGCTCGCGGATCAGGTTGGTGAGCCGGGCCTTCGTCGGCCCATCGATCACCCCGGCGAGATCGGTCACGTAGCCCTGCGGCTTTGGCACGGTGATCTGCGCGGCCGCCACGCTGCTCGCGACCGCGGCGAGGAGGAGCAGCGCTACCGTGGCGCCAACCGCGAGGCGGCGCACCATGCTTCCGACCAGGCGGGGCATTGCCGTCTCAGCCTGCATGGCCATCGATGAACACCACCAGTGCTTCGACCTCGCGCAGCACGGCCGCGAGCAGATCGTCCAGGTCCGCGCCGGCCGGCCACGGTGCGCGGCCCTGGCGGATCTCCTCCAGGCGCGGCAGCGCGCGCAGCTTGACGCCGGCGTGCTGCTCGACCGCGCCGACCAGCGCCTCGCCGCGCAGGCGGGTGCCGAGCTTGGCCTGGAGCAGCGCGCGCTCGATCACGACCAGCGCTGCGACCAGTGAGGACAGCGCCTGGCGGAGATCCTCGTCGGGTGGGCGGTGGATCACCAGCGCGCGCAGCCGCAGCAGCTTGCCGCGCGCTTCGCGCTCGGCTTGTGCGCGCAGGTGCCCGGTCAGGACGCGAATGTCGGCCAGCACGTCCTCGCCGACCAGCACGCGATGGCGCTCGCGGATGTCCTCGAGCTCGATCGGGAACGAGTCGCGGGCGTCGCGCAGGAAGGCCGGTGTGATGACCAGCGGGGTCGCGAACAGCAGGTCCTTGCCGGCCTCGCGGCTGAGTGTCGCACCGATCAGGCGCAGGTCCGCGAAGCTGACGTCGCGCAGGATCAGCAGCAGATTGACGTCGGAGTGCGCGGGCGAGAAGTCCTCGCTCGCGGCACTGCCGTAGACGGCGATGCAGACGACACTCTCGCCGAGCGCCTGGGCGAGCGCCGCTGCGACCTGCGCGATCCGACCCTCGGTGTCCTGGTTTGGCTTCATCGCGCCACGGTAGCCTGGAAGCGCAGCGGCAGGCTGCCGAGCACGCGGAACAGCGAGCGGCCCCATTCGAGCTGGTCGCTCTCGAGCTCGAGGTCGGTGCAGCGCGCGACCAGGCTGCCGATCGCGACCTGAGCTTCCATGCGCGCCAGATGCGCGCCGAGGCAGTAGTGGATGCCGCCACCGAAGGCGAGGTGCGGCGCTCCCTGCCGGCCGATGTCGAAGCGATCGGGCTCCGGGAAGACCGCCGGGTCGCGATGCGCCGCGGCGAGCATCGCCCAGACCATCGCGTCCCTGGGCAGCAGCTTGTCGCCGAACAGGGTGTCCTCGCGCAGGTAGCGCGCGGTGAGGATGATCGGACCGTCGTAGCGCAGGCACTCCTCGACCGCGCCCGCGAGCAGCTCCGGGTTGGCGCGCAGCTTCGCCATCTCGCCGGGGTTGCGCAGCAAGGCCAGCACGCCGTTGCCGATCAGCCCGATGGTGGTCTCGAAGCCCGCGATCAGGAGCCCGATCGACTGCGAGATCAGCTCGCTCGTGCTCAGACGATCGCCGGCTTCCTCGGCGCGGATCATCTCGCTCAACAGGTCGTCGCCGAGCTGCTTGCGGCGCTCGGCGATGAGCTCCTCGAAGTAGGTGCGCAGCGCGGTGCTCGCCGCGATGGCGCGCTCCAGCACCTCGGGCGTCGCAAGCGGCGCTGCCAGCAGATGGGTCGCGTCGGCGGTCCAGACGGTGAAGCGGTCGCGGTCGGCGAGCGGCACGGCCATCATCTCGCAGATCACCGTCGCCGGGACGGGCAGGGCGAGATCGGCGATCAGGTCCATGCGACCCGAGCCGACGACGCGGTCGAGCTGGCGATCGACGATCTCCTGTACGTGCGCGCGAATCTTGCCGATCGCGCTCGGCGTGAAGGCCTTGCTGACCAGCTTGCGCAGCCGGGTGTGGTTCGGCGGATCCTGCTGCAGCATGAACTCGCTCGGCCCGCCGCCACCCGGTACGGGGTTGGGGTTCAGGCTACCGCCGTCGGCCATGCGCACGCCGGTGGGGACGTCGCGCAACAGGCGCTCGACGTCCGCGTAGCGGGTCAGCCGCCAGATGCCGATCGGCGTCAGGTGCACCGGGTGGGTTTCGCGCAGCCGCGCCAGGAAGGGGTGCGGATCGGCGCGGAAGGCGGGATCCAGGGGGTTGGCGCCGGCCCACGGATCGGTGCTGGGTGCTTCGTCTAGTGATGGTCGGCTGCGTGCTTCGCTGGACATCATCTCGCTCCTCGGCGAAACCTCGCCGCCGGCGACACCGTGCCAAGCAGTCGTTGCGGGTCCGCGATCATGTCCGACGAGCCTACCAGATCCGACGCCAGGGCAGGAGCCCCGTTGCCCGCAGCCGGGTTGCGCGCGCGCCTGCGCGAGCTGCGGGCGGCCCTGCTGTTCTTGACGGGCGTCGGACGGCCCGGCCTCGATCCCGGCGAGGTGGCGCGGGGTGGCGCCTTCTTCCCGGCGCTCGGGCTCGTGCTCGGTGCCCTGGTGGCGGCGGCGCTCGCACTCCTGGAGCCGCTTCTGCCGTCGCCGCTGCTGGCACTGCTCGGCGTCGGGCTGCTGTGGCTCGCGAGCGGCGGGACGCTGCCGCGGGCGCTCGGCCGGGTCGCGACCACGGCGCTGTCCGCGCGCGGCGACCGCGCCACGAAGCTGGCCGCGCTCGACGCGCCGCGGATCGGTGCCGGTGGCGTCCTCGTCCTGGCGCTGGTGCTGCTGGCCAAGGGGCTCGCCCTGTCGGTGCTGCAGGGCAGCACGCTCGTCCTGACCGTGGTCCTCGCGCTGATGCTCGGACGCTGGGCGATCGTCGTCCAGGCGTACGGCTCGCTCGCGGCGCGGCCCGACGATCTGGCCGCGGTCTTCGTACGCGAGATGAAGTTCGGCCAGTTCGGGGTGGCGAGCGTGACCGCGATGGCGGCGACGCTCGCGTTCAGCAACGCCATGGGAATCGTCCTGCTGCTCGGCGTCGCCACGGCGACCGTCGGCCTGCGGATCCTGGTGCACCGCTGGCTGGGCGGCGTGGTCCCCGCCACGCTCGAAGCCGGCGGCGAGCTCGCCGAGACCGTCGCCCTGCTGGTGTGTGCCGGGCTGGTCCTGCTGGCGCGCGCCGTCGAGGGCTGAGTTCGCTCAGGCAGCCCGGCGGGCGATGCGCAGCGGCAGCGGCGACGGCAGCATGCTGCCGCCGCGCAGCAGGGCGCGGGTCTCCTCGACCTGGGCGACTGCCGCGGCCAGCGCGCCGCGATTGCGTGTGATCACCCGCCGCTCGAGGTCCGACACCGCAGCTGGCTCGCGCCAGGCGAGCTCGCCGTCGCGCGTGACGAAGCGAAAGCCATAGATCTCGAGCTTGGTCAGGAGCCGCAGCGCCGGGATCGCGTTCTGGACACGGATGCCGAGGAACGTCGCCCCGCGGCGCTCCAGCCCGAGCGCTTCCAGATGGCGGACGAAGGCGATGTCCGGGATCGCCGCCAGGCCCTCCGACGCTGCGAACAGGTCGTAGCTGTCGATCAGGATCCGCAGCGGGGTCTCGGCCCCCGGCTCGCGGGTCAGCGCGAAGGCGAGCCACTCGCCCATCTCCGGCGGCAGCGCGCGCAGCCAGCCCGGGTGCCAGCCGCGGCTCTTGTCGCTCAGCAGCCGGCGTCTGTGTTCGATCGTGGCTCTCGGCACGGCCGGATCAAACGCGCTCGGGGCGGGGAAGTCAACGCGCGGCCCCTCTGGAGAGTGGATTTGAACCAGTCCGAAACGGGTGCTAGCCACGACGAACCATGAAAGAGGGCATCCACCCGAAGTACGCCGCCAGCAAGATCGTCTGCAGCTGCGGCAATGTCGTCGAGACCCGCTCCACCAGGAGCGAGATCCACGTCGAAATCTGCTCGGCCTGCCATCCGTTCTATACCGGCAAGCAGAAGCTCATGGACGTCGCCGGCCGGGTCGAGCGGTTCAACCGCCGCTATGGTCCCAGCAAGAAGGCCGCGGCCTTGGCCGAGGCCCCTGCTCCCGAGCAGACGGAGTCCTGACCGGGCGGTGGCCCGGCCACCTGCCCTGATCTACCGGCCGGCGCCGGCGGGCGCACGCCATGCTTGACAAGCTCGAGGACGTCGACAAGCGCTACCACGACCTCGAGGCGAGGCTGTCCGACCCGTCGGTGGTGGGCAACCGCAAGGAGTTCGTGCGCGTCAGCCGCGAGCGCGCCGCCCTCGAGGACGTCATCGCGCGCTACCGGGACTGGAAGAAGGTCGCGGCCGAGGAGCGGGAGCTGACCGCCCTGCTCGAGGATTCCGACCCGGAGATGCGCGAGCTGGCGCACGCCGACCTGCCCGGCGTCCGCACGCGCAAGGCCGAGCTCGAGGAGACGCTCAAGGTCCTGCTCGTGCCGCGCGACCCGAACGACGACAAGAGCGTCATCCTCGAGGTGCGCGCCGGAACGGGCGGCGATGAGGCGAGCCTGTTCGCCGCCGATCTGTTCCGCATGTACACGCGCTACGCCGAAGCGCGCGGCTGGCGGATCGACGTCCTGAGCTCGAGCGGTACCGGCCTGGGCGGCTACAAGGAGATCATCTGCTCGATCGAGGGTGAGCGCGCCTACAGCCGCCTCAAGTACGAGGGCGGCGTGCACCGCGTGCAGCGTGTGCCGGCGACCGAGGCCTCGGGGCGCATTCACACCTCGGCCGTGACCGTGGCGGTGCTGCCCGAAGCGGACGAGGTCGAGGTCGAGATCGAGGACAAGGACCTGCGCATCGACGTCTTCCGCTCCTCGGGGCCCGGCGGGCAGAGCGTCAATACCACCGACTCCGCGGTGCGAGTGACGCACGTCCCGAGCGGGCTGGTGGTGAGCTGCCAGGACGAGAAGTCGCAGCACAAGAACAAGGCCAAGGCGCTCAAGATCCTGCGCGCGCGCCTCCTCGAGCGCGCCGAGCAGGCCCAGCACGCGAGCGTGGCCGCGAGCCGCAAGTCGATGGTCGGCTCCGGCGACCGTTCCGAGCGCATCCGGACCTACAACTTCCCGCAGAACCGGCTCACCGACCACCGCATCAACCTGACCCTGCACTCGCTCGACCGGGTCATCGAGGGCGATCTCGAGGCCGTCGTCACGCCGCTCGTGAACTGGCACCAGGCAGAGGCTCTCAAGGCCGAGCCCGCTTGAGCGCGGGCGCGCGAACCGTCGGCGAAGCGCTGCGCGCGGCCGCGGCCCGGCTCGGTGCAGGCGGCAGCGACACCGCCCGACTCGATGCGGAGGTGTTGCTCGCCTGGGTGCTGGGCGGCGAGCGGACGCTGCTGATCACCCGCCGCGACGTCGCGCTCGACGACGCTCGAGCGGCGCGCTTCGATGCCCTGCTCGAGCGCCGGCTGGCGGGCGAACCGGTCGCCTACCTCACCGGCGAGAAGGAGTTCTTCTCGCTCGTCTTCGCCGTCGACCGGCGCGTGCTGATTCCGCGCCCCGAGACCGAGGACGTGATCGAGGCCACACTCCGGGCGCTCGCCGAGCTCGTGGCTGCTGGCGCCGGGTCGCCCGCGCGGCGGGCGCTGCGCGTGCTCGACGTCGGCACCGGCAGCGGGGTGATTGCCGTGACGCTAGCGAGCGAGTGCCGGCGGCGCTGGCCCCGAGCGAGGGTCCTGGTCGCCGCTCTGGACCTCTCGGCGGCGGCGCTCGCGGTGGCTCGCGAGAACGCCGCCCGCCATCTCGCGCCTGGTGCGGTGGCGTTGCTGCGGGGTCATCTGGCGGCGGCGTTCGGTGCCGGAACGGTCGACGTCCTGGTTTCGAATCCGCCGTATCTTTCCGATGACGAGCTGGCTGCTGTTTCCACGGAAGTTACGCGCGAACCCGTTGCCGCGCTGCTCGGCGATGGTAAGGATGGGGCGGGGATTCTTCGCGAGCTCCTCACCGACGCGGTCCGGGTGCTCCATCCTGGCGGCTTTCTGGTGAGCGAGATCGGATCGGCGCAGGGCAAGATCGTCGAGGCGCTCGCGCGGGGTCTCGGTTTCAAGGAGGTCCGCGTGCTGCCGGACCTGGCCGGTCTCGACCGGGTGCTGGTGGCACGGTGGCGAAGTGGACCTGCCGCAAGCTGAGCTGACGGAGAGAACCACGGTCCGGCCGGAGGGGGAGGACGGATGGACGCAATCTTGATTCGGGGGGGACGGCCGCTGGCGGGCGAGGTCGATGTCAGCGGCGCCAAGAACGCCGCGCTGCCGCTGCTGTTCGCGTCGCTGCTCACGCCCGAGACCTGCCGCATCGCGAACGTGCCGCGGGTGGTGGACTGCCGCACCACGCAGAAGCTGCTGGCGCAGCTCGGCGTCGAGGTCGAGTCCGACGCCAATCTCGTCACCCTCAAGGCCGAGAGCATCACCTGCTTCGAGGCGCCGTACGACCTGGTCAAGACCATGCGGGCCTCGTTCCTGGCGCTCGGCCCGCTGCTGGCGCGCTTCGGCGAGGCGCGCGTCGCAACGCCCGGTGGCTGCGCGATCGGTAGCCGTCCCGTCAACCTGCACCTGCGCGGCTTCGAGCGCATGGGCGCGACCATCAGCCAGAGCCACGGCTACGTCGAGGCGCGCGCACCGATCGGCGCCGACGGCCGGCCCCGGCTGCGTGGAGCCCGCATCGTCCTCGAGATGCCGTCGGTCGGCGCCACCGAGAACCTGATGCTGGCGGCGTCGCTCGCCGAGGGCACGACGGTGATCGACAACGCCGCGCGCGAGCCCGAGATCGTCGATCTCGCCGAGGCGCTGGTGAAGATGGGTGTCGCGATCCGTGGCGCGGGCAGCGCGACCCTCTCGATCGACGGCCGCGACGCCGTGCACGGCTTCGAGCACCGGGTGATCCCCGATCGCATCGAGGCGGGAACGCTGCTCATGGCGGTCGCCGCCGCGGGTGGCGACGTGTTCATCCGGGACGCGCGCGCCAGCCACCTCACCCTGGTGCTCGAGAAGCTCGTCGAGGCCGGCGTGGTGATCGACGAGCACGACGACGGCATCCGCGTGCGCAGCGACGGCCGCCTGAAGAGCGTCGACGTGCGTACCGCCGCCTATCCGGGCTTCCCGACCGATCTGCAGGCGCAGTTCATGGCGCTGATGTGCTTCGCCGAGGGCGCGAGCGCGATCACCGAGACCATCTTCGAGAACCGCTTCATGCACGTGCAGGAGCTGGTGCGCATGGGTGCCGACATCCGCCTCGAGGGCTCGAAGGCCCTGGTGCACGGCGTCGCCCGGCTCGAGGGCGCGCCGGTGATGGCGACCGATCTGCGTGCCAGCGTCTGCCTGGTGGTCGCGGCGCTCGGCGCCCAGAACACCACGCGCCTGCAGCGCGTCTACCACCTCGATCGCGGCTACGAGCGCATCGAGGAGAAGCTGGCCGGCATCGGCGCGTCGATCGAGCGCGTGCGCGAGGGCCAGGACACGGCGACGGATACGCCAGCGGTCGCGGCGGCGAGCGAGCCAGCCGCGGTTGCGCGGCGCGCGATGGCGACCCGGCCGGTACGCGAGCCGCAGCCCGAGGCGGCGCCGGCACCGGCCGCGAAGAAGCAGACCGGGCGCAAGGTGCGATTGCTGCGGATCGGCGAGTGAAGCTCGTCGTCCGCGCGGGCGAGCCCGCCTTCGCGCGCGTGCTGCGCCGGCTGCGGCGGCGTGGCGTGACGCAGGACGCCGGTGTCGAGCCGGCGGTACGCGCGATCCTCGAGGACGTCCGCCGGCGCGGCGATCGCGCGGTCGCCGCCGCAACGCTGCGCTTCGACCGCGTCAAGCTCAGGCCGGACGAGCGCACCATCGAGCGCGCGCAGATGCAGGCCGCGCTGGACGCGCTGCCGAAAGCCGACCTGCGCGCGTTGCGCCTCGCGGCGAAGCGCATCCGCGACTTCCACACCCACCAGAAGGAGCGCTCGTTTCGCTACCGGGACGCGCTCGGCGTGACGCTCGGCCAGGAGATCCGCCCGCTACGGCGGGTCGGTCTGTACGTGCCCGGCGGGCAGGCGTTCTATCCGTCCTCGGTGTTGATGAACGCGCTGCCGGCGCGGGTCGCGGGCGTGCGCGAGATCGTCGCGGTGTCGCCGCCGCACGCCGGCGGCGAGCCGCCCGCGCTGCTCGCCGCGGCGCACATCGCCGGCGTCGATCGCATCCACCGTATCGGCGGTGCGCAGGCGGTGGCGGCACTCGCCTACGGCACCGCGACCATCGCGCCGGTCGACAAGATCGTCGGTCCGGGCAACATCTACGTCGCGACCGCGAAGCGTCTGGTGGCGGGGACCGTTGGTATCGACATGATCGCCGGCCCGAGCGAGGTGCTGGTGATCGCCGACGCGCAGGCCGACGCCGGCCTGATCGCGGCCGACATGCTGGCGCAGGCGGAGCACGACGCCGACGCGAGCGCGATCGTCGTCACGCCGAGCATACGGCTGGCGACGCAGATCGAGCGTGCGCTGGTCGAGCAGCTCGCCGAGTTGCCACGCGCCGCGGTGGCGGTGCGCTCGCTGCACCGCAACGGCGCGATCCTGGTGGTACGCAGCCTCGACCAGGCGATCGCGCTGGCGAACGAGATCGCGCCCGAGCACCTCGAGCTCGCGCTGCGCAACGCCGGGCGCTACGTCGCGCGCATCGAGCACGCCGGCGCGATCTTCGTCGGCGCGAGCACGCCCGAGGCGTTCGGCGACTACCTCGCCGGCCCGAACCACGTGCTCCCGACCGGCGGCACGGCGCGCTTCTCCTCACCGCTCGGGGTGTACGACTTCGTGAAGCGTACCAGCGTGATCCAGGCGCCGCGGCGGGCGCTCGAGCGGCTCGCGGAGCCCCTGCTTCGTCTCGCCAAGATGGAGGGCTTGCACGCCCACGGAGCGGCGGTTGCGCGCCGCTTGAGCCGTCGCGGCGCGCCGCATATGGACTGAAGGTCGTCCTCCTCGAGGAGCCGTGCCAGGGCCCCTGGCGCAAATCCGATCGGTGCGCCGGCCCCGCTCGGAGTCGAGCCGGCGCGCCGATCAGCGCTGCCGCTAGCCAACTTCCGTCGGGTAGTGGCTTCTGTAGCTTGACGTTTGGTTGCCCGTAGCAACACGCGGTTTCAGTGGACATGCTGCCGTTCGACCCACTGCCAAGCGGGCGCTCGCCCGGTGCGCGGCATGCCGCCCGCATGCAGCGCCGGTGTGGACGCGGCGCCCGCATCGCCCTCGGCGACCCCCGGATCCACCGGCTATCGACAGCGCCGGCCGGAGCAGGGCGTCC